>Ga0256841_1000005_pt1 | contig 315081 bp, 269 predicted proteins | sample 356308metaG_FD_185971 | JGI IMG/M metagenome (GOLD analysis project Ga0256841, IMG submission 185971) | Hydrothermal vent microbial communities from Mid Atlantic Ridge, Atlantic Ocean - 356-308 | ecosystem: Environmental > Aquatic > Marine > Hydrothermal vents | place: Atlantic Ocean: Mid...
CTGGAGCGCGTCGAAGAGCGATTGGAGCGGGCCGAAGAGCGACTGGAGCGCGTCGAAGAGCAGATTCGCGAGTTGGTGGAGGTCGCCCGACGCCACGAAGAACGATTGGCCGGCGTCGAAGAGCGACTGGAGCGCGTCGAGGAGCAGATTCGCGAGTTGGTGGAGGTCGCCCGACGCCACGAAGAACGGCTGGAGCGGTTGGAGCTCGTCAGCGAGCGGCTGGTAGATCGAGTTGGTCTGCTGTACGGGCGGGAGCTGCAACGGAGATATGAACAAAGACCGGGAGCTTACATGGGCCGCTGGTTGTGGCCGGTCAACGCGGTGGCGCCGGAGAGTTTGCGGGAAGAGTTAGAAGCGCGATTGAGCGAGTCTGAAGTTGAAGAACTGATGCGCGTGGACGTGTTGCTGCGGGGACAAATGCGCCGGCGACCGGATCAGCCGGAAGTTTGGATTGTTATGGAAGTTTCAGCCGTAATCGATCGAACTGATGTTGAACGGGCGCGCCACCGCGCCGCATTATTACAGCGGGCCGGTTATCGAGCCATCGCCGCTGTCGCCGGAGAGCGCTTAACCGAAGGGGCCGAACGGCGAATTGGGGAGGCACCCATCATCGTTCTACTCGATGGGCGCGTTCAAGGATGGGAGCGAGTGCCGGAAACTTAGCATAGGTGGTGGCGCATGAAGACGCATCGGCTCACGACAAACTTCGAACAGAGGAGCGAAACGGTATGAAGCGGGCATTGATCACCGGCATCACCGGTCAGGATGGATCGTACCTGGCCGAACTCCTCCTCTCCAAAGGCTATGAGGTGCATGGGCTCATTCGCCGGGCGAGCACGTTCAATACCGGTCGCATCGATCACATCTATCAAGATCCGCACGAACCGGGAGCGCGGCTCTTCCTCCATTACGGCGATCTGGGGAGCACCGAATGGTTGACGCACCTCATCTACGAGCTGGAGCCCGATGAGGTTTACCATCTGGCGGCGCAGAGTCACGTCAAAGTGAGCTTCGAGATGCCCGAGTACACCGGCGACATCACCGGATTAGGGACTAGCCGCATTCTGGAGGCGCTGCGGCGCAGTGGGAGTCGCGCGCGCTTCTATCAGGCATCGAGTTCAGAGATGTTCGGTTCGGCGCCGCCGCCTCAGGATGAGACCACGCCGTTTCGCCCGCGTAGTCCCTATGCGGCGGCGAAAGTGTACGCGTACTGGATGACGCGGATTTACCGCGAAGGCTATGGATTGTTCGCCTGTAACGGGATCTTGTTCAATCATGAGGGGCCGCGGCGGGGCGAGACGTTCGTCACCCGGAAGATCACCCGGGGGGTGGCGCTCATCCTCACCGACAAGCAGCCGAAACTCTACCTGGGGAATCTCGAGGCGCGACGCGATTGGGGATACGCGCCCGAGTATGTGGAAGTGATGTGGCGCATTCTGCAGCAAGACGAGCCCGATGATTACGTGCTCGGCACCGGCGAGGCGCACACCGTCAAGGAGTTCGTGGAAGAAGCCTTCTCCTATGTGGGACTGGACTGGCGCGAGTACGTGGAGATCGATCGGCGATATTTTCGACCTCTGGAGGTGGATCATCTGGTGGCCAATCCGGCCAAGGCGCGCGAGAAATTGCATTGGGTGCCGAAAGTGGGATTCCGGGAATTGGTGCGCATCATGGTGGACGCCGATTTGGAGGCGATGGGATTGACGGCGCCGGGTGAGGGCCGGCGCATTCTGGAAGAGAAATTCGGGCATTGGCATCATTGGCAGAACTCGGTGACCAGAGCCATCGAAGCCACAGATGGTCGCGCCACCGATGGGTGAAGTGACTCCAATTCGGTCACCGAAGAGGGTTGAGGCGTTTTTTTCGAACCCATCGAGAAAATGTCGGGGCACCCCTGATTCCGCGATCGGTTCCATCGGTGAAGAGTTCATTGGAGGGGCCACATCAGCGGGCAACGTAACGATCCCCGGGGGCGAGCACCGGGGCTTGGATACGGATGAAATGACCCATATTGGACCGGAGACGGGAGACCGAGGCATCGGGCTTGGTTAGAACCGGCGACCGGAGACGGGGGATCGGGCTTGCCGGACGGGAGATCGAGGACGGGGGACCGGGCGTATCGGCCTCAGGTCGGTTCCAGCACACGGATGGACGCAAATCTTCAAGAAGCCCTGCGGCTGGTCGGCGGGGAGGGGTCGGGTTAACCGCTCGTCACGGGACGTTCGCCACTCTCTCGAGGAAACCCCGCGGCTCGTCGGCGGGGAGGCGTCAGGTGGCAGCTCATAGCGGGGAAGTAACGATCCCCGGAGACCAGCTCCGGGGCTTTCAAACAATGGGGGGCAGCAGGGACTAGCTGATCAGATCAGCGGACCCCGGAGACCAGCTCCGGGGCTTGGCGTGAGGATGAACGCACTCAATGAGGAGGTCCCGACGCCGCCACTCTGGCCTCCAGCACCGGGGCTTGGCGTCAGAAGCCCTGCGGCTGGTCGGCGGGGAGGGGTCGGGTTAACCGCTCGTCACGGGACGTTCGCCACTCTCTCGGGGAAGCCCCGCGGCTCGTCAGCGGGGAGGACTCACATTGTCAGCTAGTGAGAGGGTCCCTCTCCCCTCACCTCGAGAAACCCCGTGGCTCGCCCGCAGGGAGGTTCACTTGTCGGCTTGTCGGGAGGCTCATCCCCCAATCGAAGAGCACCGCTCTCCCAATCACCGAGCGACCCCATTATGGCTCGACGCAGAGGAACTCGCCTATCAGACAGCGTCGCCGATCGATCACGGCTCATACACGAAATCGTGATCGGCCTGGTCGAGCAGGGGGAGTTGAGCATCTTTGGGAGAAAGAATGGGGTCATCGATCGGCCAGTGAATGCCGATCTGAGGATCATTCCAGCGTATCCCACGGTCCAGCTCGGGAGCATATTCCTCGGTCACCTTATAGAACACGTCGGCCGATTCGCTCAACACGCAGTAACCGTGAGCGAACCCCGGCGGAATGTACAGCATCCGCCCATTCTCCGAAGAGAGAACGACGCTCACCGGCCGACCATAGGTGGGCGATCCTCGCCGAATATCGACGGCCACGTCGAAGATCTCGCCGCTCAGCACCATGATCAATTTGCCCTGCGCCCGCGGCCGCTTCTGATAATGCAATCCGCGAAGCACGCCACGCAAAGAGTGGGCACAATTATCCTGGACGAAGGTCACCGAAATTCCCTGAGCGGCGAACGCCGAGCGTTTGTACGCCTCCATGAAATATCCGCGACGATCATGGAATCGCTGCGGTTCGATGAGGATGAGATCGGGAATCTCCAGTCGCTGAAATCGAAAGGCCATGATCAACTCTCGGTGAGAAAGGGATCACACCACGTCGGCGAACGTCTTCTCCATCCGCCGGAAATAGAACGCTCCTCCGACGAGCAGCAACAGCGCCATCAGCGAGGAGACGATGATCATCGGCCCGGGAGCCGTCTCGGTGCCCAGGAGCGCCCACCGGAATCCCTCCACCACGCCGACCATGGGATTGATCCCATACACCGTGCGCCACGGCTCGGGCAATAAGCTGCTCGGATAGGCGATAGGCGTGGCGAACAACCAGAACTGGGTGAGAAACGGCACCGTATAGCGCACATCGCGAAACTGGACGTTCAACGCCGAGAGCCAGAGCCCAACGCCCAACGACGTCACCAAGGCCAACAGGAGCAGCAACGGCAACCAGATCACCTTCCAGGTGGGCATAATGCCGAAATAGAGCATCATCCCCAGCAAGACGATGAACGCCAGACAGAAATCGACCACGCCCGATAAGACGCTGGAGATGGGCACCACCAGTCGGGGGAAATAGACCTTCTTGATGAGGTTGGAACTGCCCACCAGACTGTTGGACGACTGACTCAATCCGTGAGCGAAGAAATTCCAGGGGACCAACGCCGCGTAGCTGAAGATGGGATAAGGGACGCCATCGGATGGAATCTTAGCCAGTTTGCCGAAGAACAGACTGAACACCACCATGGTGAAAAACGGCTGAATGATGGCCCAAGCGGCGCCGAGCACCGTCTGTTTATAGCGCACTTTCACATCCCGCCAGGTGAGAAAATAGAGCAGCTCGCGATATTCCCACAGCTCGCGCAACTTGAGTGAGACCCACCCTCGAGAGGGTTCAATGATGATGGTGGGCACTGTAGCCTCGGCCTCTGCCGAGGGCGCGGTTTCCGATCGGCGATCGAGCGTCTTGGCCGTTTCCATGCGTTTTCTCCTCCGAAAATGGACGACGGGCGACCGATGACGGACGACCGACGTTCTCTTTTCATTCCCTCCGCGTGGCTGGCAAGGCCATGAGGGATTCCCTCGAGAGTAAGGGTGGCGCAAGCTGCCCGCTTGCGCTACGCGTTTTCATCCCTTCGATGTGGCCCCCGTGCACCATGAGTGGCTCCTTCGAAAATCACCGCAGAGGCGAGAGAGAACGCGAAGATCCTCCAACAGGCTCTTTTCCTCCTCTCGATGTGGCTCGGGTGCGCCATGAACGACTCCCTCGAGAACGTAGTGCGAGCGGTCAGCTCGCCCGTCTTCTTCATCCTCTGCCCTGCGGCCCATGTGGTCATGGCTGACTCCTATGAACCTCCTCGGCCGCCATTCGCCAGCGGGCCGGCCTCCAGCGGTCGCAGGCGAAAGGAATCGAACCAGACGCGCCCCTCGATATAATCATAAAGCTCGCCGACCGGCCGGCGCACGATTTGCAGTCGCACCAGGCGCGTCTCCGGGGGCGTCTGGAAGACGATCACTTCTGGCGTCCACCGGCGCTGAGGGCCGAGCGGCCGAGACTGCACGGTGAATCGTCGGGGCGCTTCCAGGTCGCTGAGGATGACCGAGAGACCGGTCACTTCGGGGAGATCGCTCCCCTTGTAGAAGAATTCCAGGCGATACCACCGGGAGGGTTCAACCCAGAGGATGTGACTCACTCCTTCGAACCGGACCCATTCGTGCCGGGTGAATTCCAGCAGCAGCGAACGCCTCCCCCGGTGGTGCTCCAGAACGTCCAGTCGCGCGCGAACCGCCGCCGAACTGCGAATCGTCCAACCGAATCCATTGGCCGAGGGCTCCAACTCGAAGTCGCCATTCCAGAACGCCAGATCGTCGGCAGAGACATCCCCTTGCTCTTCCCGCACCAGTTCCCGCCAGAGGCGATGCGCCAACGCCCAATCGCCTTCTCTTTGAAGTGCGGCGATCAATGCCCGTCCCGTCGTCGCTTTGGCCGTCGAACCGGGCGTCATCCGGTGCCACACGTCGGTGGCCGCCAGGTACTGTTTGCGCCCCATCAAACAGCGACAGAGTCGATCGCGCGCTTCGTCCGACTGGATCTCCTGACCGAAGCGAACCAGAGCCGTCGCATCGCCGCCGGTCGTCTCCCAGATGAACTGACAGATACTGCCCATGGCGCCGGGAAAAATCTCCGCCACCTGACGAAACTCCTGGAAGGCGCGCTCGGCGAATCCCCGTCGGAGGAGAAAATTGGCGTACATCCAGTGAGGATAAAAGTGATGCGGCGCTAATGCGATACTCGTCCGGTAGGCGCGCTCGGCGCGGTCCAGGTCGCCTTGTTGCTCATAGGCGCGCGCCAGCGTCCACCAGGCTCGGGCCTGGAAGGGCTCCAGTTGCACGGCGCGTTCCAGATGACGCCGCGCCGCCACCGGATCATAGAGAAACGGATCGTAGAGCCGGTAGAGACCCAGTCGAATATGCGTCGCCGCGCGATGCGGGTTCAATTTCAATACGGCGCGAAGCCGCTCAATGTCATTGACGGCATAGGCCAGGTGGGTGATGCGCACCCGGCGGACGATCTGGTGAAAGCCACCAATGAGGAGAAGGCCCATCAGCACCAGGAGTGCGCCGCGCTTCCAGGGAGCCTCCAGATTGATGACCACCTCTCCGTCTCTCATCGTCGTATGCGGATGATGAACAGCGGGAGCAAAGCCGCCTGAACGGCGAAGGCGTTGAGGACGGCCAGACCGACATTCTTCATCGTCGAGGAAGGAACGAAGACGACATCGTTGGGTTGCAGCTTGATATCCTTACTGGGATCTTTTTGAATCTTGCCCAGGTCTACGGTGAGCTCGGTGAGTTCGGTTTTGCCCGGTTCCTGTCGCACGATGGTCACTTTGCTCTTCTTGGCTTGCGGCTTGGTGCCCCCGGCCAAAGTGATCGCCTGGGTGAGCGTGAGTTCGCCGCGAAGCTCGAAGGCATCGGGTTTATTGACGCTCCCGCCGACGAACACTTTATCGACTTCGGCGACAGTGACGACGTCGCCGGGATAGATGCGCTTGTTCAACTCCACATGTCCTTGCATCATCTGGCGGAGGTCAACGATCTCCATCACCGAACTCAGTTTGACCTCCTCTTCCGGCGTCTGATCGGTCGACCAGACGCTGGCGCGGAGGATGTAGGCCACGTTGCCCGCGCGCTCGCTCAATCCGCCAGCCGCAGCGATGAGATTGAGGAGCCGCGTCTCGGCTTTCACTGGGACGGCTTTGGGGCTTTGCACGGCACCCAGGATGTAGGCGACTTCCTGGCGGCCTTCCTTCACCTGAACGGAGACGCGCGGATGACGCAGCAGCGTCTGAAGCTTCTCCTCCAGCAGATCGGCGAGTTCCCATTCAGTATACCCGGCCGCTTTGATGGGCTCATCCATGAACAGTAATCGAATATACCCGGTGGCCGAGACGCGCACATCGCCGCTCAGGTCCGGCTGTTGAAAGACGCGGATGGAGAGCACATCTCCCGGCCCGATGATATATTCGCCCGGTGGAGCGATCTCCGATCGGCTCGTCTCCTGCTGATCCGTGCCCTGTTGCGCCGCCCACGCGGGAACGGTCACCGTGGCCTGAAATCCGAAGAGGGACAATAATGCCAGACTGAGCCATCGCTGCTTGTTTCGGTTCATCACCTACCTCCTGGTCATCGGCTTATCAGGGTGCTAAAGATAAATCAAGCAATCGAGCAAAGCAACCGTCAGGCGTTGAGAAATGGCCCACAGATGGGCACGGCAAAAAGCGGGATCGACATAGCTGGGAACCGACCGGAGACCGAAGACTGGAGACCGGGTCTCCCGCCCGGCAAGGTCGAGAGCCATGTCATTCCATCCGTGTCTAGGCCCCGGACACTAGCTGGCAAGTGACGCCTCCCCGCAGACGAGCTGCGGGGCTTCTCGGGGAGGAGAGATGAGCCGCCTCACTAGCCGACAAGTGACCCCTCCCCGCCGACGAGCTGCGGGGCTTCTAAGGGGAGGAGTAAGCCGCCTCACTAGCCGACAAGTGACCCCTCCCCGCAGACGAGCTGCGGGGCTTCTCGGGATGGGGGCGGGTCTCGCCTGACGAGCTGTCACCTGAGGTCTCCCCACCAACGAGCTGCGGGGCTTCCCAAGCCCCGGAGCTGGCCTCCGGGGTCCCTGACTTGCCCGCTAGTCCATGCGCCATTCACTCCACTCCCGAAAGCCCCGGAGCTGGCCTCCGGGGATCGTTACATGACCGCTACTCAAGCCCTCACCTGACGCCTCCCCACCGACGAGCTGCGGGGTTTCCTTGGGAGAGTGGCGAACGTCCCGTGACTAGCGGCTAACGCGAGTCCTCCCCGCCGACGAGCCGCGGGGGTTCCCAAGCCCCGGAGCTGGCCTCCGGGGTCCCTGACTTGCCCGCTAGTCCATGCGCCATTCACTCCACTCCCGAAAGCCCCGGAGCTGGCCTCCGGGGATCGTTACATGACCGCTACTCAAGCCCTCACCTGACCCCTCCCCGCCGACGAGCTGCGGGGCTTCTAAGGGGAGGAGTAAGCCGCCTCACTAGCCGACAAGTGACCCCTCCCCGCCGACGAGCTGCGGGGCTTCTCCAAGATCGGTGTCCATCCGTGTGCTGGGAACCGACCGAAGCCCGGTCCCCCGTCTCCAGTCCCCGGTCCGGCCAACCCGTGTGCTGGGAACCGACCGAAGCCCGGTCCCCCGTCTCCGGCCCCCGGTTCGAATTCACACAGCCAACAGCGAGATCACCACCGATTCTTCCTTGATCTGTGAAAATCCCGCCGTTTCGGCGCCAATCTGTGGACTATTACCGTTCCCGCTGTTCAGCCAACGGGGACTGACTGAGTGATGAACGAATGAATCTCGGAGTGCGAATTCCCATACGAAGCTGAGGCTGAGGAGGACTTCGCTTCTCTGATCTTGGTGAAACTCAAATCGGGGTTGAGCGCATCGGCGTCCACCAGGATTTCGTCGCCTCCATGGAGCTGGCCGGTGGCGATTAAATTGGCCAGCGGGAAGACGACGAATCGCTCGATAGCCCGCTTGATGTGGCGAGCACCATAGCGAAGATCTTTTCCCTCCTCCAGGAGGAATCGCTTGGCGCTCGGCGTGTATCTCAAGCGAATTGGTCGCCCGAAGCGCTGCAGGAGCCGTTCCTCGATGCGATTGAGTTCCAGATCGAGAATGGCTTTGAGGTCATCCTCGCGCAGCGGGCGGAAGACGACCACCTTATCAATCCGATTCATGAATTCGGGGGTGAACTTCCGGCGCGCTGCCGCCAGCGCGGTGCGATAAATCTTCTCATCGGTTCGCTCGCCAGCATCGACCGGCCCGTCGGCGGGAGAGAAACCGATGCGCGCCGACACCAGCGAGTCGATCTCCTTAGCTCCCAGGTTGGAGGTCATGCAGATGATGCAACGCGAAAAGTCCACTTTGCGATTATCGCCGAGGGTCAAGGTCGCCTTATCCAGAATGCCCAGCAGGAGCATCCACAGGCTGTCGGAGGCCTTCTCGATCTCGTCGAACAGGACCAGCGTGAGCTGATTCTCCGGCGTCTGAAAGCGATCGAGTTGCTCTTGGGTGAGCGCTGGTTCGGTCTCTCGATGACCGAGGTATCCCGGTGGCGATCCGATGAGCTTGGCGATTTCGTGACTGTGCTGAAATTCGGCGCAGTCCACTTTGATCATGGCGAATGGATCACCAAACAGCACTTCGGCGGCCGCTTCCACCACTCGCGTCTTCCCCGTCCCGGTGGGACCGAGAAACAAGAGCGTCCCGATAGGCCGATGGGGTGGCGTCATACCCGCCAGATAGAGCTGGTAGAGGCCGACCATCGCTTTGACGGCGCGCTGTTGACCGACGATGCGCGCCGAGAGTTGCTCTTCGAACATCTGCGCGCGCGGATTCATCAGATGGGGATTGAGCCGCTTCCAGGTGGCGGCCGGTTGCTCTCCGGTTGAACTGATCATCTCACTGTCCCTCCATTTCTCGTTCGATCTCTCATTCCCTTCACCTCGCATTCACTGGTCCACCGCAACACGGTGCAATGCTTGTTCCAAACGCGAACCAAAAGTGAGACGAACCCGGTATTTGGACTCAATCTCATGTAATCACAACCTTTGCGTTCGCAGAGAGAGGGCTGGAAGAGCGCCTGATCGTTTCAAAGAGGTTTCAGGCCTGAAACAACTCATTTCAGGCTTGAAAGTAGAGTTTCGCTGGATGGAGGCGAATCCCCTCTCAGGTCGCGCATGGTAGCGTGTGTTCTGCCGTCCGAAATCCTAGCGAAAAAGTAACCATCCCCGGAGCCGAGCTCCGGGGCTTTCGGAAGTGGGGGGAATGGCGCGTGAACTAGCGGGCAAGTCACCGACCCCGGAGACCAGCTCCGGGGCTTGGGGAAGCCTCACAGCTTGCCGGGGGGAGCCGCCACTTGGCTAGGGAGGCGGCTTACCCCTCCCCTTGGACCTCCCCATAGCTTGCCTGGGGGGGAGATCTCAAGTGACAGCTCACCGAGCGGTAACGTAACCATCCCCGGAGTCGAGCCCCGGGGCTTTTGGAAGTGGGGTGAATGGCGCGTGAACTAGCGGGCAAGTCACCGACCCCGGAGACCAGCTCCGCGGCCTGGAGAAACCCCGCTGCTTGACAGCGGGGAGCCGTCACTTGGCAGCTAGTGGGACGAGCTATCCTCCCCCCTCTCCGGGAAGCCCCACAGCTTGCCTGTGGGGAGATCTCAAGTGACAGCTCACCGAGCGGTAACGTAACCATCCCCGGAGTCGAGCTCCGGGGCTTTCATAGGGAAGGTGCCGCGCCGGTCAACTAGCTGACCAAGTCACCGACCCCGGAGACCAGCTCCGCGGCCTGGAGAAACCCCGCTGCTTGACAGCGGGGAGCCGTCACTTGGCAGCTAGTGGGACGAGCTATCCTCCCCCCTCTCCGGGAAGCCCCACAGCTTGCCTGTGGGGAGCCGTCACTTGGCAGCTAGGGAGGAAGTCACCGACCCCGGAGACCAGCTCCGGGGCTTGATGGTCATTTCCTCTTCCTCGCCATTTCCCACGATCCACTCACCTCCGGCTCACTTTGCCCACCATCGATCACCGCGTCGACGGAGGTCCTCGAGCGTGGCCTGGAGCTCCCTTTGCCGCCCGGCAATCTCCAGAGGAGAGCCCTCAGCCGGCACGCAGATGGGCCGACCGAGCAGGAGGACGGCCCGGGTGAACGGACGCGGAATCTGGAACCCATCCCAACTGTTGACTTCCCAGTAGTGCTCGGCGGAGATGTGAAATGGCAGGATGGCCGCTCCCGTCCGCATGGCCAATCGAACGGCGCCCGGTTTGGCGACGTAGCGCGGTCCACGCGGGCCATCGATGGTGAACGCCACGTCCACCCCGAAATCGAGGCAGGCGACCATTTGCCGGAAGGCTCGAGTGGCCGCCCGACCGGACGAACCGCGCGCCGCCCCATATCCGAATCGTTGAATGAAGCGGGCGATATACTCCCCATCGAAACTGGGACTGGTCATGACGACGATGCCCCGCTGCCGCCAGAACCACGTCGCCAGGAAAACCCGATTATGCCAGAAGGCGTAGATGATGCGCTGCCCCGATCGCCGAAGCGCTTCATAATGATGCCAATCGACGATCGTCCATCGGACGGTCCGACCGATGAGCGCGATCAATCCGTAGAAGAGGAGGCCTGCCCCTTTGATGAGCCAGCGATCGCGCGCCGGATAGATCGACAGATCGGCCAGCTCGTAGACCTGGCGGAAGAGTTCGACGCGGTCGATCGCCATGCCCCGGGCAGAGCGCTGCGATGGCGACCCGTCGCGCCCCCCGCCGAGAGCCATCGATGGTGGCTGACCGGCCATCGGACGGTTCAGTGCTCCTCTTTCACCTCGCGGAGTTTTTTGATCAGCGCCGGGACCACTTCGAACAGATCTCCCACGATGCCGTAATCGGCGATATCGAAGATGGGCGCTTCGGGATCTTTATTGATGGCCACGATGGTTTTCGATCCCTTCATGCCGACGATATGCTGAATGGCGCCGGAGATCCCCAGGGCGATATACAACTTGGGCGCCACGGTCTGGCCGGAACTACCGATCTGCCGATCCATGGGCAACCACTCGTTATCGCAGATGGGCCGCGAGGCGGCCAGCTCGGCGCCCAGCACTTCGGCCAACTCCTGGGCCAGGGGAATATTATCGGCGCTCTTGATGCCGCGACCGATAGCCACAATGATCTCGGCCTGGGTGAGATCGACCGCCTGCTTGGCTTCGCGAAAGCGCTCCATGGGATGGGTGCGAATCGCTGAGGGGTCGAGGGAGACCTCCACCGGCGTGATCGTCGGCCCCGGAGTGCTCGTCTCCACTTCGTCGCCCCGAAAGGCGCCGGCCTGGAAGCTGACAAAATAGGGGGGATCGCCTTGAACGCGCACGTCGGCGTTCATTTTCCCTTGAAAGATCTGACGAATGAAGACGGGATGGCCATCCTCCAATCGATAGCCGATGCAATCGCTGATGAACCCGCGTCCCAGCGCCGCCGCCAATTTGGGCGCGAAGTCGCGCACCTGATAGGTATGACTCATGATGACCATCTGCGGCTGGCGCGCCTCGATCAGTGGCCGGAGGGCCAGCGTCGTGCCCTCGGGCGTGTAGGTGGCCAGCAACTCGTGTTCGAGCAGGAGCAGCTCATCGCAACGCTTATCGGAGAACGCCGCGGTGAGCGCCGAGAGGTCCTTGCCGAGCACGGCCACCCAGAGCGGTCCGCCGAGGGCATCGGTCAATAATTGACCGGCGCGAAGGGCTTCCCAGGTGGTGGGATTGAGTCGACCTTCGATATGTTCAGCAATGACCAGAATTCCTCGTCCCATATCAAATCACCTTGGCTTCGTGTTTGAGTTTTTCGACCAATTGCGCGGCCACCTCCTCGGGGCTTCCCTCCAGGAGTTGCGTCTCCTTGGTCTTCTGGGGAATGTAGACCTTCTCGACCTGCTGGAGATTCAGGAGCGCCTCACCGAGATGGAGATCATCCCGGCCGAGCGTCCGGATGGGCTTCTTCTTGGCGCCCATGATGCCCTTCAAGGTCGCATAGCGCGGATGGTTGATGCCCGATTGAATGGTCAATACGGCGGGCAACGGCAGTTCGATCCACTGAAACCATCCCGCCTCCAACTCGCGCTTGACTTTGACCTTGCCGTCCAGGATGTGGATCTCCATGACGATGGTGGTATGAGGAATGCCCAACAATTCGGCCAAGATGACGCCGGTCTGGGCGAACCCGAAATCGTCCGACTGAAGGCCGGTGAGGATCAAATCGTATGATTCCCCTTTGATAGCTTCGGCGATGACCCGCGCCGTATTATAGGCATCCAGCCGTTCGAAAGCCGGATCATTCAAATGAATGCCCCGATCGGCGCCTTTGGCGAACGCCTCCCGGATGGCTTGTTGAACGCGAGCCGGCCCCACCGAGCAGATGATCACTTCCCCGCCGAATCGCTCTTTGAGTCGCAGTGCTTCTTCCAGTGCGTAGACGTCGGGCTCGTTGATTTCCCAGCTCAGGTCCTGCTCATCCACCCAGGTCCCATCGGCATTCACCCGGAGAATCGATTCGCGACTGGGGACTTGTTTGAGACAGACGATGATATTCATGATCTCCTCCGACTCAGAGACGATGAACGGTCGACGATGAGCCGCGCGTCGGGCGGTCCCGGCGAGCGGTCCGGTCGCTCATCGTCACTCTTGGTATCGTTTGAATAGCAACGCCACATTGGTCCCTCCGAATCCGAACGAATTGGAGAGGGCGTATCGGACGGATGCCGGACGCGCCTCGTTGGGGACATAATCGAGATCGCAGTCGGGATCGGGCGTCTCGTAGTTGATGGTCGGTGGGATCACCTGTCGATCGATGACCAGCGCCGAGATGCCGCCCTCCAGTCCTCCCGCCGCGCCCAGCAGGTGACCGGTCATCGACTTGGTCGAACTGATGGCCAATCGATAAGCGTGCTCGCCGAACACCTGTTTGATGGCCTCAGTTTCGATCCGATCATTATACTTGGTCGAGGTGCCGTGGGCGTTGATGTAATCGACCTCGTCGGGCGCGATGTTGGCGTCGCGAAGGGCGTTGCGCATGGCGGCGACGGCCCCCTCGCCCCCTTCGGCCGGTTGGGTGATATGGAAGGCGTCGGCCGACATGCCGTAGCCGACGATCTCGGCGTAGATTTTAGCGCCGCGCGCCCGGGCGCGCTCCAGGTCCTCGAGGATGAGGATGCCCGCTCCCTCGCCGATGACGAAGCCGTCTCGATCCCGATCGAAAGGCCGCGAGGCGCGCGCCGGATCATCGTTGCGACGGGAGAGCGCCCGCATGGCGGCGAATCCACCCACGCCCATGGGCGTGACCGCCGCCTCGCTGCCGCCACAGATCATGACGTCGGCATCGCCACGTTGAATCAGGCGGAAGGAATCGCCGATGGCGTGAGCGCCCGCCGAGCAGGCCGTGGCCGCCGCGCAATTGGGTCCCTTGGCGTTGAATCGGATGGAGACCTGGCCGGCGGCCAGATTGATGATGCTGGCGGGAATGAAGAACGGCGAGATGCGCCCCGGGCCGCCGCGCAAGAATTTCTCGTGCTCCCGCTCGATGACCGAGAAGCCGCCGATGCCCGAAGCGATGTACGTCCCCACCCGATGGGCCCAGTCCGGTTCGATGCTCAGACCAGCATCGGCGACAGCCTCCTCGGCCGCGGCCAAGGCGTAGTGGATGAAGGCATCCATTTTCTTGGCTTCTTTCCGTTCGACGAATTTGAGCGGATCGAAATTCTTGACCTCGGCGGCGAATCGCACGGGGAAATCGGAGGCATCGAAGCGGGTGATGTAATCGACGCCGCTCTGGCCCTCCAGGAGCCCTCGCCAGGTCTCCTCCCGCGTCAGCCCGAGGGCACTGACCAGTCCAATCCCGGTGATGACGACCCGTCGCTTCTCGTTCAATGCAATGCTCTCCTCCCTGATCTGAGGCTGATTATTTTTGATGTTGTTCGATATACTCGATGGCATCGCGGACGCTGAGAATCTTCTCGGCGTCCTCGTCGGGGATCTCGATGCCGAATTCCTCTTCGAATCGCATGACCAATTCCACCGTATCCAGCGAATCGGCTCCCAGGTCATCGACAAACCGCGCATTGGGCGTCACTTCGGCCTCATCGACGCCCAATTCTTCGACGATGATCTCTTTGACCTTTTCCTCGATCGATTCCTTTGTCATTGTCTACCCTCCACGGAAAATTAGGTATGTCATTCTATTCGACGATTCCACAGCGAGCAAGCAGTTTCACATGTAAATGCCCCCGTTGATGTTCAACACCTGACCGGTGATGTAGCCGGCCGCTTCCGAAGCGAGAAAGACGACGCCGGCGGCGACATCGCGTCCTTCTCCCACCCGTCCCAGGGGGATGGAGGCGATGAGCTCCTGCCGCCGCTTCTCGTCGAGCGCCTCGGTCATGGCCGTCTCGATGAATCCGGGCGCAATGGCGTTGACGGTGATATTTCGCGAGGCGACTTCCCGGGCCAGCGCTTTGGTGAACCCGATGATGCCCGCCTTGGAGGCGGCATAGTTGGTCTGCCCGGCGTTGCCCATCTGTCCGAGCACCGACGTGATGTTGATGATCCGACCATACCGCGCCCGGAGCATATGCGGCAGCACGGCCTGACAACAGAGATAGACGCTGGTCAGATTCGTCTCAATGACGGCGTTCCAATCCTCCCGCTTCATGCGCAGGAGTAATCCATCGCGCGTGATGCCGGCATTGTTGACCAGGACGTCAATCCGACCGTACTGGCGCTTGGCCTCCGTCACTGCAGCGGTCACTTGTTCGGCGACGGTGACGTCGGCTTTCAGCGGCAAGGCTCGTCGCCCCAGTTGCTCGATCTCTTCGGCGACGACTCGCAACCGATCTTCGCTCCGAGCCAGAAGGACGAGGTCGGCGCCCGCCCGTGCCAGCGCCAGAGCCGTATCCCGGCCAATGCCTCGCGAAGCGCCGGTCACTATGGCCACCCGTTCCGTCAAATCGATCATAGACTCACCACCTCATGATGACGGCGCCGTAGGTGACGCCGGCGCCGAAACTGGCCATCATGATCGTATCGCCGGGGCGAACCCGCCCGGCGCGCACGCATTCGTCCAATCCGATGGGAATGGATGCCGACGACGTATTCCCGATGCGATCGATGTTGGAATACACTCTCGCCGGGTCGATCCCCAATCGCGCCGTCACCGCCTCGGTGATGCGCTGATTGGCTTGATGGGGGAGGAACAGATCGATATCGTTGGGCGCCATCTTCAGTTCATCGAGGGCCTCCCGGCTGATCTGCGTCAAATTGCGCACGGCCACCTTGAACAGCTCATTACCTCGCATCTTGATGTAATGGAGCCTCTTCTTGACCGTCTCTTCGGACGCCGGATAGCGCGTGCCGCCGCCCGGCGTATAGAGGTAGTCGGCCAGAGTGCCATCGCTGCGAATGCGCGCCGCCAGGATACCCTTGGGTGCCTCGGTGGCCCGAATGACGGCTGCGCCCGCGCCATCGCCGAAGATGACGCAGGTGGATCGATCGGTGTAATCGACGTAGCGACTGAGAAGCTCGGCGCCGATCAACAGGACCGTCCGACAGCGCCCCGATTTGATGACGCCTTCGGCCACGGTGAGCCCGTAGAGGAAGCCAGAGCAGGCCGCGGCCATATCATAGGCAGCGGCGCGCTTGGCGCCGAGCGCTGATTGAATGAAACAGGCGGTGGCGGGCAACATCATATCCGGGCAGACGGTGGCGCAGATGATCATATCCAACTCCGCCGGATCGACCCCGGCCATATCCAGCGCCCGACGGGCGGCGGCGGTGGCAAACAGCGACGTGTACTCGCCCGGGCCCGCGATGTGTCGCTGGCGAATGCCCGTCCGGGTCACGATCCATTCATCCGAGGTATCGACCATCTTCTCCAGTTGATCATTGGTGAGCACGTTCTCCGGCAGCGCGTGGCCGGTTCCGATGATGGCAGCGTTCAATGGACTCATGATGGGGCTCCCTCTGGCAACAGTATGGACTTCTGATCCAACTTCTCCATTTCCCGTTCGATGCGGCTCGGAACCCGCTTCTGGCAGAGCTCAGCGGCCACCCGGATGGCATTCTGGATGGCGCGACCGGTGGACCGGCCATGACTGATGACCACCACGTTCTTGACGCCGAGCAGTGGTGCTCCGCCGAACGCCTCGTAGCCGAACCGCCGCTTGATCTTCTCCAGGGCGGACCGCGACAAGAGCGCGCCCATCTCGGTTTGCGCGTGACTCAGGAGTTCCTCCTCCAGCACCTTGAACAGGAATGGCGGCAAGCCTTCGCTCACCTTCAAGATGACGTTCCCGGTGAATCCGTCGCAGACGATGACGTCGACGCGCCCCCGGTAGATCTCTTGTCCCTCCACGTTGCCCACGAATCGGAGATTCGATTTTCTCAGGAGTTGATAGGCTTCGCGGGTCAGCTCATTACCCTTCAACTGCTCCTCGCCGATGGAGATCAATCCCACCGATGGAGACTCCACGCCCATGATCGTGCGGGCGAAAATATCTCCCATCAGAGCGAACTGAAGCAAGTGGACCGGCTTGCACTCGGCATTGGCGCCCACATCGAGCAGGATGGTCCAGCGGCCGCTGAGAGTGGGCAGGACGGCGGCGAGCGCCGGTCGATCGATCTGCCCCAGGGGTTTGATGACCATCTTGGCGATGGCCATGATGGCGCCGGTATTACCGGCACTGACGAAGCCATCGGCCAAGCCCTCGCGCACCAGGCGCATGCCCACGCGAATGGTGGAATTGTGCTTGCGGCGAATGGCCTGAAACAGGGGTTCGTCCATAGCGATGATCTCGGGGGCATCGATGAGTCGGATGGCGCGCTCCTCGGTGCCGCCCTGGCGTTCCAGCTCCGCGCGCACCCGATCGCGGGGACCGACCAGCAACACTTCTACATCGAGCTGGCGCACGGCCTGGATGGCGCCCTCCACCTCGCTTCGGGGCGCATGATCCCCCCCCATGGCATCAAGGACGATTCTCGTCATGGGACGCTATTCTTCTTCGATTTCGATCACCCGTCGGCCTTTGTAAAAACCGCATTTGGGGCAGACGCGATGCGGTGGAACCGGTTCGTGGCAATTGGGACACTCGGTGATCGTGGGCGCTCGCAGGGCATCATGCGCCCGACGTTTGCCACGACGCGATCGCGAATGTCGTCGTTTGGGATTGGCCATATCGTTCCTTCCTCCACGTCACATCGATCTCTTCAAATCGCGGAGCGCGCTCCAATAGGGCGCCACCGTCTCTTCGGCGCAGGAGCAACTCTCTTTGTTCAAATCGATACCACACTGGGGACACAAGCCTCGGCAGCTCGGCGCACACAACCAGCGAAACGGGAGCGCCAGGAAGATCTGCTCTCGCACCAGGCCATCGACGTCGATTTTTTCATCCCGATAGAAGCCATAGGCGAGATCTTTGGGCGTCAACGGCACATCCTCTTCCGGAGTCAGCGTCTCGATCGGCGCGTAAAACAGATCGAACTCCACGTCGATGGGCACGAGGAAATACGTGAGGCATCGATCGCAGGGAACCTCCACGGCGGCTTCCAATCGCCCGCGAACGCGGACGTCCCGGCCGGTGGCCCAGCGCGCCACCAATCGAACCTTCGGCGCTGTCTTCAGGCGAAGGTCAGGATCCTGCAGATCGAACTGCTCGTCATAGCGATGCTCAACGCGCAGTTCCTCGTCCTCGAGCTGTGTCAGATCAATGTACATTACAAATTCGCCTTATTATAGCGAGCATCAGGATGTTGTCAATCGAAACTCACCTGCAAAAAGTAACAGAACCGACGGCGAAATTCAAATCACAACGAGGCATGCCGGAGCCGGGCTCCGGGGACGGTGACCGCTCCGGGCTGGCCGGCGACCGCGATCTCTCCCAGCGGACGCGCCACGAGCTTCTTTGGTGGAGGGCCTCCCCACTAGCCGACAATTGACCCCTCCCCGCCGTCCAGCAGCGGGGCTTCCCCGAAGCCCCCGAAGCTCGCCTCCAGGGTCCGTGACGCGATCAGCTCGTCACTCCAGTGCCCGTCCCTCTCTCGAATCGAGATTCGGCGCGCTTCCTGATCCATCCCAATCGGCGACCATCGCCCTCTCGCTTGACCCTTCTCAGATTCCCCTCTATGATTAGCCATTCGGCGAATCGATGATGAAACTGCTCATTCGACATGGGCTGGTTGTCGATCCCACTCAAGCGCTCGAAGAACCGCTGGACGTTCTCATCGAAGATGGTCGGATCGCCGCTCTGGACGCCGACATCTCGACGTCCGACGTTCGAGTGATTGACGCCACGGGGTGCGTCGTCGCCCCCGGATTCATCGATCTTCACACTCATCTTCGAGAACCGGGCGAGGAGTACAAGGAGACGATCAAAACCGGCGCCGAGGCCGCTGCCGCCGGAGGCTTCACCTCCATCGCCGCCATGCCCAATACGCACCCAGTTAATGATAATGCGGCGGTCACCCGATTCATCATCGAACAAGCCGCCGAGGAGGCCCCGGTCAACGTCTTCCCCATCGGCGCCATCACCGCTCGATCGCAGGGCGAGACGCTCGCTGAGATCGGCGAGATGGTCCAGGCGGGAGCAGTGGCCATCAGCGATGACGGCCGTCCGGTGATGAACGCGCAGGTCATGCGTCGGGCCATGGAATACGCCAAGCAATTGGACATCCCGGTCATCGATCACTGTCAGGATCTGAACCTCTCCGGCGATGGCGTCATGCATGAAGGGTATTTCTCGACCCTGTTGGGCTTGAAAGGCATTCCTGCGGTGGCCGAGGAAGTTCAAGTGGCTCGGGATATCTTGCTGGCCGAATTGACCGGGGCGCGGGTTCATCTGGCTCACCTCAGTACGGCGGGCTCGGTGGAACTGGTGCGCCGGGCCAAGCGCAAAGGGATTCCCATCAGTTGCGAAGTCTGTCCGCATCACTTCACGCTCACTGATGAAGCGGTGATCGGCTACGATACGAACACCAAGATGTATCCTCCGCTCCGCAGCCAGCGAGACGTCGATAGTCTGCTCGATGCCATCGCCGACGGCACGATCGACGCCATCGCCACCGATCATGCTCCCCACCATCTGGATGAGAAAATGCTCGATTATGATCAGGCGCCCTTCGGGATCGTGGGATTGGAGACGGCGTTCGGTCTGGCGATGACCCGGCTGGTCGATACAGGACGGATCGGACTCAGTCGGTTGATCGAGTTGCTCTCGTCGGCGCCAGCGCGGATCCTCGGCCTGGATCGCGGCACCCTGCGCGTCGGGGCGGTGGCCGACGTCACCATCTTCGATCCCCAGCGGGAGTGGATCGTCGATGTCGAACAGTTCAGATCGAAAAGCCGCAACTCGCCGTTCCACGGCTGGAAGTTGAAAGGGATCATCAAAGCCACGATCGTCGGCGGAGAGATCGTATTCGAGGCGTCGGACACCTCTTCGGAGACGGACTCGACGGAGTGAAACTTTCCCCTGCAGGTCACGTATGACGAAACGGACCGACGCTATGGATGTGAGCACGGCAATCGCGGCTGGTTATGGGAACGAGGAAGCGATGGCGCGGGCCGTCCAGAGCGACCCATTCGAACACATCGTTCATCGCTATCACCGACCGGTGACGGCGTTCATCTACCGTATGGTGGGCGATTACGAGACGGCGCTCGATCTGGCGCAGGAGGTGTTTTTGAAAGTCTACGCGGCGCTGGATCGGTACGATGAGCGGTTCAAGTTCAGCACCTGGCTGTTCAAGATCGCTTCCAACCACACCATCGACTACCTGCGCAAACAGACGCACCGCACCCACTCGCTGGATGCCGTCGAGGAGGATTCAGAGATTCACCTTCCCGAGCTGATCTCTCCGGAACCCTCGCCGGAGCGCCAATCGATCCTGCGCGAGCAGCGCGCGCTCATCGAGGCGGCGATCGCCGAACTGCCCCTGCCTTACCGGCAGGTGATCGTGCTGCGGCACGTGGCGGAGCTCTCATATGAAGAAATCGCTCAGGTCACCGGACTCCCGTTGGGGACGGTGAAAAACCGCATCTTCCGGGCGCGCGAGGCGATCCGGAAGAAACTCATCCAGATGGGAATCGACGGAACGGAATGAACTGCGATCGGGAAAAACTCTATCTTTATCTGGAGGGGGCGCTGAACCCTTCGGAGCACGCCGAGGTGAGCGCTCATCTGCAAACCTGTGGCGCCTGTGCCGCCGAGCTGCAGAGCCAACGGGCGGTGATGGATGAACTGGACCGGCTCGCCGACGTGCCGTTGCCCGAATGGCTGCCGGAGCGCATCATCCAACGCGTGTCCGAGGACGTGACCATGGCGTGGCAGACCAAGGCCGAGCGACGCCGAGCCCTTCTGGTGGCCGTGGGATTGACCGCGATCACCTGTGCCCTGTTGAGTCTTCCCACGCTGGCCGGTTATCTGAGAACGGCCTGGGTCGGTCTTCATCTGGCCGGACGCCTGATGTGGGATCTCATCGCGGTGAGCCTCAAGGCCGTGTCGCTGGTCACCATTGGCCTGCTCCACGACGTGGCCGGCGAGACCGAACTCACCGTCCTTCTCGCCCTCCTCACGGGAGTGACGATCAGCCTCATCGTGGCTCATCGCACCTGGCCGTCGGCGTCTCTGGAGAGGAGATGAGAGCGCGTCCGGGCATCACTCTGTCGTGTGCTCTTCTGCTGATCGGCTCATCGGCATTCGCCGCCCGATCGGTCGATGCCGATGTGGCCAGCGCGCCTCGCGTCATTCGCCCTCACGAGACGGTATCCGATGTCGTCGTTCGCGGTCGACGATTGGACGTCCTGGGACGGGTGGAAGGAAGCATTCTGGTCATGGGCGATGATGCCATCATCGAAGGCCGCGTTGATGGCGATGCCATCGTCCTCGGTGGGGATCTCATTCAGCGACGGCGAGGATCCATCGGCGGCGACGTCATCGTCATCGGAGGACAGTATCAACGGGCGGCAGAGGCTCCTCCATTGCATCCATCCTCCAAGATCATCGAGATCCGCGAATATGGCCAATCATTACGAGAGTCCTTTCGGCATCCCTGGCGAGCCATCCTGGCGCCTCAGATCACTCCGGCGGCCCTCGGACAGCGCGCTCTCGGTCTGCTCCTCTATTTCCTCATCGCCCTGCTCCTCATTGCTCTGATGCCCTCGCCCATCAATCGAGCCATTCAGATGCTCAGACGGCACTCTCGACGCCTCGGCCTTTTCGGTCTGTTGGCGCTGTTGTTGCTGTTCATCGTCTTGCTGGTCATCGTACGATTCCTGCCCATGGCGTTGGCCGTACCGATGACGCTCTTTGTGTGGCTCATCTCGCTGGGCGCTTATCTGTTGGGGAGCCTGGCCGTCCATCTGGTGATCGGCCGCTGGATTCAGAGCAAGCTGGAGCGCTCCCCGAACCCGTCCACGATTATGGCCCTCCTTTACGGGATGGTGGTCATCGCCATTCTCACGGCGCTTCCCATCATCGGACCGGTGATGCTTCTCCTGCTCGTGACTTTGAGTCTGGGCGTAGCTCTCCGACTCCCCTTCCAGGCGCGAGAGCTTCGAGCGTAGCCGTCCCCACTGCCGGATACAGTCGTGCCGATGATGGAATCGTCCCGGCGATCCGAGAAGCGGTTGGACGAGGACAGCACATGAAGAGAGCAGGGGGGATTGACGATCAGGAGACAGGTTCCGCCGCCCGAACGGTGAGAAGAACAGGATGTCCTCTCTCGCTGCGAAACGCGCCGCGCCGCTCGTCTGAGCCGGGGCTCGGCGGGAAGGAGTTCGTGTGGCGTGACCTCGTTGGACGAAGACGCGATCGCTCATGTATAATTGCAAGGTGGGCTTGGAGTGGGTCGGACGGTCGCTTGCTCACCGCCCTTCGGGGTGCTGAGCAAGAGGAAAGTCCGAACACCACAGGGCAGCGGGCTGGGTAACACCCAGGCAGGTGCGCTCCCGGGAGGTCGCCACGATGAGGGCGTCCTTCTTCGGAGCGCGTCTGACGACAAGTGCAACAGAGAGCAGACCAGCCGTGCCAGAGGGTGCGCTCCCTCGCCACGAGCACGGTGATGGGTGAAACGGTGGGGTAAGAGCCCACCAGCGGGCGTGGTGACACGCTCGGCTAGGCAAACTCCCCGCGGTGCAAGACCAAATAGGGAGGCGGTAACAGGGTGGCCCGTCCGAGCACCGTTGGGCTTCTCAAAGAGGCCCGCGGTCCCGTCTCCGGGTAGGTCGCTCGAGCCGTTGAGTAATCAACGGCCTAGATGAATGACCGTCCTCCGCTCGCTTCGGGCGGAGACAGAATTCGGCTTACAGACCTGCTCCAAGCCCATCCCCAATGCCTGTCCAGTGATCCCACTTCGGCCGCCAAGAGTGACGCGGCGCCCGCGGACCTCAGAGCTTCACGACATTCTCTGCTTGCAACCCCTTGGGTCCTTCGATGAGGTCGAATTCGACCAACTGACCCTGCCGGAGCGATTTGTACCCGTCCTCCTGAATGGCCGTGTAATGGACGAAAATGTCCGGTTGACCATCTCCCTGTTCGATGAACCCGTATCCTTTATTGTTATTGAACCACTTGACTCTGCCTCGCATTCTCGGCATACGTCTCAACCTCCCTGGAAAAACTCGATGACCGGACGACGGCCCTGGCGCGGCCAGAAATCGAGCGATGGCATGGGAGAGAGAACGCTCCATCATCAACGACGCCCGCGGCGAGGAGAGCGCTCCGCGAAAGTGACGGCCGCGCCGGGTGGAGAACCGATGGGAAGAGCGCGACGGGCGCCGCCACACCCGCCTTCGCCGACGGCCAGCGGGAACTCCTGGAAAGCGTCAGCCGGTGCTGATCATTGTCATCAAGGGGGAACCATCTCTCATGAAGGCGACACGGGGCGTCAGTCCATTGGCTCTCGAGGATCGTTTCCATCTCACCCGCTCCAGACCGACGGCCAAAGCCGACCATCGACAGAACTGTCTCGCCCGATGCCCAACCTGTTGCACCGCTTCGCCCTGCCGCTCGGTCATCACTGGCATTGAGTCTTCGTATCGCCAAGACTCAAACGACCCACATCAATGGAATTTGACTCGACATTGCGGGATACTATAGCAAGTTTGGAATGAAGTCAAGAAATTTTTCCACGTTCTCGAAGGGTTTGGCCGATGGAGTGGCTATATGAGACCCTCGACGAGGAGGGCGAGGAGAAGCAGACCGAGTCCCACTCGATACCACACGAAGACGTACACCGTATGGGTGCGAAGATAGCGCAGGAGGAAGGCGATGGCCAGGTATCCACTCACCAACGCCACGCCAGTGGCCACCAACAACGGGACGCCCAGATGGGGGCCCAGCGCGGGACGAATGCGGTACAGCTCGTAAAGGCCACTGCCGGCAACTGCCGGGATACTCAACAGGAACGAGAAGCGCGCCGCCGTCTCCCGGGTGAGACCCAGGAACAGGCCAGCGGTGATCGTCGTTCCCGACCGAGATGATCCGGGAATGAGGGCGGCCGCCTGAGCCAGTCCGATGATGACGGCATCCATCCACGTGAGGTGAGGCAACGCTCGCCGGCGCGACGAGAGACGTTCGGCCAGAGCGAGAAGCAGGGCCAGGATGATCAATGCGCCGGCAATGATCCAGAGCGACCGCGCTTCCGACTCGATGAACTCTTCCAGGGCCACGCCGAACACCACAATGGGGACCGTTCCCACGATCACATACCAGGCCAACCGGGCATCCACCGAGTCGAACGGTCGCCTCTGCCGAAGCGCGGTCACGAAGGCCACGGTCAACCGGAGGATGTCGTGACGGAAATACACGAGGATGGCGGCCATCGTCCCCAGTTGAATGATGGCCGAGGCCGCCGCACCGGGATCGTTCCACGAATGCCCGGAATCGATGAGTTTGATGACGGCCGGGACGATGCGCAGATGGGCCGTACTGCTGATGGGCAGGAATTCGGTCAATCCCTGCACGAGGCCGAGGACGATGGCTTCCAGCAATGACATCGGCGCGATCCTAGATCTCGATGATCACCGGAATGATCAGTGGATAGCGATCGGTGCGCCGCGCGATGAACCGCTTCAGCGCGACGCGAATCTTCTCTTTCATGACGGCCCAGTCGGTGCTCTCATCCTGACTGGAGGCCGCCACCGTATCGATGACCACCTGGCGGGCCTCATCGAGCAGTTCGTCGGTGCCATTGTGGCTGACGAATCCTCGAGTGATGATCTCCGGCACGCCCTCGAGCTCTCCGGTGACTTCATTGATGGTCACAATAGGCAGCAGGAAGCCATCGGCGGCCAGATGACGACGGTCGCGCACGACGACTTCTTCGACCTCCTCGAAGCCCGCCTCATCGATGAGAATGCGGCCGACCGGGACGCGTTCGGCGCTCACCCGCGCCTCGTGGGGGCTCAATTCGATGATCTGACCGTTCTCGGCGACCAACACGCGGTGGGGATCCCATCCCAACGACAGAGCGAATTCCCGGTGGCGGCACAACCGACGATAATCGCCATGGATGGGTATGAGGTATCGAGGACGAACGGCGTCCAGCAGCATCTTGAGATCTTCCTGGGATGGGTGGCCCGAGACGTGAACCGGGCGCACCGATTCGTCGATGACGCGTCCACCGCGGCGATAGATGTGATCGATCAATCGGGCGATGGCCTTCTCATTGCCGGGAATGATGCGCGCCGAGAGCACCACGGTATCTCCCGGTTCGATGGTCACCTGCTTGTAGGACCCGGTGGCCATGCGCGCCAGCGCTGACATCGGTTCGCCCTGACATCCGGTGACCAGCATGACCACCTCTTCCTTGGGCATGCGACCGAGAGCGTTCACCGGCACGAGCAATCCCGGCGGCACGTCCAGGAACCCTTCATCGATCGCCGTCTCCACCATGCGCACCATGGTGCGGCCGAGCAGGACGACCCGACACCCATAGTCGTGAGCCAGGTGGAGGATCAATTGAATCCGATGGATGGAGGAGGCGAAGCAACCGAAGATGAGACGCCCGGGCGCCGTCTCGAAGATCTCTTCGAACGCGGGAATCACGGCCCGCTCCGACGGCGTTCGTCCGGGGCGCTCCACATTGGTGGAATCGGCGAGCACAGCCAGCACGCCCTGATCGCCGATGGCCCGCAGGCGATCGATATCCAGCGGCTGGCCGATGACCGGCGTCTCGTCGAGCTTGAAGTCGGTGGCATGAACCACCATGCCCACCGGCGTCTGAATGGCCACCACCAGGCAATCGATAGTACTGTGCGTGGAGCGAACGAACTCGATATCGAATGGGGGGACCCGGATGCGGTCGCCCGGTTCGACCGGATGAAGCTCGGCCTCGCCGAGCAGTCCGTGTTCGGCCAGTTTATGGTCGAGCACGGCCAAGGTGAATCGCGTCCCGTAGACGGGAGCGTTCACCGATCTCAACAGGTAAGGGACGGCTCCGATGTGATCTTCGTGCGGATGGGTGAGGATGATGGCCTTCAACTGAGCGGCGTGCTGCTGAACGAAGGTGAAATCGGGGATGACCACATCGACGCCGGGAAGGCTCTCGTCGGGAAACATCATCCCGGCGTCGATGAGGATCATCTCCTCTCCCCATCGCCAGGCCATGGCATTGATCCCGAACTCGCCCAATCCGCCGAGGGGGATGATGTCCAGCTTGTCTGATCCCGCGCGGGGCGCTCTCCGTTCCTCCACGACGCTTCCCATCACACGAGCGCAATGTCAAAACGCTCCTGATGCAGGAGCGGATCAGTTTCGATGTTCACTTTCCCTTTCAAGTACGATTCCATCGCTTCCAGCACCTGAGGGTACTTCTCCCGTAACGCCCGCTCGACGACCGGATGCACGCGCAAGACCACTTCTTTCGCGCCTTCGGCCTGGCTGGCCAGACGGCGGACTTCGTCGAACATCTCGTAACACACCGTCTCAGGCGACTTGATCATCCCGCGGCCATGACAATAGGGGCAGGGTTCGCAAAGCGATCGTTCCAGGCTCTGGCGGACGCGCTTGCGGGTGATGGCCACGAGTCCGAAATCGTTGAATGAGAGGATCTTGGCCGGGGCGCGATCCTTCTTCAATTCCTCCTCCAGCACCTGCATGACCTTCTGGCGGTTCTTCCGCTCTTCCATGTCGATGAAGTCCAGCACGATGATCCCGCCCAGATCCCGCAATCGAATCTGCCGAGCGATCTCCCGCGCCGCTTCGATGTTGGTGCGGGTGATGGTATCCTCGAAGCTGTGCGTCTTGCCCACGAACTTCCCCGTATTGACATCGATGGCCACCAGGGCTTCCGTTTGATTGATGACGATGTATCCGCCGGATTTGAGCCACACGCGCGGTCGGATGCTCTTTTCGATCTCCGGTTGCACACCATACTGTTCGAAGATGGGCGTATCCCGCGTGTAGAGTTTCACTCGGGGGACGAGATCCGGCTGAAAGTGATTCACGAAGTCCAGGATCCTGGTGTACTCCTCCTCGCTATCGACGCGGATGGCGGTGAATTCCTGGGACAACCGATCGCGCAAGATGCGCTGCACGAGGTCCACTTCTCGATACAGGAGAGCGGGCGCCTTGACCTTCTCCGCGCGACGCAGGATATCGTTCCAGGTGCGCACCAGATACTTCATATCGGCGGACAATTCGGCTTCGGTGCGACCTTCGGCGGCGGTGCGCACGATGAAGCCCCCGGCGGCTTTGTGACGAGACCGGAGCTTGGCGGCCAGCCGCCGCAATCGCGTCCGCTCCGCCTGCGAGGGAATGCGCCGCGAGACGCCAACATGGGACACTGTCGGCATATAGACCAGGAAGCGGCCGGGCAGAACGATGTGCGTCGTCACCCGCGCGCCCTTATTGCCGATCGGCTCCTTGGCGATCTGAACGAGGAGTTCTTGACCTTCGTGCAACAACTCGGTGATGGTCGGTGAGGCCGTCGTCGCCGTCGATGATGATCCGCCGGCATCGCCTCCGGCGTTCTGGCGAGTCGATCGTCGGCGGCGCACTTTGCGGCGAGCGGCGAACTCGGCTCTCGGCCGACGGTGTCGCAGCGAGGCCTCGGCGTCGTCCAGTGGCGGATCAGTCTCCGCCTCCGAGCGCTCGGCAGGAGGGGCTGAAGGAGGCTCTCCGGCCGCGGGCCCAGAAGGAGCGGCCGTCGAGCGGTCCGCCTGTTGAGCGCGCCCCTCTTCCGGGTGAGACTCTCCTTCTCCGGCGGACGATGGTCCGGGGCCCGCCTCGGGGGCGGCCTCCTCGGCTCCCCAAGCGCCCGTTCTCTCCGGGGCCTCGGATTCTCTCTCCTCGGCGGCTTCGACAGCCGAGGGAGGAGAAGACATCGACGCCGAGGATTCGTCCTGTGGAGGTGGCGTCTCCTCGGTCACGGAGGCTTCCTCCGATGCCTCTTCCGGTTCATCGACGACCCGTTCTAATTGCTCGCCGGTGCCGAAACTGAGAGGAACCGATCCCACGGTGATGCCCTCTGCGGGGCGATGGTGTTCGCCCTCGCTCTCTTGGACCTCTTCGCGATGGACGGCGCCGATGAGCTTCTCCTCGATGATGGCATCCTTGAGGTCGACTTCCGCGTCGTCGCCCACCGATGAGGCTGGTGACGATTCCGGGATGAGGTCTTCGGTGATCGTCTCGATGAGTTCGGCCATCTGTTCATCGTACTCCCTCTCACCGGCCGGGAGAGGGCTCTCTCTCTCCTCGCCTTTGGGCTCCTCCTCGGCCTGAGCGATCGCTTCCAGGAGTTCTTCGACCTCCTGTTGGCTGACTTCTTCTGGGGAGGGAGTCTTCTCTTCCACGGGAGCCTCCGCGGGAGCCGAGGCGACCCGTTTGGGCTCTCGTCGAGAAGGCTCATACTCGATCTCCTCGCTGTCCAGAACATCGGTCACGTAAAGGAACGCATCCCGGTCCAGGCCAATATCGATGAACGCCGATTGCATGCCCGGCAACACCTTGGTGACTCGTCCCTTGTAAATATTCCCCGCCATCACGTCGCTCTGGTCGCTGAGCCGTTCGATGTAATACTCGGTGAGTTGGCCATCATCGAGGATGGCGATCTTCCTCTCGAATCCGTTAAAACTGATGATCATCTCTTTTGCCATATGTTACCCTCCTTCGGAGAACCTTCTCCGTGAGCGACCTGTTTGTGATTGTTGTCCTCGACGGTCATCGGTCGCCGTTCGGTTCTCATTCTCATTAACACGTCAATTGACATAGCGGTGAAATCGGACGCTGGCGATCAACCCGAGAGCCATGAACGTCGTCATCATGGACGATCCGCCATAACTCATGAGCGGGAGGGGAATCCCCATGATGGGGAGCAATCCCACGACCATGCCGATATTGACGATGATGTGGAATCCTAACAGACACACCAATCCCGCGGTCAAAATCGTCCCGAGTTGATCCCGTGCTCGTCTGGCATGATCAATGGCGCGCATGAGAATAAATAAGTATAACCCCAGGACGATCACCATACCAACGAACCCCGTCTCCTCGGCGACCACCGAGGCGATGAAATCGGTGTGCGGATAGGGCAGGAATTTCAGCCGGCTCTGCGTACCTTGGGCGATGCCCTTGCCCCACAGGCCTCCGGAACCGACGGCGATGTTCGACTGCATCGTATGGTACCCGAATCCCCAGGGATCCACGCGCTCCGGATGGAGAATGGCTTCGATCCGTTGCAATTGATAGGGTTTCAAAAAATAGCGGCGTCCCTGCCACCCCGCCGCCATGACGAGCACCAGCAAGAGGCTCCCGGTGATCACCCATCGAGGACGAATCCCGGCCACGAACACGGCCCCGGCCAATGCCGGCAAATAGGTGATCGCCGTGCCTTGATCGGGCTCCAGGACGATCAGGATCATGGGAACCAGAATGAGGGCGGTCGCTCTGGTCAATTGCCCCATCGTCAGGTAAGGATCGATTCGGCCCCTCCTCTCCTCCTGCGCCTTGGTCAGATAGAGCGCCAGCGCCAGGACGCTGGCCAGTTTCGCGAACTCCGACGGTTGAATACTCACCCCACCGATGCGGAACCAGGCGCGAGCTCCGTTGACCTCGGTTCCGGCGATGAGGACGAGGATGAGCAACCCGATGGCCCCGGCATACCACATCCAGGCCATCTCGGCCAGTCGCCGATAGTCGATGAGCGCCAACCCGATCATGCCCACGAGGCCCAATCCGATCCAGGCCAGTTGGCGCATCCAGAAATCCTGGCCGGGCTGGGCACTATGGATCTCCACGACGCCCAATCCGGCCAACCCCAGGGCGGCCAGCAACAACCACCAATCGAAGTCCACCCAGACCCGGGATCGTCTCTGGGCGCGTCTGTTCATGGGCGTTTCCTCATCGTCGAGCGAGGCTGGTTCGCGGCCGGATCGGCCGATTGACTCTCTGGCGGCGACGCGGTCGCGGCCTCGGGACCGGCAGCCGGTGACCGCGTCGACGACGGAGCCGGTTGAATCCGACGGCGCTCGGATCGCATCGCCCCGGGCGGCTCATCGGGGGCGCGCTCGATGAGCTCACCATGTTCGCCCTCACCGCGATCGGACGGCGGCCGCGTCTCCGTTGGCTCTGCCGGTCGATCCGACGTCGATGACGCCGTCTGCGAAACCGGCTCCCCGTCGCTCGATGGCCCGGTGGAGGAAGGCGGCGTCTGTCGAGCGACCTCCACCTCTTCGGGGACGCCGTAGTGCTTATTGCGATAAGCCTCAAAAATGGCGCGAGCGATGGGCGCACTATACGTCCCTCCGAATCCCACATTCTCCACCAGCACGACCACGGCGATCTCAGGCCGCGATCGCGGAGCGAAGGCGACGAACCAGGCGTGGTCTTTGAGCTTCCCCCCGGCCTTGTGAGTGGCCACGACCTGAGCCGTTCCCGTCTTGCCGCTCACGTCGAATCCCACGACCCGCGCCCGCGTCCCCGTCCCCTGCTCGTTGACCACTCCCCATAGACTGTAGCGAATCATCTCGCAGGTGCGCTGGTGAAGCGGAACGACGACGACATCATCCCCCTGATAACTCAGGCGCTGCCCCGGGGGGCCAGCCTCCAGGAAGACGTGGGGCCGATGAAGGATCCCTCCCATCGCAATCCCAGCCACCGCCCGCAACAACTGCAGCGGCGTGACGGCGACCGAGCCCTGACCGATGGCGGCGATCACCGTATCGAAATCTCGCCAGATGGGATCCTTGGGATTCAATCGCGCCTTGACCTCGGGACCGGGAATGATCCCTCCGCGCTCGTTGGGGAGATCGATACCCGTCGGCTGTCCCATTCCCAATCGTTTCACCCACTCGTGCATTCGGCGAATGCCCAGTTTCAATCCCAACCGATAGAAATAGCCATCGCAGGAGACGACCAACGCGCGATGCAGATCGGGCATGCCATGCGCGCCCATACATCGGACGAAGCGCCGACCCACTTGCAATCCTCCACCGCACATCAGGCGCGAATCCTTCACCGAGATCACGCCTTCCTCGAGCGCCGCTGTGGCCACCAGGACTTTCCAGGTCGATCCGGTGGGGTAGAGACCCTGAATGGCGCGATTGTAGAGCGGGTGATCGGGATCGGTCACCAGACGACGAAACTCGGCCTTCCCCTCGGGCGTGTTGATGCGCGCGGCGAACAGGTTGGGATCGAATGCCGGATGACTGACCATGGCCAGGATTTCGCCAGTTCGCGGATCCATGGCCACCACCACCCCTCGTCGACGGCCCAATTGCTGTTCGGCGACCCGCTGCAGATCCAGATCGATGGTCAACCGGATGGATCGGCCGGGTATGGGGTCGATCTGCTCGATCTGGCTGATCTCTCGACCGGCACTATCGACGACGACGCGCCGAATGCCATCGCGCCCGCGGAGCAGCCGATCGTACACTTTTTCCACTCCCGCCTTCCCGATGATATCGCCGGGTCGATAGCCTTCATACTCGGGCCGGGCCAATTCCCGCTGGGAGATCTCGCCCACATACCCGAGCACGTGAGCCAACAGCCGCCCGTAGGGATACCGCCGCTGCGGTTGCTCGATCACGTCCAGTTCCGGATACTCCAGTTGATGAGCGCGCACCCAGGCCACGTCAGCCGGGTCGGCATTGGCCTCGATGACCATGGGATAGTAGAGCGGTTGCCGGCGGGCCACCTCCAGTCGGGCCCGGACGAAGTCCCGGTCCAGCGTGACGCCCTGGGCGATGAGTTCGTCGACGAGGTCCAGGACGCTCTTGCCCCGGGCTTTGACTTCCTCGCGATTGACGATGATGCTCAACGTCGGTCGATTATCGACCAGGACGCGCCCCTCCCGATCGAGGATGAGGCCGCGAGGGGCCGCAATGGGGATGGTCTTCAATCGATTGCTCTCGGCCGCCCTGACGTATTCTTCGTGATGAATCACCTGCAACGACCACAGCCGAAATCCCAGGATGGCGAAGGCGGCGACCAGCAGATATTGAATCATGGCCAACCGCGATTGACCATCAAAGCGCTGTCCTCTGCCTCGCTCTATACTTCTCATAGTCTCGGACGTCTCCGCCGATACCGGCGCGCCCACAGCCGAGTGGGCCGCGATGGTCGCTCTTGCATGAACAGATCCAACACATGGAACCCCACGGCCGCCCCGATCACATTGGCCGTCAGGTACCATCCCAGATAGTGCATGAGCTGTTGGCCGACCGGCTGGACGAGCAACCGAACGCCGAACAGGGCGTGCAAGCCGATGAACAGGAAACCGTTGACCAGGGCCGCCGCCCCCATCACCAGGAGCCGAGGGATCATGTGATCCAGGGCGAGATGTTCGCTCAGCAGGCTGGCGCCGTAGCCGATCACCGTCTTGGTGAAGCTCTGAGTCCCCAGCAGTCCTCCGGAAAAGCTATCCTGGACCAACCCCGAACCCGCCGCCACCCAAATCGTGCGCTTCGGGTTCCTCCCGAAACTGGTGTATACGGTCATGATTAACACGAGATCGAGATAGTTCAGATCGAAGTGCTCGAAGCGAAGATAGCGCGCAATGAGTAATTGCAGCAGCAAGGCTGCTCCCACTGAAACGGCGATCTTCGTCGAATTCACTCCGTCTGACGCACGGGGCCCGAGTGCTGCGGGCGAAGCGAAGAGGAGAGTGGGTCGGGTCACTCACTCAAGACGCCGGGTCTTGAAATCTCGGTCATCGGTCTGGCACTCGGCCCCATCCTTTCTTCATTACTTTTCCACCTTCGCTTTCGCCTATTGACCGGAGGCCACCGAGGTATCCCAGTTCACCGAGGCGGGCCGATTCAATAACACAATCACCTCCTCCAACTTCCCCAACTGGGCCAGCGGCTCGACGGTGATCTCTTGTGAGACGAGTGCTGACCGTTTGCTCACCGACAGGACGCGGCCAATGGGAATGCCGCGCGGGTAGATGCCATCCTGCCCGGTGGTATACACGATCTCGCCTTCGGTGACCTCCACGTTACCGGGAACATAACGCATGGCGCATAACGCTTCGCTGCGACCTTCCAGCACGCCGACGGCCCGCGAGTCCTCGGTTACGCCAATGACGGCCCCGGCGCCACTCCGCTCATCGGTGATCAATTGGACCTGGGCGCTGAACGGGCCCAGGGCGACGACGCGCCCCACCAGCCCGTCGGGCGTGATCACCGCGGCGTTGAGTCGAATGCCGTCCCGTCGCCCCCGGTCGATGACGATGGTCTGAAACCACGCCGCTACATCGCGGCCAATCACTCGCGCCACGACGCTCTCGCTGGCCAGCGTTCGCTGAAATCGCCCGTAGCTGACCAACCGCTCGGCCATCTTGGCCGCCTCTCGATACTGATGGAGCTCCCAGCGTAACCGAGCGACCTCTTCCCGCAGAGCGTCATTCTCCTGGCTCACCCGATGGAGGTCGACAACCTGATGCCAGAGGTCACTCGCGCCCGAGAACACGCGGGTCATCGTGGACAAGAAGGGGGCGAACACGGTGACCGCCCACACGCGCAACAGCGATTGCTGAGTATCCGGATGCCGCGCTTGCAACGACATGAGGACCAACTGACTGCCGAGCAATCCCACCACGAGGAAAGATATCCGACGCTGTTTGCCCATTGGCCTCATGACGGCGTCTGACTCAATATTCCAGACGTTCCAGGTTCGTGCACACCCGCTTCAACAGATCAATATCATCGAGCATCTTCCCGGTGCCCAGGACGACCGAGGAGAGAGGATCTTCGGCCATGATGACGGGGACGCTGGTCTCCAATTGGAGCCGTTTATCCAGATTCCTCAACAGCGCCCCTCCGCCGGTGAGCACGATACCGTGATCGATGATATCGGCGGCCAGTTCCGGCGGCGTGCGCTCCAGGGCCACTCGCACAGCATTGACCACGGTGGTCACCGTCTCGGCCAACGCTTCCCGAATCTCCTCGTCGGTGATGGTGATCGTCTTGGGAACGCCCTCGATGAGGCTTCGCCCGCGCACTTCCATGGACAACGGCTCTTCCAGCGGATAGGCCGAGCCCAATTCGATTTTGATCTGCTCGGCGGTTCGCTCTCCGATGAGGAGATTGTACTTTCGCTTGATATATTGAATAATGGCCTCGTCCATCTCATTGCCCGCGACGCGGACCGAGCGCGAGTAGACGATCCCGGAGAGAGAGATGACGGCGATATCGGTCGTCCCCCCACCGATATCCACGATCATATTGCCGGTCGGCTCGGTGATCGGCAATCCCGAACCGATGGCCGCCGCCATGCACTCCTCCACCAGGTAGACGTCGCTGGCCCGAGCGCGATAAGCGGCATCGATGACCGCTCGCCGCTCCACCTGCGTGATCTCTCCGGGGATGCCGATGACCACTCGCGGGTTGACCCACGATCGTCCATTATGGGCCTTGCGGATGAAACTCTGGAGCATGATCTCGGTGAGCTCGAAATTGGCGATCACGCCATCGCGCATGGGACGAATGGCCACGATATTGGAATGGGTCCGCCCCAGCATCTCCTTGGCTTCCTTGCCCACCGCTTCGACCTTATGGGTGACCTTGTTGACGACGACGATGGACGGCTCGCTGACCACAATGCCTCGCCCCTTGGCATAAACCAGCGTATTGGCCGTCCCCAAATCGATGGCTAGGTCGTTTGAGAAAATCCGAAAGATCGAAGGCAACGTACTTCTCCTTCCCCAATTGTTATTGAACCATCATTCTTCTTTGGCCTCACTGGTGACAGACAAAATGTATCATAACCAGGGAGGTGATTCAACCGTTTTTTCATTCCGCGTTCGGCTTCCCTCTCCCACCCCGTTAGGACATAGGACGACGATATGTCCAGAGGTCATGAGGGCTCCATCATTGTCGGCGAGAGGTCACCCGATATGACCGTTCACCCCCCCGGTCGTGACCGAGGGCGCGCGGCCGAAGGTGGGTCAACCAGAAATGGGGAGAGTCAAAGGCAAAGCGCAACAGCAATCCGGGGCACCCTGAATCGGGCGCTATATTCCCTGACCTGCGCCATGAAGATCGGGAACGCGCCTGACGGTTCCCCTTGGGCTGCGGACGAGCGGTGGGGTTTCTCCGGAGGGCCCCGGGAACGAGCTCCCAACCGATCGGTTCCCCGCCGACCGAGCCGCCGCGCCTCCTCAGAAACCTCCCCACAAGCTGACACCCTTCACCCGGTGCCCTGTCGGTCTCATTTGCGCTCGCCGTCGATCCGATCTAAAATGTAGCTTTGATGTCACCGACATTGACGGGAGTGAAACAAACATGCTTCGATTCTTGAGCAAGCAGCAACGAGCGCGGAACATCCTGCTGGTGTTTCTTTCCTTCCTGTTGGCGCTCACCCTGTTCGTCTTCCTCGGCCTGCCCGCCGGACGATGGTTCTCCCAGGCCATCGATTCTACCGGCGTCCTCGATCCCGATACGCCGGTGGCCGAAGTCGATGGCGAAGAGATTCCACTCGGCGAACTTCAACGAGCGCTCGATCGATTCACTCAATCCTCCCCGGGCGCGCAGAGTTTTTCGTTCATCAAATCGTTCAGCGACGAAATGCTCGATCAGCTCATCGAACGGCGCATCAAAGAGAGAGAGGCCCGACGGCTGAAGATCACGGTCACCGATGAGGAGGTCGCGCAACAGATCGCCCGCCTCTATCCCGGATTTCTCGACGAGAAAGGGCGGTTCGTCAGTTTCGATCGCTATCGAGCGGCTCTGGAACGAAGCGGCCTCAAGGTGACCGAATTCGAGAATGACATCCGCGCCTCGCTGCTGGACGAGAAACTTCGCAGTTACATCACGGCCGGGGTCACGGTGACGCCACAGGAGATCGAACGCGCTTATGTCCGCCAGAACACGAGCGTCGATGTGGTGTACCTCATCCTCGATCCCCGCGATCTGGAGGATGAGGTCGATGTCTCCGAAGAAGAAGCCCGCCACTATTTCAACGAGCACCGAGACGAATTCGAGATCACCGAGACGGAGCGGAAAGTCGATTATCTCTTCATCCCCTATGAACCGCTCCAGAAGACGGTCAAGGTGACCGACGACGAGATCAAACGGGAATACGAGCGCACCAAGAACCAATACACCGTCGGCGCCTGGGCGAGCCAGATCGTGTTCCCCTTCAATGAGACGAACGAAGCAGCGGTTCGGCAGAAAGCCGATGCCATCGTCAAACGCGCCCGCGGCGGCGAAAACAAACCTCCCGAAGACTTCGCCGCACTGGGCGGCAAGCGCATCGGCTACGTGAAGAAAGATCCCAAGGATACGTCTTATCGGCAGCGCATCTTCTTCCTCCGCGACGATCAAAAGAATGTGACCGATCCCATTCGCGAGGATGATGCCTTCTACGTGCTGAAGGTCCATCGATGGAAGCGGAAGTCGCTGGCCACCGTTCGCCGGGAACTGGTCCGCCGCCTTCGCGAGCGGAAAGCGCGAACTGAAGCCAACCGACTGGCCCAAGAGATCAAGAAGCGCCTGGATGAGACCAAAGATCTCCAGAAGGTCGCCGAGGAGTTTCGCCAGCAACTGGGGAATCCCCCACTGGATCAGCTCGTTCGGCACACGGGCTTCTTCGCGCCCTCGGATCGATTGCCCGAGTTCGGGACGTACTCGGCCTCGTTCACCAGTGCCTGTGCCAACTTGAACGAGATCGGGGAGGTGGGAAACCGCATCTTCTTGAAGGATGGTCTGGCCATTCCTCAACTGAGGGCCAAACGCGAGCCGCACAAGCCCGAGTTCGACGAGGTCAAAGACCGGGTCATCGCCCGCCTGCGAAGCGAGAAAGCCGAACGGTTGGCCCGCCAGCGCGCCCAACAGGTCATCGACCGGGCTCACACAGTCTCCGCTCTGCGCCGGTTGGCGCGCGCCCGCCGGTGGGACCTCAAAACGCAAAAGGACTTCAAGCGAGGGAGCATCCTCAGCGACCTCCAGCACTCGGAACAACTGGAGGGCTTCGCCTTCCGCCTCGCCCCCAACCACGTGGCTCCCCAACCGCTCAAGGTGGGCGATACGTTCGTGGTCCTCGGCGTGACCGGACGTCAGGAAGCCGATCTCACCAAGCTGGCCGAACAAGAGGATGACCTCCGGCAGCAGCTTCTCAATCAGCGACGGGCCCAGTTCTATCAGGCTTACCTGGAGAGGATCAAAGATCGCCTGGCTTCCGAGGGACGCATCATCATTTACAAAGATGTCTTCGACACGTTCACGGCCACCGGAGGAGCGGACATCCGCAAACTCCTCAACGTCACTCCCGCGCCATAAGCGCCGGATCCGCCTCATGATGCTCGCCGGAGAAGCCTCGGGCGAACGTCATGGTGCCGAACTCATCGCGGCTCTGCGAGAAGAGCACCCCCACCTCGCCTTCGAGGTCTTCGGATCGGGAGGGGCGGCCATGCGCCGGGCGGGAGCAGACATTCTGGTCGATGTCCGCGAATTGGGCATCTTCGGCATGGTGGAAACGGCCACGGCGTTGGGGAAGATCTATCGGACCTATCGTCACCTGCGCCAGGCGGCCATCGACCGACGGCCCGACGCCGTCATCATGATCGATTGGCCGGAATTCAATCTGCGACTGGCTCGACCGCTCAAGCGCGCCGGTCTTCGGATCATCTACTACATCAGTCCCCAGGTCTGGGCTTGGCGCCGGTATCGCGTGCGCCTCATTCGACGGACCGTCGATCGTATGATCGTCATTTTACCTTTCGAGGTCGATTTTTATCGCCGGTTTGGTCTGACGGTGGACTTCGTCGGGCACCCCCTGCTGGATGTTGTGCGGGCGACCAAAGATCGACGCGCGTTCTGCCGCGACCATGGTCTGGATGCCGCCCGCCCGATCATCAGTCTCCTGCCGGGAAGTCGTCGGAGCGAACTGACGCACATCTTTCCGGCGATGGTCGAAGCGCTGCTGCGGCTGCCGCCATTGGACGCTCAATTCGTCGTCCCGCTGGCTCCCACCATTCCCCGGTCATGGGCCGAACGCCTCTCGGCGGAGGTGATGGAACGATGGAGGTCGACGCTGGCGGGTGGCAAGGGCGCGACAAGAGGGTCGCCCGTCGCCACGCTCACCTTCGTCGAGCAGGATACGCACAATGCCTTGGCCCACTCCATCCTGGCCGTGGTGACCAGTGGCACGGCCACGCTGGAAGCCGCCCTGCTGGAGACGCCTTTGATCGTCGTCTATCGCAGCTCGATGCTCAACTGGTTTCTGGTGCGACCGCTCCTGCACGTCGATACGTTCGGCATGGTCAATCTCATCGCTGGCCGGAAGATCGTGCCCGAACTCATTCAACATGATCTCACGCCGGAGCGCCTCGCTCACACCATGTTGGAGTTCGTCAACGACGAGCGGAGGCGGCAGGCCGTCAAGGAAGAGCTCCGACAGCTCAAACGGCGTCTGGGACCGGGACGGGCGGCCCATCGCGCGGCTCGTCTCATCGTAGAGACCATCGACCACCAGCTTGACAGTCCGAGGTCGGCGAGATAGGCTTAATAATTGAGCGTTGGGAAACGAAGGAGGCACAGACAGCAGTGAAAAAAGGCATTCATCCTGAATATCATCTGGTGACCGTCACCTGCGCGTGTGGCGAGACCTTTCAAACGCGTTCGACCAAGAACAAGATTCACCTGGAGATTTGTTCATCCTGTCATCCCTTCTTCACCGGGAAACAGAAATATGTGGACAGCGCCGGGCGGGTCGAACGCTTCCAGAAGAAGTACGGCGACTTCCTGAACCAGAACAAATCCTGAGGGCATTGGGCTGATCGTCGGTTTTGTTCTCCTCGACTGACCTCGTTCGCCCTGGATCGAGAGTCGCTATGTTGGACAAGCTGAGCGAAATCGAAGAGACCTATGAACAACTCACTCGGCGCCTCAGCGATCCGGAGGTGATCGCCGATCAGGCCCGCTTTCGCCAACTCGCCAAACAACACCGCGAGTTGGAGCCCATCGTCCAGGAGTTTCGACGCTTCACATCGTTGCGGGAAGAGATTGGGGCTCTCCGCCAGTGGCTCGCCGAAGAGCGAGATCCGGAACTGAAGGAACTGGCCCGAGAAGAATTGCATGCTCTGGAGAAACGGATAAAAGAGTCAGAGCACGCGTTGAAACTCCTCCTGCTGCCCAAGGATCCCAATGATGAGAAGAACGTCATCCTGGAGGTGCGAGCGGGAACGGGAGGCGATGAGGCGACGTTGTTCGCCGCCGAGATCTTGCGCATGTACAGTCGCTATGCCGATCGACGGGGATGGCGCCTGCAGGTGCTCGATGTCTCCGAATCGGGCATCGGCGGGATCAAAGAGGCCATCGCCCTCGTCGAGGGCCGGGGCGCTTATTCGCGCCTGAAATACGAGTCGGGCGTTCACCGCGTTCAGCGCGTTCCGGTCACCGAAGCGAGCGGGCGCATTCACACGTCGGCGGTGACGGTGGCCGTCCTTCCCGAAGCCGAGGACGTCGACGTCCACATCGATCCCAAGGAGATTCGCATCGATACATTCTGCTCGTCGGGGCCGGGCGGACAATCGGTCAACACCACGTATTCGGCAGTGCGGATCACGCACTTACCGACGGGATTGGTCGTCTCCTGTCAGGACGAAAAGTCGCAGATCAAGAATCGAGAGAAAGCCATGCGCGTCCTCCGCTCTCGGTTGCTCGATCTGGAGCGACAAAAGCAACACGAGCAGATCGCGGCCCAACGCCGTCAGCAGGTCAAAAGCGGCGATCGCAGCGAAAAGATTCGCACCTATAATTTCAAAGAGAACCGCGTCACCGATCACCGTATCGGGTTGACCGTCCATCAACTGGAGCAGATCATGGACGGCGATCTGGATATCCTCATCGATCCCCTCATCGCCCACTTCCAGGCCGAGAAACTCAAAGAACAGACGGCGGTATCGACCTGATGAGTCCCGGCGTGACTCTTCGGTCTCGATGGTCGGCCGAGCGCGGCGGAGGGAACCGGACGGTCCCCCTCCACATTCATGGGAAGAGAGCCCGCGATGAACGCGGTGGGTCCACTCACGATCAGCGAAGCCCTTCGGAGCGCCAGCCAGCGTCTGGCCCAGGCCGAGGTCGACGCTCCCCGAGCCACGGCGCAAATTCTGCTGGCCCATCTTTTGGGAAAGGATCGCACTTTTTTGATCACTCATGCTCGTGACGTCCTGGATCCGGCGGTATGGGACCGGTTCCAACAGTGGGTCGAGCAACGAGCCGCCGGCGTTCCCGTCCAGTACCTGACCGGGCACCAGGAGTTTTACGGACTCGACTTCCTGGTCACGCCCGATGTTTTGATTCCTCGACCGGAGACGGAACTCATCGTCGAAGAGGTGCTCAACCGACATCATCGTCCAGATCCTCTCATCATCGATGTCGGGACGGGTTCGGGATGCCTGGCGGTGACGCTGGCCGTCCATCTTCCCCAAGCCCGGATCATCGCTTTGGACATCTCGACCGCGGCGCTGAAAGTGGCGCGACAGAATGCGCAGCGTCACGGCGTCGATCATCGCATCGGTTGGTTGGTGAGCGACCTGCTCGCCGCCCTCATCGACCGGACGGTCGGTGGAGGGGCCGATTTCATCGTCGCCAACCCGCCGTACGTCTCGACGGCCGAATTCCACCGCTTGCCCCGCGAGGTGCGCGATCACGAACCGCGCCTGGCGCTCCTGGCCGGACCGGATGGGTTGATCGTGCACCGCCGTCTGCTTCAGGAGAGTCAACGATGCCTGCGCCCCGGGGGATATCTCATCATGGAAATCGGCTATGGTCAGTGTCAGTCGCTCACCCGGATCATCGATCCGTCTCGATGGGAGGTCGAAAAAGTGGCCCGCGATCTGCAGGGGATCGAGCGCACATTCGTGTTGCGTTGGCGGGGGGGAAATGGCTAAAGTTACCGCTTCACGACCTGAGCGGTGAGGTGATGGAGCGAATTCGACTTTGACGGAGAGAGCGGATCACATGGAAGAGCACTGCATATTTTGTCAAATCATCGCCGGGCAGCGACCCGGCGAGATCATTCATCAGGACGATCGGCTGATCGTCTTGAGAGACATCAATCCACAAGCGCCGACCCACGTTCTCATCATCCCCAGGGAACACATGGAGTCGCTCAACGATGCCGCCCAGAGCGATGAGGCCCTGCTCGGATACATGCTCCGCACCGCGGCCAAGGTGGCGAATCAAGAGGGCTTGGCCGAGAACGGCTATCGGGTGGTCATCAACACTGGACCCCAGGCCGGTCAGAGCGTCTATCACCTCCATCTCCATGTGCTCGGTGGTCGTCCGATGCGATGGCCGCCAGGGTGAGGAATGGCCGGAGGAGTCGGGCTTCCACTCCATTCGCCTTTCGAAGAACGGCCACCAACGCCCGTGTCCTCCTCCTCGGCGCGGTCTCACCTGGATCTCCCATCAGATCTCCTCCGCGGCCCCTCCGAGGATGGAGCGTACGGTCCCCCGCCCCACTACGGCGAGCGACGTCGAGAGGATTCACTCCCCGGATTCCTCGTGAGGTTCGACGTGGATGGTGACGTCACAGGGCCCGAACTCTTTGGCCAATTCCTCTTCGATCTGCTCGGTGATGCGGTGGGCGCGCGCGACGTCCCTGGTCGTCACCGATACGTTGAACTCGATGAACAGATGCTGTCCATCGCTCCGGGAGCGGATGCGATACACCTCCTTGACGCCGGGCACGCGCCTGACCAGCGCTCGAATGCGAGCCGGTTCCAACGAGGCGGCATCGACCAGAACGGGCACCGTGCGCTGGAAGATTTGCCACCCGGCGCGGGCGATGAACCCGGTGATGATCAAAGCGAGCACGGGATCGAGCCAGGGAAATCCCATTTTCATCCCCACTAATCCCACCAGGAGGACGCTGCTGATGAGAATGTCACTCCGCGTATGGAGGGCATCGGCCAACAGGTAGGAACTGCCCAACGCTCGGCCAGCCCGCCGTTCATACACGTAGACGAAGGTATTGACGGCGATGGCCACCCCCAACCCACCTACAGTCAACCGAGAGACATGAACGACCAACTCGGAGAGATGCATCAGCCGACTGATGGCGCTCTTGGCCACTTCGAAGCAGGTGAGGACGAGTATCCCGCCAATGCTGAAAGCGGCCAGCGATTCGATCTTGCGGTGGCCGTATGGGTGACCGATGTCGGCTTCGGCCGTGGCCAACCGGATGATGAGAAGGCCCACGATGTTATTGATGGAATCCGTGGCCGAGTGCCCGGCATCGCTGAGGAGACTCAAGGCATTGGCCTTCCATCCGAGGATGAGTTTCCCCAACACGATGCTCAGGTTCAAGGCCAGCGTCACCAGTAAGACGCGGCGGACGCGGCGGTGATAATGAGTGACGGCCGGGCGATTCGCCATCGTCGGGGGGCTCGGGCTGATGACATCTTCTCCGGGGCGGGATGGCCTCCTCAAGGGTTCTTCCGCCTTCCCGATGCCGCTCGTCTGTTTGGGCTCAGAAGGGCTTGACGGCATATTTCCCTACCCGGGTCATCTGTCGGGCGATGAATCGACCCAGGCGTTCGAAGGCCGACGGCACGGTCGTCTGTCCCGGCTGCACGCTCACCGAAACGAGGATCTGATACTCCGGCTCACCGATATCGCGATCACCATAGCGCCAGGTCATCCACCGATGATAGAGCGCTTGAATGTGAGGACGTTGCTCCCCGGCCACCCGGCAGAGTTCGTTCATCAGCTCAGCAGGACGGAGACAGCGATACTGGCCGGCGCGGAAGGCGGCCCGAAGCGCGAGAGCGAATTTTTCATCTCCCATCAATCGTCGAACGGCGTCAAAAAACAGGGCCCCCTTGGCGTGAACGATGGCGGCGTACTGAAACCCGTTGGCGAACCGCTCGACGGGTTGCACGACCGGTTGATCTTCGCCGCCGAACATGCGATATACCCGATAGGCGGCTTTGAGCTGCGTATCCATCTCCCGCTGGGCCACCTCCGGGCCATAGGCGCGCTCGTAGTACATGAGAGCGGCGTACGTCGCCAAAGCATCATCCAGGAAATGGGCGCGTTCCGGGTCGAAGCCGACCAGCGTGCCCCACCACTGGCGGGCGACTTCATAAGCGACGTTGAATTCCAGCGCGTCTTCGATGAGCGCCGCGCTCTCGCTGATGAAGCGGGGCAACGATTTCCCCGAACGATGAACGTCGACGTAATAGGCACGAGCCAGGGCAATGAGACAGGCGCCATCGACGCTCATGCGCCCTCCGGGAAGGGGCGTTTCGATCAGCCGGAGCTGTGGATAGGGGTAGGGCCCAAACCAGGCTTGATAAATGGTGAGCGCCGTGACGGCATACTGGAGGACCCGGCGTCCGAGGCGCTCATCCTCCGGTCGAAAGATGGACTGCACCTCGATCGGACCCACGCGCCGCGATGCGATCCGATAATGTCGTCCGGCGACGATCAGGAAATCGCGGAGCGCCCGCCCCTGGAATTGGAGGGTGTGATCGGCATCGGCCTCGGTGCGGTTCTGGAGCACCCCGGAGGCGAACACGGAGAAGTCTTTCGGCAGGCGCACTCGAACGCGGTAATCGGCGACCTCGGGAACCGAGATATCCTCTACAGCCCGCGGCACCTGCGTTCGCCAGCGCCCCCCGTCCCGGCGCGCCAGAACGGGATAGAAGTCGCTCAACACCAGCGTCTCTCCCGAGAGCACCGTCGGTGGATTCCAGTAATGGCGCCGCCGAGGACCGATGATTTGATTGATTTGCTCGGTAAAGTGCGTGACCAGCGTCGTCGCCGAGGGATCAAGCTCGGTCAATCTCCCGAAAAACGCGATATCGACCTGCAGACGCTCTCCCGGGTCGAGCGGCTCAGGAAGCGGAATGCGCACGCTGGTGAATCGATGGACTTTGAAGGGCACGGTCGTCCCGGCGATCTCCACTCGCTGGATGAAGAGCCTTGGAGGCCGTCCCGCACCCCAGACGGTGACGATATTGGGATAGAGAAGAAACCAGATCTCGCGGAGCGGTCGTCCTCCGTCATTCACATAGGTGACCGTCTCGCGGCCCCAGTACCGCTTTCCCTCGACATCCACATTGACGGTGATGTCATAGGCGGGCCGCGCTCGGCCGAACTGAGGAGCGGCGCTGGAGGTCGTTATCGCTCCCCCCATCCCCAGGGTCACGACCAACAGGATCGGGATTCTTCGCACCGCGGCCAGTCGGAACATAGCCATAGTATAGGTCAGTTTCCGGCCAAGCTCAACGGAGGACAGACGTCCCACAGTGTGATATGATACCGAGGCATGACATTCGCGGCGCTGAGGAGAACGCGGCATCAAAGACGGCGAAATCCTCTTGAGGAGAACTGGACCGATGATCAGATGGCCTCCCATTCGTCCCATTCACGGCACAGGCCCGCTCATCGCCGGATTGGCGATGCTCGGACTGGCGATGTGCTGGGAAACGGTTCCGGCGAAGGCACAGGAGCAACTCCTCTGGCCGGAGCGCGTGTTAACGGTTCTTCTGAATCACGTCTCGGGCGAGCGCGCCTATGAGGACACGGCCACACTGGCGAGCTTGTCTCGCTATCCCGTCTCTCGAGGGTTCCATCGAGCGGCCACCATCGTCGCCGAACGAGCGCGCCGGGCGGGATTGAAAAACGTGCGCATTCTCGCCTTCCCCGCCGATCGACCATCCTGGGACGTCCTCTCGGCCGAACTCTGGCTGGTCGAGCCCGTGCGACGCAAGCTGGCCGATACCGATGAGATCGCCGTGTCGCTGGCCATGTTCAGTCACAACGCCGATGTGACTGCCGAGATCGTGGATGTCGGCGAGGGCATCTCCGATGCCGATTATGAAGGCAAGCCGGTGAAAGGGAAAATCGTCCTCGCCTCCGGTCCACCGGCCGTCGTCCAGCAGCAAGCCATCCTGGCGCGGGGAGCCAGTGGCATCATCTCGAATTTCTCGAACCAGTTCTTCGGCATCACCCCATCGGCGGACGCCGTCTCCTGGTCGCGGCTCTCGCCGGCGCACCTCACCGATGAAGATGCCGGATTCGCCTTCATGATCTCGCCGCGCGCCGGCCAGCAGTTGCGTCACCTGCTCCGACGAGAAGGCCGTCTGGTGGCTCGCGCTCACGTGGAGGTCGACATCCATGCGCCGGGACAACTGGAGATGGTCGTCGGCGAGATTCCAGGCGCGGAAGTGGACGGTCAGGATATCGTGTTCACGGCCCATCTGGATCACCAGAAGCCGGGCGCCAACGATAACGCTTCGGGAAGCGCCGTTCTCCTGGAAATCGCCCGAACGCTGAACGAGCTGATAGCCCGAGGACTGCTCTCGCCCCCGCGGCGCACAATGCGCTTCTGGTGGGTCACCGAGATTCGGGGAACTTACCAATACTTCTTTCACCATCCGGAGGACGCCAAGCGCATCCTGGCCAACATCAACATCGATCAAGCGGGCGGAAACCGGCATGGGCGCAATGACTTCGTGGCCATATTGCAACCTCCCTGGATGGGCACGTTCGTCGATGATGTCATCGTTCATCTCGGTCGATGGGCCATGGCGCACCTGGCCGAAGTCTATCACGCGCCATCGCCTCAGTTCGTCGCGCCCACGGGAACGCGCCGTCCGTTCCACATGCGCTTCTGGCCTTATGCGGAATTGACCGATCATCTCGTGTTCGAGACGGCGGGGATCGACATCCCGTCGATCAGTCTGGCCGTGGCCTCGCTGGAATTCATCCACACCAGTGAAGATTCCATCGAGCATATCGATCCCACCCAGCTCAAACGGTCGGCGTTTCTGGGAGCGGCCTGTGGCTGGTTACTGGCCAATGTGAGACCGAGCGACGTACCACGCTGGTTGGCCGTCATTCGCCAGGGGGGCCAGGAGCGCGTCGGCCGCGCCGAGAGTCGCGCGCTGGCCCTGCTCGCCATGAGCGATGCACACACCATTCACCAGAATTACCGTCGAGCCTACTATTTGATCGAACAGGTCTATGAACGGGAATCGCGGATACTGGCGTCAGTGGCCCGATTTCACGAACCGGCCGATCAGGATGAGACGCGCGCCTTGCTGACCTATGAATCGAAGTTCGCCTGGAATCTCTTCGCCCAACAGGAGGCGTCGGTGCGCCTGTTGAGAGAACACTACGAAGCGCTCTGCCAGCGGTTAGGGATCGAACCGCAACCGCTGCAACCGAGCGCCGAAGAACAGCGACTGAGTCAGCGGATTCCTCGACGAACGATCCCATTGGGACCGGGTTTTCGGGAGTGGATGAGTTTCACCTCGCCACAGCTCGGAGACGAACTCTCGCAACTGGTGAAGAGTCTCATCGACGGCCGCCGCGATCTGGCGGAGATTCACCGAGCGGTCTCCGCCTGGGGTCACCGGGTTCCGCTCTCGGCCCTGGAGCAATTCGTAGAGCAATTGGTGGCCCGAGGGTGGGTGCGGATCGAGAGCAAGTAGCCCACCAGCGCCGATCCATCAGGTCAATTGACATCGCGGGTCATTTTCAGTTGATTTCATCTCGGCTCGACGCGGGCCACCTGCTCTCGAAGAAAAGACAGCCTTATGTCCCTCGAGCAGACGCTCACACCAGCCATCCGATCCGTCGCCGATCCGCTCTCTTCCATGGCCGCAGCTCTGCTCTGAAATGTCCGAAGATGAGGCTTGCAATCCCCGTGCCGGAGTCTCCGGCTGCTTCTGATCCCAGCCGGGGATTGAAAACACGAGAGTTATTGACCCCGGGGCGGTTGAATGAGCCGGGCATGTGAAAGGCTCGTTTCACCGTCGCAAGCGATATTTCAATCTGGAAGGGGAGTGGACCGATGAGATGGCCGCGGCGAGAGCCGCTTTTAGAGCAGTTTCTCTGGGATGTGCTGGTCAGCCACTCGCCGGGCGCATCGGGCTCGCCTCCACGCCTCCAGTTGCCCATCCCGCAATGGGAACTCGCTCGCTACCTGGGCGTCACTCCCCAATATGTGACGCGATTGCTCGGCCAATTGGAAGACGAAGGACTCCTCCTTCGACGCAAAGGCTGGCTGATCATCGCCGATCCCCATCGACTCTGGCACCGATCCGACCCATTAGGCAATCGATGACCGCTACCCCTCTCCAGTTCCCTTGAGCGGCCAAGTACTGACGTGTTCGTTGACACTATCCATATCGCCAATGACCCACCCCATGCGGTCCTTGCTCACTGTCGGCATCGGCAGGAATCCTGACAAGCCTCAACGACGCCTATCATCCATTATAACGGGCTTAAACAAGTTGAATGACAAAGTAAAAGATGTGTGATAGAATGGCCCCACCGAAGCGGTTGAGCGTTGAACAGGAGGTGAACGTAATGAGGAGGTCAACATTTTTCTTGATATCCCCTGAATGTATCCTGCTCTTCGTTTTGGTCATTGGGGTGCTGAGCCTGTTTGCAGGAACCACATGGGCAAATACTCCAACAATTCCACCGAAATGCGAATGCTGGTTGTGGAAATCGAATCAATATGGTGTAATTCGGAATAATGATTGCGTTGTTACCAATTGCTGGAAACCCCTAATCGCTGAGTGAAAAGACACCGGAGCAACAGCATATAGTCGAACCACTTGGTCATGCGGATATTCAAAGGGGGGACCGAAAATGCAATACAGGTAAAGCCTGACTTGTATGAAGAGAAGACGATTCTCATTACCGGGATGGTTGCTCATCGTGATGGCGATTCTTCTTGTCTCGGGCTTGGCTGTTTATCGGCGGGTCATGGTCCACATACCGACAGGGGAAGAGACCCGGTGCAATTGCATGACCGAAGAAGGCAAGTACGGCATCAGGGATGAACAGGGTAATTGCATTGAACAGGACTGCTGGATTCCGTTGGACTGGGCTCCACAGAACTAGATTCCGGGAGACGAATCAATGAATGCGCTCATCGTTATTCGTCTCATCTTATTGCTAGTGCCTATGGTCACCATGCCCTCACCGGTATCTCAACAGGAAGAGGAGGCCTCGACTGTCTCCCCTCAACGGCAACTTGCTCTAGTCATGCTGACCAATCTTGCTGAGGAGGTTCGATCTATTGATGGGGTTGAGCAACGCGTGAGACTCCTTGCGAGTATTGCTGATCTCATCTGGCCCTATCAACCGGAGGCAGCGAGAGAATATATCCGAGAAGCATTTGAAGAGACAGTGAAGATGCCGGAGATGAGACGGGATGAAACGGATGCGCCTCGAAGTCGATCATCATTTCAGCGCGAGCTGGTGAAAGTTGCAGCACGTCACGACGTCCAATTCGCCCATACACTCATCAACCGATTCATCGACCGCCCAACGGAGTCCTCATTTCATCAATCGCCCTCTGACTCAGGTTCCCCACATCAGCCCTACTCTCCCTATTCCTTGGCCAGCGCCCTTGTAGATGTGAGTCCGCAACTCGCTGTAGAAGTGGCTGAACGAGGATTAACAACAGGGATTAACTGGCATACACTCTCCTTTCTGCGTCGTCTTCGACAAAAGGACGCTGAACAGGCCAGAGCCTTTTTTATCTCCGCAGTCGATGCGGTCTATCGCCGAAGAGGGCGAAACATTAATGAACTATTCATTCTCCATGCCTATCTGTTCGCTCCGAAAACGTTGATTGAAGTGACCACCAGTGGGCCACGAGTTATAGAGTTACCCGCATACTCATTGCTCCGGAGGGATACCTCTGTCGATCCGGATCTGGCCAGGTATTTCCTGCAAGCGAGCGCAGATATTCTACTGGCTGAGGATCGGTATGCTTCCCCTTCTCCCGAAGCTGAGATGCTTGGCGACTATTATTTCATCACCCTCCTTTTGCCTCAATATCGCATGTATCTCCCCGAACTGATCGACCGTATAGGAGCAACGCGAAGCTTTCTGGAAGCAACCCTCAAAGCTCGCATGAACACGCGATTACATCGTCTCCCTCAAGAGACTTCACCCAACCAGAAAGACTCCCACCCCGGGACTGGGATGAGTTCGGTTGACGTGCTCGTCGATAAAGCTGAGCGAACAACGGACCCAGTAGCCCGTGATCGACAATATTTCCGTGCCATCGCGTTCGCAGTGAAAGGACACGAATATGATCGCGCTCGGGATCTCGTTTCCCGATTATCGGAGAATATACGGACATCCGCCCGTTCATTCGTGAATTTCATGATCGCCTCACAAGCCGTCTCTGACCATGAGTATCACCTTGCTCTCCACTATGCGCGACACGACCAGGATCCCGCTCGCCGAGCCTATATCCTGATGTCTGTGGCCGCCTCGTTGCCGCCGACCCAACGAGGCTGGGCATTCGAGCTTCTGACCAAGGCCGAAATGCTCGCTCGAAAGGTGCGGTCAAAGAAGATTCAAACCTCGCTCCTGTTTGGTCTCGCGAGCATGTATGCCCGCCTCGATCCAGCCCAGGGGCTAGGGATGCTCAGCAAAGCGATTGAATCAGCCAATAAGACGGAAGAGTTCGATCCTGACAACTTGACAATTAATGCCTCGATCATGATCGGCGGATTTGGATTCTTCTATCATGTCGATCATCGTTACTTCGGTTTCGCTCCGGTGTTTCGATCACTGAGCAAAAAACACTTTCACTCCACAGTATTGTTGGCCCTACAGCTCAAGGATCGCGTCGCGCGGGCCAAGGCTTTAATCGCCATCCTTCATGAGGTGTTGGCGCCAGCATCGCCGCCAAGCGGGATTCCATCACAGAGAACCGAGTCAAACTCCAGAAGGGCATCGGCAGATGGCTGAGCTACCCGAAAAGACCCGTGTGGAGGGGAAAACTCCATCGGCGAGGCGGTTCACGCATATAAATGGCGTGTTGCTCATCAGCACAGTCCTCGCTATCTCTTTTTGCGTCATCATTGGCTATCAAAATCGAATCTTAGTTCGTCGACTATCCACGCTGCGCACGCATTTGGCCGGGTCTGTTAGAGCTTTGCCGGGTGACATCGTTCCTCCATTCACGGCATTGGATTTGCACGGAACGTTCCATTCTATCAGGTACTCGAACCATGCCCCTTATCGAATTATCTTCTTCTTCGCGCCAAACTGTGAAGTTTGTGAGCAACAAGCATCTTACTGGTGGCCACGAATTCATCAGGAAATTTGCTCGCGTCATATCGAACTCATCGCCGTCTCGCTCGGTGATGCGATCCGGACGAAAAAATTGATGAATCGAAATCACCTCGACTTCGATGTCCTGATCATGCCTGACCGGCCAGTCCGCAGAGCATACAGAGTCACAGATATCCCCGTGATCTTAGTCGTGTCACCGAAAGGACGGATAGAATGGGCATATTACGGATTATTGGATGAGCAAAGTTACTCAGAATTAACGCGGGTTGTATCAAGCCATGTGGTACCGGGGATTCGATAAGCCACTTAACTATGGGAGGAATTAGATCATGAAGCATTTGCGCTGGATTCTATCAGTGACTGTGCTACTTAGTGTGCTTACTATCGGAATGGCGACGGTTTATCAAGCTCGAGTGCAGGCGGATAGTCCCGTAAAGAGCATACCAAAATGCGAATGTTGGTATCCCAATACAAACGAGTACGGGATTATCATTTGGCCCATTGGGTGTGACGTGAGAAATTGCTGGATCCCCCTGCCCAGTACGCAAAATTGAACTCATCAAGCTCCTGAGCGACGGCGATATAAATGGGACCACCTTGGAAGAATCTGTTGTGGCTGATATCTTCACTTTACTTAAAGAAGAGGCTGGCTTGACAGTTCTTTAAAGGGAGACGTAGACTTCCGGTGAGGAAGAGAGCGGATGACTGAAGCGTGGTGCGCCACCCTCTGGCGATAGAAGCGCAGAGGGGAAGAGGTTCGTTCATGGGAGTGATGCCCTCCGAAACGGGTTGAGGGAGGCGGCCCGTCATGCTCTGGGAAGGAAAGCATGAGAAGGGCCATGTTTCGGCAGGAGGAGAACCATTGCTGCTCCGGAGACGTTTGGTCAGCATGAGCTTGCTGGCCACTCGATGCATGAGAAGGAGTAACCGATGAACACACCACCACTGACCCGAGCCGTGGGAGAAAGCACCTCGGGTCAACGTTCTATGCTATCTAGAGCGACGGCCGGGTGGGAGGAACTCCAACATGCCGGCTCTACCCACGTTCGTCCAGCAAGAACGATTCTCTTCCACCAAGGCATGCCCGTGTGGAATGTCTACCTCATCGAGCGCGGTCTGGTTAAATTGGAGCGATCCGAAGAGGAAGGGCGACCGGTCATCGTGGGCTTGCGTCGGCCAGGATGGCTTCTGGGAGCGGCCGCCGTCTTGTTGGAACGTCCCCATGCCACCACCGCCACAACCCTCACCACCTGCCACTGTCATCTCATTCCCGCCGAGGCCTTCCGGCATCTGGTGGAGACCCGTCCACCTGTCTCCTGGCTGATTCACCATATCCACAGCCGCGAGATCTATGAGCACCTTGTGCGGGTGACTGAACTCGCCGGGATGACAGCTCGACGACGATTGGAGCAGTTTCTCTGGGATGTGCTGGTCAACCACTCGCCGGGCGCATCGGGCTCGCCTCCACGCCTCCAGTTGCCCATCCCACAATGGGAACTCGCTCGCTACCTGGGCGTCACTCCCCAATATGTGACGCGATTGCTCGGCCAATTGGAAGACGAAGGACTCCTCCTTCGACGCAAAGGCTGGCTGATCATCGCTGATCCCCATCGACTCTGGCACCGATCCGACCCATGGGAAATCGATGACCTGTCGGAGTGAATCGGTCAATTTCTGCTCCTTTTCGAGCGATGAATCAAAACGCCGATGCTATCCTACCACACTCGACGCCTCCCGTTTCGCTCAACCGACCGAGCGGTGCGACCTCTAAACGTTGATCGAGCCGCCCCCTCATCAACTGCCGGGAACCCCCCATCGACCTCGCGCTCAATCGGTCATCGCCAGATCTCGACGCCGAAACAACCACCAACCAACCAGCAGGGCCGCTATCGAATAATCGACCAGATGGAGAAATACCCACCCGACGGGCAGCGCGTCGAGCGGCACCTCCAGGACGCTCTGGAAGAGGGCGTCTAAGCCATCGGTCGCCGGGAACGGATAGATCATCGTCCGCGTCACGGCATCGGGGAGCGTCACTTTGACCAGAGAGAGGAGTTGGGCGAATTCCTTGACGAGGAACTTCCCGTTATAGATGACCAGCGTCAGCACGGCGGCCACACCCATACTCAATCCTTGCGCCAACCCGAAGGCCAAGCTCAGCACGAGCACCGAGAGCGTCAGGCGCCCGACGAGCGTCAGGCTGTGACTCATACTCCACGATTGCCCGGTCAACGAGACGAGCCCGCCATAGATGCCGCCCAATATCGCCCAGATCAACAGCAGGTATCCGAGACTCCCCAGATACTTCCCCGCCAGATACTCCCACCGCGCAATCGGCTTGGCGAGGAGGCCGAAAATCGTCCCATCGCGAAGCTCCTGCCAGGTGACGGTCACACCGATGAGGAGAGCGACGAGACTGGCGAACCATCCCATCAGCATAGCGATGAAGAACAACACGCCGATGGCCGCCTGCTGGGCTTGCTGGGACTCTCCCGCTTCCTGCGCCACGCTGATGAAGACGATCGAGGAACTCGTCAATCCGATGATGAGCAGAGCAATGATGCCGGTCACCATCAATAATCGACTGCGCCACAATCGACGGATGGCGCTTCCCGCCACGACCAGGATCGTCACGGCTTTCCTCCTTCCCGGCTGTCGAGGTCGGTCTGAGCCGAGGCGCCGACGAGTTCCAGAAACACCTCTTCCAGCGTCCGCGTTCGGGGAACGAATGCTTTGAGCCGACCACCATGAGCGCGAATGACATCTACGATGGCTTGGGCCAAGGACTCATCAACGGTGAACGTCTTCTGCTCTTCCCCATCAGAACGAACCTGGACGCCCATCTCCTCCAGGCGAGAGATCGCCGCGCCACTGGAGTCGATGAATGCAATTTCATAACCGCTGTGCGCGCCAACGATGTCGGCCAGCGCGCCCTGTTTGATGATTCGTCCCCGATGGATGATGGCCACGCGATCGCCAATGAGTTCGACTTCCGAGAGAATGTGCGAGGATAAGAAGATGGTGACGCCTCGCCGCTTCAAATCGAGGAGGATATTGCGCACTCGCCGCCGCCCCAAGGGATCGAAGCCCGAGGTGGGTTCATCGAGGATCAACAGTTCGGGTTCGTTCAGCAACGCTTGTGCCAATCCCAATCGCTGGCGCATGCCGCGCGAGTAGGTGCCGATCTTCTTATGGCGAGCCTCCCAGAGGCCGAATTGCCGGAGCAAGCGCTCGATGCGCTCCCGGCGCGTTGCTCTGGGAATGCGGAACAGTTGTCCGAAGACGTTCAATAGTTGAGGCGCGGTGAGGAACGAATAATAGGCGTATTGTTCGGGAAGGTAACCGATGCGTTGGCGCACCCGATGATCCTCCGGGGGGAGGCCGAATAGACGAATAGAGCCGCGCGTCGGATACACGAATCCCATGAGTAAATTGATGGTCGTCGTCTTCCCCGCCCCGTTGGGACCGAGGAAGGCGAAGATTTCCCCTCGACCGACGCAAAGGTCGACATCGACGACGGCCTCCACACGCCGCTTATGCCACCGACCGGAAACGAACGTCTTGCTCAACCGTTGTGTTTCGATCACCCAATCGCTCATGATGATTGGCGCTTTCTGAGCTGACGAATGACCATATCCAGAGTGCGCCCCAGGCCGGGATGATAACCTTCCTGGAACTGGGCGATCTTTCCCTGTGGATCGATGACATACAAACTGGGCAGGGCGCGCACGCGATATTGTTTTCCCACACGACCCTGGCGATCGAGCAGGACAACGAACGGAAGCTCATGGCGCTCGACATACTGCTTGACCACCGTCGGCTCCTCTTCGACGTTCACGGCGAGTAGGGCGATGTCTTTCCATTGACCGGCCTTTTGCTTGGCGTTCATCCACCCTTTGAGTTCGACAAATTCCGCTCGACACGGCGGACACCAAGTGGCCCAGAAGCTGAGGATGACGATGCGACCGCGAAAATCGTTCAGCCGCACCGGGCGACCTTGAATGTCAGGGAGTTGAAAATCGGGAGCCGTGGTCTGCGTCTTCAATCCTCCACGTTCGCGCAACGAGGGGAGATCGAAGTGAACCTTGTATTGAAGCACAAGAGAGAGTCCAGCGAACACGATGAGCGAGACCACCCTCAGACTCCTTCGAGAAAACACGGTCATTGGAGAACGGCGTCGATGCTGGATGCCGTCATGCCGATCATTTTATGTTCGGACGGGAGACCGGTCAAGATAGATGACTCCCCCAGTATGCCCAGCGAACATGGGGAGTCCCCAAAGGACGCAATGAAAGCCCCTGGGACAACCCATGCACAGGGATTCACGCCTCGTGAAAAGGCAGAGTCGCCCCATGATGAGGTGCGTCGGGCTGATGTTTTCACTCATCTCCGGTGGATATTTTCCGGCGATCCGTGTAGACTATGGGTGACTTCAGCAAAGCAGTCAGGTCAAATACAGTGGGAGGGTATGATGATGGCCCGGAAGCTCCTCATCTCCATCGCGCTCGCCTGGCTCTGGATGGGAAGCCCACTTCACATTTTTGGCGGGCAACGACCGACTCTGGCCCCACTTGAGCATCCCAAGATCATCACGCGCTATCGGATCGAGGTCACGCTCGATCCCCATACCAAGCAGCTCAATGGGCGCGAGCGGCTCGTCTGGCTCAATGACTCTGACGATGTCGTCCGCGAGCTTCGATTTCATCTCTATCTCAACGCCTTCAAGAACATAGATACCACTTACATGTCAGAGGCCCGCCAGAATGGACGCGGATTCGGTCAGGGAATCAATGCCTTCGATTTCCAGCACTGGGGATACATCGACGTGGAGTCGATGCGCATCGCCGATGGAGAAGATCTGACCGATCGCATGGAATTCATTCAACCCGACGATGGGAATCCCTACGATCAAACGGTCATGCGCGTGATGTTGCCCGAACCCGTCCCACCGCATGGCGAGATCGCGCTGGATATCGCTTTCACGGCCCAACTACCGCGGGTCTTCGCCCGCACGGGGTTTCACAAGGATTTCTTCCTCGTCGCCCAGTGGTTTCCCAAAATCGGCGTTTACGAAGAGGCTGGCGAGCGCGGGCGGGCTCAGAGCGGTTGGAACTGTCACCAGTTTCACGCCAATAGCGAGTTTTACGCCGACTATGGCGTGTACGATGTGTTCATCACCGTGCCGTCGAACTACATCGTCGGGGCCACCGGCGGTTTGCCCCGCCAGAAACGAGACAACGATGACGGAACGACGACGTACGAGTTTTATCAAGAGGACGTGCACGATTTCGCCTGGACGGCCAGTCCGCGGTTCATCCGCGTCCAACGCGATTTCATCGCCCGGGACCAGGTGAGCGATGAAGACATCGCCGAGATGATGCGCCTCCTCGGGCTCCCTCGGGATCACATCGAACTCGGCGACGTCACGGTCATCCTGCTCATTCAGCCCGAGCACGAGGATCAAATCGACCGTTACTTCCGGGCCATATTCACAGCCATCAAGTACTTTGGTCTCTGGTACGGCCGATACCCCTATCGGACGTTGACCGTCGTCGATCCTCCTCGTGGAGCGCGTGGCGCCGGTGGCATGGAATACCCGACCTTCATCACGGCGGGAACGAACTGGTGGGCGCCGAAACGGATTCTCTCGCCGGAAGGCGTCACCATTCATGAATTCGGCCATCAATATTGGTACGGCCTGGTGGCCAACAATGAATTCGAAGAAGCCTGGTTGGATGAAGGGTTCAACTCCTATTCCACCGGTCGCATCCTGGAGAGAGTGTACGGACCCAATCACTATTACGAGCGGTTCTGGGGCATTCCCGTTCCCGGGCGTCGTTGGCTGGAGATCCGATTGCCTCGCTTCCCGTTCTTCGGTTGGAAACCGGTTCCTCTGGGATCTTACCTCCAGTATATTCCCTTTCTCGATTGGCAACGTCGCTGGAGCCGCTACATCGCCAACGCCCAACTCGATCCCCTGCGCCGCGCCGCTTGGGAATACCTGAACGCCGATAGCTATCGCACCAACTCCTATGACAAACCGACTCTACTGCTGCGAACGCTGGAGAATTATCTCGGCGAACCGCTCATGGCTCGCGTGATGCGAACCTATCATCAGCGGTACCGCTTCCGACATCCCACGACGCAAGACTTCATCGATACGGTGAACGATGTGACCGGCTTGGATCTGGATTGGTACTTCGACCAGGTGCTCTCGACAGCCAACACGCTAGATTATGCCGTGACGGAGGTGAGCAGCGAGCCGGTGCCCGCTGAACAAGGTGTCTACGATCGAAACGGCCGGCGCGTCGTCCTCGAACCGAAGGCTCAAACTGAAGGCGAGCGCCTCTACCGGTCGCGGATCACCGTCCGTCGCCTGGGGATGGTTACCTTCCCCGTACGGGTCGATATTCTCTTCGAGGATGGTGAGCGCATTCGAGAGCACTGGGATGGGCGCGATCGCTGGCGGACGTTCACTTATACCAAACCAACTCGCGTGGTCTCCGCCGAGCTATTCTCTGGAACGCTCAATCCCACGGCACCGAACCATCCCATCCTCCTGGATATCGACTTCACCAATAACAGTCGCCGACGCGAACCGGATCACTTGCCGGCGCTCCGATGGGGTGCCAAGTTTCTGTTCTGGGTTCAAAATCTGCTTCACCAGTTGAGCATGTTCGGATAGAGACGAAAACCGACAGGTTGAGGAGAAAAACCGATGATTGCGGAGAATCAAACTGATGTCCATCGTCCGTGGCCATTTCAAGCCATCGTCTCCAGCGAGGAAGAAGTCGCCGAGGCGAAGCCGGGAGCGCCTCGTCCTCCCTGGGCGCTGGTGAAAGCCGGATTCACCGGAGCCAATGCCCAACTCCGGCTGGCCTTCCTTCTCTGGGGAATCAACCTCGTTTTCGCCTTGGTGGTGGCGATTCCCTTCTTCCATCTGCTGGATGAATCGCTGAGCCGCTCGCTCATTGGCCAGCGCTCTCTGCGCGTTCCCGATGCCAACTGGCTCATCGGGCTCCTTCACTCGCAGCAGAGTTTCCTGGATAGCTTGAGCGTCACTGTGATGTGGGTCGCTCTCTCCTATATGGTCGTCAATGCGCTCCTCTCGGCGGGCGTGTTGGAGATTCTCGCCGGAGGATCGCGGTTCTCCTTTCGTCGCTTTTTCGAAGGCGTCGTTCGTCACGGCGGCCCCTTCCTCCGGCTGTTCATTCTCTCCCTGATCATCTATTTTCTCATCTTTCTCCTGCTCCACGATCTTCTGGAGAAAGCGCTCGACGGTCTGAGCCGCGGCTGGTATTCCCAAGCGGGCGCCCTCGGCCTCTATTGGGCGAAGAACGTTCTGCTCGCCGTCATTCTTCTCGGGACGGTGATGATCTTTGACTACGCCAAAATCAGAGTGGTCCTGGAAAGCTCTCCGCGGGCGGTGGGCGAAGCGGTGAGGGCGTTTCGCTTTGTGAGGCATCATCTGCGTCCAACGCTCCTGGTGTTCTACGGTCTGGGACTCGCCGGTGTGATACTCACGCTCCTCTATCTTGGTTTGGATGCCCTGCTGGTGCCGACCTCGCTGGGCCTCGTCATCCTCGGCTTTCTCGTCCAGCAACTCTACATGTTCTCCCGAATGTGGTTGCGCGTCGCCTTCTTTGTCGCCGAGATGGAACTCTATCGGGAGCGGACGCACTGAGGGAACGCGCGATGGACGATCTCCGTATTTTCATTCCGATGGGGAAATATGATAAAACTATTCTCCTCGAGACGGAGGGCGATTGAGCGCCAGGGAGGGTAGACATGTATTGCCCGACATGCGGTACAACTGCATCAGCCGAACAAAAATTCTGTCGCGCCTGCGGAACGAATCTCCAGATCGTCTCTCAAGCGCTCAGCGGTCAGCTCACCACATCCGTCCCGAATGATCTGATGAGCGTCGTCCAGGAACTGCGCAGTCGGCGGCGAAAGATGTTTCGTTGGGGATTCATCACGTTCTGGGGAGGGATCATCGTCGCCGCTCTCCTCGGTGTCATAGGTGGCGCTCTGGAGAGCATCAACCCACCGGTCGGCGAGGCCATCGCCGCGCTATCCGGCCTGGGAGGGATCATCCTGCTCATCGGCATCGGGATGATGATCTATTCGGCTTTTCTCCCCAAGGTCTCTGGGCCTACCTCGTCGGCGCAGTCCCCGGCGCTCTCTTCATCGGCATCGCCCACCGGCACCCCGATGCCGCCATCGCCGGAGCCCGTGCCCAGCGTCACCGAACATACGACGGTGAAGCTGGAATCGCCGCAACCTGAGACGGCGCCCCGACCTTCCAAAGCGAAGGAGCTATGACACACCCCAGCCCTCGATTCTGTCCTCAGTGCGGTGCGGGCATCGCTGTTGGACAAAACTTTTGCCGGTCGTGTGGAGTGCCGCTGCGAGTCCCGACCGAAGAGGAGATCGGTCTTCCCTCCATGGCGCCAACCACTTCTGGTCGGCTTCATCTGCTCGTCGAGGTCATTGGAGAAGCGTTTCGCAGTGGACTCCGATACCTCTGGCCATCAACCGGGGATGGACGCTCCTCCGAGCATCGGCTCCAGCAATGCTGGCGCTGGGGGCTCATCGCGTTCTGGACCGGTCTCGCCGCCCAACTCGGAGAGGTGATGGGATTCATCCTGATGTTCGTCGGTGTGGCGCTGATGGCCTATGCGCGCGGGTTCTTCGGAAGCAGCGAACGAAGCGATGTGATTCCCCAGACGGGATTCTCCCGATTCGATGATCCACCGAAGGGAACTGCCCACTCCCCTCCCGATCTCTCGGCAGCGCCTCCTCGGCCGAGAGAGAATCCGCCCACTCGCTTTTCTGATCAGGATCGCCTCAAATGACGAGGGCGCATGCCGAACGCGCCTCAGCGCTGAATATCGTATTCGTCGAGGATGGCTTCGGTGGCTTCAGCGGCGACGGGGCGTTGGCGCAAGAGATTGATGCGCAGGACCATCCAGCGAATCTCGCGCAACACGGCCCGGCGCGCCGCCGGATCTTGAGTGCGGACGTACTCGCGTTTGAGATCGGCAAGCTCTCGCCGCAGAGAGACTTCCAAGGGTGGGATATCGGCGTTCTTCAAGATCTTTCGCGCCAATCGCTCGGCGGGTCCACCGAGCTCATCATCGTCAAGCCGCAGAGGGCGTCCCTTACCGGGGAGATGATCAAACTCCCCGCGTTCCATCGCCTCGGCAATCTTGCGTTCAGCGATCAACTGAAAAACATCGATCGACGGTGCGTTGAGAATCACGACTTCGCCTTCCCCACTGATGATGAACGCCTGGAGATGGATCGAACGGCATGGTTTCGAAGACGATGATGCGCCTCACTCCTGCTCTCGGCGCTGCCGTCGTCGATCGCGCTTTCTGGCCAAAGCTGATTTCAATCGTCTCTTCTCTCCCGGCTTGAGATAGAAGGCATGCTTCTTGATATCCTTGATGATGTCTTCTTGCTGGACCTTGCGCTTGAATCGACGGAGCGCCGCTTCGATGGTTTCACCTTCGTTGACAACAACAACGGCCACAGGCTTTTTTCATCCTCCTCTGTTAAGGTCGTCTCAAAATCGAAATGATAGTTGTTACACCATAACGCGTTCGCTGTCAAGAAGCGGGCGGACTGCGCCGAAGGAACGCTGATCGCTCCGAAAGGACATGAGACGAGAGGGGCACTCGCTCCCGGACGCCGGGCCCTCATGACGCGCGAGCCCCGAAAAGGCGAGACATCCATGGACGTGAACGGGACTCCACCAGCGATGCGATGGTCGCGCTGGCGAGTCGAACTCAGCGTTCCATCATCACCTCGCGATACACCGACTCGATGCGCTCGATGATCCGGGATCGGTCGAATCGCTGGCGCACTTCGGCGCGAGCGGCCCGACCGAGGCGCTCTCTCAGGGGAGCTTCATCGAGCAATCGCTCGATGGCTTCGGCGAGAGGTTGAATTTCCCGTGGCGGCACGAGCCAGCCCGTCACTCCGTGAGTGATGATCTCGGCCGGTCCTCCCACCCGGGAGGCGATGACCGGGAGACCGGCGGCCATGGCCTGGATGAGCACGATGGAGAATGCCTCCTGCCAAGAGGGAACAACCAACACCGTCAATGCCGACCAGACCCAGGAGAGATCTTCGATATGATCGACGAATGTGACGCGATGAGCGATGTCCAGGCGTTGGACCAGTTGATGACAGCGACGAGTGAATCGTCGGCCCTTCTGTTCTCGTCCGACCACCAGGAAGGCGACATCCTCTCTGGATGCCGAGACCCGAGCCGCCGCCCGGAGGAATTCCTCCTGCCCCTTGGTCGGCGTCATCTGTCCCACCATGCCAACGACGAGCGGCGCGCTGAGCCCGAGCCGTCGACGAGCCTGATCTGAAGGAGGCGCCTGACGATATGCGTCGCAATTCACCCAGTTGGGAATGGTCACGATCTGTTCGGCGGGAACGGGCAATGACGCGAGGAGCCCGCGACGCACCGACTCAGAGACGGCGATCACTCTCCCCACCCGACGGAAGAGCGCCCGGTTGAGCCGGTTCACCCTCACCGGCAGATAATGATGACGGGTGAGTACGACGCGCCCTCGTCCGGCCCACTTCTCGGCGAGCAGACAGAGAGGATAATCTCGAGCCACGTGCCCGTGAATGATGTCGATCCGTTGTTGCTGAATGACGCGGCTCAGCGCGCGCGCTGACGGGAGATCGATGGCATTACGGAGGGGGAGTTCATGAACGGTGATCGGAGCGGAACCGAGCCGATCCGGCAATGGACTATTGGGACGAACAACCAGGTGGACGTGATGTCCACGCTCGAGCAGGGCCTGGCAGAGATCCAGCAGGTGAATTTCTCCGCCACCGATGGCCATGGCCGATGAAACGTGAAGAATTCTCATTTCGTTCCTCTCCCCATTGCCAGCGGATGGCGAGAATGCTAGCTTCAGCAATGAGCGCTCTCACACTCGGTCGCGATCAGCGATTGAGCGAGGGTGCCGATCATCGAAATCATCGCTCGACATCATGCCGATGCACACACTGGCCCAGCTCCCCGGTTGGTTCACCTCACTCGTCATCGCGCTCACGGGTCTGGCCGTCGGGAGCTTCATCAACGTAATCATCTATCGCGTTCCCCGGCAAATGTCAATAGTGACCCCTGGGTCTCGCTGTCCATTTTGCCATACGCCGCTTTCGATCCGAGACCTGATTCCCGTGATCAGCTTCCTTCTGCTGAGAGGGCGATGCCGCTCCTGCCGACATCGGATCCCCTTCCGGTATCCGGTGGTGGAATGCCTCGTCGGATTCCTCTTCTGGATCGTCTGGCAGAAGGATGGTCTGAGCTGGTCTCTCCCACAGGATTGGGCATTCGTCTCGGCCATGGTGGCGCTGGGAGCGATTGATCTGGAGCATCGTCTCTTGCCCGATGTCATCACCTATCCTGGATTCGTCCTGGCCGTTGGCCTCCCCGTCTTACTGGAGAGGCGCGCGCCCTTCCATTGGCCTGGTCTGGAGTCCGGGTGGGTTGTCGATTTGACCTGGGGGTTCATCGCTCTCTCGGGCGTCGTCATCATCGCCGTAGAGTGGCTCGATTATCTCTTCATTGGCCGTCATCTGGAAGCGCAGCAAGCGAGCGAACACCCATTGGACGCTCCCATGACTGCTGAAGGAGAGAGCGGGCACCGCGCTGTTCTTCTCCTTCGCCCTCGATTGACGCTGAGCACGATCGCTCTGGGAATCGCGCTGGCCGGCCTTCTGTGGGTGAAGAAGGCGGCCGGAGTCGATGAAGCGGGAATCAGGCAGGCGGAGGCTGTGGTGGATGCCTTCCTCGGAGCGGCCTTCGGTGGCGGGTTACTCTGGGTCCTCCGATTCGCCTACTTTCGCCTGAAGCACATCGAAGCGGCAGGATTCGGAGACATCAAAATGATGATGATGGTCGGTGCGTATCTGGGGTGGTCGCAAACTCTTGTGACGCTCATCATCGCTTCGGCATTTGCCTCGGTCATTGGACTCATCCTCATCCTTCGGCATCGAGATCGGCACATCAAGATTCCTTATGGCATTTTCCTGGCTGCGGCGGCCATTCTGACGCTGATCATCGATGCCCCTGGCGTCGCCCGGTCGAGTGGGTTGTGAGTTGAGAGGTATGCTCCTCCACGCATTGTGAGAATGGCCAACACACCTTGACAATAGAAGGGATGACGGATAGAGTTGGACCTTTGTAGTGGTGACTGAACCAGGCACAACTTGGGCAAAGAGGCGTCGACCAAGCACGCCGGAAAATCAACGATGAGGTGTTAACTAGATGTCTGTAGACAATGTGAAATATAATCCGGGACCAGAACTTCACCAATGTGGTTCCGTCCCGGCCCAGAATGATGATTTCACCGGAAATAATCCGGGGATCCATTCAGAATCTTCAACTCGTTTGGAATCCTCCCCGGGGGCCGAGGCGCCCAGCGATGTCGAACGGCGAGAGAAAGACGAGCACATCCGAGGAGAGCCGTCGACGACGGCCCCGGAAACCGTGGCTCCTATCGAGCCGGAAGCGACCTCGGGCCCATCGCCAGCTCCGCCGGCGACCGAGACCTTCGATGAGTCGCTGCTCGACGCCATGGAGGAGAAGGCGGCTACTATTCGTGTCGGGGAAATGATCCGAGGAAAGCTCATCGCTCTCACTGAAGAATGGGCCCTCGTCGATATCGGTTACAAAACGGAAGGGACTTTCCCCCGGGACGAACTCCAAGCCAGTCCGGAAGAGGTCACTATCGGTTCGGAGATTTATGTGACCATCAAAGAGATCGAAGGGCCGAACGGATACGTTGGTCTGTCTTATAAAGATGCTCTTCAAAAGCAAGCCTGGCAACGGGTGCAAGCCGCATATGCCGAAGGCACGCCGGTGAAGGGGCGCATCAGCGAGCGGGTGAAAGGTGGCTTCAAGGTGAACCTCGGTGGCATCGAAGCCTTCTTGCCCGCCAGTCAATTGAACCTGTTCCAGGTGAGAAATCTGGACGCCTGGGTCGGCAAAGAGATCGAAGCCAAAGTACTGAAGCTCAATCGGCGACAGTTCAACATTGTCATCTCCCGCCGCGCGCTGCTCGAAGAGGAACAAGCCAGACGGCGGGCCGAGGCGCTGGCTCAGTTGGACGAAGCCTATATCGTGCAAGGGCGCATCAAGAGCCTGACCGATTATGGAGCATTTGTCGATCTCGGAGGGATCGATGGCCTGCTCCATATCACCGATATGTCCTGGAAGCACATTCAACACCCCAAGGAGATGTTCAAGGTCGGGGACATCATCCAGGTCAAGATTCTCAAACTGGACCGCGACAAAGGGCGCATCAACCTCGGCTACAAGCAACTCTTCCCCGATCCCTGGGATACGATCCCCGAACGCTATCCAGTAGGCTCTCGGGTGAAAGGGAAAGTCACCCGGGTGGTCAACTATGGTGCGTTCGTCGAACTGGAAGAGGGCATACAGGGTCTCATTCACGTGTCAGAAATGAGCTGGGATAAGCGGCTCAAGCACCCCTCCAAGTACGTGAAAGCCGGCGACGAGGTTCTTGTCGAGGTCGTCGCCGTTGATCCGGCCGAACGCCGTCTGAGCTTGAGTCTGCGGCGGCTGGAACCAGATCCCTGGACGCTATTTGCCGAAACGCACTCACCGGGCACCAAGGTCAAGGGCATTGTTCGCGGCCTGACCGATTTCGGAGCGTTTGTGGAGATCGAAAAAGGGATCGAAGGCTTGGTCCACGTCTCCGATCTCTCCCGACGACGGATTAAACATCCTTCGGAGATCGTCAAGAAAGGCCAAGAAGTCGAAGCCATCATACAGAATATCGATCTGGCCAATCGGAAACTCAGTCTATCGATGAAGGAACTGGAGCCCGATCCCTGGGAGACCTTCTTCAATACCCATCAGTTGGGCGATGTGGTGAAGGGCAAGATCGCCCGATTCGCCAGTTTCGGCGCGTTCGTCGATTTGGGAGATGGTGTCGAAGGATTGTGCCACATCTCCGAACTCTCTGATGAACGCGTGGAGAAACCGGAAGACGTCGTCGAGATCGGTCAAGAGCTGGAGTTTCGCATTCTCAGATTGGATCGCGCTCAGCGGCGCATCGGGCTGTCGACGCGCGCCGCCGGCGAGAGCATAGACACCTCCGGGTTCACCGTCAATACCGACACCGGCGGATTGGCCAGTCTCGGCGAAATCGCCAAGCTGGAAATGGAGAAACGCGAAGAGTGATCGTCCGTCCGGGCCGGAATGTGGCTCGGGCATTCCCACAGCGGACATTCCCCTGCCGATCGACGCCTCCCGCCTCCTTGAGCGCCATGGCTGAGGAGATGACGCTCCAGACCCAGGAGTTCCCTCCCCGGTCGAGTCTTCTCGCCCCCCCAACGTGATCCGGAGTAATGTCGGTTACGCGCTCTGACTCTCCCTCAGTCTCTTCAGCACGATACGGAGTCGCCGTGAGCGCCGCTGCCGAGCATCTTCCATCGCCAATGGCCGATGGCGCAAGATGCCCTCTCGCGCAGCATCCTGTGATGGTCCTGACCGCCGCTCTGGTCGGTGGCGCGAGATGCCCTCTTGCGCGGCATCCCGCAATGACGTCTCTCTTTTTACGTCACGCTCTTCTCAACGATGTAAAAAGTTGTCATCGGAAGGATCGTCACAGAAAAGAGCTCGATGATGTGGGAACATTTGGGGGTGGAAACCGTTGATGAAAAGGGAGGCTGGTGTTGGAAAACAATCGTGATGAGTGGGAGAATCAACAACCGCGTATATGAGAAGAGCGCCTCAGAAGTCTCATCGCATTCAGCGATCGGGTTCTCCATAGAGGCATCCAAAGTCTCCGGGCCTCTCCTCACCCGAAGAGCTACGTTTGGCACGCCAATTGCATCATGGATCGAGGGGAGAAGAATGGTAAGGGACATGTCGACCGTGGCCTCTCGGCGCGATCGAGGATGCTCGCCGGGCGGCGCTCCGCACCGCGAGGGCCCCAGAATGAGCGCATCTGGGAGTGATGGGCGGCGAGCGGTCGTGGCAGAGTGAAGCCTCGGTCGGGACATGTCCTGCACGAATGAATGATGACCATGGACGTGAGCACGACCACATCGGAATACGAGCTCGTCCGCGCCTCGGCGGCGGGCGATGAGCGCGCGTTTGAGCGGATTTACCGAGCGCACCATCGGAAGGTGTACTCTCTGTGCCAACGGATGCTCGGTGATCCCGTGGAGGCCGAAGACGTCACGCAGGACGTTTTCGTCCAGCTTTATCGGAAGATAAACACCTTTCATGGCCATTCGGCGCTCTCCACCTGGCTCCATCGGCTCACGGTCAATATGGTGCTCATGCATCTTCGGCACAAGCGTCGAAAGCACAAAGAGCAGGCCACAGACGATGAGGCGCTCCAGAGCCTGGCCGACGGCGAATCCCTCCATGGCCGCGGCGACTCTTCTCTCATCGATCACATCGCCCTGGAGCGAGCCATCGCCCAATTACCCGCGGGCTACCGGATGGTTTTCGTCCTCCACGACGTCGAAGGGTACGAACATGAGGAGATTGCTGACCTGCTGGGGATCAGTCCAGGGACGTCCAAGTCTCAACTCCACAAGGCTCGCTTGAAGTTACGCAAGCTCTTGCTCGCCAGGGGCAGACATCGACCAATTGAATCGCGAGCCGAGGTATACTAACATTGCTCGGATGAGACACGATCGACAGAGCAATGACGCCGCTCACCGAATTCACCCGGCATCTGAGTCAGGCGCGGTGTCTGAGATCATCTCCGTTGTCCGGCTCTCGACCTATCTTGCTGCGCCCCCAGAGCGCGTCTGGCTGGCCGTGCGTCGGTTCAAGTCACCGTCCCCGCCCAGAGAGATCACGATCCTTCATCAAGAGAGCGGGCGGAAGCTGATTTATGCCATCACGGGTCTGCCTCCCATCATCAAGCGCATGACCGGCGAGATCGAACTCCGTCCCGATGGGGGAGGGACGTGGCTCCACTGGTCGGTCCGTTTCAGTACCAACCCCACGCTCTTCTCCCGGTTGTTCCGGCCGCTCCTTCGCGCGGGCATCGCCCGGACCCTCCGCCGAGCGGCCAGAGAGTTCAAAGCGCGAATGGAGGCCAATGAGGCCGAACGGAGCCAGCCGGGTGTGAACGCCAACCACTAAGCCCAGTGCTCACCCCTAGCATCTGGAGCGCTTCATCTCTTCCTCTCGCTCAACCGACCGGCTCGCTTCTTCTCCTTGGCCCGCTCGATCATCCTGGCCCGTACACTGACTCAACCACCAACCGCCCATCCACCTCATTACCGGCCACTCCCGATCTACCAGCGGCCCAACCCTCCTGTTCTGAGGCGACCATCCTTCAGTGACATGCCGATATCCATATTCGCCAACGCCGCCGCATCGTGACGGTATGTCCCCGCACGCGAGGAGGTTGTGATATTGGCGGACATCCAGGACGTGGGCGACCAGTGCCGAGGCCGGATGACGATCCGCCATCGGAAGATCCATGGCCGTCCCGATGCACTACGAATGGCATCCCTCCAGGCCGTGCCGCCATGGAGCGGATTCTCTATCTCTGGCGCAGAGGATGCCTCCTCTCCAGCTCGTACTGAGCGCGGTTGGAAAGATGGGGGGGGCAATAGGTGAAACCGAAGCGCACGTATGCCATTGGGCCGCTCGCGATATGCTCTTCTCATCACTGCCGTCCGACTTCTCCATCAGGAATCGCTCTTGAAGGGCAGAACGAGAAACAGCGGCAGCGCCGGCAACGTTCGGGATCGGGGCGAGCGACGGCGTCTTCGTATTTTCGCAGGCGCACCACCTGTTGGCATAGTTCCTCGATCTCTCTGCCCGTCGCTGCGTCGTTCAAGCGCGCGACGTCCAGCTCCCATCGTACATCGGGATGAAGAAAATACAGCTCGCCTCGCACCTCTTTCAATCCCAACACCCGTCGAGCGACCAGCGCATAGATGCGCATCTGAAGGTCATACTCTTCGGCCAGAGCGGCGACCTGCTCTGGCCGAACGCGATTGGTCTTGAAATCGATGAGGCGCGCCCGGCCTTCGCCATCGACGATGAGCTTATCGATGCGCCCGCGTAAAAGGACGCTGTCGGCGCGATAAATGAATTCCACCTCGCTCTCCACGCGACCCGGTCTCTCGCCCCAGAGGATCAGCTCGATCTCGCGCCACAGCGCGCTCGCCAGATAGTGCTCGATCAGCGGTTTCACCTCATCCACGGCGCGTTGACGCGCCATCGGGACATCTTCGACGTCGGCGACGTTCATCTCTTCGCCGACCAGTCGCTCCAGGAGCGATTCCCACTTCTCCGAGCCATCGTAAAGTTCGCAGAAGCGATGCACGATCGTTCCACGGGCGGCCGCCGAAAGCTCGCCACTCGCCGTGACTGGTTCGACGAGGGAGCTCATCGGCTCATATTCGTCCCTTCCCGGCAGGCCGAGCACGGTCTCGTAGTAATACTGGAGCGGGCATCGGGCCAGGCTGAGCAATCGCGTGACGGCCAACGGATAGGTCCCCGCCGAGATGTCCAAGGCGAGTGGCTCGGCCAGTCGAATGATGGCCTCCAACGTCCCCTGCTGCTCGCTGGTCAATTCGGGCAGCGCTTCGGTGGGAACGGGTCGACCGGCAGGCATCTCTGGGAACCGATCGATGAGCGGTCTCGTCGCTTCCCTCTCGGCCACTCCCGGCGCGCCACCCGGCATCACCCGCAACGGGATGCCATTCCAGTGGTAAATCTCCGGCAACGACTGCGGATCGTCGATCTGCAGGATAGCGCAGACCCAGTCGAGCCAACTATCGGCCTCGCGGAGCGCCGAAGCCGAGACGGACTTCGATGCGCTGGCATTGGCGTTGAGCTTGGGCGCGGCTCCCGAGAGAATCAAATAATCTTGGGCCCGCGTCGCCGCCACATAGAAGAGGCGCTGATTTTCAAAAAATTCGCGCCAGTCGATATACTCGGCCACGCGTCGGCGAAGCCGCGTCTCATGAAGGCGCCCTCGGTGGTCGGGGATCTTCATGCCGATCCCCACGCCACGGTCGAAGGCGACATCGGGAATGCGCGATCGGAATCGGCGGGCCAGATCGGGAATGATGACGAGAGGAAACTCCAATCCCTTGGCCTTGTGGACGGTCATGATCTGCACGGCATCGGCAGCGCCGCTTTCGATTTGTGCTTCGCTCTCGCGCGTCTCCATCTCGGTGAATTCGGCGATGAAGTGAATGAAATCACGGAGGAAGAATGGGCCGCGCTCTTCGAAGCCTCGAGCCAACTCGACGAGCTTGCGCAGATTGGCCACTCGTTGATGACCATCATAGAATGTCGCTTGAATCGCTTCATCGTCGGTGAGGGTGAGAATATCCTCCAGCAACTCGGCCAGGGGAACGCGATTCCGCCGCTCGAGCAGCACGCTGAGAATCTCGGCGGCTCGGGCGACCAAGGGTCGTTGATCCTCGCTGATGCCCCACACCTCGTCGTGATGGAGCAAGCTGGTGAGCAACGGATGATGTTCGAGCACGCCGCCCGACCGCATCTCGGCCGATTGGCGCAGCCAGTACAACGTTTCGTCCGAGAGACCGAACAATGGCGACCGTAACGCCGCAACGAGCGCGATCTCGTCGGTCCGATTCTCCAGGAACCGCAGCAGCGAGATGACGTCCTGAATCTCTTCCCGCTGATAGAAGCCTCGACCGGCGACAACATAGTACGGAATACCTCGCCGCCGAAGCGCCCGTTCATAAACTTTGATATCCGTCATCGCTCGGAAGAGCATAGCGATGTCGCCGTAGCGGACCGGACGGCGAGTCTCTCGACCATCTTCAGCGCGCTCGGCCACCAGAGGCTCGCCTCTCTCCACCATCTCGGCGATGCGGGCGGCCAGGCGCGCCGCCTCCACTTCCCGTCCCTCTTCGGCATTTTTCACCTGCTCGCCGATCTCCAGAATGAGCTCCACTGGCGGATGGGGAGAGGCGGGACGATTCGGCCGGCTGGGGGTGAACTCCACGTATCCGAGCGACTGGAGGACCGGGCGATCCCACTCCGATGCCAACGGCGTGAAGCGAGAGAAGAAGGCATTGTGGAAGTCGATGAGCGATGCGGTGCTCCGGAAATTGGTGTCCAGAGCGATGGCAGCCGCCCCTCGCTCCTCCAGCTCCCGCGCCGTCTCCATGAACACCTCCACGGCGGCTCCACGAAAGTTGTAGATCGACTGTTTCTCATCGCCCACGATGAACAGATTGGGCGCGTGGCGCGCGGTGGTCGATGGCGCCGCGCGCGCCGGCGACGGCCGATCGGTCAACAGGCTGATGATCTCCTTCTGGAGGCGATTGGTGTCCTGGAACTCATCCACCAGGATGAAGCGATATTTTTCCGCATACTGCCGGGCCAGCCAGGGATGGGTGCGGAACAGGTCGCGCACGCTGAGCTGGAGGTCTTCGTAATCGAGCCCGTTGCGCTCGGCTTTGGCTCCCCGGTATCGCGCTTCGATCTCCCTCAACATGTCGATCAAGCCGACGAGCGTCTCCCGGCCAGCCACATCGTAGAAGACGAGTTCGAGATTCTCCAGATGCTCTTGCAGAGCGGCCGCCTCGTCGCTGACTCTCCCCCGTCGATGAACTTTTGCTCCTCGGAGGGCCTGGAAGCAGCGATCGAAGAGCGGCGCGTCCTCCAGTCGCGGCGTCATGGGCAATAAGGGACGGTAGCGCGTCCAGACTTCGCCGAACGCTTCGATCTGCTTTCGCGCCGACGGGGAGGCCGGCGCCTGAAGCAGTTTGCTGACGGTTCGTTCGACGGCGTCCAGAGTCGCGCGGTAGTCGTCCTCGGTGCTCACCTGCTCCAGAGTGAGCCGTTCGATGTCGTCGAGGGTCAACCCTACGGCGCGGACTGCCGTGTAAAGGTTCACCAGCTCGTCGATCAATCGGCGCCGCGAATATCCCATCACCAATCGAGCCACCGTTTCATGGCCTTCGTCCACCAGGCGATTGACGACCTCTTCGACGGCCTGATAGAGGAGGAGTTGACTGGTGTACTCATCGAGAATGGCTGCTTCGGGATCGATCTCCGCTTCCACCGGCTGGGCCTTCAGTATGCTGGCACAGAAGCCGTGGATGGTGGAGATGGCCGCGTCTTCCAATCGTTGTTTCAACTCATACCACCGCTGAGCCTCGTGGAGGTCGGTCGCTGATTCGGCCAGGTCCAGGAGCGTGCGACGGATTTTCTCTTTCATCTCGTTGGCCGCCTTATTGGTGAACGTGATGGCGACGATGTGCTCCAGGTCGGCCTTCCCTTGGCGCAAGATATTCAACACGCGCTCGACCAGGACGCGCGTCTTCCCGGCGCCCGGTCCGGCAGTGACCACGCACGAGCGATCCAACGTTTCAACGGCCTGTCGCTGATGGGGCGTCAAATGATCGTCAGTCATGGCGATTGGTTCGGACGCGCTTTCGCACGGATGCGATGTTTCTCGTAGCGACACACGGTCTTATACAGGCACCGTGGGCAGCAGGCGTCCTCCTTCGGTTGGACGCGAAAATCGCCTCGCCGCATCCCCTCGACATACTGCCAGGCATAGTGTTCGGCTCCGGTCACGATCTCCTCCCACTCTTCGATGCTCAAGCTGGATGCCGTGCGACCGATGCCCGTGTGAGATCGAAAGTCCTCCCGATAGAGCCCGTTCCGGCGATGGAATGTTTTCAGCGAGTAATAGCCTCCACCGATGACCTCCTCGTCGGGGCCCAGGAATAGTCCCTCCAGCGCCTTCATGTAGAGGGGGATTTGCAAATCGAGTCCTTCTCGCATCTGTCTCGTGCTGGCGCCCGATCCGGATTTGTAATCGTACACGATGTATTTCCCATCGGCGGAACGATCCACGCGATCGATGCGGCCGCGGAGTTGGATGACATCCCCCTCGCGTCGGAGCACGTAGTATTCCCGGCGGGAGTCCGGATGACAATTCTCCATATCGGTCATCCCGAACCCCAGTTCGAGCCAGTGGGGCTGGACCTTCTCGGGCAACACGCGCTCTTGATACGTCAACTCGGCATCCAGGAATCGCATGAGCGTATCGCGAATCCCCTCCTTCTCCAGTTCCCATAGGCTGCGCTGGATGGGCAGCGCGCGCCCCTCATATTCGCCGAACACATCATCGGCGATCCGATGCAATTCTTCTTCATACTCCTGCTGTCGCGGGCGAATGAGATTGGTATCGGTATGCCGCTGGAGGAATCGATAGAGAATGGTGTGCAGCAACCATCCGCGATCCAGCGCGACCAGGTCCAGCGACGCTTCTTCGCGCTCCTCCAACCGCAGGATGCGCTGACAGAAGAACTGGAATGGGCACCGTCCATAGGTATTGAGTTGACTGGGCGAGTAGACGCGGCGGGGACCGAAGCGGGCCCGCAATTGCTGGCGAATGACCTCGTCGCCAAGCAGGCCATCGAACGGCCCGAATCGCGATCCGCGACGCTCGGCTTCCATGCGCAGGCGCGCGAACACCGGCTCGGTGAGGATGCCCGCTTCCAGGGCGCGGTTATAGAGGTGAAGGACGAGCGCATCATCGGGCGTCGTCTGATAGAGGCTGGCCAGAACGGCGCGCCCGAGCGTCGGCCACGAAGTGACGGTGCGCACCTCGTAGGGATTGGGCTGACGCCACTGGATGGGCACGACACTCTCGCCCTCGTGGCGGTAGACGCGCCGCACCTCCTCGATGAAGCTGGAGACCACATTCTGTTCGCCGGCGGCGTCGGCTCGAGGATAGGTGAGAATGAGTCGCTCGGTGGCTTGACAGGCGGCGTGATAGAAGAAGTGCTCTTCCTTGGCCTGGAAGAGCTTCGGCGACAGGTCCTCCAGATAGAGACCGGCTTCGGCCAGGCGTTGGCGCTCCTGATAGGGGTAGATCCAATCCCGGATGGGAGACTGAGGGAATACGCCCTCGATCAGGCCGACGATGAACACGGCGCGGAACGGCAATCCGCGCGATTGGGTCACCTCCAACAGTTGGACGCCGCCGGGATCGCCTCGTTCGATCCGGAAGGGCGTGCGCTGCAACAGATGAGTGATCAGATCGCGAAATTGCTCAATGGTGAGGACCTCGCTCGACGCCGGCGATTCCACCTCGGGGGAACCAGCGGGCGACGCGGCTCCGGCATCGGGGAGGGCTTCGGCCCACCGGCGGATCTCATCGAGCGTTTGCCGCAATATCTCCCATCCCCGGAGATCGCGGGCCAGCAAGCGTAACGCGCGATCATCAGCGCCCGCTCGACTGAGCCGGTGATGAAGCCGGTCCTCCAGACGGAACGCGCGCAATGCCGAGACGAACCCGGCGATCATCTCGGCGAGCGTCCCTCGCTCGGGAATTCGCTCCAGCGCCTGGCGCATCCCATCGACGGCCTCCAGGGCGCCGTCCAGTTGAGCGATCCCCCGTCGCAGGCGGGCCAATTCCAATTCCACCTCTTCCAGATCGACCAGCCGCGCGCTCACCGTATCCACTTCATGCTCCTTGATACGCCGAATCTCTCTCACCCGCTGACGCCACTGGCGCATGGGCAGTTCCAGGCCCACGACGAGGACGGCATTTTCGATGGCGTCGCGTTCCAGATCGCTGAAGTGATGGAGATAATCGCTCTTGAGCAAAGCTACGTAGGGTTCGATCTTCTCCTTCCCCACCCGAGCATCCAGCACCTTCACCGCCGCCTTCACCGATGGGATGGTGATGAGCGGCTGCGTCACATCCAACGTCGAAGGGATGTCGAGCTGGCGGAGTTGCTGGTGCACGGCTTCCAGATATCCCGATGGCTCGCGAGCGATGATGGCGATCTCCTGCGGTCGGTATCCTTCCTCTCTGATGAGTCGCTTGACCTCTCGGCCGACCTCTTCAATTTCGTGCGACATGCTGGCCGCGGCCACGATGGTGATCGGCGGCGACGGGGCCTGGGCAGACGCTCCAGCGCGGAACAGTCCGAGCCGCAGCGGCTCCAGGTCCGACCGATGGGGGAGCGTAGCGTCGAAATGTTCCATCTCCAGCGGCTCGGAGAAACTCTGGAGATAGCGGAGCGTGTCTCCCAGCGGCTCGGCGAACACCGATGGATGACGAGGATCGTAGGTGAGATTGATGATCACTTCGGGAATACGCTCGACGAGATACCGCAACAGGTGCTTCTGAATGGGCGTGAAGTCGAAGAATCCATCGACGAACAGGACTTCGGTCGTCTCCAACCATGGCGGCAAATCGGGTCGGGAGCGCAGCACCTCCAAGGCGCGATACGTGGCCTCGTCGGCATCCATGAGCGCTCGCTCATCCAACTGCTGCTGATAGGCCTCATAGATGGTGGCGATATCCAGATCTCGAGGGCGCGGCTCGGAGGAGGTCGATATGAACTGGCGAAATTCCGACGGCGGCATCCCGGCGCGCTTCAGTTCGCCAATCAGTTGGCCGACCGATTCGATGGTGCCCGGCAGATGGGCGATGGCCGCGATGTGCCGCAAGGCGCCCGCCCGCTCCAATCGGATGATGAGGCGCTCCAGCAAGACATACTTCATTCCCTCTTCGATGAAACGACGCTCCACACCGGCGTGTCGAAGAATCCGCTCGATCAGTCCATCGAAGAGAAAGACGCGCAATTCCCGACAACCGGACACCCGCCGGCCATCCAGGAGACGCGCCGTAATATGATCGAGCAGTGGTCGGGTGGCGACGAGATAAATGAACGACTCGGAGCGGCCGCGAGCGATGGCCTCCTGGCACCGTTCGATGAGACGCTCCCGATTTCGTCCCAGGACCGGTTCTGTCCAGATCGTTTTGCCCCCCATGGTCTCTCCCCGCGTGGTGAACATCAAATTGTGACACGAAATCGACCATTCGCCAACGGTTCGTTCGACGATTAATGGCTGGTCCCCCGCCACGAGCTAACAGTCTGGCTGCCAAAGAATTACCGCATCCCACCCACACTCGTGGCTTGACATTTCTACGCTCTTTCTTTAAATTAGCATTCTCCGATGCAGTGAGGCACGAATTCGTCATGGGTTAGGAGAGTTGTGGATGGTGAACCGTCCACGGAGGTAACAAGGGGGAGGTGAGTGTGCGTGCACGGGCACATTGTGGGGTTACCCCCGGAAGGTCGTTGACGTGACCTCGCCTTCTCCTCGGTGAGCTTCGACGAAGCGTCTCGATAGATTTTGAATATCGAATGGGCCGTGGGGGCATCGTTTTTACGAACGTGGGAATGAGCGAGATTGGCTTGGCATCGAACTATTCTGATGCCCCCGCCAGAGGGTTTTGTTGAACCGATGCCTTGCGGCGAAGGCACGTTGAACTCGGATCGGGGATCCGGGCGCCGAGGATGAGTCGCTGTGAACGATGGGCGAATGAGCGTGAATGAACGCGAGTGGAGGGGAAGATGGGGTGATCGATGGAGTCCCCGATTGCCGACTCCGCGCCGGGTTCGGGCAACGAGGATCATGGCGCTTGCTCTGGATGACTCCGTCGGGGCGGCAGCCTGCCCGACGGTCTGGCGGCATGACGAGCGGGAATGTCCTCGGACGGCGATGGGGCATGATGAGCATGACCGTGACGACTGAGAGGACCACACGCTGATGAACGAGCGCATCGATCAATACGAGCGAGAGCGTCCTCCCAATACGGCCATCTTCTGGCGCGTTGAGGGCAGCCTGTTGAACCTGAAGGCGGTGCGCCCGGTGGCCTTCTTCACCTGGAATGCGCAGAGCTTTGTTGAGCGCTGGGCGCGTCGGGGAGGATTGGCGCTACTCGCCGTGGTGCGTCCTCTCCTCTATGCGACGCATCGGGTGTTCGCCACCCGCGTCCTTCACATGTTGCTGCGGGGCGTCAGTCGGGATCGCCTCGACCTTCTCGGCGAAGAGTATTTCCAGTATGTCATTCGGCCCCGATTGAAGCCCCGTGGTGTAGAGCGGCTCAAGGAGGTCATGGCCAGTGGGCGACCGGTCGTCCTGGTGAGCCAGGGATTGGATCATGTCATGCGGCCGCTGGCCGAGTATCTGGGCGTTCGCTGGCTCATCGCCAACCGATTGGAATTTCGCGATGGTCTGGCGACCGGTCGGCTGCTGGACCCCGTCATTCGTCCCCGCGGCGGTCTCGCGCGTCTGACCGGCCAGCGCGCCGATGGTCGCGTCTCATTCGACAAACTGTGCCGGGATTTGGGGTTATCCGATCATCCCGAAAAGGTGCTCGAGGCCATCATTCCCAGCCGGAGGATCACTCCGGTGAGACCGCACCGGATTGTGCTTTTCGATCGCCATAAGCGGGTGACGCGACTCTCGGTTCGAGAATCACTGGCCGGGAAGCACATCCTGTTGATCGGCGCCACCGGATTCATCGGCAAGGTATGGCTGGTCAAAGCGTTGAGTGACGTGCCGGAGATCGGCAAACTCTATCTGCTCATTCGCCGACAACGATCGGTCAGCGCGCTACAGCGCTTCGAGCGCATGGTGCGCGAATCGCCGGTTTTCGATGCGCTCCACGAGCGCTATGGCGATGGGCTGGCCCGCTTTCTCAGCGAACGGGTGGAGGTCATCGAAGGGGATGTCTGTCAACCCGATCTCGGTCTCGATCCGGCGACCAGAGCGCGATTGCAGCGTCGGCTCGATCTGGTAGTGAACAGTTCGGGCCTCACCGACTTCAATCCCGATCTTCGGAGCGCTGTGAGTATCAACGTCGATGCCAGCCTCCATATTCTGGAGTTCGTGCGCCAGTGCGATCATGCCGGGCTGTTGCATCTGTCAACCTGTTACGTGATCGGCGCCCGGGATGGACGGGTGACGGAACAACTGCTGCCCAACTATACGCCGGCCCACGTCCCCGACTTCGATGCCGAACAGGAGTGGCGCGCGCTCCACGGGCTCATCGAGCGAGCCGAGGCCCTGGCCGAGACGCCGCAGATCACCGCCGAGTTGAGGCAACGCCTCCTCGGCCGGGCGACGGCGGCCAAAAAGTTGACCGGCGCGGTGCAGGAAGAACATCTCCGTAAGCATCGGGCGCGCTGGGTTCGCAACTATCTCACCGAAGCGGGCATCCGGCGAGCCAAGGAGTTGGGTTGGCCGAACATTTATACGTTCACCAAGAGTCTGGCCGAATCCCTCATTCAGCAGCGGAAGGGCGATCTTCCCGTGGCCATCGTCCGTCCCTCAATCGTGGAGACGTCGCTCCGGGAGCCGTTCCGGGGCTGGAACGAAGGTATCAACACCTCGGCGCCCATCTCTCATCTGTTGGGGAGCTTCTTCCGTCAACTCCCCTCCAACGAACAGAAACATCTGGATCTCATCCCGGTGGACCTGGTGTGTCGCGGGATGATGCTCATCGCCGCCGCGCTCGTTCGGCGCTGCCACCAACCGCTCTATCAACTGGCCACCTCGGCGGTCAATCCCTGCACGATGCGCCGATCGATCGAATTGACCAGCCTGGCGCATCGCAAGCATTATCGCGCTCAGGAGGGGCTCGAACACTGGATTCGATTACGCTTCGAGACGATCCCCGTCTCCAAAACGCGGTATGAGGCGCTCTCGGCGCCCAGTCAAAGAGCGGTGGTACAACTGTTGAATCGACTCGCCGCCCCGTTGCCGCTCAGACCCAAACCCCTGGTCCGGGCCGAGCGGACGTTGGAGCGCGTGGAGAAGATCATCGAACTCTATGAACCGTTCATCCTCCATAACGAGCACGTCTTCGAGGCGGTGAACGTGGAGATTCTCTCCGAGGCGCTGCCCGAGGAGGAAAAAGCCCAGTTCGGATACGACCCGCGAGCCATCGATTGGTGGGAGTACTGGATCAATATCCACATCCCGGCCCTCCGAAAATGGTCCTATCCACTCATCGAGGGACGCCCGGTCGAATATCGCCCGCAACGCGCCTTCGAGTGGCCCGTTCCCCCACAACCGCGCGCCGTGAAGGCGTGAAGTTCACTCCTCATCGCCCGGCCAGCCACAAAGATCGAGCGCGGCCCGAAGGCCGAGAATCCTCTTGCTCGACGCCGGATCGAACAATTACAATCGCTGAGCGGTCTATGGCTATTTTCATCACCGGCGCAACCGGATATATCGGCGCTCACGTCACGGCGAATCTGCTCCAACGATATGGCGATTCGCTGAACCTGCTGGTGCGGGCTCGCGATCGCGATGAAGCCGAGCGCCGACTGTGGCGAGCGCTCCAACTCCACCTGGAGTTCCCGCGCTTTCATTATTATCTGCGCACGCGCGTTGCCATCTTCTTGGGAGACCTCACCGAACGTCAGTTCGGCCTCTCTGATGACGAATACCGCCGCCTGATTCACTCGACGGACTCCATCCTTCACATCGCCGCCTCACTGAATCGCAAGTCGGCCAAGAGCTGCTTCAACGTCAATCTTCGCGGCACCCTGGAAGTCATCAAACTGGGCATGCACATCCGGGACGACCACGGCCTGCGCCGCATCAGCCAGGTGAGCACGGTCGCCGTGGCCGGACAGCGACAGGACGAAGTGGTAGGCGAAGATGAGGCCATCGACTGGAGTCGCTCCGATTACGATCCCTATGCGCGCACCAAGAAATTCGGAGAGCACATGATTCGAGAACTGCTCCCCGACGTTCCGCGCACCATTTTCCGCCCCAGCATCGTCCTGGGCGATAGCCGGTATGGCGCGACGACGCAGTTCGATATGGTGCGTGCATTCGTCTTCCTGGCGCGACTGCCCGTCTTGCCGTTCCGGCCGGAAGATCGGCTGGATATCGTTCCAGTGGACTTCGTCGCCGATGCCATCGCCACGCTCCATCAAAAAGAACGCCCCCGGTACGACACCTATCATCTCTCGGCGGGCACAGCATCGCCGACCTATCGGGAGCTGACCGATATCATGGCTCGGGCGCAGGGCCGACGCCCCCCGCTGTTCCTGCCTCGCCTGGAACGTCCTTTCTCGGCGATCGTCAACGTCCTCGCCAATCGGCGAGGCACGAGCATCGGCTATGGGGCCTCATTGCTGAAGGTCTTTCTGCCCTACCTGGTGTGGAATACGGTGTTTGACAATACGCGCGTCGTCGCCGAGATGGGCCGGGCACCGGCTCGCTTCTCCGAGTATTGCGTTCCGTTGTTCCACTTTGCGGTGAAGCACCGCTTCGCCTATCCTTATCAAGAATGGCCTCAAGCCGTCAAGGAGGTGGCCAGATGATGGATGTGGTTTTGGAAGCATGGGTCAGCGGATTGATCGAGCTCACCAAACTGAAGTGGATGCTCGGGCTCGGTCAATCGTGGAAGCCGGGCGAAAAGCTTCGGCTTTTGTTTGCCGGATACAACGGGACGCGAAACACCGGATCGGATGTGCGCGTCGAGGAGATGCTTCGCCAGATCCGTCACATCCTCGGTCCGGATCAGGTACAGTGCACTGTGATGACACAGAATTTCGCCTTCACCCGGGGATACTTCGGCGACGCCATACAAGTCAAATTACCCGACGTGTACCCTCCCTTCCTCTACCAGGAGGTCCCCAAGCACCACGGCGTCGTCGCCTGCGAGGGATCCATGTTCAAGAGCAAATTCGCCAACGCCCTGACGATCATGATGATCGGCTCGCTGGGCATCGCCTCGGCAGAGAACAAGCTCTCGGTCGGCTATGGCGCGGAGGCCGGATATATGGATCCTTTGCTGGCCAAGATGTGTGGCCATTATTGCCGCCAATCGTTCATCATCACGCGAAACGAAGAATCGCGCGATGTGCTCCGCAGGCTGGGCATCCCGACGGAACTGGGGACGGATACGGCCTGGACCTTCGAGCCGCTGGGACCGGAATACGGTCGGCGCGTGCTGCAGCAGGCCGGATGGGACGAACGAACGCCGGTGCTCCTCATTTGTCCCATCAATCCCTTCTGGTGGCCGGTCAAAGCTTCGCTGGCCAAGTTCATCGCCCGAACGCTCACCGGCGCTTATAAAGACAGTCAGTATCGCACCATCTACTTCCATCGAGCCGGTCCGGACGTGGACGCCGCCTACATCCATTACCTGACGGCCATCGGCAACGCTGTGAATGCCTTTCGGCGAGAGCAGCGCGTCTATCCCGTTCTGGTGGCCATGGAACGGTTGGATCAAGATGCTTGCTTCCGCATCGCCGAGCACCTGGGTGGTGCCCCCGTGTTCACCTCGGAACAGTACAACATGTACGAGCTGGTGAGCATTCTGCGTTGCGGTCATCTGATGATCTCCTCGCGCTATCATGGTATCGTCACCTGCATGCCCGCGCTGGTTCCGTCGGCGGGTATCACGATGGATGAGCGCATCCGCAATTTGATGCACGAGCGAGGGCACGACCACTTGTTGCTCGAAGTGGACGATGCCGATCTGGAAGCTAAGCTCCTCGTCGTGCTGCGAACGTTGAGCAAGGAGCAGGATGCTATTCGCGATGGCATCGGACGTACGGTGGTCAAAAACCTCAAGTTAATGGCCCAGATGGGCGTCTACTTCGAAGATCACGTCCAGCAGCGATATCCGGAATTCCCCGTGCGCACGGGCGTCTTGAGCTGGGAGGATTACTTGCCGCCGCTCAGCCCCGGCCTGCAGAAACTGGTCGAGCAGTACGAGACGGTAACCTCTGACGTTGACGCCAAGCCGGGCTCCCGACCCCTCCGGAGTAAATCACAAGCTGCCGAGTGACGGGACAACGCACAGACTCTCATCGCGCGACGATGGATATTCGGACCAAGCGCGTTTATGATCCGGCGACTCCCGATGACGGCTTTCGCGTCCTCGTCGATCGCATCTGGCCGCGCGGGATGCCCAAAGAGCGCGCGCAGGTCCACCTCTGGCTGAAAGAGATCGCGCCGAGCACGGCGCTGCGAAAGTGGTTTGGCCACGATCGCTCCAAATGGAAGGCGTTCAAGAAACGCTATTTTTCGGAACTCGACGCTAAACCGGAACTCGTCCAGCGATTGCTCGCCACGGCGGCGAGAGGGCGCGTGACGCTTCTCTTCTCCGCTCGAGATGTCGAATGCAATCAGGCCGTCGCCCTGAGAGCGTACCTGCTCTCGCGCCTCGACCAGCGAACGGGCTGACGACCATCAACTCTTCGATGAGTACAGCGCGGCGACCCGATAAGCGCTCCAGAGCCATGGACACATATCAAAACTTTCAACAACTCAGTCAGAACGAAAAGGAGGGGGTCGACTTCCGCATCCGCCAGCGCGTGGTCGATGATGCCCAAACGGTCATCGTCGCGCCTCATGGAGGAGACATCGAACCGGGAACGTCCGAAATCGCTGAGGCGATCGCCGGCGATGACTTCTCGTTCTATGCCTTCGAAGGGATCAAACCGGACGGGAATGGGAACCTTCACATCACCAGCACGCGATTCGACGAACCTCGATGCCTCGAACTCGTCCAGACCTCCGAGCGCGTCGTCACCATCCATGGCGAGGAAAGCGACGACCCCGTCGTGTACATTGGAGGCCGAGACGTCCGGTTACGCCGACGTATAGGTGCTGCTCTCAGGAAAGCAGGCTTCGTGGTACGAGTGCCTCGGCGTTCTCCCCTGCGTGGCGAGGATCCCAGAAACATTTGTAATCGCGGCATATCCCGCAAAGGGGTTCAACTGGAACTCAGCGCCGGGCTGCGACGGACGTTGTTCGAGTCTCTCACCGGATGTGGTTGTCGGAAGAGGACAGCGCGCTTTGACGGATTTGTCTCGGCGATCCGATCGACTTTGACATGAGCCCCTTCAGTCTTATCCTTCCAGCCGATCCCACGGCAATATGACAATGGCGACGGAGACGACCATGCTCGGTTCGCCCTCGCGGCGAGCCCGCGCGAGAAATCGCCAGAGAGATTGACAACGGAAATCTCAGTGGCTATAGAAACGAGCTATGAATTTTCTTGAGCTCATCTTTCATCGTCTGAAGCAGTCGCCAGACCGGGTTGTTCTCCAGGAAGTCCGCGAGGGCCGTCTGGTCGAGGCTCGAGGCCGTGAACTGCTCGCCTCTATCCAGACGGCTCGAGCGTTCTTGACCAAGGCGGGCCTTCGGAAAGGAGATCGCTGTGTGCTGCTCGGACCGAACAGCATTCGCTGGGTGGCGTTGGATCTGGCCCTGATGGCCGAGGGTATCATCGTCGTGCCCCTCTATACGCGACAAGCGCCGAGAGAGCTGGTGGCCATCATCAAAGACTGCTCCCCTTCCCTCGTCCTCTGTGGCAATGAGACGCTGAGAGATGACATTGCTCAACAACGGTCAGCGGGTCCGCCGATGTATCTCTTCGACGACGTGTTCGCTTCTTCGACCGGGGATCAATCTTCGGCGGAGGCTCCGCGTGCTCTTTCGGATGACGATCCGGTGACCATCATTTACACTTCGGGGACGTCGGGAACGGCCAAGGGCGTCATCCTCACTGTCGGCAATGTGAGCTTCATGATCCCTCGAACGCTTGGGCGGCTCGATGAGCTGATGGGACCATCGAGGACGCCGGATCGCGTCTTTCATTATTTGCCGTTTTGTTTCGCCGGCTCCTGGATTCTATTGCTCACCTGCCTCTCGCGAAACAGCGTGTTGACGCTGTCGACTGATCTCAGCGCACTGATCGAAGAGATGAAACTCGCCAAGCCCCACTACTTCCTCAACGTGCCCGTACTGCTGGAGCGCCTGCGCGCGGGTATCGAGGAACAGTTACGACAGAGAGGCGGTCTCATCGCCGCCTTGTTCGAGCGCGCCCGAGAGGCCTGGTATCGCCGGCAGGAGGGCCGCGCATCGCCAATCGGTTCTCTCTGGTTGAGATTGGCCCACTGGCTGCTCTTCCCTGCCATTCGTAAGAACATCAGCCCTCACCTCAAAGCGCTCATCTGTGGATCGGCTCCGCTGGCCAAAGAAACGCAGCTTTTCTTCATGATGCTGGGCATCCCCGTCCTGCAAGTTTATGGACTGACCGAAACCACAGCCATCTGTACCATGGATCATCCACATCACTTTCAACCCGGTTGGGTAGGCCCGGCCATTCCCGGCATCGACATGAAACTGGGAGAGAACGACGAGATTCTCGTTCGCGGTCCTCATATTTTTCAGGGCTATTGGAATCGCCCTCGGGAGACGGCCGAAGTTCTTCGAGACGGATGGTTCCACACCGGCGATCAAGGAGAGGTCAACGAAGCTGGTTACTGGCGCATCATCGGACGGATCAAGAACCTGATCATCTTGAGTTCCGGGCATAACGTCGCCCCCGAGCCGATCGAAAACGCTCTCTTGCGCCTATTGCCCGACGCTGCTCAGGTTGTTCTGTTCGGCCATGGTCGAGGTTTCCTGACCGCTCTGGTGACCGGCGATGTGACTCCGGATCAGGTTCAGCGCGCGCTGGATAGGATGAACGCCGATCTCCCCCACTATAAGCGCGTGCGCGCTTTCTTCATTCACCAAGAGCCATTCACCCCTGAAAATGGTCTCCTCACGGCCAACGGCAAGTTGAAGCGGGAGGCCATCGCTGCCCGTTTTCACGAAGAAATGGAAGCGCTCTATCAAGCGAGCTCAGCGTGAGTATGAGAAGGAATCTCATCGATCTTCCCGCACCGGTGGAGCCCGCGCGAGCTTCGTCACATGAGAACAATCACCGAGCAAAAAGAACATGATGATCTTTCACGTCGGTGGAGTTCACGCCTCTCATCACCATGCTCCAGTTCGTCACCCTCCCGTGTCGTCTCGGGCTATGGTATCATTGATGCCGGTATTGAACATGTGGTGGAAAACGATCTCAAGGGATGAGTGATTATGGCCGTCCACGTTCAACGACGGGTCTTCACCGTTGATGAATACCATCGCATGGTCGAAGCCGGGATTCTCTCCGAAGATGACCGCGGCGAACTCATCGAAGGCGAGATCATCAAAATGAGTCCGATTGGAAGCCAACATGCCGCTTGTGGAAAAAAGCACAATGCTCTCCTCCACCATCAGGTGCAGCAAAGAGCCATCCTCGGTGTCCAAGATCCCGTCCGACTCGACGAGCATTCAGAGCCAGAACCAGACATTGCTCTGCTCAAACGGCGCGATGATGACTACGCCCGCTCGCACCCCACTCCTGAAGATGTTTTCCTCATCATCGAAGTGGCCGAGACCTTTGCGGAATACGATCGACGCATTAAGCTCCCGCTCATCGTTTGCGGTGGGCCCGACTCTCGGACAACTTCTCGATCGTGGAAACGACATGGAGGATAACCGATGAACATTCCCAAGGCGATGCGGGCCATGGTCTTGGAAACGCCCGGCGAGCAACTGCGGTTGATGGACGTCCCCGTCCCTCAACCCAATGAAGAGCAAGTTCTCCTCCGCGTGCGCGCCTGTGGCGTCTGCCGCACCGATTTACATATCGTGGATGGAGAACTCCCCGATCCCAAAATACCGCTCATCCTGGGACATCAAATCGTCGGTACAGTAGTCCAAGTGGGCGATCGCGCTCGACGATTCACGTTGGGCGATCGCGTGGGCGTTCCCTGGCTCGGCTACACCGATGGCACCTGCCGGTATTGTCAAAGGGACCAGGAAAATCTCTGCGACCATCCTCTATTCACCGGTTACACCATGGATGGCGGTTACGCCGAGTACGCCGTCGCTTACGAAAAGTATTGCTTTCCACTGCCCGCTTCTTACGGTGACATTGACGTCGCTCCCCTGCTCTGCGCCGGATTGATCGGCTATCGCACCTATCGGCTGGCCGGCCCCCATGTCGAGCGACTGGGAATCTATGGATTCGGTGCGGCGGCGCACATCATTGCTCAGGTGGCCGTACATCAGGGCAAGCGCGTCTACGCCTTCACGCGACCGGGCGACACCCAGGGGCAGGAATTCGCTCGTCGCCTGGGAGCTGTCTGGGCGGGCGGTTCGGACGAGCGCCCGCCGGAAGAACTCGATGCTGCGCTCATCTTCGCTCCCGTCGGTCCGCTGATCGTCGAGGCGCTGCGAGCGACGGCCAAAGGCGGGGTGGTGGTGAGCGGCGGAATTCATATGAGCGACATCCCGTCTTTCCCCTATCGGCTGCTGTGGGAAGAGCGCGTCATTCGATCGGTGGCCAATTTGACCCGCCGCGATGGCGAAGAGTTCCTTCGGATTGCCCCTCAGGTTCCGGTGAAAACGTCAGTACAAACCTTCGCTCTCCATCAGGCCAATGAAGCCTTGAATCGCTTGCGGGCGGGCCAAATTGAAGGGGCCGCCGTGTTGGTGATCGCCGATCAGTGATGCTTCATATGTTCAGCCTCGCTCTAAGACGTTCGGGTATGGCGTTCATTATCACTCACTGAACGATATCGCCATGCTTCGGATCACACCATCAATTACCATTGACGAGGACGAAATCCAATGGCAATTCGTGCGCGCTTCGGGACCGGGTGGGCAACACGTCAACAAAGCCGCTACGGCGGTGCAGCTTCGTTTCGATGTGCAGCATTCCCCATCCCTGCCCGATGATGTTCGTCAACGCCTGATCGCTCTGGCGGGAAATCGAATGACCTCCGATGGCGTGCTCATCATCGAAGCGCAACAATTTCGCTCGCAGAAGCAGAATCGCGAGGCGGCGCTTCAGCGCCTGGTGGAACTGATTCGTCGGGCGTCTGAACAACCCAAGGTCCGTCGCCCCACCCGACCGACCCGCGAAGCACGACGCCGTCGATTAGAAGCCAAGCGACGGCGCAGCGAGACGAAGCGGTTGCGGCGACCGGTCCGGCTCACCGAGGACGAGTGAAAGGTCTGGAGACGTCCCCTGTCGCCCGCAAGGATGAACGCTCGGCCGGCGATGGCCGACCACCATCTGCGATGAAAATCGACGAACACCATTCATTTCAGACATCGGGAGGATGACCTATGCATCTGGATTCAAGAACGCATCTTTTTGTGATGATTATAGCTCTGCTGGTGAGCGCATTGCTTGGCGTTCACCTCCTCCACGCTCATCAGGCCAAAAACCAGGTATATGACCCAGCCCTGTACAAGGCCATGAGATATCGCCTCATTGGGCCTTATCGCGGCGGACGGGTTACCGCCGTGACTGGCATTCCCGACGAACCTCATACGTTTTATATGGGAGCGACCGGCGGTGGCGTGTGGAAGACGACCGATGCTGGCGAGACGTGGAAGAACGTCTCGGACGGCTTCTTTGGCGTTGGCTCCATCGGGGCCATCGCCGTCGCGCCCTCGGATCCCAACGTCGTTTACGTTGGCACCGGATCGGCGTGTCCACGAGGAAATGTCTCCATTGGAGATGGTCTGTACAAATCGACGGACGCCGGAAAGACGTGGCGACACATTGGCCTCACCCGAGCCGGTCAAATCGCCCGCGTGAGAGTTCATCCCCGAGATCCCGATCTCGTCTACGTCGCCGTTCTGGGTAACGTCTTCGGCCCGAATCCCGAACGCGGCGTGTTTCGATCTCCGGACGGCGGGCATACCTGGGAGAAGATCCTGTTCATCAGCGAAAAAACCGGCGCCGTTGATCTGTCCATGGATCCCAGCAATCCGCGCGTTTTGTACGCCGGCATGTGGCGAGTCGAGCGAAAGCCGTGGACGCTCATCGACGGTGGCGAGGAGGGCGGTGTGTATAAGACGACCGATGGAGGCGATACGTGGACGAAACTCCAGGGTGGGCTTCCTCAAGGACTCACGGGAAGGATCGGCATTGCCGTCTCGCCGGCCAATCCCAATCGTATATGGGTGCTCATGGAGGCCCGAGACGGTGGCGGCGTGTTTCGCTCCGATGATGCCGGCCAAACGTGGACGCGCATTAACAAAGAACGAAAACTCCTGCAGCGCCATTGGTATTATTGCCATATTTACGCCGATCCACAGGATGAAAATACAGTCTATGCCTTGAACACCAGGCTCTATAAGTCCATCGATGGAGGGAAAACCTTCCAGCGTATTCGCGTACCTCATGGGGATACTCATGACCTCTGGATCAATCCTTACCATCCTCGCATTCTCATCAACGGGAATGATGGAGGCGCGTGTGTCTCGCTGAACGGTGGAAAAACCTGGTCGACGCAGCTCAACCAGCCCACGGCCGAATTCTATCGAGTGACCGTCGATCATCAGTTCCCCTACCGCGTTTATGGGGCGCAACAGGATAATAGCACCATCTCCATTCCCAGTCGGAGTCCTGGCGGGATCACGCCCAAGCAGTACTGGTACGCCGTTGGCGGCGGCGAGAGCGGTCACATCGCCGTTGATCCCAGAGATCCCAACATCATCTATGCTGGAAATTATATCGGTCAGATCACTCGCCTCGATCGCCGGTCAGGACACATGCGGAACATCACCACCTATCCGCAGATGCACGATGGTGTGGCTCCGCGCGACATGCGCTATCGCTTCCAATGGAATGCGCCTATTCGTCTCTCGCCGCATAATCCCGACGTGCTCTATCATACATCCCAATACGTCCATCGTTCGACCGACCACGGACAAACCTGGGAGATCATCAGCCCGGATCTGACGACCAATAATGAGGCCTACCAGGATCTTCCCGGCGGTCCCATTCAGCATGACCACACGGGCGTTGAGGTTTACACGACCATCTTTGCTTTCGAAGAATCCCCGCACGAACCCGGCGTCCTCTGGGCGGGGAGTGATGATGGATTGGTGCACATCTCGCGAAATAATGGCAAAACGTGGGAGAACATCACTCCACCCGATATGCCTCGGGAAGGAACGGTGAACATGATCGAGCTCTCCGCCCACGATCCCGGGCGAGCATTCATCGCCGTCTATCGATACCGCCGGAATGACTTCCACCCCTACATCTTCCGCACCAACGATTACGGTCGCACCTGGGAGCTCCTGACCGATGGTCAAAATGGCATTCCAGAAAATCATTTCGTCCGGGTGGTTCGAGAGGATCCCGATCGGAAGGGTCTCCTCTATGCCGGGACGGAATTCGGCATGTACGTATCTTTCGATGACGGAAAACACTGGCAGTCGCTGCAACTCAATTTGCCGCGCACGCCGATCACCGATCTCATCGTCCACGAGAAGGATCTCATCGTCGCCACGCAAGGCCGTTCGTTCTGGATCCTCGATGATCTCACGCCTCTCCATCAACTCACCGACGAGGTGGCCCGATCGAAAGCCTTCCTGTTCAAACCGCGAACGGCCTATCGGACGCGCCTCCGGGGTTTCCGCGGACCACGCGCGCCCAGCAATCCACCCGAGGGCGTGACGATCAACTATTATTTCGCCGAGAAACCCGATGGCGAGGCGAAACTGGAGATCCTCGATGCCCAGGGCCGGGTCATCCGCACGTTTTCCAGCCGCCAACAGGAGGAAGAGACGGCATCGGAGGAAACACCTTTCGGACCGCGGGAGAAAAAGCGGATTCCGGCCGAAGCGGGAATGAATCGGTTCTCGTGGAATCTCACCTATCCAGCTCCCAAACTGGTCAAAGGCGCGGTGATGTCATTGAGTTATACCGGAGGACCAACCGCACCTCCGGGAACGTATCAGGTGCGCCTCACCTGGGGAGACTGGTCACAAACACGATCGTTCACCGTGGTCAAAGATCCCCGGTGGTCAGTGAGCGATGAGGATCTGCGCGCGCAGTTCAAATTGACCATGGCCGTGCTCGAAAAGCTCAACGAGACGCATCAGGCCATTCGGACCATCCGGGCCATCAAGGAGCAGGTCCGAGCCATCGCCGAGAGAGCGGTGAACGCCGGATATGACGAGGCGATCGAGCGCCGTGCCAATGCGCTGATCGAGAAGCTCGTCGCCATTGAGGAACAACTCATCCAGACGAAGAACGAGAGTCGTCAAGACCCGATCAATTTCCCGCCGCGATTGGATAATCAGATCGCCTATCTCTACACGGTGGTGAATTTCCAGGATGCTCGCCCCACAAGAGGCTGTTATGAACGATTCCAGGATCTGAAGAAGGAGCTGGCCGGTCATTTGGCCGAACTCGATACCGTATTGAGCAAGGACCTTAAAGCCTTCAATGAATTACTCGACCGCGAGCACGTCGAACGGGTGATCGTGCCCGCTCAAAAATAAACGACCGTCCATCCATCGGTGGTTGAAGGGGAATGCGAGGCATTCCCCTCGATGGACATCCGAGGGAGAGTCTATTCCCTGGCGCACCGTGATAGCCGGATATGGCTGCCAGTGACCATCGGAAAACCACCGTGAGCCACCCTGTGAAGGAGAAGGCTATGTTCGATCAATCCCGACGAAACTTTTTGAACCATTTGGCCAGCTTGATGGTGCTCGTGTCGAGGCCTATCGGTGTCTCAACGGTTCTCACTGAAACATTCCGAGAGGGCCATCGCCAACATCCCCAGCCTCAGTCCATGGGTTTCTCGAGAGAGCGCTCGATCTCGGCGCGCCGCTATCGCATTCGAACTATTACGGCTGGAGTCAATCTGAAGACGGTCGCCGATCTGGGTCCGATCGCATCGGCTATACGCTTTCTCCACAAGGCGCACCAGCGATTCGAAGAGGCGGGCATCAACGTCCAAACCCTGCGCATTGCGACTCAGCCTCTCCCCGAGTATATGGCCGGTCATTCGTGGCGAGAGGTTCTTCCGGCGTTGAAAGCGATTGATCGCCGGATATCGACCGCCAATGTCCTGATGAGTATTGGCCCGGTCCTCACCGAGGATCGCACGGATGCCGACATCGCTCCCTGGGCCGCTGAACTCATCAACGAGACGAGCCGGATCAACCTGAGCATCGCCATTGCTTCGCCGGGTCGCGGCATTCACCGACGCGCCATACGAACGGCGGCCCAGGTGATGGGTACTATCGGCAAGAGGACACCAGGTGGCGAGGGAAACTTCCGATTCACTGCTGCGGCCAATTGTCCGGCCGGCATCCCCTTCTTCCCGGCCGCTTATCATCGGGGAGAAGAGGCATTCGCCATCGGGCTGGAATCGCCTCTCCTGGTGCAGGAAGCCTTTATGGGCGCCGCTGATGTGGACGAAGCTCGATCCCGCCTCAAGACGATGCTGGAATCGGAACTCGGTCGGATAGAAGAGCTGGCGCTCGGCGTGGCCAGAGAGACGCGCCGCCGATATTTGGGGATTGATGTCTCGCCGGCGCCGAGCAAAGAAGCCAGCATCGGTCGGGCGATTGAAATGCTCACGCACGCTCCTTTCGGTCAGGCATCGACGGTGATGGCCTGCGCCGTGATCACCGATGTACTTCAAGCTCTCAATGTGAGGACGTGCGGTTACTCCGGTCTGATGCTGCCTGTGCTGGAAGATCCTGTATTGGCCCGGCGCGCTGCCGAGGGGCGCTATGGCGTGCATGAACTGCTCCTCTATTCGAGCGTCTGTGGGACCGGCCTGGACGTCGTCCCGTTGCCCGGGGATACGTCCATTGATCGCCTGACCGCACTCATGGAAGATGTGGCGGCGCTGTCCACCAAATTGCGCAAGCCCCTTTCGGCTCGCCTCCTGCTCGTCCCCGGGAAGAAGGCCGGCGATCACGTCGAATTCGATAATCCCTTTCTCACCGACTCGGTGATCATGAAGCTCAATTGAGATCCTGGATCGGGAGAGGAAAGACGGATGCCGCCGGCATCTCTGGAGACGATCGAGGGATCCTCGCCGCTCCTGACGATGATGGACTCCCTCTCGGGGGATGGCGCATGAGTTATGCGTCTCGCTGCGAAAAGAAAAAGGTCATTTTCGTGGCCCACCGCTCGATTCGCGCGCTGAGGCTCTGGATGCTGGCCGACAGCGCCACGGAGGGCTACTCGTCTTCATCTCGTGAAGAGGAGGATCGATCATATGAACGCATGGAGAATCCGTTTTTCGTTCACGTCCCTACTCATCATCGTGATCGTGGGATGTATCTCGACGATGAACCCATTGGCTGTCACTCGATCTCAGTCGGTCACAGCGCTCGTAGGAGGGACGCTCATCGATGGCTATGGCGGTCCGCCCATCCGCGATAGCGTGATTCTCATCGAAGGCGAGCGCATCAAGGCCGTAGGGCAGGTGGGAACCCTATCGGTTCCAGAGGGAGCCAACGTCATCTCGACCGAAGGCATGACGGTATTACCAGGATTATGGGACATGCACGTCCATCTCATGATCAATGGGCATAGCGACTATGAGCACTGGGACAAAACATATCCTCCCCTTTTCGAATCCGTGATCATGCCGGCGTCGGCCAAGCAGTTGCTCCTGGCCGGCGTCACCAGTGCTCGCGATTTAGGTGCGCCATTGGAGGCCATTCTCGCCGTCCGCGATCGCATCAATCGAGGAGAGATTCCTGGCCCCACCCTTTACGTCTCCGGTCCGTTCATTCAACATGAGCCGTATCCGGGCACTGAGCATTTCCGCTGGGGAGTCCACGGTCCAGACGATGCTCGCGCTAAAGTCCGACGGCTGGCTGAAGCCGGCGTCGATTGCATCAAGCTCATCGATCAAGACCAGATGACGATGGAAGAGGTGCGAGCCGTCGTCGATGAAGCGCATAAACATCATCTGACGGTCGTCGCCCACGCGCATCGCCCCGAAGAGATCCGGCGGGGATTGCGAGCGGGCGTCGATTGTTTCGAGCACACCGGCCTGGCGACGGCGCCAGAATATCCTCCAGACATCATCACTATGATTCGCGAACGAACGGCGAAGATGAATCTCGGACCGCTCTTCTGGACGCCCACTGTCCATCCGCTGCTCAACTACGAGTACATTCGCGACAATCCGGAGATGCTGGATGATCCGTCCTGGCATGTGGGTCTGCCCGATGAGATCATCGCTGACATCAAAGCGTCCATTCGACATCCGGAACGACTGGCCTACTTTCAGATCACGCCCAACCGGCGACCGACGTTGAAACGAAAAATTCATCAGCTCATGGAATCGGGTGTCGTTCTCCTGATCGGAACCGACAGTGGCATTCCCATGAACTTTCACAGTCAGTCCACCTGGAGGGAACTCGACGCCTGGGTCAATGAACTGGGCATTGATCCCATGACGGCCATTCGTGCAGCGACGTATTGGCCCTCCGTCTTGATGAACGTCGATGATGAGGTCGGAACGATCAGCGAAGGGAAATATGCTGACATCATCGCTGTCCGTGGAGATGTGCTTCGGTACATCAATCTGCTTCAGGATGTGGACATCGTCATCAAGCATGGTCGGAGATATAGGTGAGCGACTCTTCATGATCCTTTGCATCATGAGCAGAGCGTATCTTTTCACAGGCGGGCGACGGGTTATCCGTCGCCTTGCCGTCAGAATCCCGTCAGAGCGCGTGCTTTGTCGATCGAACAGACTCATATCAGGAGGACAGGGATGGATACTGGATTGGCAAACAAGACCGTCGTCATCACCGGAGCGGGAGGTGAAATAGGTCGCGAACTCTGCGCCGGATTCGCTCGCGTGGGCGCTCGATTGATTGGCGTGGATAAGATCGATCTTGAGGAAACTGGCCAATATCTGCAGGCGCTGGCGACGAGTTCTGGCAACTTCGACTGGACGACGGTGACCATCGATCTGGCTTCACCGGCATCGATTCGGGCCGGATGTGAGCGCATTCGGGATGCGTTCCCGACCATTGACGTTCTGGTGAACAATGCTGCTTTCTATGGTGGTCTGGCGTTCACTCCCATGGAGGCGATTGATATTGAAGAGTGGGATCACGTGTTTCAGGTTAACGTACGAGGATCCTATCTCATGATCCGCGAACTGCTGCCCGCTCTGAAACGAGCGAAAGGCAAGGTGATTAACTTCGCCTCCGGCTCTGCGCTCCGGGGTTCGCCGTTCATGTTGCATTATGTGACGTCCAAGGGGGCGATTATTGGTATGACGCGAGCGCTGGCCACGGAGTTGGGCGGATATGGGATTCGGGTGAACGCTGTGGTGCCCGGTTTGATCGATACGGCGTCTTCGCGCCGTCTCGGCGAAATGTATCCCAAGGTTCTGAAAGCGACAGTTGAGGCGCAGGCTATTAAAGAACCTCTGGTGGCCACCGACGTGGTGGGAACCGTCCTTTACCTGGCTTCGGCCTGGAGCGACGCGGTAACGGGACAATTGTTTCTCGTGGATCGAGGGTTGATCATGCATTAGCCAGCCCATGCACGAGCTGGCCATGGAATGCGGCCTGCGCCCAGGCGTCCCTCGGTGCCGCGATTATCGCTTCGATCGACAGGATGTGCGTCTCTTGAGAAGCACTCGCTGGTCATCGTCATGGAAGTTGACAGAGACCCCGTTCGGTCTCTGTCCGAAGATGCCGTCGGCACTTCGACCCGGACATCTTTTTTCGGAGGCATTGCGATGAAATTCGGTATCATGTTCTCCAACGCTGGAGCACTGGCGTATCCAAAGAATATGATCGATCTCGTTCAAACGGCCGAGCGACTGGGCTTCGAATCCATCTGGACAGTCGAGCACGTAGTCGTGCCTGTCGGATACAAGGCTCGGTATCCTTATAGTGAATCGGGTCGTATGCCCGCGCCGGATGATGTTCCCATCGCCGATCCATTCGTTTTCCTCGCCTATGCGGCCGCCCTCACCAAGACGCTCAAATTGGGCACGGGCATCCTGATTCTCCCCCAACGCCATCCGGCTTATGTGGCCAAAGAGGCAGCCACGCTCGACGTTCTCTCGGGAGGACGCGCCATCCTCGGCGTAGGCATCGGCTGGATGCGAGACGAATTCGATGCTCTGGGCATTCCATTTGAGGAGCGAGTGGCGCGGACCGAAGAATCCATTCGGGCCATTCGTACGCTGTGGAAATCGAAACCCGAACCGTTTGCCGGTCGATTCTTCCGTTGGCGTCCGGTGGAATCCAATCCCAAACCGGTGCAACAACCTGGCGTGCCGATCGTGATTGGAGGGCACGTCGAGGCTGCGGCGCGCCGGGCGGCGCGACTGGGAGATGGGTTCTTCCCCGCTCGCGGTGATATGGAGCGATTGCCCAAGTTGCTCGCCGCGCTGCGCGATGAGTGTCAGCGCATTGGCCGTCGTCCGGAGGAAATCGAAATCACCACCGGCGTGCCGCGTCTCACCCTGGATGCCGTGAAGCGCTACGAGGATATGGGAGTTGCCCGATTGGCGATCTTACCGCCGGGATTTGACCGGGAGACGATCCGGAGGGGACTGGAAACATTCGCCCATACGATCATGGCCAAATGCTGAAGGACGTCTGAGACCTCGTTCCCTATGCATTCCCAGGCGCTGAAGCGAACGATTTCGTTCCACCACGGAGCCGCAGAAAAAGAGAGACGCGATATGGATATATTGCTTCCTGGTGATGAGATCATTGAAAAATGGAAAGGCGCATGCCGGCTCCAGCCGATACGTTGCCCTTCGAGGCGCAGGATCGCGAGGCCGTCGTTCAAGCGCGCGTTCCGGGTCGGCTTATGCTGCCCCTCTGACTTGGCCTGAATGACGATGAAATGGCATACTGACAGTCGGAGAATGAAGCGCGTGTAATTCAGAAACAGGGAGCGAGAGCGATGCTTGGATCAACCTCTATCCCTCATTTTGAGATTCGACCGGCAACGGAAGACGACGTTCCTCTGATTCTCTCATTCATCAAAGAACTCGCCGAATATGAGCGTCTGGCCGACGAGGTCGTAGCCACGGAAGAGCTTTTACGAGAGTCATTGTTCGGTCCACATCGAGTCGCGGAGGTAGTGATTGGCTATTACGAGGATGAACCGGTCGGATTTGCCGTGTTCTTTCACAACTTCTCGACGTTCCTCGGGCGTCCCGGTCTCTATCTGGAAGACCTCTATGTGAAACCGACCCATCGCGGGAGAGGGTTCGGTCGAGCGATGCTCCGGCATATCGCTCAGATTGCCAGAGAGCGTCGTTGCGGGCGATTGGAGTGGGCCGTGCTCGACTGGAACGAACCGGCGATCAATTTCTACAAGAAGCTGGGAGCCGTTCCACTGGATGAATGGACCGTCTACCGTTTGACCGGAGAGGCTCTGGACAAACTGGCGGGCGAACGGTAACGGATCAAAAATCCGTCGATCGGGAGCGCACGGGATCACGAACGGAGGATTGAGCTGCCATGTTCTGGACGGAAAACGGAGGAATGAAAATGACGTTCTCCCTTGTGGTGCTCTGCACCTCGTTGGTCCTCGGGTGTCGCTCATCGGCTCCGACCGTCGATGAGTATGTCGCCGAGGTGCAGCGGTGGCATCAACAGCGCATCAGGGAACTCACCAGCCCTGATGGCTGGCTGGCGCTTGCCGGTCTCTTCTGGTTGGAAGAAGGTGAGCAGCGATTCGGCGCTCATCCCTCGAACGATATCGTCTTCCCTTCGGGAAAGGCGCCGGACTTCATCGGCTCCTTCATCGTCCATGAGGGAACCGTCGCCGTGAAAATCAATCCCGGGATCAATGTCCTGCACAATGGAGCACCCATCTGGGCTATGGAACTCCAAACCGATGCTCACGGCGATCCAACGATTCTGACGCTCGGCTCATTGAGCTGGTACATCATCGAGCGCGATGGCCATCTGGGCGTCCGGTTACGCGATAGTCAGAATCCGCGTTTGAAGGAATTCAAAGGCACCGAGATGTTTCCCATCGATCGCGCCTGGCGCATTGAAGCGACGTTCGAACCCTTCGAGCAACCGAAGTCGATCGCCGTCCCGACGATTCTCGGGACGGTCACCACCATGACCTCGCCGGGGAAGCTGACGTTCCGAATCGGTGAGCACACCGTTCGGCTGATCGCTCTGGCCCAATCGGCGAATGATCCTCTGTTCATCATCTTCGCGGATGAGACTAATGGTCGAGAGACCTATGGGGCGGGACGATTCCTCTACGTCGATCCGCCGGGAGCCGATGGAAAGACGTTCATCGATTTCAACAAGGCCTACAATCCACCATGCGCGTTCACGCCGTATGCGACTTGTCCGCTTCCACCGGAAGGGAACCGACTGCCCGTTCGCGTGACCGCTGGCGAGAAAAAATATGCCGACGCGCACCACTGACGAGGTCCATTCCGAAGAGCGAACTGCAGCTCACTGATCGGCGGAGGCGCTGATGGAGGGTATGAATGGCTCTTCGATAAAGCGGTCCATTCGCGTGGCAGAGAGGGGCTCTCTCCGCCTCGGCCCGATCGGGCGGTGAGGACGTCGCTGAGGCGTTCACGGAAGGAGGGATCATGAATCGGAGAGAGGTCGCCAAATCAGGCATCAGTTTCGGCACGGCGTTGGCCATCGTCATCTCGTGGACGACGCACAAGTCCATTCTGTGGGCCATCATCCATGGTCTGCTTTCCTGGCTTTACGTGATCTACTATGCGTTGATCCGATGAATCATCCATCTTGATCCTGCGCCATTAGCAACTTATATTCTTACTCGTCATGAGTAAGATACACGGGGGCATGGGCCTATGATGCGGAATCGCCAACTTCATCTCTTCGAACGTCAGGACGAGGCTGAGTCACGAGATGCGAGTCTGGAGAGTCTCCTCTCCCAGGATCTGGATTTCCACAGTGAAACTGGGGCCTATGCCTCGCATGACTTTCATCCTTTCCCTGCTAAGTTCCCTCCTCAATTGCCACATAAATTTATTACCGCGTTAACATCGCCTGGTGAGATCGTCCTTGATCCCATGATGGGATCCGGAACAACTGTCCTGGAAGCTTTTCTCTGCGGGCGACAAGGGATTGGTATTGATATTGATCCTCTCGCACTGAAGATCTCGAGCGTCAAGGCGACTCCGCTCAATGTGAAACATGTGCTCGAAATGGGACATGAGATATTGAAGCGAGCGAGGATTGCGGTCACCCAGGAGCGATCCGATCTGAAAACCAAACTGGAGAAGCGATGGGATCACCGGACCCGACAATTCGTCGATTACTGGTTCACGCGCGACACGCAACTGGAATTAATGGCTCTCATCAACGAGATTGAGAAGATTCCAGATGTCGTGATGAAACGCTTCTTCGAAGTCGTTTTTTCCGGGATTATCATCACCAAATCGGGTGGTGTCTCACTCGCCCTCGACCTGGCTCATACAAGACCTCACCGTGCCAAAGTCGTTCTAAAGGCCACACCGATGAAGCGCACAAATAATGCCGCCGATGCATCCTCCCGGCGACACCGGCACGAGACGAAGATGCTGCGCTCGGCTCTTTTGGAATTCGAAAGGCGATTCAAACAGAATCTCGGTGGACTGGTTAAACTTGCACAATCCAGTCTGCTTCCTCGCTTCCTTTACGGGAACGCGCAGGACCTTCCTCTGCTCGACGCCTCGGTCGATCTCATCGTTACCTCTCCGCCCTACGCTTCGAATGCCATTGATTATATGCGCGCTCACAAGTTCTCTCTCGTTTGGATGGGATATTCCATTGATGAGCTCGGTCGGAAGCGAAAAGAATATATTGGTGGCGAAGCGACAACGGACTTCCAATTCGAAGAGCTTCCTCACGCCACGGCGAAAGTGGTTGCTGATATCGCCGATCGCGATCGAAAGAAAGGGCGCGCGCTCCATCGATACTACTCCGAAATGACCCGGATCTTACGGGAAATGTATCGCGTGCTGAGACCGGGGAAAATAGCCATCGTGATCATAGGAAGCTCGGTGATGAGGGGGAGAGACACTGAAACGCCCATGTGTCTGGCGGAGATTGGTCGAGCTCTCGGTTTCCACGTCCCCAAAATCGGCATCCGTCAACTGGATCGTGATCGGCGGATGATGCCTGTTGGTTCTCGACCGAACCTCAACTCACCAATTCAGCAGCGAATGCATGAAGAATATGTGATTGGGTTCCGCAAACCCGACATCCTATCAACGCATCCACGAAGACGGCGATGAAAAGAGCAATGAGCATCAAAGACCTTCGAACAGAGTATCATCGGCGAATTTGCAAAGAGATCATCAGAATCAGGGGGGATAGAGAGAGTGAATCCTCATACCCTAATTTTGCCGATGGGAGCAGTAAATCTAGTAGAGACATCGCGTGGCGTATGCTTCGTTATCTGGAGTACAAGGACAACGAGCATCGTAAGCCGATCAAGGAGCAAAGGGTCGGCGATCTTTTTGAGGAAATCACCAAAGACTTCCTAGAAAGTGCTTTTGAGCGGCTTCAACATCTTCGCCCAGGGAGCTGGATCTACTCCACGGTGAGGACATCAATCTCGAGTTTCAACCAATACGAGCATCTGGCTCACTTAGAAGTGACGGTCAAACAAGATAAGGAGCTCGCTTCGGTGCTTGGTAGGGACTATATTATCAAACCCGACATCGTGATTGGGAGACAGCCGGTCTCAGATAAAGAAGTGAACCGCCGAGAAAGATTGATCGCTAAGACAGATGATATCGCTCGGTTGACGCCCCTTCGAAAACGGAACTATAAGGAGCCTCGCCCGATCTTACACGCCAGTATTTCCTGTAAGTGGACGATTCGCAGCGACCGATCACAGAACACACGTACTGAAGCCCTTAATCTCATCCGAAATCGAAAAGGTCCCTTACCGCATATTGTAGCTGTGACTGCTGAGCCTCTTCCCACACGCATCGCGAGCCTCGCACTGGGCACTGGTGATCTGGATTGTGTTTATCACTTTGCACTTCTGGAATTAGAGAAGGCGTTGAACGACCTTGATAACGCCGATCAATGCGACATGCTCAACATGTTAATCGAAGGGCGGCGCCTGCGCGATATCAGTGACCTCCCTTTTGACTTGGCGATTTGAGGGTCAATCTTGAAGAAGGCCGATAGGACGCTTCTCGCAGCCTGCACCCCCGGGGCGGCCTGTTTCCTACTGTGAATCCTCCTATCTGAAGCTCCATCAGCGTCCCCGTCTAGCCAACACTGTAATGAGATGATAGACTCTAGCTCTTGATACATGAACCTATCCATCCTGAGGATCAACGATGATTCATCGCGAATACCGTGATTCAGTGACCATTTTGCGCATGGAACGAGGCAAGGTCAATGCCATCGATACGGAGTTGTTCATCGAGCTCATCGATGCATTCGACGAAGTCGAACAATCGCCCGCCAAAGCCGTCGTGTTCACGGGAGCGGGACGAGCGTTCTCGGCCGGCGTCGATTTATTCCGCGTCCTGGAGGGCGGCCGGACCTATCTGGAAACCTTTTTGAGATCACTGACTGATGCCGCCGGACGAATATTCATGTTCCCCAAACCAGTAGTGGCGGCGATTAACGGCCACGCCATCGCCGGAGCCTGCATCTTGGCATGCGCCTGCGATTATCGGATCATGGCGGAAGGATCGGGCAAAATCGGCGTGCCGGAACTCCGGGTCGGCGTCCCCTACCCCGCCCTGGCGCTGGAGATCCTTCGATTCGCCGTCGCCCGGTCTCGCCTTCAGGAATTAATGTACACGGGTAACACGTATTCGCCAGAAGGAGCCCTTGAACGTGGACTCATCGATGAAATCGTCCGTCCGGATCGATTGCTCGATCGCGCCTGCGAACTGGCCGAGCAATTTGGCGCTATTCCTCACCGAGCCTTCCAACTGGCCAAGCAACAACTCCGCCGACCGACCTGGGAGCGATTCAATCAGTACGCCCAGGACATCGATCCGGAGGTCCTTGATCTGTGGTCATCCCCCGATACGCAGGCGGCCATCCGGCAGTATCTCGAACGAACCATCGGGAAGAGCGGATGACCGATGTCTTCTGAATCCGAGATGGAGACGGTCAGCTTGAGCAAGAGGAGGATGAGACGCCATGGCATTGAACGCAGGGGATCGAGCCCCTCATTTCACGCTCCCGGACCAACGCGGCAAACGGCATAAGCTCTCGTCGTACAGGGGGAAGTGGGTCCTGCTCTATTTCTATCCCAAAGACGACACGCCGGGCTGCACCAAGGAAGCCTGCGCGCTGCGCGATCATATGGCCGCGTTCGAGAAGCTCAACGTCGCCATCCTGGGAGTGAGCGTCGATCCCATCAAGAGTCACGCCCGATTCGCCGAGAAATACAAGCTCCCCTTCCCCCTCCTATCGGATGAAAACAAACAGGTCGTCAACCTCTATGGCGTGTGGGGGAAGAAGACGTTCATGGGGCGAGAATATGAGGGCACGCATCGCATGTCGTTCCTCATCGATCCTCAAGGGAAGATCGCCAAAGTCTATTCCAAAGTCAAACCGGCGGAACACGCCGAGGAGGTTCTCAACGATGTCCGTGAGCTCCTCTCATCCCAACGATCATCCTCTGTCACACGGCGTTCGTGAAACGGTCTCCTGTACCGATGACGCTCAGGGTGCAGGACTTCCGGTGATGCTCATGGGCTCGGGCCTTGCGCCATTGAGGGTCCTATGACCACCGACCGACGATGGCACACATACGTGATGTTGATCCTTCTGCTCGCCGCAGGCCAATCCTTCGGCTGCACCGATGCGGAGGAATCGAATCAACGGGTCCATGCGCTCTCCGAGAGTGCCCATCAATCTCATCGGGAGGATGTAATCATGCCCGACAAAATCATCAAAAGCGATGAAGAGTGGCGTCGGTTGCTCACTCCCGAGCAGTATGCGGTCACGCGGAAAAAAGGAACGGAACCGCCGTTCACCGGCGCTTATTACAACTTCAAGGGGAAAGGCATCTACAAGTGCGTGTGTTGCGGCAACGAGTTATTCAGTTCAGAGGCGAAATTCGATTCTGGCACCGGTTGGCCGAGCTTCTGGGAGCCCATTTCCAAGGAGGCCATCCGTGAAGCAGTGGACGTCAGTTGGGGGATGGTCCGCACGGAAGTTCTCTGTAACCGTTGCGATGCCCACCTCGGTCATGTTTTCGATGATGGGCCGCCTCCCACCGGTCTCCGCTACTGCATCAATTCGGTGGCCCTTCAGTTTGAAGAACGATAGTCATTCGCGGGCGGCGCCGTAACATATCCTGACCAACGTTTCCCGAACCTATACCGGGTCGCCATCGAGACGCGCGGCCGTTTGACGGGCGTTCGATCATCTCTCGTGGGCTCAGTCGATGACGAAGATGCCGGCCACGCGCGTGCTCAACGGGGCGTCGGAGCCCGCCAGGCTCACTCCAGCCTTGATCATGGAGATGAATGGCCGTATATTCACACTTCTCGGGGGAGCAGTCGAAGTCAGATCCTCACCAAGGCAGGAGTAACGATCAATGCCCATAGCGATGAACAACTCCCGCTCAATGGAGGAGGCCTTATGAAGTCTATCCGCGTCGTTCAATTCGGTCTCGGTCCTATCGGTCAGGCCTGCGTGAAGGTGCTGGCGGAAAAATCCGGCATCGAGCTTCTCGGGGGAATTGACATTGATCCGCAAAAAATTGGCAAGGACGTCGGCGAGATCTGTGGATTGAATGAGCCACTGGGGATTTCCGTGCGAGGCGACGCCGAAGCGGCACTGGCCGAATGGAAGCCCAACGTCGTCGTTCACACCACGACGTCTTATCTCAGCGACGTCGAAGACCAACTCGCGACCATCATTCGGGCGGGCGCTCACATTGTTTCCTCAACGGAAGAACTCTTCTATCCCTATCGGCGCGACCCGGAATTCTGCCGCCGTATTGATCACCTGGCCAAACAACATGGCGTGGCCGTCGTGGCGACGGGGGTGAATCCAGGATTCGCCATGGACATTCTTCCACTCTGCCTCACCGGCGTCTGCACCACTGTCACCAGGATCAATGTGCGGCGCGTCGTCGATGCGAGCCGTCGCCGGTTGTCGCTCCAGAAGAAGATTGGCGCCGGTCTCACCCCCGAGGCATTCGAACAGAAACTGGCTGGCGGCCACTTCGGGCATGTGGGCCTTCGTGAATCGGCTTTCGCCGTCATGGAGACCCTGGGCTGGCCGGTGGATGATATCGATGAAGAGATCAAACCGGTCATCGCCGAGGAGCGCGTGACGACGCCCTTCCTCACCGTAGATCCCGGACAAGTGGCCGGACTGCACCAGGTCATGCGCGTCAAGAGCGAAGGGCGCGAGCGCCTGATCCTCGAACTCTGGATGTACGTGGGCGCGAAAGACCCGCATGACAGCGTGGAGATCATCGGTGAGCCATTGTTGTCGGTGCGGCTGGCCGGAGGCATCTTCGGAGACACGGCGACGGTCGGCGCCCTCACCAATACCATCCCGAAGCTTATGCATGCCCAACCGGGTCTGCGAACGATGATGGAATTGCCGGTGCCTCACGCGTTTCTGGGGATGAAGGCGTAGGCCGAGAGCCTCGATGGATCTTGAGGGTCTCCCGCTCCGGATGATGGCTCGGGGCGGTACTCATCAGTCCCGTTCGATCCGGTTGTCAAAACCACCATTCTATGAAAAACTTCATCCTTTCCCGATCCGGTGACGGGAGTGGGGTGCCGAGCTACTGGGCATCGCTATCGTCGAGATTCTGGTAAGGAGGGTTGAAGCGATGGCGTACACTTTTGAAGAACTCAAGGAGAAAACCGTGGCCGAACTTCGGGAAATCGCCAAAGGCATCGACCATGAAGCCGTCCGAGGATATACGCAAATGGACAAAGATCGCCTTCTGGCGGCCATTTGTACGGCTCTCCACATCGATATGCATGAGCATCATCGCGTCGTGGGGATCGATAAGACGGCCATCAAGATGCAGATTCGTCGGCTCAAGAAACAGCGCGATGAGGCTCTGGCCGCTCACGATCATGCTCGATTGAAACTCATCCGACGACAAATCCATCGGCTCAAGAGGAAACTCCGCAAGTCCATGATCTGAAATCATGAACGTGCTCATCATCAATCAATCCGAGGTCCGGGCCCTGCTCTCCATGAAAGCATGCATTGACCTCATGGCTGAGGCCTTCACCGCGCTGGCCCGCGGAGAGGTGCTCAATCCGCTGCGTCGAGGATTACTTTTGCCCGATAAGCGGGGGATTCTGGGATTGATGCCCGGATATATGGATTCCATCGGGATGATGGGCGCCAAGGTCATCAGCGTTTTCCCCGAGCAACGGGAAGCCGAATACGATTCGCATCAAGGGGTCGTCCTCCTTTTCGAGGCCGAGCGGGGTCGGCTTCTCTCCATCATCGATGCCAGCGAGGTGACGGCCATTCGAACGGCGGCGGTCAGTGCCGTGGCCACACGATGGCTGGCCCGCGAGGATGCTGGCGACCTGGCCATTCTGGGATCGGGCGTTCAAGCGCACCGGCATCTGGAAGCCATGTTTCTCGTTCGCCCCATCAAGCGCGTGCGCGTCTGGAGCCGGACGCCCGAACACGCTCAGACTTTCGCCGCCCGCGCCGCCCGACGATATGATCGCCCGATCCAAGCCGTGCCGACCGCCGAGGACGCCGTACGAGGAGCCGATCTCATCTGTACCACGACATCAGCGCGCGAGCCCGTCCTCATGGGCGATTGGCTGACTCCGGGCGCGCACATCAATGCCGTGGGATCGAGCGTTCCCTATGCTCGCGAACTGGACACCAAGGCGATCGTTCAATCCCGATTGTTTGTGGACTGCCGCGAATCGGCGCTTCATGAAGCTGGCGATTTTCTCATTCCCCGGCAAGAGGGCGCGATCGACGAGACCCATATCCAGGGCGAACTCGGGGAGATACTCCTTGGTCACATCCAAGGGCGTCGATCGCCCGAAGAGACGACCATCTTCAAATCACTGGGCCTGGCCATCGAAGACGTGGCTGCCGGCTCTTACCTCTATCGTCAAGCCATCGAGCGGGGCGCGGGGACATGGATCGAGCTGGGCGGCCAGCGCCATCTCGATTGAGGGAGGAGAGGCTCCGCCCGAATGGCGCCGTTCGGGCGATCGCAGAGCCCCTCCCATCCATCGTCCCAACTGGCGCACCTCTCTCTCATCATGGCGGATTGATCGAGCCCGGAGACATCCTTTGGGTTGTGCACTCTGGTTCGATCTGTGATATGGTATTCGTTCATCGCAACATCATATTCGGAGGGAGATCATGCTCAAAGCGATTAACCCGACGACCGGTGAAACGATCAAGGAATACGATGAGCTGACGCCCGAGCAAGCCCGCGACATCATCGATCGAGCCGACGAAGCTTTTCGCCATTGGCGGACGACCAGCTTCGCCGAGCGGGCAGAGGCGATGAACAATGCGGCCCGGCTCCTCCGCGAGCGCGTCGAAGAGTATGCCCGCCTCATGGCGCAAGAGATGGGGAAACCCATCCGAGAGGCCCGAGCGGAGGTCAATAAGTGCGCCTGGGTGTGTGAATACTACGCCCAACACGCCGAGCCCTTCCTGCGCCCGGAAATGGTCGAGACGGATGCCAGCAAGAGCTATGTCACCTTCAATCCGTTGGGCGTCATCCTCGCCATCATGCCCTGGAATTTTCCCTTCTGGCAGGTGTTTCGCTTTGCCGCGCCGGCGCTCATGGCGGGCAACGTCGGTGTGCTCAAGCACGCCTCCAATGTGCCCGGGTGCGCCCTGGCCATCGAAGACATTTTTCGCCGCGCCGGTTTCCCACCATACGTTTTCAGCACGCTGCTGGTGGGAAGTCGACAGGTCGATGCCCTCATCGAACATCCTCGCGTCACAGGCGTGACGCTCACCGGGAGCACGCCGGCGGGCCGGGCGGTCGCTCGAAAAGCGGGAGAAATGATCAAGAAAACCGTCCTCGAGTTGGGCGGCAGTGATCCTTATATCGTGTTGGAAGACGCCGATCTGGATGCCACCGTGACCACCTGCGTCAATAGCCGACTGATCAATTCCGGTCAAAGTTGCATTGCCGCCAAGCGATTCATCGTCGTGGAATCGGTTCGCGACCAGTTCGAGAAACTGTTCATCGATCAGATGCGCGCCAAGAAGATGGGCGATCCCCTGGAAGAAGATACCGACGTGGGCCCGCAGGCGCGGCATGATTTGCGCGACGATCTCCATCGGCAAGTTCAACAGAGCATCGAGCTTGGCGCTCGCTGTCTCCTCGGCGGCCAGATCCCCGACGATCCGGGCGCCTTCTATCCGCCGACCGTTCTCACCGACGTCAAGAAAGGCATGCCCGCCTACGATGAAGAGTTGTTCGGTCCGGTAGCGGCGATCATCCCGGTGAAAGATGAGCGAGAGGCCATCGCCGTGGCCAACGATTCCACATTCGGTCTGGGCGCGGCCGTCTTCACCCGAGACATCGCCAGGGGCGAACGCATCGCCGCCACCGAACTGGAGGCCGGGAATTGTTTCGTGAACGCGTTCGTCAAATCCGATCCGCGACTTCCCTTTGGCGGCATCAAGGAGAGCGGTTACGGCCGCGAACTCTCCCACTATGGCATCAAGGAATTCGTCAATATCAAGACGGTCTATGTGAAGTGATAGATGCCGTGATCATCGGTGTGGCCGATCGGCGAAAGCGCGTGCGGGAGCCTTGGGCGCTCCAGGAAGTGGTTTCTGAGGGGCATCACATGGGATTTTATGCGCGAGTGATCTTTCCCTGGGCGTGCGATCTCATCATGTCCGCGCCTCACCTGGCTGAGGCTCGCCGGGAATTCCTGGCTGAGGTGACCGGTGAGGTCCTGGAGATCGGATTCGGCACCGGACTGAATCTTCCTCACTATCCCGAACACGTCCGCAAGATCACGGCCATCGATGTCAACCCAGGCATGCATGCGCGAGCGGAGAAACGCATCCGCGCCTCGACGATCGCCGTCGAGCATCGCGTCATCAACGGCGAGCGCCTGCCGATGCCCAACGATTCGTTCGACAGCGTGGTCAGCACCTGGACGCTCTGTAGCATCAAGAACGTCTCTCGGGCGTTGAGAGAAATCCGTCGCGTGCTCAAGCCCGGCGGGCGCTTCTTCTTCATGGAGCATGGGCTGAGCGATGATCCCGCCGTGCAGCGCTGGCAGCACCTTCTCAACCCGCTGGAAAAGCTCATCGCCGATGGGTGTCATCTGAACCGGAACATCCCGGAGCTCATCGAGCGCCAGGGCCTGCGCATCGTCAAACTGGATCGATTCTATATGGACAAGACGCCCAAAACGCACGGATACACCTATCGTGGCGTGGCCACGAAATGATCGACGAGATGGATACCCGCGAACCTTCTGTCTCTCGACGAGGGAACCGTATCATCATGCCCGGCATGGCGTCGGTCCACTCGCACGCTTTCCAACGCGTCTTGCGCGGGCGCACCCAGCGTCGCGCAACCGAAGCCGGCTCTTTCTGGTCGTGGCGTCGATGGATGTATGCGCTCGCCGAGCGACTCGACCCGGATGACCTCTTCCATATCTCCAGATTCGCTTTTGTGGAACTGGCCATGTCCGGAGTGACTGCCGTTGGCGAATTCCACTACCTGCACCATGACCGGGACGGGGCGCCCTACGATGACCGCGTATTATTGGCCGAGACCGTCATTCGCGCGGCTCGGGAGGCGGGATTGCGGATCGCGCTCATCCGAACCTGTTACTTCCGCGCTGGCTGGAGAAGGACTCTTGAATCGGCACAACGACGGTTCTGCGATGCTTCGGTCGAGGATGCCCTGCGCGATGTGGAAACGCTTCAACGACGATTCGCCGGCGACCCGATGGTGCGCATCGGGCTCGCCGCGCACAGCGTTCGAGCGGTGCCCCGTTCACATATCATGGAATTAGCGGCCTACGCGCGAGAACGCGCACTTCCCTTCCACATGCACATCTCCGAGCAGCGGCACGAGGTCGATGAGTGCATCGAAGAATATGGTCTGAGTCCCGTCGCCCTGTTGGATCGAATGGGCGTGCTGGACGAGCGGTTTGTCGCCATACATGCGACGCATCTCGACAATGATGAGATTCGCGCCCTCGGAGAGGCGCGCGCGTTCGTCTGCCTCTGTCGAACGACCGAGCGCGATCTGGGAGATGGATGTCCTCCGACGCGACCCCTCGTTCAGGCCGGAGCGCGGCTCTGCGTGGGCGCCGATAGCCACGCCAGCAGCGATGCTTTCGAAGAGATTCGCGCCGTCGAACTCGACGAACGCTCCCGCCTGGAAATGCGACATGCCGTCGCCGAGGCCCCGGAACTCCTCCGGGCGGCGACACAATACGGATACCAGGCCATCGGCATGGGCCAAGCCTGGCGCGATGACGCGGTCTCGCTGAACGCCGATGATCCCTCGTTCGCTTCTCTCAACGATGAGTTGCTCGTCGACGGCCTCATCTTCAACGCCACGCCGAGAGCTATTGACCAGGTCACTATCGCCGGACGAACCGTCGTCGCCGAAGGCACCCACATCCACTATGAAGAAGCACGTCGGGGCTACGAGACGACATTGCGGAGACTGGGATTCCTCTGATCGACCGCGCCTATCGGGGACGAGGCTCTGTGAGCCACCCGGTACTCGCTTCAATGGCGGGACTCGATTATAATGAAGCTCCTGTCATTCAGGGAGGGAGAGCATATGGAGAAAGCCACGTTCGCTGCCGGATGTTTCTGGGGTGTGGAAGCGGCGTTCCGACGCGTGGAGGGGGTCATCTCGACCACCGTGGGGTACACGGGCGGCTGGCTGGAGAGTCCGACGTATGAAGACGTGTGCACGGGCACCACTGGCCATGCCGAGGCCGTGTTGGTGGAATTCGATCCATCGCGCGTGTCTTACGAAGATCTCCTGGAGGTGTTCTGGAGCATACACGATCCCACCACGCCGAATCGCCAAGGACCGGATATCGGCCCGCAATATCGATCGGCGATTTTCTACCACACGCCGGAACAAGAGGCCGCCGCTCGGGCCGCCAAGGCGAACCTCGAGCGCAGCGGGCGATTCACCCGACCCATAGTGACCGAGATCGTTCCCGCTTCCACGTTTTATCCGGCCGAAGAGTATCACCAGCGCTATTATGAAAAGCGCGGATGGAGTGCGAGATGATGCACAGAGGCGGGATCGATCCTTACACTACCAAGCCATCATTCACTGGAGGATATGATGACCGAATCGACCGGAAGGCGCCTCGATAGCTCCCATCGATCCACTCCTCCTTCGCCCAAACTATTCTTCGAGGTCGCGCGGGGATATCAACGAACGGCCGTCCTCAAAGCCGCTTTAGATCTGGATCTTTTCACGGCCATCGGCGAAGGTCATCAGATGGTCGACGAATTGGCTCGCCGCTGCGAAGCCTCCGAGCGCGGGATGCGCATTCTTTGCGACTATCTGACGATCATCGGCCTCCTCACTAAAGAAGGAGAGCGGTATCATCTCACTCCCGAGTCGTCGGCGTTTCTCGATCGACGATCGCCCACCTGTTTGGCCAGCGTGCTCGACTTCCTTTATGCGCCGCCGATGACCGATGGATTCCAAACGGTGACCGAAGCGGTGCGCCGGGGAGGAACGGCGCTCCCTGATGGAGGTCCTCTGGCGCCCGAGCATCCCGCTTGGGTGAATTTCGCGCGCGCCATGCAGCCGATGGCGGCGCTCATGGCCCGATCCATTCCCCCATTGATCGATCCTCACCGGGCGCCGCGATTGAGGGTCCTCGATGTCGCCGCCGGGCATGGAGAGTATGGCATCGCTCTGGCTCGCCATAATCCCGCGGCTGAGATCGTCGCCCTCGATTGGCCCAACGTTCTCCAGGTGGCCGTGGAGAATGCCGAAAAGGCGGGCATCGGCCACCGTTACCGCACAATTGCCGGAAGCGCCTTTGATGCCGATTGGGGGAGTGGCTATGACGTGGTGCTGCTCAACAACTTTCTCCATCATTTCGACCCCCCGACGTGCGAGAGATTGCTGAGAAAGGTTCACGCCGCTCTGGTCACCGGTGGCCGGGCCGTCGCCCTGGAATTCGTTCCCAATGAAGATCGCGTCACCCCTCCAGAGACCGCCACTTTCAGTATGATTATGCTGGTCACGACGCCGCGAGGGGATGCGTATACGTTCGTTCAATATCAGGACATGTTTCGAAATGCCGGGTTTTCCCGAACCGAGCTCGTTCCTCTGCCGCCACCATCGGCTCAACAGTTGGTCATCTCGTATAAAGAAGCCAAGTGAGAGACTATTGTATGTCGGATGCTGAGGATGAGATCGGGATCACTCGATCCGCCCTCGCTCGACGTGGCTCTTCCCTCTTGCCCTCGCCTCTCGCGATCTGTAAACTTCCGCTTGTGCCATATGCTGTATGGCGCCCTCGCTGGCCGATGAGCGGGGGTACACAGCGAGGTCTCGCTTTCTGAAATCAACTGAATATGTATGCGGAGGTGCTTGCAATGATGCCTGTCGATCTTGCATGCGACTCGGCTGGATTCAGTCAGCTCGGTGCTGTCTTGTTCCCACTCGTGTTGACGACGTTCTCGCTTCCTCGGATAAAAAAACGCTTTTCGGGCAAGGCGACGAAAGGGTCATCGCGATCTAATGGTCACTCGCCTCAGACAAAGCCGATGAGGGAAAGCGAACGACTCGCTCGAAGTCCAGAACGCGAGGCGTTGCGCGCTCAACACGGGGTCCGACTGGTCACCGATGAAGAAGAAGGCACCGGGATCGATAAACTCCCCAACGGCGTTTATGGCTTCACCTACGCTCCCATGCAGTGGGACGCGCCCCTGTTCCGGACGCGCACCCATCAAGGATTCGAGATTCACAAATTACCCGATGGGACCGAACTCCTCATCGGCTATCTCTCTTCGGAGGAAGCCGGTCAAATGGCCACAGCCACAGAGCCGATCACCATCCATTTGTTCGCCGATCCGGCAGAACGAGCCTCCAAGCTGGTATGCATTCCGTTAGAGCGCGTCGTCCGACACAAGCAACATTCGGAACGGACGGGCAGCGGGCTGGAGCTGGAACTCGCTCCGGTGACCTGATACCCTGTTCGGTCGATGATCCCAGCAGAAGCGCATCTCCTCGATGAACGATCGAACGGGCGGCTCTCGAAGCGGCACATCGAGTCCCGGACGGACGAGCGGTCCAGAAGTTCCACCGACGTCCGAGGATGGGTGAGAGGGTCAGTCGCCCAGCGGCTCTGCTGGATTGTCCTGGCCGTCTCGCCCTCATCCACCATGTTCCCTCGCCTCCAAGAGGTGGTATAATCGCTGGCGCTTCCAGGGCGGGAGAGAGCATCGTTCAGGGATCATGAGTATGACCGAGGGATGCCAGATGTCACAGGGCGCCCTTCACCAATCACAAAGGAGGAAAACCCGAGCAATGAGACGAACCGCTTTTTCCATTCCGCTTCTTCTCGTCGTGGCGATGATGGGTTGTCGCTCGTCGTCCACGAATCAGGCCAGCCCATCTCAACCCGCCACTCCACCGGCTCCGGAGATCACCAAGGCGATTGCCGTTCTGCATCCGACCAAAGGGCACGACGTCCATGGCATCGTCACCTTCACTCGAACTCCTGGCGGCATCCGCGTGGTCGCCGATGTTCAGAATCTGGAACCCGGCGCGCACGGATTCCACATTCATGAATACGGGGATTGCTCGGCTGACGATGGAACCTCGGCCGGAGGCCATTTCAATCCCACCGGCATGCCCCACGGCGGTCGGCATGCCGAGAAGCGCCACGTTGGCGATCTGGGGAATATCACGGCCGACGCTTCGGGTCGGGCCAGAGCCGAATTCGTCGATGCGCATCTCTCATTCGAGGGAACGACATCCATCATCGGTCGGGCCGTCATCATTCATGCTCGAGCCGATGACCTGAAGTCTCAACCCTCAGGAGCTGCCGGACCACGGGTGGCTTGCGGCGTCATCGGCATTGCGAAACCATGAACGCCTCATCCGGAAAGCACCCATCGTCAGCCGATGCCCACCACCAAGGATGATCAGGAGATGACGCTGGCGACGAGCTTGAGACGCGATCCTTTCCGAGAGGCCGACCGTCACTGACTGACGCTGACCGGCCCGGCGCGCGCAGGAGCTCCATATGAAATATTTCGTCACTGGAGCCACGGGATTCATCGGACGCCGATTGGTCCGCTTCCTCGTGGACGCTGGTCACCAGGTGATCGCCCTCGTGCGCGATCCACGGCGGGCTCATCATCTGGAGACGATGGACGTCGTCTTGGCCCAGGGAGACATCACTGAGAAAGAGACCATGCGCGCTCCCATGGCCGACGTCGATGGCGTTTTTCATCTGGCCGCCTGGTATAAGATCGGCGCCCGAGACCGACGGGCGGCCAAGACCATCAATGTCCGAGGGACGCGCAACGTGCTCGAGTTGATGAGAGAGCTCAACATCGGGAAGGGCGTCTATACGAGCACCGTCGCCGTCTTCTCTGACACCAAAGGTCGGGTGGTCGACGAGACGTATCGTTATGAGGGACCCCATTTGAGCGAATACGACCGGACCAAATGGCTCGCTCATTATCGGGTCGCCGAGCCCATGATGCGCCAAGGCTTGCCGCTGGTCATCGTCCAGCCCAGCGTCGTCTATGGACCGGGAGATCCCAGCGCTATCGGACAAGCGTTTCGACAATATCTCCGCCGCCGGCTTCCCATGCTCCCGCGGCGGACGGCATTCTGCTGGGCGTACGTGGATGATGTGGCCCGCGGACATCTGCTGGCCATGGAAAGAGGCCGCCCCGGGGAGAACTATATTCTGGCCGGTCCGCCGCACACGTTCATCGAAGCATTCGACATCGCCGAACGGATTACGGGAATTCCTGCGCCACGACTTCGCGTCAGTCCAGCGCTCCTGAAGGCGGCATCCAGAGTCATGAGCGTGATTGGCGCCATCATTCCCGTTCCAGAAACATATCATGCCGAGAGCTTGCGCGTGGCCGCTGGCGTCACCTATTTGGCGAAGAGTGACAAGGCCGAGCGCGAATTGGGGTTCACCGTCCGCCCCCTGGAGGACGGGCTCCGGGAAACGCTGAGGTCCATGATGAATGAATGAAAGAGAGGGCGGCGCAAGTTGTCAACGTGCGCTACTCCCCCCTGGGCGACTCCTTCGGCGATCCTCTCCTCATCCTGACGCCTTGCTCTCCATGTATCGGCAGGATGCCGGCCGGGCAACCACGCCCTCAGGGTGACGAGGGTGAAGCTCGCCGGTCGGCTGATGACCGAGTGAAAACCGGAGAAAAGAAGACGTTCACAGGTTGACGGGAATAGCCCTTGTGTTCATCCGCCAATCAAGACTATGATGACGTCCTCTCCCAGTTGAATGGAGCTGAACCGGTGAGCTAAGATGAGAAATCATCGGAATGGCGGCTCGAGGTCAGTGGGCGGCTGTGCGGGGAGATGGATGCGACCATGGATATGACGACGTATCGGGGCGAAACGCTTTCCTGGTCACTGCGAGATCAGGTGTTCGAGCTGGAGCTTCATCGGCCTCCATGCAATGAAATCGGCTCGACCACGTTGAGCGAACTGGAACAATTCGTCGAGGCGTTGGGGGCGACCGACGAGGCGCGCGTGCTCATCATCTATAGTGCCGAGGAGGCGGGATTCAGTGCGGGAGCAGACCTTCGCGAGCTCTATATGCGATCTCGACAGATGAGCGAACAGGAGCGCGTTGCTGGCGTGCGCCAGTTCCTGGAGCGCATTCACCGGGTGATGAACGCCATCGACAGTGCTCCGCTGACGACGATCGCCGCCGTCCACGGCGTCACCTTTGGTGGCGGTTTCGAACTGGCACTCACCTGTGATCTCATCATCGCCGATAAGTTGACGCGCTTCTGCTTCCCCGAACTCCGCCTCGGGCTGATTCCGGGATTCGGTGGCATTCCCCGACTCAAGCGCGACGTGGGCAATGCCGTGGTGCGCGATCTCCTGCTGACCGGTCGGAGCATCAATGCCACTCGAGCCCTGGCCGCGGGACTCATCAGTCAAGTGGCCGCCGAGGGTCAGGTGCTTCGTCTGGCTCGAGCAACGGCGGCGCAGATCAAGAAATTCGATCCCACCACCAGGGCCGAGGCCAAGCGGTTCATCAAACCCATCCCCCGAGAGGAGCTGGAACGGGAGATCGACATTTTCTGCCACCTGTTCACCCGCCCGGCGGTAGAAGCCGGGTTGCGCAAGTTTGTGGAACGGACCGATCCTTTGCCGTATTTACCCTGAATCGAGGTTACGAAGATGATGATCGATTTTGAACAGATCCGACATCTCATTCCCGCCTGGGTGATCAACGAATATGGCCAATTGACGGGAAACTATGTTCGTTACGATGAAATCGTCTGTGTGGCCGAAAACGGGCGCATCCAGATCTGGTTGAACCAGCGCGCCTATGAGGAGAAGGACCCGGACGGGCTCATCTGCGATTATGACGAAAAGACTCTGAGGGGGTCGTGATCATTCGATCAAGGGAGGCGCATTCATGTTCGCCAACGCTTATCTCGAAGACGTCATCGGGCAACTTCGCCAACTCAAGAGATTGGCCGATCGCGCTCTCGCTCAGGTGGATGACGAAGACCTGTTCGTCCGACTGGACGGGACGTCCAACAGTATGGCCATCCTCATGAAGCACCTGGCCGGCAATATGCGCTCGCGGTGGACGGACTTTCTCACCACGGATGGCGAGAAACCCGATCGGCAGCGAGAGCGGGAGTTCCTCATCGAAGATGAGGATACGCGCCAACGCCTCGAGGCGCGCTGGGAAGCAGGGTGGAACCGTCTGTTCCGCACCTTGGAATCTCTCACCGCCGACGATCTCAACGCCCAAGTCACCATTCGCGGCGAGCCGCTCTCCGCCCTGCAGGCCATCAACCGGGAACTCGTCCACTATGCCCTTCACGTCGGGCAGATCATCCTACTCGCCAAGCACTATGCTGGCGGGCAGTGGCACTCCCTCAGCACTCCCCGCGGGATGAACGCGTCACTCGCCGAACAGAGGCCGTCGACCGATGAGCCGGGAACATCCGGCAGCGAGATCGATGACTCGTCACCACCGGCCTCTTCACGATGAGGGGGTGGTCGCGGCTTCGGGAACGAGACGAGCTCGAGGGATTCGTCGGCTCGGAAAGCTCACCGGGGGTTTGAGTCTCACCGAGGATGTGGCTAAAATAACCGGGTTCAATCTGAGAGCAATACCCAGCCAGTGAGGATGAACCATGACCAAGAACGACGAGGCGTTGTTCGAAGCCTTCCTCAACCGACACGATGACCGAGCGTGGTGGGAGGTCATCCGCTCCCTGCTTCCTTCCATTCACGAGGTCGACCGAACGGCGACTGAGATCTGGTTCCACTTCTTCCCGCTGGCCTTGGCGCGGGCCTTTCAGGAGACGGATGATCCGGCGGCGTTGGCCAGAGATCTCGTGTTGCGCGGAACCTATGATCTCAAAGAGCAGATCGACCGCTCTCATCGATTCATGTACGGTCATCGCTATTGGCCGCAGGTTAAGCATGCCGTGGAAGAACACATCTCGTCGGCCAACGCGTCGAAGAGTATCGACCTGGCCACCCACATTCGCGACGTCGCTCGTCGAGTGGCGCAAAAGCTCGATGTCGATGAGTCGTTGCTCATCGGCATCACCGCCGTCGCCTTCATGACGCTGCAGCAGGTGGGAGTGGCCGCCTTTCGAGCGGCCCCGGGCCGGGTGACGGTGGGACGCGCGTTCGCCCGGAAGTCACCAGAACGCGTGGTCAAAGAGCGAGCTCGCGATGACCGGCAAGGCCTGCTCGGTTTTCTTCGAGGCCCCTGGCGACGATTCACGGTCACGTTTGACGAAAATGATGACCAGGCCACATTCCCTCTCATCGAGACGCAACATTTGACCACGGCGGCGGCGTATGATCAGCGCGACTATACCAGCCGCGATCCGCGCTGCATCCGGGGCGAAGGACCGATTCCGGTGCAATGCCGCTCGGCCTCATGCGGCTACTGCTGGGTCGGCATTCTGGCCGGCGCCGAGAAACTCTCACCGGTGACCGAATTCGAAAAAAATCGCATCCGGTTCTTCGGCTATATTGAGACGGACGAGCCCCATCCGCTCATCCGGCTCGCCTGCCAGGCGCAAGGGTTCGGCAATGTGACCATCGTCATTCCGCCGTGGAATGGAATCCTGGGAAGCTTCCTTCGCCGGAAGAGGGCCGCGCGGGTCGAAGCGCACGAATCATCCGGCGGCTGAAAAGTGGTGACGGATCGAACGGCGACGGTCACCGCCGAGGCCCGCGTGGTGACTCCCCATCTCGGAGAACGAGGGAAACGAGGCGGGTCGCCGGTCAACGCCGTGGTGGTCGCTCAGAGGAGATGACAGATGCGATCGCAACAGCAGATCATCGATGACATCCTCAATCTGGCGGCAGCTCACTTCAATGTCCCGAGAGATGAACTCTCCCCCGATGATGACTTCTTCGAGAAGCTGGGCATTGATAGCCTTCAGGCGCTGGAGCTATTGACCCGACTGGAACATCACTTCCATATCGAATTGCCCGATTATGAACTCCAAGGAGTGAGCAGTTTTCGCGCGCTGGCCGAGCGAATCTGGGCGAGACTCTGATGCTGGACCTGAGTCAATACCAGTCACTGGGCGAGGCGCTCCGCGATGCGCTCGAGCGGTGGTCCGACCACATCTGCCTCATCGAAGCGAATCGCGACCGGGAGAACTGTCGGCTCACCTACCGGGAATTCAAGGCGGCCGCGCTCCGCCTGGCGCGCGGACTGCAGGATCTCGGCGTTGGCCCGGACACCCGCGTGGCCATCATCATGACCAATCAGTCCAAATGGCTCATCTCGGCCTACGCCGTGTTCTACCGGGGAGGCGTCCTCGTGCCGCTCGATTATAAGTTGAGCAGTCAGGAACACCTGGAGTTGCTCACCCATAGTCGAAGTACGGTGCTCATCATCGAATATCCCTTCTGGCGCGCGCTCACCCGGGTCGATGGATTCACTGACTTGACCGTCCGAACTGTTCTCGTCACCGAGGCTCCTGCTGATGTGGACCTTCGCGGCGCCCAGCGCTGGGAGACCTGCCAGGGCGAGGAGCAACCGCAGTTCGTTTCTCGACGCCGCCAGGATACGGCCTGCATCGTCTACTCGTCCGGCACGGGGGGACGACCGAAAGGATGCGTGCTCACCCACGAGAATTACCTCGAACAATGTATAGCCCTGACGGCGATTTATCCCTTCTGGCCGGGGGTACGCTATCTGAGCATCTTGCCCACTAACCACGCCATCGATTTCATGGTCGGTTTCATCGGTCCATTCGTCTGCGGCGCCGCCGTCGTCCATCTCCGGACGTTGCGTCCCGAATATATCAGGGACGCCTTCCCGCGATATAAGATCACGCATATGAGCCTGGTCCCGCTTGTCTTGAAGAATCTCGAGCGCGGACTGCGGGAGCGGTTCGCTCAACTCCCGGCCTACCGGAGAGCCATCCTCCATGGGCTCATGCGACTGAATCGCTTCCTCACCCGCAAGGAACCGAATCTCGCTCTGAGCCGTCGACTGTTCCCCCAGATTCATCGGGCGTTCGGCGGCGAACTCCGTATGTTGATCGTCGGCGGCGCATTCACCGAGCCGGCCACGCTCCAGTTTTTCTATGACCTCGGCATTCCGGTGGCCAACGGATATGGCTTGACCGAAGCGTGTACGGCGGTCACCGTCAATGACTTGAAGCCCTTCCGGGCCGATACGGTGGGCAAGCCCCTGCCGGGAATCGAGGTGAACATCGTCGATCCCGATGCCGATGGGATCGGCGAGATCGCCGTTCGGGGCAAGACGGTCATGTCTCACTATCTGGACGATCCCGAGCTCACCCGAGAGACGATCGTGGATGGATGGCTCATGACCGGCGATCTGGGCCGCATCGACGAGATGGGCCACCTGCACCTTGTCGGGCGGAAGAAAAATATGATCGTCACCGAGGGCGGGAAGAATATCTATCCCGAGGACATCGAACGGACCTTCGAAGGGCTTCCCGTCAAGGAGTACTGCATCTTCGCCGCCAACTACATCTGGCCTCAACGATCCCTGGAGGGGGACCGATTGGTCATCGTCGTGCATCTGGAACCGGGGCAGGCGTTCACCGAAGAACTGCGAGACGAACTCGTCGCGCGCAATCGCCGCCTCCCCGATTTCAAGCGGGTCGGCGGTTATCTGGTCTGGGAGGAAGATTTTCCCCGCACGGCCTCCCTCAAGATCAAGCGGACGGTGCTGGCCGAGCACATTCGTCAGCAGTGCGACCGCACGGCTATGGTGACGTTATGACGACCTCGTTTCTGGCTGTGGTCAATCCGGCTGCCGGGAATGGGCGATGTCGCAAGTTGGTGGGATCAGTGCTCGACCGCTTGCGCGCCTCCGGCATTCGAGTAGATGTCGTCTATACGGAACGCCCCGGGCACGCCATCGAATTGGTCAGGGAGGCCGCGGCATCGGGATTTCACCAGTTCGTGGCCGTAGGCGGCGATGGCACGGCCTTCGAGATCGTCAACGGGCTCTTCCCACAGGCCGAGCGGGGTCCCCGGCCCACGTTGGCCTTCCTCCCCCTGGGCACGGGCAACTCCTTCTTGCGGGACTTCACCAGCCGGGGCGTCGAGCACGCGCTGGAGGCGATGGTCGCTGGACGCCGCCGGCCTTGTGACGTCCTCCGTCTCACCCACCGACAGGGCGTCCTTCACTATATCAACCTCCTCAGCATGGGATTTCCGGCCGATGTGGCCACCATCGTGAACCGGCGGTTCAAGTCTCTTGGAGAACTGGGTTATCTGCTGGGCGTATTCACCTGTCTGGTCCGCCTGCGCCAGCGCGCTTTTCCGCTCCGGGTGGACGGGGAACCGGACGCCGACCGTCGTCCCTGTCTGTTCCTCACATTCAGCAACAGCAAGTTCACCGGAGGGAAGATGATGATCGCTCCCCAGGCCGATGTCGCCGATGGGTTGATCGAGGTTGTACGCTGGGGGCCGGTGGGGCGCTTGGAACTGGTCAAGAATCTGCCCGGCCTCTACGACGGCACTCACATCCTCAATCCGAAATCTTCGCGTCGCCAGGCGCGGCGCATCGACTTCGAGCTGGAGGGACCGGTGAACGTCATGGTCGACGGCGAGGTTCTGACTCTTCATTGCCAGAGACTGGAGGTCCTGCCGGCCGCACTCACTGTCATGGTGTGAACCATGCATCGCGGACGCCGACCGTCCTTCTTCACACGATCTCCTCTCACGCTCCGGAAACTCTATCTCATCATTCGCAGTCTCATTCTCTGGATGCTCAGCATCGTGCATTTTTTCCCCATCTGCACGTTGCTGGTCATCATCGGCGTCCTGTTGGGCCACCGACGGACTGACCGGCTTCAGCGCCTCTTCTTCAGGAATATCCTCCGCCTCGCTGGCGTGAAATTCGAGGTGCGCTACGCGCCGGGATTCGATCCCACGCGCACCAGCTTCTTCGTGTGCAATCACGTCAATATCTTCGACGCCTTCGTCATCTATTCGGCCATTCCCCAGTTCGTGCGCGGCCTGGAGCTGGAATCTCACTTCAAGATCCCGGGCTATGGATGGATGATGAAATACTTCGGCAATATCCCGGTGAGCAGCAACCCGAGCCCCGCTGAACTGAGGGACATGATGCGGCGGGTCAAGCGAGCGCTCGCCGACGATGTGAGTCTGATCGTGTTCGCCGAAGGAACGCGCACCCGCGATGGGCGCGTCGGCCCTTTCAAAAGAGGGGTCTTTGCCATGGCCATCCAATTGGGATATCCCATCGTTCCCATGAGCATCGTGGGATCTTACCAGTTCAACCGCAAGGGCAGCTGGATGCTCTACCCATCGACGATCACCGTCTATATCCACGACACCATCGACACCAAAGGGATGACCAAAGAAGACGTCGACGCCCTGCGCGATCGGGTGCATCGGATCGTCGCCGAGCCCGTCGATGAATCTCTCCGGGCATTCACTCATTGATCGCTCCCCTCGGCCGGATTCCGCCACGACGGAGATCGTCGCCACCACCATCGAGTGAGTCAAAGTGATACTCACCCCCGCGATCCCGAGAATCCTTTGTTATCATAATGATACACCGTGTTGCTTCTTCCTCAGATATAGGTATCAGAACGACACATCAGTGTGATTTCACACGTCGGGGCGCTCGCGGGGTTTCAGCGATAAGTCCCCTACTTTCAATTCGATACGGCTGAAAAGGGAGCATACTCTGAATGGCACGGTGTTTGCAAGCCTAAAAGTTGAGTTACAAAAACAATAACGCTATGACAATCATGCTGGCTATGAACAGGCAATGAAGGTTTATCTTGGCCAAAGTCAAGGGGGGGTCTTGGTTTTGGCCCCAGAAAAGGAGGCATGCTATGCATAAACCGATCAAATATGTGGAAAAAGGATTGACCTATGTCGCCAATGTGCTGTGGATGGTCTTTGAGAAGCTCAACAGTATTCGGCCTAATCCATCATTCACGCCGGCGTGGTCGGATCGACCGTTATTGAAGTCCTGGCAGAAGGTGAAACCGCCGTTGGGAGTGCCGCGAGAGACCGATTCGCTCTGTCCCAAGTGCGTTCCCGAGATTCGACAGCAGATCATCGACGGAAAGCTCCCCGTGGACATTCTCCGACAGGAGCGACTCGGCGAGATCAAAGCCCGAATCATCGAGCGGGATGGTCAGATCTGGATGGTCAAGGATTGTCCCAAGCACGGGCACTTCGAGGATCTGATGGCGATCGATGCCGAATTTTTCAAGCGACTGGAACGCGTCTTCCCGGGCAGCGACATTCGAGCGCACAATGACGAGCGGTTGCACAACCACGGCAGCAGCACGATCAAGTATGGGCGGGGAGCGGTGCTCACCATTGATCTGACGAATCGCTGCAACATGATGTGCGATCCCTGCTTCATGGACGCCAATCAGGTGGGGTTTGTGCATGAGCTCAGCTGGGAGGACATCAAGCAGTTATTAGACGATGCGATCTCACTGAAGCCTCGACGGCAGATGTCGGTTCAGTTCTCCGGCGGAGAACCCACGCTCTCGCCCTACTTCTTGGATGCTATCCGTTATGCCCGCAAGCTGGGCTACAGCAGCGTTCAGGCCGCGAGCAACGGTATTGAGTTCGCCAAGAGCTTCGAATTTTGCCGGCAGGCGGCCGAAGCGGGGTTGCGCTACGTCTATCTCCAGTTTGATGGCATCGGCAATGCGGCCAATGCGCATCGCCGGGTGGGGAATCTCTTCGATGTGAAATTACGGGCCATTGAGAATCTGCACAAGGCGGGCATAGATATTGTGCCGGTGATCACCATCGTCAATGGGATCAACAACGAACAGGTGGGACGAGTGATTGAATTCGCGCTGGATAATCCCAAGAAGATCCCCTTCCTCGCCTTCCAACCGGTGTCCTTCACCGGGCGCGACGAGGAGATCAGCGATGAGCGGCGGATGGCCCAGCGGTACACGCTGTCGCACCTGGCGCACGATGTGAAGCGACAGACGGGATTGGGCGAGCCGCTGCGCGATTGGTTCCCGCTCTCGTTCATGAGCACATTCTCCGACTGGGGCGATCTCGTCCACGGTTCGCAGGCTCGCTGGGGTCAATATAGCTGCGGATGCCATCCCAACTGTGGCGTGGGCATGGCCATCATGGTGGATAAAGAGACCAAGGAGGCTGTCCCCATCACCGCTTTCTTGAACGCCGAGCGATTGGCCGAAGATGTCAAGAAGATCAATGACGCCGCCCGTGGTCGTACTCTGTCGCTGCTCGGCTTCGCTCTGGCCGTCATGCGCAATTACGACCCGTTTAAAGCGCCGACTCATTTCCGGCTCGTCGACATGCTGCAAAAGTTTGATAAGCATTTTGGGGGCACGGGTCGAGATTACGGTCAAGTGGCCGAGGATTGGTCGCGCGAGAACGTGGAGAAGCGGCGCCGAGACCGCTGGAATGCCCTGATCGTCGCCGGAATGTGGTTCCAGGACCTGTTCAATTACGACTTCCGGCGGACCGAACGGTGCATCATCCCTTATGCCACCCAGGAAGGAGAGATCTCGTTCTGCGCCTATAATACGGGAATCGGCTGGCGGAAGATCGTCGAGAAGATGCACATGACGGCCACCTTACACAAATGGTACCAGGAGCATGGACGTCATGAGATCTTCACTGGCGGTAAGAACGTGCCGCTGGCCAGCACAGAGCATTCGCTGACCTTGCGGGAGGAAATCATCACCAAGGAGGAACAGCGCGATCTGGATGAGCTGGGCATTCCGAAAAACTCCCGAGAGGAGAAGCGGCGGGCGCGACGACGACAGCCCCAGCCCAATCACGAGCAGATGGCCCGGCTCTATCGTCGCGTCATTCTGAACGAACAACTGGATTCACCCCCGCAATTAGTCCAAATCCAAATCGGGCGAAATAAGCGCATGAATGTCTGAGCCGAGAGTGCGAGCTGGCTCTCTGGGGATACCTCCCCAGAGGCCAGCCTCGATGAGGGAGTCGCTCATGGGCTCGCGCCCACCACGAAGGGTGAACATCGATAGCTCAGTGCCGCGCCAAGGAGGGTGTGTGACGACGATGATACACCACCTCATCGGAGACCGACTTTCGCAGACGTGGGGAAACGCTCCGCGCACACCTCGGTTGATCTTGCGCGTCATTGGATTTGGCATGCTTGTCAGCGCATGAGTTGCTGTGGGCATCAATGAATGAGGAGGAACCAACTATGAGTGAGCAGATGCACATCCCGTCCAACAAACAGCAGGGACACGCGCCACCGCCTTTTCGCATCGATGTCCCCCTGCACAGTCTGCTGATGAAGCCAACTCAGCCCAAGAGAATTCCGCTCAGAGAGCCGCAGTCGTTACCCGAGCCGGTTTATCCTCAGCAGACTGAGCGGAAGCCGTCGGGTCTATCTTACCACGCCCATAACGGTCTTCGGGCCCTTCGCCGATGGCTCATCCCCTATATCAAGTCGCGCATTTACGCTCATGAGTTCCGACCCATACTCTCCTATCTGTTCACCGAGTGGAAATGCAATCTCGATTGTCACTACTGCTGGTCGTTCAACAACCAGGTGAAGGGCATGACCGAGGATGTGGCCAAACGCTCCATCGATTGGCTTCACTCGGTGGGTTGCCGGGTGATCGCCATCATGGGAGGCGAACCCCTCCTTCGGCCCCATTTCATTCACAAAGTGGTCTACTATGGCACGAAGCGCGATTTCTTCGTCTACTTGCCGACCAACGGTCGTCTCATGCGTCCCGAGGTGATCGACCGGGTGGGCGATGCCGGCGTGGCGGCGATCAATCTGGCCATCGACTGCGTCGATGAGAAGCCAGGGCTCCCCAAGGCGTTGAATCCCATCCGCAGCTATTTCGATTATCTGGTCAAGGCGCAGCGTCGCTATGGCTACATGGTGGTGTTCAACATCAACATCACCCGGATCAACATCGAGGATGTGAAAATACTGACCGAGATCGCCCATGACCACGGGATTTCCACCGACTACCACATCAACGAACCTCCCATGATCGAGCAGTCGCACTTCAAGCATCTGGAAGACAACGTCACCTACCTGCGACCCGAAGACTGGCCGCGGGTCGACGAACTGCTCGACTATCTCATCGAGAAGAATAAACAAGGCTATATCATGGTCAATTCCAAACAGCATCTGGCCGACATGAAGGATTTCATGCGCGGCAAGGTGAGACCATGGCAGTGCCGGGCTGGCCATAACTCGTTGGTCATTCGGACCGATGGGAGTCTCGCCCCCTGCTTCCCCATGTACTCGGCTCAATATGACTGGGGGACGATCGAGAATCCCAAATTCGACTTCCGGCAACTCGATGAGATGAAGAAGGAGTGCAATACGCATTGTCTATCAACCTGTCAGTACGTGCTGGGACACTATTACAATAATCAGCGCGTCTTGCGCTGGATCATCAAACAGGCGCTGCATGGGCTCAGCGGGCTCAAGAACCTCGATGTCGCTGTGGCGCAAGCCTAGCGTCGGGCAGACCGCGAACCAGGACCGAGAATGATCGGGCGATCAATGGGCGACGCCGAACCCGGGAGCGTCATCGCTCCGCTCAAATGGAGCGCGCATGATATGCTTGACACCAGGTGAGGGCTATGGTATCTATTGCCGTCATCGAAAATCCCTGGACGGAGCCGAGAGTGGTCGGACAGAGTGAAGTGAGAGCTGCGCGACGCAAGCACATCCTCTATTGCGCCAAGCAGGTCTTCTCGAAAAAAGGATTCCACAACGCCAGCGTCAGCGATATCGTCGATCGCGCGGGCATCGCCCGAGGGACATTTTATCTCTATTTCACCAGCAAGCGGGATATCTTCGACAGCTTGATGGAAGATCTCCTCCAAGAATTGCGCCAGCGCATCAAGCCGATCGACATCGGCCCCGACAGCCCGAATCCACTGGAGCAGCTCAAGGCCAATGTCCGTCGCGTGCTGGAACTGGTCATCCAGGATCCGGAACTGATCCAGATTATGTTCCACCACGCCGCTGGCTTGGATCAGCGCTCGGCAGAAACGGTGCGGACGTTTTATGACCGCGTGCTGGACATGATCGAACGGTCGCTGGAACATGGAATCCGCCTCGGCCTGGTCCGTCCCTGCCAAACGCGCATCGTCGCCTCCTGTATCCTGGGGACAATCAAGGAGGTGGCCGACTGGATGACGGGAAGGCGACGAACAGTCCCACCACTGGACGTTCTGGTGGAGGAGATCCTGCGGTTCGGCCTGCGCGGCGTCTCGACACAACCACAGGATATTTGATCGGCGTTAAAAATTTTTATCGATTGGATAGACTGACATGTCAGTCTATTATGGCCCCAACCCGGAGAGAGTGAATATGAGCATGCTCTTGACCGCGCGTGCTCTCGATGACCGAGAACGCGCGTTCCCCGGCGCCCCGCCGAGCGACGGCTTGTGCAACGGGTGGGAACACGCCGGGAGCTAAAAATTTTTTCTCCACAACTAGACTGACGTGTCAGTCTAGTTGTCAGCGATGAACGACCTGAGAAAGGGGGATGCGTATGGAGACCGTCACACACTATACAGCGTACAGGCCACGACCTTTCCGCAGGGAGGAACGAGAAAAAGTCACCATCCTGTTCGGCGGATTGACGTGGAAACACGAACGACTCGTCCAAGGCGCCTTGCATAATCTCAATTACAAGGCCGAGCCTCTGCCCAATGTGTCTCGAGCTGATCTGGACGTGGGCAAAGAGCTCATCGACGTGGGCGCCTGTTGTCCCACGATCTTCACGACCGGTAATCTGATCAGCTTCCTCAAATCCAAGGTCCAGGATCATGGGAGAGACTACGTGGTGGACCGATATGCCTTCCTGACCGCCGGGGCGTGCGGTCCCTGCCGGTTCGGTCAATACCACGAGTCCTACACGATGGCCCTGGATGGATTGGGCTTGCGAGATTTCCGACTTTTCCTCCTGGACCAGAATCAGTTGGATCAGGGAGCGGCCAATGGAGGCGGACTGGAGATCAACCTTCCTTTCACCGCCGGGATCATCTGGGCCATCCTGTGCGGAGATCTCCTGACTGATCTGGAATACATGACGCGCCCCTATGAAGTCCACCCGGGCGAGACCGAGCGCGTGTTGCGCGACAGCGTGGAGTACCTCTACGAGGTGTTTCGGAACCGCCCGATCAGGGGCAAGAAATGGCGCGTGTTGGCCTGGCACCTCCTCTCGGATTATTTCACCGGGGCGCTCCGGAGAGTGAAAAAAATGTGGGAGACTATCGAAGTCGATCGCCTTCAGCCCAAGCCGAAGGTGAAGATCACCGGCGAATTCTGGCTCCAAACCCACGAGGGCGATGGAAACTACAACATCAAACGCTGGCTCGAGCAGGAAGGAGCCGAGATCATCCCACCGCCCATCGCCGTGTGGCTCGATTACCTGCTGCGCTCCAACATCCAGAAACTGGAAGATAAGCGCGAGGTAGACAAGCGGGCTGGTCGGAAAGTCGCACTGGTTCGCACGCTTCAGCGCGTCTACCGAGGAACCTATAACCGGCTGAGGCGGGCGCTCGGGAATCTCCCATACGAGCTTCCCAATCAGGACGAGCTTCGTCGGCTGGCCGCGCCTTACTTTCACAACCGGCTGGCCGGTGGCGAGGGCGACATGCTCGTCGGCAAGGCGCTCTATGCCTACCATCACAAGAAAGCGCACATGATTTGCGAACTCTCGCCCTACTCGTGTATGCCCAACACCATGTCGATCGGGGCCATGGCCAATGTGCTCGGTCAGTACCCCGACTTGCTCTATGCCCCCATCGAGATCAAAGGGGACGCCGAGGTCCACGCCCTGTCACGTTGCCAGATGATCCTGACCGAGGCGAAGAAACGCGTTCAGCAGGAGTTCGATGAGGCGCTCGCCAAAACGGGATTGACCATTGAGGCGATCCGACGCTACGAAGAGCGCCATCCGGAACTCCGAAGAGCGACCTATCGCGTCCCCCATCGGGGCTATCCCGGAACGGCGACGAACTATGTCATTCACATCGCCGAGCGGATGGGGAAGATGTGATGGTCCCGGCGGGATGATGGAGCGAAGCGCGGTATTTCAAGGAGGAACGTCATGAAGGAGACTCATCGATTGATCTGCGGCATCGACGTGGGGAGTACGACCTGTAAATATGTTCTGTCTTCGTCCACCGGCGACATTCTCGCTCAAGCTTATGAGCGCCACAACACCAAGCAAGCCGAAAAGGTCTTGGAGTTCCTCACTCAGCTCGAACGAGAGCACGGCTTCACCCCCCGGCGGGATCGCCTCTTCTTCACCGGCTCAGGATCGGGACTGATCGCTCCACTGGTGGGAGGACGGGTCGTGCAGGAGGTTGTCGCCGTGGCCGCGGCGGTGGAGCGACTCCATCCCGCCGTGTTCTTCGTCAGCGAGATCGGGGGCGAGGACATGAAGACGATCTTTTTCAAAGGCAATGGCCAGGCCAAGAACAAACAGGTGTTGATGCAAAGCGCCTGCTCCGGCGGCACGGGCACGTTCATCGAGAAGACGGCCCGCAAACTCCAAATCCCCCTGGAACAACTCTCCCAGATGCGGTATGAGGGCTATACGCTGCACAAGATCAGCAGTAAATGTGGTATCTTCGCCGAAGCTGACGCCAACACGCTGGTCAAAGCCGGCGTGCCCGTCCAGGAGATCATCGCTTCCCTGTTCGAAGCCGTCGTCTATCAAAACCTGGCCACCTTGACCAAAGGGAACACGCCGATGCCGGAGGTCCTGCTCTTGGGCGGACCCAACATGTTTTTCGTCGGATTACAGGAGGCGTGGCGCCACCATCTGACGAAGCTGTGGGCGGAGCGAAACATCTCCCTGCCCGCGGGAAAAGCGCCCGAGGATCTCATTCATGTGCCCGACGATGCGCTTTACTACGCGGCTCGCGGCTGCGTGGAGGTCGGCCTCGGCGAACCAGAAGACGTGGCCGTGTATCAGGGCACGGCGAGATTGAGATGGTGGCTGGAGGAAGGGCAGTACGAACAAAAGAAGAAGGAGGGACGGAAAGGCCTGTGGGTCACTTTGGACGAACTCCAGCAGTTCAAGGCCAGATACAACGGTCACCTGCGGCGTGTCCTGCCCCAAGCCAGGACCTCATCCTCCCTCGGCCGAGTGATCGTCGGCTGCGACTTCGGCTCAACGACGGCCAAAGCCGTCTGCCTCTCTCCGGAGGAGGAACTGCTGTTCTCTTGCTATGCGCTCAGCAAAGGGAATCCCATCGAGGATGCCAAAGCTCTGTTTCGGCAACTCAAGGAGGCCATCGGCGACGGTGAGATCCTGGCCCTGGCCATCACCGGCTATGGGAAAGATCTGCTCAAAGACATCGTAGGCGCCGACTGTGCCGTCGTCGAAACCGTCGCCCACGCCACGGCGGGACTTCACTTCTTCCCCGACGCCGACTGTATCTGTGATGTCGGTGGCGTCGATGTCAAGATCATGATCCTGAAGAATGGAACCGTCTCGGATTTCCGGTTGAACTCGCAATGCTCTTCCGGTAACGGCGCTTTCCTTCAGGGCGTGGCCGAGCGATTCAATATCCCGCTCACCGAGATCGCCGACAAGGCCTTCCAAGCTCGAGCCATGCCTCAGTTGACCATGGGCTGCGGCGTGTTCCTGCAGAGCGACATCGTCAATCAGCAACGGAAGGGATGGCAAGCCGAAGAAATCCTGGCCGGTCTGTGTGCCATTCTCCCCCTGAATGTGTGGATCTACGCCGGTGGCCTGAGCAATCTGGCTCAAGTCGGCAAGAAGTTCATCCTCCAAGGGGGAACGCACAAGAATCTGGCGGTCGTCAAATCACAAGTCGATTTCATCAAATCGAAGGTTCCCGATGCCGAGATCGTGGTGCATCCCTACTCGGGCGAAGCGGGTGCCATTGGTGCTGCTCTCGTCGCCATAGACTGGTGGAAACGAGGCGGACGAACGCGATTCCGAGGGTTCGAGGTCATCGAACGACTGACGTATAAGACGACGACCTCTCTGGAAACTGTCTGTCACTGGTGCCCGGTCAACTGCCAGCGGACGTTCATCGACGTCGAGATCCCCGGAGGGAAGGGACGCCCGTGGAGCAAAGTTCCGCTCTCCGAGGGTTGGGAGCGGGTCATCGTCAATAATTCCTGTCCCAAAGGATTGGTCGAGGATCTCAACGAGATGAAGGTGATCAAGGAGGAGTTGGAGAAGACCAAGCATGCCTATCCCAATATTGGAGAGATGGTTCGTAAGAAGGCCTTCCGTCGATCGGCCGCCTGAGAAGGATCGCTCCCATATTCGCGTCGGCATTCCCCGCGTGCTGAATATGTGGAGCACCCACCAGTTCTGGATCGGATTCCTCAAGGCGCTGGGGATTCAGTATATCGTGTTCAGCTCGGAGACCTCCGAAGAGCAATACCGGGAATTCGGCAAGGGACGGGGCACGGTCGATTGTTGCTACCCGGTCAAATGCATGAGCGGTCACTATGGCGAACTGATTTTCGGTCAGAAGAAGAAGATCGACATCCTGCTCAGTCCGATGATCTATTCCCTGCCCTCGTTCCTCAGAGGGCACGTCGTCGACACCGTCGCCTGTCCTCGCGTCATGGCCGCGCCGGAGAACATCAAGTCGGGTTTCCTCAAAGAAGGGGATGTCTTCGCTCAACAAGGTATCACCTATGTTTCTCCATTCGTCTCGTTGGGTCAGCCCTATCTGGTCCCCAAGCAGCTTTACCAATCGTTGAAGGACGTCCTTGATCTGGACGAAGAAGAAACCCGAGAAGCGGTGAAGGCCGGATACGAAGCTCTGGAACGATTCAATCGAAAAATGCGCGCGCAAAGCCGCCAGATTCTCACCTGGTGTGCACAGGAGAATCGACCGTGCATCATGGTCCTGGCCCGACCGTATCATATGGATTCGGGCATCGGACACGAAATCGAGGTGAATGTGCAAACCCACGGATACCCGATCCTCTGGGTCCAATACTTCCCCATTGATGACGACCTGATGGACTGGCTCTTCGGCCAGGAGATTCGGGCCGGGCGCATCCGAAGCGCATTTGACATCTCCGACGTGTGGACCTCCTCCTACAGCAGCAATACGAACGAGATTCTCTGGGGAGCGAAGGTCGCTGCTCGCTGTCCCTGGATCACCTGCGTCATCCGCTTATCCAGTTACGAGTGCGGCATGGATCAGCCGACCTATACGCCGACCCAGAAGATCGTCGAAGCGACGGGAACGCTCTACTTCAAGTTTGGCGACTTGGATGCGACCAAGCCCACGGGGAGTATCAAGATCAGGGAAGAGACGATCGTCCACTACGTGGAGAAATATTCGCACCAGATCATCCGCAGGAAGCGGGCTCTCCTCCCCGAACCATGTCCCCTACTCTGAGGGAGAGATGGACGATGCGGGCGCGCTCACTGAGGCGCGGTCCGAACGCAGCGGGCGCTGGCGCCCGGCGAGCGGCCATGCCGGACGGGACTTCTGCCAGGCATGACGCCGCGCGTAACTCCTGGGAATCTCCAGAAGTTGTGCTCTCAGCGAGAAGCGCATGCTGTCGTGAATGAAGCACACGTGAGTACAGAAACAACGATCCTGTTCGATCCGCTCGACCTCACGAGCGCGGATCACCGACTGCCAGAAAGCCCGGAAATCGAGATCGTAGTCCCGCAGATTCCCTAACGCGCCACGCAGCTCACACGCTCGTACGTCGCCATTATAATCGATCACAATCGAGGTCTGACCAGCCGTACACGGCATCGGCCAGGGAGCGCCACGAGTGTAATTGGCGAACTGGACGCGATGATGGAAGTTCAACGTTCCCACGTAGATCGCTCGCTTGAGCCACCGCGCTCGGGGATCATCGTCATGAAAGGCGCGCGCCGCATAGGTCTCTTGAATCCGCACGATGTGATCGTACAGCTGGCCAAGATCCGAGCCGGGGAGCCTCTTCAATTCTGGATCCAGTGGATCGCCACGGATGATCTGGAAATAGTGTCCATCCAACACCTTCCGCTCGAGAAAGTAATTGGCCAGCGGAATGACTTCGTGGTAGTTCTCCCGACAGATGGTCGTATTGATACCCACCCACAATCGCTTGCCCCACTTCCGGCGCAACGGCTGCACCATCTCGATGGCCTGTTCGGCGCGATGGAAGTTGCCCGGAACCCCCCGGATGCGATCGTGAGTTTCGGCCAACCCATCGATGGAGAAGTTCAACGAAATGGTCAACTGGGGGTTCTCGGCCAACATTTGGTTGGTGAAATCCCGGACGATGATGGGCTTGAGCCCATTGGTGGGAAAATTGAGAAAGCGAATGTTGTTGTTGACCGAGAAAAGACGGACGATCTCCGGTAAGTCGCGACGCAATGTCGGTTCTCCACCACTCAAAATCAAGTGGTGAAATGATGGCATGGTGCGGGTGAGAGTTTCCATTTCGTCGAGGCTCAGATCACCCGGGCGGTTCAATTCCTTCCAGTAGAAGCAGGTTCGACACCTCGCATTACACACCGAGGTGGCGAAGAAGATGACTTCATAGAGGCGCTTCTCGCGCTTGAGCGAAGCGAGGAATCGACAAAACTCAACCGCACGTGACATAGATGCGCTCATCGACCTCGGTGCGTGCATACCATCTGAACGGCCGAGTCATGCTTTCTCTACAAGGCGATGCGGCTGCGGGCGTCCTCGCCCACCTGTGTGGGCTCCTCCCGGGCGGTGGACTTCTTCTCTTTCTTGGCGATCCACCAACCGACGGGATCCTGTCCTTTCTCCAGCACCCGCGCGATACGCCGCGTACTATCCTCGATGACATCCAGGTGTTCGGCCATAGCGACGTTGGCATTGGCCAGTCGAAAGCCGATCATGTTGGCGCGAATGGCATTGACCGCATTGGCCGTCTCATATCCCATCGTCTCCAGAGCTTCCTGCCACACCTTCAGCTCGAACTTACGAGTCTTCGCCCGAAACTTCCATCGCTGCCGCCACCAGAAGGTCAGCGTGGCACAACCGACGGGGAACGCGAGGATGGAGAGGATACGCGGCCACGAGAGCGCATCACCGGCCACGGACCACGCCAAAGCGCCACTGATTCCGTAAACGAAGAGGACGAAGAGGACAATGGGCGTCCACACCGTCTTTTGCGGCACCTTGGAGAACCGGTGAAGGGCCTCCACCGGAGTGACCGGAGCCTTTCCATTGGGAGAACCCTCTCGACGAGCCCGTTGATAGTTCTCCCGAGCCGCTGATGAGATCTCCGCATAGGCCATGGTCGCCGAGGTTCCCGTCCATCCACAGACCTCATGTTGAGCTGTAGAAGGCGCATCCGCCTTGGATGAGGCTGTTCCTTTGACCTCGCTCATAATGCGCTCACCTCCCTTCTGACAACACCGCCCGGATCAGAGGATCTCGCAAGAAACGATCCTTATCCGACTCCTGCGCCTCGACCCGAGCAATCAGTTCCGGATCCTTGACGAGCTGCCCCGAAGCCAGGTATTGAATCTCGCCCACCTTCTCCTTCTTCACGTAAACATGAACATGCCGGGCGGCTTCGCGGAGCTGGAGCATGACCTGGCGCGCCGTCTCGCCAGGGGATTCGTCCACGGAACTGGTTAATTGAACGACCGCCTGCTCGGCGCGAAAGAGGTTCATCTCCTGGATGGGCGTGCTGTCATACATGTGGCTCAGCAGTTCCTCCATCACGCGCTTGACCGGGACGACGAACTGTGACCCATTGTAGGTATCCTCGACGAGGAGCTCTCCTTGTGTTCCCTGGTGGAAGAGGCGAAGCATCTTCAGGCGATACTTATCGTAAAAGATATCATGACGCCGTAATCCGGCCAGGAGCTCTTCGTTCTCCTGCCGAATGAACTGCCTGATGTCCTCATCGCCGGCCCCTTTTTTCTGGAGCAGCCGCAGGTTATGGAGAACCTTATTACAATAGCGATCAATGAGCTGAATCTTCACATGAAGTTCGCTGAGCCCGGAGAGGAACTCGCCGAGCATGTAAATGTAATCGAAAAAAACCAGTTTGAACCACAATCCATTGACAGTTGACACGTTGACCGATGCCATCGGCCGACCTCCCCACAGAAAGAGAGTGGCAGAGGAGTCGTGGCCCTCCCCCGCCACTCCTCAAAGAGCTAGTTCGGATGGGTGAAGAGCTTCAGGAAGCGATTTCCAATGTCCTCGACGTCACGAATGTCGTCGTCGGACAGCCCAGTCGCCTCTCCCGCCTCGGCCGCCATGCGGACGGCAGGGACGGCTCCAGCAATCTGGACTAATTGACTGGTCTGAACCATATTGGTGGTGGCACAGCTTCCCGAACTGCAACTGCCGGCACTAGCGGCCTGGATCACGGGCAGGCGAATCTGGTGCTCAGCGGTGGCCGTTAATTCCTGCCACTCTTCGTAGTTGTAGACGCAGCCGGGATCACCCGCCTGAATATCTCCAGTGTAGGACAGCGACCGTGCCCGACACCCACCGCAGTAGTGCTTGTAGTCGCAAACGCCGCAATGGTCTCCGCGATCATCCCGATCCGACAGGGTGTCGAACAAGGCATTGTTCCAAATCTCCTTGAAACTCTGCCGGCGAATGTCACCCACCTCCTCGGAGGGAATGTATACACAGGCATTGATGATCCCATTAGGCTGAATCGAACAGTAGCACCGTCCCGCTCCACAACCACCAATATACCGGGAGAGCACCATCGTCTTCTTTCCCTCGCCCTTGCCAGCATGTCCGGTAGCAAATACGCCTTCGTCCGAACCATACACAATGCACGATCGTCCGAACTGCGGGGCGGTGGAGATGATGCTGATCTTGCCCTCCTCAAGATGGCGATGGAGCTTGCGCATGAGCAGTTCCCGCTGACCTGGTGTCATGTCATGATGCATGATTTCCTTACCCCGTCCCACGGGGATGAAGTTGAAGTGGGCGAACGTCTTGCATCCCAGGTCGATAGCAAACTGAACGGCGTCATCGACGGTGTGCACCGTCTCGCGGGTGAAGCACATGGCCATGCCCGTGCGGATGCCCGCCGCCACCGAGTTTTTGATGCCTTGAATGGATCGCTCCCAAGCCCCGCGCATCCCTCGAAACTCGTCGTGTTCCTCGGGATTGATGCTGTCGATGCTCACCTCGATGTACTTGACGCCCGCCTCTTTCAGCCGCGCGCACATCTCTGGCGTCAACAGCATGCCGTTCGTCGCGACGGTCACATGGAAGCCTCGCTGCTTGCACTTTTCCAGGACGTCCCATAGATCTCGCGCAATCAATGGCTCTCCACCAGCGAAGGCGACAAAGGGCACCCACTCATCGGCCATCTGGTCGAGCAGGTCCAACTTCTCGTCGGTGGTCAGCTCGTCGGCCAAGGGCTTGTGTTTGGCATCCTGATAGCAGTGCTTACAAGTGAGGTTGCAGGCCTGGGTGATGTTCCACACCACGAACAGAGGAGCGGTGAACCGTTGGGGCACGGTCAGGCCATAAGTGGCAATACTCTTGGCCGTCAGGACCAGGGACTTGACCGTGGGCGGATGGTGGAACAGATGCTGCTTCATCGTCTCCTTGTCCAGACCGGCCTTCTTCAGGCCCAGGTCGATGAGCCAGTTGGGCAAAGCCCAGCGCCACCGCGTTCCCCTGTCCACATCAGGATTATCGTAGTTCTCGCATAACTTCTGCAGGAAACATTTCCCCTCAGAATCCGGTTTGGTCATCCAGAGCAGGGCTTTTCGAACGCTCGGCTTGCTCAAAATATCTTCCAGGGCGTGATTCACTCGCGGAAGGCTGGTCGTCACCTTATCAGCTTGTGGCCGTTGATATGTCATCACCTTGCGTGCCGATGTTCCTATGTACATAATCCTTTCCTCCCGACTAAAGTCTACTTCCACAAACTCAATGGCAATAAGACACCAACTCCGTTCCCGAGACTGTGTAAACCACGGTCTCCAGTCATGTCAGTGGTTTTCACCACATTCATGGCCGTCGGTGAGACACAGCTCGAGATCCCGGCCTGCCGTTTCCTCGGACAAGCCTCCGTACAACGGTTCATCGTCTTACTCGTCAAGAACCACCGTACCCTCATTAGCCTCAAAAATATCATAGGCATAGGTCATTGTCAACAAAATCATTAACAAAGTAAAAATTCCTCGCCCGATCCCTGCCTCTGCGGGGCGATCACCTCCGCGCGCCAGAGCGCTCCTGACCGCCACGCCGATGAGGCGGTCCTCATCCGAAGCCCGATCAATCTTGCATCATCGGGCAAACAGGGTAAGATTAATCCCGCATGACCGAACGTTCGCTCAATCGCGTCTACTCTTCGCGCGCTATGCGCCGACGCTATGAGGTCTGGTTCCTGCGCTTCCAATTGGCCGATGGCCGTGGGGCCTGGTGGTTCCGTTATCTCCTCATGAATCTGGGGCGAGAGGGTGGAGGCGGCTGTCCGGGTCACCGACAAGGCCTGCCCGTCCAAGTGTGGGCCACCTGGTTCCCGCGCCAGGGAACGCCTCAGAGCTACATTCAGGGTTTCCGGCAAGACGATCTCTCACTGAGCGACCGGGGAGCGAGCCCCTTCTACCTGGAAGTGGGAGAGAATCGCATTGGTGAAGAGATGTGCCGGGGCCAACTCTCGGTGAACGGCCATCGACTGACGTGGGAACTCCACTATCGGTCGACGGTGCATACGACCATGACCGAAGTGGGATGGATCGGCTTCTCCCGCACTCCTCACTCTGACGCTATTTTTTCGGGAACCATCACGCTGGATGGCCACACGTTCGCCGGTGATCCGCTGGGCTTCGGGCTCCAAGGCCATAACTGTGGATTTCGCCATCGGCACCTGTGGAATTGGACGCACTGTCTGTTCACCGATGAACACGGGCGTCCCATGAGCACATTTGAAGCGCTGGAATACGAAATGCCCCTCGGTTTGCGTTTCAGGAAAGCGCTGCTCTGGCATCGAGGCGAGCTCCACACGTTTCGTAAACTTCGAGCGATCGCCCGCGATCGACATCACCTCCAGTGGGCGTTCACCGGCTTGGAACCGGATGGCAGTGTGGTCACGGCCATCATCGATGGCCGTGGTCCGTCAATCCATCGCCTGCCATACTTGAGAACCGATTGCTCCTCCACGTTCGAAGTGGCCAACAACAGCCTGGCGCGGGCCACGCTTTACATCCACCGCCCTGGAGAGCCTCTGGAGCAGTTGACCACCGATGGAGGAGCCGTGCTGGAAATGGCTGGCGATTAATCCCCTCTCTCACCGGGACATCACGATCCGACTCAGGAGATGGAACGATGATACAAATCATTCCCGATCACTATCTGGATCTCTTCGAGAAACGGGCCTTCGCCCACCTCGCCACGCTGATGCCCGATGGTCAACCGCAAGTCACCCCCGTCTGGTGCGATTTCGACGGCCATTACGTCCTCATCAATTCGGCGCGAGGAAGGCAGAAGGATCGCAATATGCGACGCGACCCTCGCGTGACACTCTGCATTCAAGATCCCGACAATCCTTATCGCTATCTGGAAATCAGAGGGCGCGTCGTCGAGATCACCGAACAAGGAGCCGACGCGCATATCGATCGCCTGGCTAAGAAATATCTGGGTGTCGAGCGGTATCCGTATCGTCAGCCAGGCGAAGTGCGCGTCCTCTACAAGATCGAGCCCCTCCACATCAGCGGATTGACTTGACACGACCTCGGAAGCCGCGGCGCTCTCGATGGCCTGACTCACCAGAGACCTGGAGAAGAGCGGGGGGCTCGATGCAGCGTTCGGTCGGTCCCCCGCTCCACAATAACCATCCACTTGGTGCCACTGATCGTTCTTTCTCTCGCCCATCCCTCGACCGCTCACCTCATGGCCAGCGGCGGTCGCGATTCCTGGTTCATGTCGGTTCAGTCAGAGATCGCCTCGGACCACACACGATACGTTCGACCGCGAAAATAGAAGAGATCCGTGGCCTGCGTTTGTAAGAATTCCTGGACCATCGCCGCCTCAGGCGGTCCAATCTCTCGTTCGCTCCAACGCCATTGGACGCTCTCCCCTCTTGGAATCCCCAGGGCGATATCAATGTGCTCATATGGCCAGGGTTCAACCGTTTCATCTCGACGCGGTTCATCGGGAAAGATGATGAGCCGAATCCTCTTGGGGGGGATGGTCCGCCAGCGACGAACGGTGTACACGGTCAAAAACAGCCACACCACGCCCAGTGCGACGGGCACTTGCCAGAACGATGTGTGGAGATAAAACGGCGACCGCGCTACCTCAATCGTCGCCACCCAGACAATGAAGACCGTGATCGGCCAGCGCCATGGTGCTCTCGGCCCGCGCAACACGCCCAGAACGAGGAATACGAGCGCGGCGGCAACCAGAATCAATCGTCGCTGAAATCGCTCTTTCTCCCGACGCCAGCCCACCGCCGCACCGACGAGAGCCGTCTCATCGCTCAGATGAAGGACTGAGGCCAAGGCCCGCCTCACCGATCTCCCCTGGAGCGATGCTCTGACGAACCGGAGGAGCTGATCCTGACCGTACTTTTCCTCTATGAATTGGAACAACCGCCGGAACTGCTGATACTCCTCCGTCGATCCGAAGTCCCGAATGATAGTCCCGCCAGGTCCTTCAATCGCCGTTCGCACCCTCCGTTCGCCGCTGAAATAAACGGCGAATCCTTCCATGAACCAACGCGGGAGAGCTCCGGCATGAGCGTATCCCACCGTCATGAAACAAAAGGCGTGGACGAGTTCGTGGGCGACCGTCTGTCGGAATTCCTGAGCGATGAAGGCGCGCTTCACGACTCCCCAGAACGCGCGCTCCTGATAGGGAAGAGCGATGGCCACGAAGCGGCAGGGGAAGGCCACGCCCACCGTCTCCGGCTTCAATCCATATTCACGGCGCATCTCATCCTTATTGGCATAGAGCTTGATGAAAAGGAATCCAGCCGGCAATGGCAATTTCACCTCTCGTTGCCACTTCTGGCGCAACGTGGCATAAACGCTTCGAATGTCATGTTTGAGCCGCTGCGCGCTGACGGGATCCATAGGCGACGGCATCTGCAGAGCCAAGCGATGGTCAATGTAGATCAGTTCTCGACCCGATGCCGGTTCGGCGAATTTCAAGAAGAGCGCGATCAACCGCCGGATCCGCTCCAGGTGGGTGGATTCACCAACAGCATCCGGCGATCTCGATGACGCCTCCGCAGCAGCCATCTGCTTCAAAAGAACGGAAAGATGCGCAATATGATCTCGAACAGCCTGAGGAGTCGATAACGTCGGATTGGCGATCTGATCATAAAGCTTCTCTGGCGACTGTCGATCGCTCGGTTGAATCGGCGTCTCTCCACGACTCTCGATCGGTAAAGCGCGTCCGGCATATAGAGGGGCATCACTCGGCGAGATCGGTTGAAGCAGGATCAAAAAAGAAACGACCAGCGCCGTCCGGCTCACGCGCTCCGGCCGGAGACGCGCTCTCCAGAATGGTCCATCAGGTGGCGGCACGCCCATGGTACTCATCAGCGAGAGCTACCCGTCGATCCCTCAGCAGGAACCACCTTTACAGTGACCAGGACCTTCTTCAGACGCGCTGAACCCATTGAGAGATCACGGTCACAATTTCCTGCCAGACACTCTCTTGAGGTTGACCGCTCTGTTTGGGAATACGAAATGAGTGATTCCCACCCTTGATAATGCAGACCGATGTCGGCGCTTTCAGAGGTTTCAAAACCTGCTCCAACAGACTCAGTTGGCAAAACGGATCGCGGGAGCCGGAGATGAACAACATGGGACAAGAGATGTCCCCCAGGTGAGCGCTGCGAAGTTTCTTCGGTTGATTGGGCGGGTGGAGCGGATAGCCCAGGAAAATGAGACCGGCGAATTCCCCACCCTGAGCGGCGAGATGAGAGGCGATGCGCCCACCCATTGACTTGCCGCCGATGAACAAGCGTCGGGGCTGGAGCCGCTCATCATCGCGCACGCGGAGCCACACAGCGCGAAAGGCTCGCTCCAGTTTTGCGGCGATGTCGGGAGCCTTTTTTCCCTGCTCCTTGTAAGGAAAGTTGAATTTCACGGTGAACAGCCCTCGGCGAGCCAGCGACTCATGCACAAAACTCAGCATCGGGTCGTTCATATCCGTCCCCGCCCCATGGGCCAGAATGAGCGCATCCGTCTCTCGGAAGCGAAAGCCTCGAGGAATCGCCCACACCGATGAGACGGTCGTATATTCATCAACGACGATCTTCTTATTCTCTATCCTCATGATGCGCTCCCTTCATCCAGGGCATCTCCTCCATCAGTCTCACCGAATATCACCAGCGCCACAACGCGCTTCGATCGGGAAGGCTTCCCGATGACCAGACTCTTCTCCATTCGGTGAGGGACTCTCGCCATCGCCCAGATGCCCTTCATCTCCCTCCCCTAGTAGAGCGTCCAGGCGAGCTTCGTCCGATATTCCTCGGCTAACTCGCTGCGCTCACCGACAATGTTAAAAATAGTGAGCATCGCCTTGCGGGCCGCTTCGTCTCGGTAAGTCTTATCCCGACGCACAATGGCCAGAAATTCCTCCAATGCGTCCTTATATCGCCCGGCAGCCGCCAGGCAGCACGCCAATCCATATCGGGCGTCGAGATCGTCTGGCTTCTCTGTTAATCGTCGGCGACAGGCATCCTCCCCACCCGCCGCGCGGCATTCCTGCTGAAAGGCGAGGGCCTCTCTGATATGTTCGGCCTCGACCCGTTCCGGTGCCAACGGAGGGATGGCCGCCAAGTGCCGCTCCACCTCCTCCTCCCGACCCTCAATCAAAGCCAGCCGCGCTAATCCCAAGTGCGCCCCAGCATGTTCGGAATCGATCGCCAGAGCCTGCTCATACGCTTGCCGGGCAGCGGCGACATCTCCTTTCTCCTGGAGGCGGTTTCCTTCGGCGACGAGTTGATCGGCCTTGCTGGGGCAGTGTCGGCGCAAAAACTCCCTCACTTCATGTTCGGGCAATGCCCCGATGAATTGATCCACGACGCGTCCGTCGCGGAAGAGCATGACGTTGGGAATACTCATAATACCCAGTTGTGCCGCCAGATTGGGATTTTCCTCAGTATTCACCTTGGCCAACAGAAAGGCCCCCTTGAACTCCTCGGCCAACTTCTCTAATACCGGTCCTAATATGCGACAAGGTCCACACCACGGGGCCCAAAAATCGACGACAACGGGAACCTCACGCGATCGATCGATGACATCGCGTTGGAAGTCTCGTTCTGAGACTTCGATAACATGCGGTGATATCGTTTTACTCATCTTTTCTCCTCCAACTCCAGCTTATCGTACTTCGCGTGAGCGAGCAAGTTGGGGCGAACAGGTGTCACCGAGAGGTGCGCGAGACTTCGTCACGAACGGAAGAAGAGAATGGAGATGATCTACCCAGAGAGCGTCTCCTCACCTGCTCGGCAATCCTGCTGAGGCCACCCCGAAGGGATGGAGGAAAACACAACCATCGCACCTTACACCCATCTGGATGGAATGGACCATCCTGGAGAGAGAAAACCGCACCTCGAAATCACGATCACATCCTGACCTCAGCAGCACAGAGATGATCCGGGCGAGCACTATGTCCTTCATTCCCGCCCAATCCGGCAGTAGGCATTGTCATCCAGAACCCCCTCTCGCAGGCTGGACTTTTCGCTCTTCTCTCTTTATCCTGCCCGAGGGAGGTTTTCGATATGAACAAGTCCCTGTGCAGCGTCTGGCTTCTGGTGCTCCTCGTTGGGATGTGGCCCGTTCTGGCTTTCCAGAAGGAAGATCCCGCAGCTCAAACGATCCGAGCCAAGATCGCCGAGTATCGTCAAGCGCACGAGATGGACATTTTGCGCGAGCTCGCGGATTTTCTCTCCATTCCCAATGTGGCCTCCGATGGCGAGAATATCACAAGAAATGCGCGCTGGCTCACATCGAGGCTTCGTCGCCGCGGCATTCGGACACGACTGCTGCAGGCGAACGGCAGCCCGCCCGCCGTCTATGGGGAGCTGCCAACACCGGGCGCTAGACGAACGATTATCCTGTATGCTCACTATGATGGCCAACCCGTCGTACCCACGCTGTGGGAGACTGACCCCTGGCAGCCCGTGCTGAAGGACGAACGAGGGCGCCTTATTCCGTGGTCCTCTCTGTCCTCACCAGTCAACGGTGAATGGCGGCTGTATGCTCGATCGGCGAGCGATGACAAAGCGCCCATCGTGGCCATCTTGGCGGCTATCGATGCCTTGCGGGATGCTCGCATTCCCCTCTCGGTGAACGTGAAATTCTTGTTCGAAGGCGAAGAAGAAGCCGGCTCACCACACCTGCCGGCGATCATCAACCGGTATGCCGACCTCCTGAGGGCCGATGCCCTTCTCCTCTGTGACGGGCCCGTCCATCAAACGCGGCGCATGCAGGTCTTCTTCGGGGCGCGCGGCGTCGTCGATTTGGAGATGACCGTCTATGGCCCCACTCGCCCTCTCCACAGTGGCCACTACGGTAACTGGGCACCCAATCCCGCCGCGCTGCTCACCCATCTACTGGCCAGCATGCGAGATACGGAAGCCCGTATCCTCATCGATGGCTTCTATGACGACGTCCGACCGCTGACGGAAACCGAGAGGCGAGCTCTCGCCGAACATCCGCACATCGACACTCAACTCCGACGAACGCTTGGACTGGCCCGAACCGAAGGAGAAGGTCGTCCCTTGGTGGAACAGATCATGCAGCCAGCCATGAATATACGGGGCCTGGAATCGGGACGCGTTGGCGCTCAGGCGAGGAATGTCATTCCTACGGAAGCTCGCGCCTCCATCGACTTCCGACTGGTGCCTCGCCAAACGCCGGACAAGGTGCGCTCGCTGGTGGAAGCCCACATTCGCCGACAGGGATTCTTCATTGTTCATCAGACGCCGGATATCGAAACCCGGCGCGCCCATGCGAACATCGTGAAACTGGAATGGGGGCCGGGATACCCTCCCGCGCGAACGTCCATGGACCTGCCCGTCTCCCGAGCCGTGGTGCGCGTCATCGAGGAAGCCGTCGGTCGTTCCATCATCAGGTTGCCAACGCTGGGTGGGAGCGGTCCCATGTACCTCTTTCTCGATGTCCTCAAAGTGCCGGCCATCGGTGTCCCCATCGTCAATCATGACAACAACCAGCATGCGCCCAACGAGAATCTCCGGCTTCAAAATCTGTGGGATGGAATCAACATCTACGCCCATCTGCTCGGGCGATTGGGGGAAGTCTGGGAGTCAGTGGAGCGACGAACTGGTTCGATGAAATGATGCTACCGGTCACTCGACGAGGCGTGAGTCAAAAGAACCAGCGATGAGTATACACTCAGACATCGGGACGGGCTGTCCACGCCTGAACGGCTTCATCCCAGAGGAAAATTCGCCCATCCTGCATCACAACGATGTGAAAGAGGCGCGCCTTTTCTTCTGCTCCTAAGGTCGTTCGCTCTCCAGCGACGACGGGAATGGCTCGATAGCCCGCCTTGTGAAGGAGCGCGGCCCGCCGCCGAGCGCGCTCGACATCACCTTCGTCCACCACCGAGGAGACTTCCACAGCGAGCCAAACCTCCCGCCCCTCTGCCGCGTCACGCAACTGACCATGCACGAGGAGATCAAGGAGCAGCACATCCTTGAATTCTTCCCGCGAGAGACGAGCCTCCAGGGTATCCTCCAGCGTATGTGGAGCCACCACCCGAAGCCGCCGAAGCAAGGGACCGAAGTATCCGCTCGCCTTCTCCCGATATGTCATTTCTAACAATCGTCCCTTGAGACTGCCGACGGTATCGACGGTTTGCTGTTGAGCCTGAGTCAGAGATTCGACCTGTTCGGTGAGCATATGTACCGAAGACGTCAACCGCTCCATCTGCCTCTCCAGGGCCTCCACCCGCTCCTCGGTCCGCCGCTGCGCCTCGGCCAATGCCGCCAACTGCTCCTCCACTCGCCCCACCCGCTCCTCGGTCCGCCGCTGCGCCCGAACGAGCTCTCGAACGATCTCCGGTAGCGCGAGCAGTTCGTCTGTCAACAACAGTCGACGCAGCTCAGACCGCCACTCGGGGTGCTCGGTCAGCAACCGGAGCAAATCCATGTAATCGCGCACCTCAAATGCCATCAGAACTTCTCGAATGAACCTCGATTCATCGATATTCGTCCACCGTATGTCTCCCGGATTTTAACGGCCTCCATTGACAATATACAATGTGACTCCCACAGCCTCAACCCTACTGAGAGCCTCTGGAGCACCAATGGGAACGAGGAAAGAATCACCGTATAACTCCCAGGAGCGCGCGCTCGAGGACAGAAGTTCCTGTATGCTCCACAAGCCCTGAATGAGTGAGGGGCTTCCCCGAACTACGACCATCAATATTTTAGTGGTCGCCCTTCAGAGGATGGGAGCTGAGAGACAGAGGCTCACTCTCACGAATACCTTCATCACAAACCGTTGATTGATTCCTTTGAGAGTTCTTCAACCGAAGCCCGAGCATTTGTTCTTGACAATCTACGACACGTGTAGTAGAATGAACCTTGTGTGTAGGACATATCCATTCTCAGGAGGGCGATCTTCGTGGCAAAGAAGGCGGTCAAGTTGACCCGGTTCGAGTTAGACATCATGGAAGTGCTGTGGCAATTGGGCCGGGCGTCGGTCAGAGAGATTCGGGAATCGCTACCGGAAAAGAAAAGACCCGCCTACACGACGGTTCAAACCATTGTGCACCGATTAGAGGAGAAGGGGGCGGTTCGTCGGATCAAGAAAATCGGTAATGCTCTGATTTTCGAACCGGTCATCACGCGCCAGGCGGCGTATCGGCGGCTCATCGATGAGTTCCTGGATCTCTTTGGCGGCGCCGTGCACCCGCTGATGGCGCATCTGGTAGAAATGGGCCGATTGAGCCTGGAAGATATACGCGAACTGGAGAAGAGGATGGCCGAACGGCGAAGAGCTGAGTCTCAGTCTCGCCAAACCCGTTGAGAGAACTCCCTACCGGGGGCTCTCATCGCGGCGCCACCGTTTTGATGAGGAGGTCCGTCACCATGCTCTGGTGCGAACGCTCGGGCAAATGGGCGGAATGGTTCTGGCCCCTGTTTTTGAATCATCTCTGGGAAGCAACTTTGTTTTCGAGCATTGCGCTTCTCGCTCTCATCCTGCTTGGTCGAGCTCCAGCACGAGTGCGATATCTGGTCTGGCTGATGGCCTCGCTGAAGTTTCTCTTGCCTTCGGCATTGATTGCGCTACTCATCCCCTGGACCGGCATACTCCCCCTTCGGTCATTCCACTCCCTGACTGTGAATTCACGGCCCGAACACAGCATCGCCGCCAGAGTCATCCAGGTCGCGGCGCCCATCACCGAGCGGCCGATGCCCAGCGCGCCCGCTGTCGAGTTGAACCACGGGCGCTATGATGTTTACTGCTTGCTGACCATCGTTTGGCTCATCGGCATCATGGTGAGCGTGGGATTCTGGGTGAAAGGACACCGGCACCTCGTTCGAGCAGTGAACGTGAATGAGCACGTCACGACCGGGAGGGAAGCTCGCGTGTTCCAAAGCGTGAAGAGGCGGCTCTCCGTCAAAAGAGACATCGCCTTAACCCTCTCATCTCGCCTCACAGAGCCTGGAGTATGGGGCATCTGGAACCCCATCATTGTTCTCCCGGCAATGATGAGCACCCATTTCAACGATGAGGAACTGGAATCCATCATGCTTCATGAACTCATACACATCAATCGCTGGGACAATCTGATGGGGAGCGCACATCGCGCCCTTTGTTGTCTCTTATGGTTTCATCCTCTGGTCTGGTTCCTCAATCGCAAACTGATAGAGGAGCGGGAATACGCCTGCGATGAGCGCGTGATCCAGATCATCGGCGAGCGACACACATACGTCATGAGTCTATGGAAAGTCATTCGTTTCGGATTGAGCCGGAGCGAAGCGGGTCTTCGCTGCGCTGCGGGTTCGAATTTACGGAGGAGACTGACGCGGATAGCAGAAGGCCCGTCTCGGCTTGATCTTCGGCCACGACACATTATCGTGGTGAGTGGTATGATCGGCGCGCTGATCATCGCTTCGATGGCCACGGGACTGGTTCTTCATGGAAGAGTCTTGGCTCAGATTGTCGGGACCATCCACACGCCAGTGACGAGAACGGGCGTCCGAGTCCATCCCATCGCCACCGATGAGAAACCGGACGCGGCGCAGGAATCCTCCAAGCGACATCGGCGCGTCGAAGAGATGATGCGCGAAATCGCGGGCTATCCCGATCTCCCCATCGCTTTCGAGAATCCGAAGGACGCGCCGGTGCGTATCATCGAATCGAGCGTGAAGGTCGTCACTGGTGAAGAATATGCCCAACTCGCTGAGGGCAACGTTCCTCAAAGGATTGACGCCGAATATGTGACCTTCCCACAAGTCACCCTCATCAACAATACGGATCAGCGCGTCATCGGCCTGACGCTTTCCTGGACGAATAGGCGGAAGAAGATCACCATCTCGATGCCCTTTGAGCGCCGAGGATTCACCATCGAGCCATATGGTCTGTACACGTTTCGCGCGACGTGGCCGGGACGGAACATGATGTTCCCCGGCAGCCAGGACGACATCATCGTCAGCGTGACAGCGGTGCGATTGAGCGATGGACGGATCTGGGTGAATCCAAAGAGCAAGCCAGCTCGGCCCGCGATCCCATCGAATCGGCGGTGGGTGGTCGTCAGGCGAATCCAGCCGGTTTATCCAGAAGCGGCCAGACGCGAGGGAATCGAAGGAGCGGTGAGCGTCGAGGTGACTATTGACGAGGAGGGGCATGTCACCTCCGCGCGCGCCATATCGGGTCATCCTCTGCTACGCCAGGCTGCCGTGGATGCTGCCCGAGGATGGACATTTCGGCTCTCCAATCCTCATATTCCCGCTCGGGACGCCTACGTGCTTCAATTTGGTTTCTTCTCTTCGCCATCCCTCCAGAACGAATGGCCGAAGATCGAAGAGACCATGGTCGATGCCGATTGGACAGTGTACTGCTCGCCATCATCGGAGGGTGGTGGTATGGCGCATGTTCCCGGCCAAACCCTTCATCGGCTGGCTATCCGGCGCGTCATGCCGACGTACCCTCCTCTCGCCCGACGGAGTGGTGTGGTGGGATCCGTGTCCGTCCGAATAACCATTGACGAAAGCGGACGAGTCACGGCGGCTCATATTCTCGCTGGCCATCCCCTCCTGCGCCAAGCTGCTCTGGACGCCGCCCGCCAATGGCGATTCAGACCCTATGAGGTCGCCGGCGCTCCCACCAAGGCCAGCGGCATCCTCGTATTCTATTTCAAGCTTTGATCCCGGCCGATAGGCGGCGATGTCACTGGCCAAAAGTTGAAATGGGAACGTCTGTCTCAGAACAGGCCCCCCCTTGTGGTCGCATTGGCATCTCCTCACCTCATATGCTAATGTTTGGTCGTATGGTTCGATCTCGAATTCGCGAACCTGTTTGACAGCGTCGAGAAGCTCGGGCTCTCCAGCGATGATGAAGCTGAATACTCTGAACAAATGGAGATCACCAGGGCTCATATGCCTGAGCCTCGCGCTGGCGGGTTTGACTATGATGTTATCGACAGGTTGCACCTTCTCTGACCATCCGGAGATCCCACCAGGCGTCTCGCGGGAGTTAGCCGAACAGCGCGCCCAAATGCTCTCACAGATTCGATACGAGTTGACCCTGACCATCCCTGATGCTGTCGATCAACCGATTCGAGGTGCACTCATCATTCATCTCCATCTCCGCGATGCGTCTCGCCCTCTCGTTCTCGATTTCAAGACCTCATCGAGAAATCTCCTCGCGCTCCGCGTACAAGGGCGAAGCGTCGAGTATACCTACGCCAATGGACATGTGGTGATCCCATCAGAGGCGCTGCAACCTGGAGAGAACGTGATCACGACGACGTTCATCGCCAGCGACGTGGCCCTCAACAGGAATCCCGATTATCTTTATTCGTTGTTCGTACCCGATCGCGCCTCCACAGCATTTCCCTGCTTCGATCAACCGAACTTGAAAGCCCGATTTCGCCTCACCCTCGATGTTCCCGCCGAGTGGCGCGCTGTCAGCAATGGAGAGACGATCTCGTGCCGCATCCACGGTCCCCGTACCACCTATCAATTCGCCGAGACCTCACCCATCAGCACATATCTGTTCGCCTTCGCCGCTGGCCGCTTCGACGTCGAGACGGCCGAGCGCCACGGTCGATTGATGCACATGTATCATCGCGAGACCGATGCGAACACATTGCGCCGCAATGCCGAGACCATCTTCGACCTGCACGGGCGAGCATTGGATTGGCTGGAAGAATACACGGGCATTCCATATCCATTCGGCAAATTCGACGTCGTCCTCATCCCCTCATTCCAGTTCGGGGGCATGGAGCATCCAGGAACCATCTTCTATCGAGCCGATCGGCTTCTCCTGGATGCCTCGGCGACGCAAACCGAAAAGCTCGGGCGCGCCAGCCTCATCGCTCATGAGACGTCACACATGTGGTTCGGCGACCTGGTGACCATGGAGTGGTTCGACGATGTCTGGATGAAGGAGGTGTTCGCTAACTTCATGGCCGCCAAAATCGTCCATCCGGCATTCCCCGACATCAACCATGACCTCCGCTTCTTCCTCACCCACTATCCGGCGGCCTATTCGGTTGATCGAACGCAAGGGGCGAATCCGATTCGCCAACCGCTGGAGAACCTCAGTGAAGCGAAGTCGCTCTATGGCGCGATCATCTATAACAAAGCCCCAATCGTCATGCGACAGTTGGAACGCCTTATTGGCGAAGCTCCCTTCCGCGACGGGCTGCGGGAATACCTGAATACCTTCCGATTCGGCAATGCGAGCTGGCCCGAGCTCATCGACATCCTCGACCGGAGGACAGAGGAAGACCTGAAATCGTGGAGTCGCGTCTGGGTTGAAGAACCCGGTCGGCCAACGATCACGACCGAACTTCGACTGAATGACGATGGGGCTATCGCGTCTCTCGTCCTTCGACAAACTGATTCCAGGGGACGCGGTCTCATCTGGAACCAATGGCTCAATGTGCTCCTGGTTTATCCTCGAGGGGCTCGTTATTTCCCCATCCAGCTGAACAGTGAGAGAGTGCGCGTCGCAGGGGCGGTTGGCCTCCCGGCGCCTGAGTTCATCATCCCTAATGGCCGAAGTCTCGGCTATGGCCTCATTGAACTCGATCCCGTCAGCCGCCGGTTCCTTCTCGCACATCTGCCCGAGGAGCGGGACGCCCTGAGGCGGGCCATCGCCTGGGTGACGCTATGGGAAGAGATGTTAGAGGGCCAAGTGACCCCACGCACCATGATTGAGCTCGCCCTCCGCCTGCTTCCTGGAGAATCGGTCGAGCTCAACGTTCAACGCCTGCTGAACGATGTGGTGACGGCGTACTGGCGATTCATTCCCACCACCGTGAGAAGCGAGTTGGCGCCGCGACTCGAAACCCTCTTCTGGCGATTGATGGAACGGGCTTCGACGACGTCACTGAAGTCAACGTACTTTCGGGCCTATCGCTCCATTGTGTTGACAGAAGAGGGTGTGCAGAGACTGGAACGCGTGTGGCGGAAGGCCCTGACCATTCCTGGATTGCCGCTATCGGAGCGCGATTTGATGACCATTGCCCTGGAACTGGCCGTGCGCGAAGTCCCGCACTGGTCAGAGATTCTCGACGTGCAGTTGGAGCGGATCGAGAACCCCGAGCGCAAAACGCAATTTGCCTTCGTCAGGCCCGCCGTTTCGGCGGATACGGCGACCCGCGATGCTTTCTTCGAGAGTTTGAAGAGCGCGGAGAATCGAAGACACGAGCCATGGGTACTGGAAGCCGTGCGATACCTCCATCATCCTTTACGAGCTCGCCAGTCGATCACATACATTCGTCCGAGCCTCGACCTGCTGGAGGAGATTCAACGGACCGGCGATATTTTCTTTCCCAAGCGGTGGCTCGATGCCACGCTCAATGGTCACTCTTCACAGCAGGCGGCCGACATCGTGTACCAATTCCTCGACGAACATCCCGATTATCCATGGCGACTCAAAGCAAAGATCCTGCAATCGGCGGACGGACTATTTCGAGCGACGACTCTATTGAAGCGGAGCGTGGTGGGCGATGAATGATTTTCAATTCCGACGGCGCGGACGTCTCATATATCTGGTGTGCTCTCCATTGGAACGAGCGGGCTTCATTCACGCTTTCAGTACGCGACTCGGTGGCATCAGTTCACTGTCCGATGATGCGCTCAACCTGGGTTTCGTCCCGGGCGATGCTCCGGCCAACGTCATCGAGAATCGTCGACGCTTCCTGGCGGCTCTCGGAGCGACGGGATGGAAACTGATCACCGCCCGACAGGTTCACTCCTCCACCGTACTCGTTGTTGGCCGCGCCGAGCCATCTGCTGGCCATACACAGCTCGCTTCGGATGCCCTCATCACCAGCGAGGCGGGATGGCTTCTGGCCGTGCAGACGGCCGATTGTGTGCCCATTCTCGTCGCTGATGCAGCTCGCCGGGTCGTCGCCGCGGTTCATGCGGGCTGGCGCGGGACGCTGGCCGGCATCGCCGAAAAGACAGTCACCCGGATGAGGGAGGAGTTTGGGACCCGGCCGGAAGATTGTCTGGCCGCTCTCGGCCCCGCCGCTCAAGCCTGTTGTTATGAAGTTGGTCGCAAGGTCGTGGAGTCATTCCGATCCCGGTTCGATGACGCCGAGAGGTTCATCTCCTCCCGCCAGCCGAGCGGTCGATGGTACCTGAATCTGGAACTGAGCAATGTCCGTCAACTCATTGGCGCTGGTCTCCGGTCCGAGAACATCTTCCCATCGGGACTTTGCACCATCTGCCGTCACGACCTGTTTTTCTCTCACCGACGCGAGGGCCACCAAGGCGTTGGACGAATGATGTCGGTCATCGGCATAAGTCGTTGATTGTCATCCAAGGACCAAATGCGATCAGTTATCAGCCGAAGCGCTCTGAGACTCCTCGTTGGCGAACGTCACCTATCACCGACCCCCAATGTCCAGCCTCACATCATGGGGTGGACGACCGGTTGTGTGACCATCTGCGGTACATGGCGGGTGAATACGCCATCGGTCTCCAACTATAGGGAGGGTCGCGACGCCAATGGCCCTCACCCATCCACGAGAGCAATCATTGTCAATTTGCCTTGACGCGGCTTATTGATGACGATAGGCTTTGACCGGACTATGAGTCGGGTTTCGAAAGAGGAGGGCGTCTTCGTTCCTCGTTCGAGCCCCGAGGCAGGCTCGACCTCCCCTTGGCCAGAGAGACGGGCAGCCTCTGCTTGCTCTCCGGCTCTCCGCGTTAAGGATCGGATCTCACCGGTCGCGGTGGAGGAAGAGCCAACACGCCTCGCCACATGATGGGCGGGTTCGCCTGTCCATGCTGAGTTTCCGGGAGCGCTGGCTCCCATCATCATTTCAACGACGAGGAGGAAAAGATGAACGGGAACACATCACGCTCCACAAATGACCAATGGAGTCAGAGGATGAGAACACCGTCGGATATCGTTCGATATGGGCACCTCAGAAATCTCATGACACGCGTCGGGATCGCTATGGTACTTTTGCTGGGGAGTGGACTCGGCGTGTGGGCTTTGGTCACAGATTTGGATCTCATCGGCGAGGTTCATCAACCAGCATTCGAACATATCACTCAGGCAGAGCTGAATGATCTGGTGGCGCAAGGTAGGATGTCTGAGGCGTTCCAGACGGCATTTGATGTGGGCGATCGATTGTTCGAAACCTCGTTCAATGCCCTGGACGGCGGAGGCGCCAATGTTGGCGATGGGCAACGGTTCACGCGCGTCCCTCGAGCCGATCTGGATGGTCCCGGGCAATGGGCCACTCATCGCCCACCACGGGTGACCGGGCCGAATGCCCAATCCTGCAATGCCTGTCACAATCAGCCTGCCTTTGACGATGGAGCGGGAACGATTGCCTCGAACAACGTTCGAGATCCATTTCACACGGGCAATGTGCGCTCTTTCATCACCCGCCAAGCCCCGCACCTATTTGGCATCGGCGCCAAACAACGACTCGCCGAGGAAATGACCGAGGAATTGCAGGCGATCCGTGATCAAGCGATCACCGAGGCGATGACCGGCGGGATCAGCGTGACCAAACGGCTGGTCGCCAAAGGAGTGGAATTCGGATTCATCACGGCCCGTCCCGATGGTTCGGTTGATACCTCCGCTGTAGAAGGAGTGGATGCCGATTTGGTGATTCGCCCCATCGAGTGGAAGGGCATCACGGCCAGCGTTCGCGCGTTCGTTCGCGGCGCCGCCCACAACGAACTGGGGATGCAAGGTGTCGAAATGGCCGGGCCAGATGTCGATGGCGACGGCGACGGCGTGGTCAACGAGCTGACGATTGGCGATATCACGGCGCTGGCCGTATACCAAGCTGCCCAACCACGGCCGACGACGAAGCTGGAACTGGCTCAATTGGGGCTCATCCCTCCTATTCCACCGGAGGACATCGCCGCGGTCAATCGCGGAGCCGAGGTATTTGATGCCATCGGTTGCAGCGCGTGCCACGTCCCCCGCCTGGTGATCGAGAATCCGATTTTCAGCGAACCCAGTCAGAATCCCAACTATCGCGACGCCGTCTTCCCGAGTGGACAAGATCCCCTCTCGGCTGGCGTTGATCCCGCGCTCGCCATCACCTTCGACCTCACTCGCGATCAGCCCGATAATCGCATCGAGCGTGAAGATGGGACAATCGTGCGGTTGGGATCGTTCGAGACCGATGAGCGTGGACGGGCCATCGTTCGTCTCTTCAGCGACCTCAAGCGCCACGATATGGGTCCAGGGCTGGCCGAACCCATCGACGAAGTCGGCACCGGAGCGTCCGTCTTCATGACCACTCCTCTCTGGGGCGTGGGAAGCACGGCACCTTATCTCCACGACGGAAGAGCGACGACGCTCACTGAAGCGATCCTCGAACATGGTGGCGAAGCAGCGCGCGCCCGCGGCCATTTCATGACGCTCTCCACAGAGGATAAAAAGGCCCTCGTCGCCTTTTTGAGCAATCTCGTCCTGTTCAAGCTCCCCGAAGAATAATCGCCCCTGAGAGGACACGAACCGCCGTCGAACTCGACCACGGACTGGTACCCTGCACGCACGGACGAAGGCCACGTCTCTCTCCCGCCTTCGCCCGTGCGTCCTCCAGCGAGCGCTCTCCAGCGCCTCGGTGAGGGGATGTCAAATACTTCGATCATCGAGCCGATGTTGCAGCGAACGACCGCCTTCCACGAAGATGCGTGGTGCAAGATGACATGTCGTGCTCCATCGTCTCTTGCAGGCCTGAGTCCATGGGCGATTCGCTCAACACCGGAATCGGCCGACCAATGAAGCCATCACAACATCGGCATCGGAGGGGCGCATTCTCGCCAACTGGTCCATCCCGCCTCCCGCCCTCCTCGTGATAAGAGGGCGCGTCTCCTGAAGCGATATGCCCGTTTCCTTCGGGCTTGCTCTTTCGGGGTTCCACAACCGGCTGGTCCATCATGGCCAGTGGTTCATCTTGACGAGGCTCACCTGGATTCCTAAAATCTCACCCTGCCTCCAGCCGAATCGAGGAGAGATCCTGATGACGACACCAGCACTGCCCGCTCGAATTTTATTGGGACCAGGCCCGAGTCCCGTGGATGCCCGCGTACTGCGCGCGATGTCGCGCCCCGTCATCGGCCATCTCGATCCTCTGTTTCTGGATATCATGGATGAGGTTCAGGAGCTTCTCCGCTATGTATTTCAGACATCGAATCGCCTGACGATTCCCATTTCCGGTACAGGAAGTGCGGGCATGGAAGCGGCCCTGGTCAATTTACTGGAACCCGGCGATACGGCCGTGATCGGTATCCACGGCGTCTTCGGCGAGCGCATGGCGGACATGGCCGAGCGCCTGGGCGCGCGCGTCGTCTCCGTGCGAGCCGAGTGGGGCCGCCCTCTCGATCTGGAGGCGATCGAAGACGCCCTGCGGCGCGAACGGCCTCGCCTTCTCGCCCTCGTGCACGCCGAAACGTCTACCGGCGTCCATCAAGACCTGAAAAACCTCGGTCGTCTCGCCCACCGCTATGACGCCCTGTTGGTCGTCGACGCCGTGACGTCGCTTGGAGGGATGCCTGTTCGGGTCGACGAGTACGGCATCGACGTTTGCTATTCGGGCACACAGAAATGCTTGAGTTGTCCTCCTGGTCTGGCACCCATCACCTTCTCGGAACGCGCTGTTGAACGTCTCGGCACTCGTCGCCGCAAGATTCAGAGTTGGTATCTAGACATGAGCCTGATCGAAAAGTATTGGGGAGCGGAGCGAAGCTATCACCATACGGCGCCGATCTCCATGATCTATGCCCTCAGGGAAGCGTTGCGATTGGTGCGAGAGGAAGGCCTGGAAGCGCGCTGGCGACGCCACGAGCTCAATCATCGCGCCTTTGTCGCCGGCATCGAGGCCATGGGTCTTGAGATGTTCGTAGCCCGTGAGCATCGCCTGTGGAGTCTCAATACGGTGTGCATTCCCGAGGGGGTCGATGATCAACGCCTCCGAAAACGATTACTCACCCATTACAACATTGAGATCGGCGGTGGGCTCGGTCCGCTCAAAGGTCGCATCTGGCGCGTGGGACTCATGGGGGCGGGGAGCACGCGAGAGAACGTGATGCTCATCCTGGAAGCTCTCCGGGAATCGTTGCATGCGGAAGGAATCCATTGCCCATCGGGGCGAGAGGCGGCCGAGCGCGTGTATCAGGCTTGACGTCATCAATGTCAGTGCGCGCGGGAACAGTCACATGGAGAATGCTCGTTGACCGGACTCGCCCGTCATCCTCCGGATGCCATGAGACGGTTCCGGGTCGCCCTTCACTCATCGAACCTCCTTCAGCACCCAGTGCCGTTCGTCGAATCCAACACTCACCGGTCGCCGCGATACGACGAAGGTGAATTCCTGCCGGCGGGTGTCATTCCAGATGACGCGCGTTTCGCTGCTTCCATCAGCGTAATGCAGCGTGATATCAATAGGCATGATGTAAACTCGTTCAAGCTCTCCCGGGCGCCCAGGAATGGACTGAGGCTGAACTTGCTCTACGGAGAGGCGCACCGTATAGGTCTCCGAGGCATCGTTCGGCGTCACATCCCATTCGACGTGATAGATGGGCCGCCCGGGAGCAAAAATCCACTGCTCGAAGAACCAGTCCATTGGCGCCCCATAGTGATCTTCGCACACGCGCTGAAAGTCTTCGGTTGAAGCATTGGCGAAGGCAAATCGCTCTCCATAGTCCTGGAGCATGGCGAAGAACTCTTGCTCGCCCAGAATATGCCGCAGCATATGCAACACCCATGCTCCTTTGGTGTAAATGGCGCCATAATCATCGAAAGGATTCTCCAGATCCTCGGCATACACCGTCCCTCCCATTCGCCCGAACGCTCGATGGTCATCATAACTCCGATCCATGAGTTCGCCGGGATCCAGCCCGTAGAAGCGCTCGAAGAACAAGACCTCCGAATACGTGGCGAACCCTTCATTGAGCCAGATATCGTGCCAGGTGGCCAGCGTCACCCAATCTCCCCACCACTGATGGGCCAGTTCGTGAGAGATAAAATCCTGGACCGTGAGATCGCTGAGGTGGATGATACGATCTCCCATGCTGGTCATCGTCTGGTGCTCCATGGCTCCTCCCCATGGAAATTCAGCCATGCCGTATTTCTCGGCCAGGAAAGGATATTCGCCAAACAGCGGCGCGAAGATCTCCAGAGCTGAACGGGTGACCGGGAACTTCTGCTGCGCCGCCGCCAGATGCTCTGGATAGACGTAATAAATGAGTGGCATGACGGTCTGGCCATCAAGGGCGGTGTAATGATCTTCAAATCGAGCGTAATTGGTCGCAGCGACTGACACCAAGTAGGTCGCGATGGGATAATCCTCTCGCCAGACGTAGCGCTTCCTTCGATTTCCTACCGGTTCAACCCGTTCCAGTATGCCGTTAGAGGCCACGACGTAGGCTCGAGGGACAACCGCCTCGATCTCAATGGTCGCCTTATCGCTGGGATTATCAATGCACGGCCACCAGGTCGGGGCGGCATAGGGCTCGCTCAGATTGGCCATGACGCGGACGTTGCCGTGACGCGCTACGAGCATGCCGCCGCCTAATACGCCCGACGTGACGGGTACGCCATGATAGTCGACGCTGACCGTAAATGACTCACCGGTTGACAACCCGTGAGGAAATCCGAGAACAATCTGATCCGATGTGCGTTGAAATGGAAGCGCGATCCCCTCTCCTCGCACCGCATCGATGATCAGATTCTCATAAGCATCGATAGAGATCGTCTCAAGAGGTGCCGTCGCTCTTCCCTCAATAGTGACCGTCCCCACCAATTGAGGAGGATCGGGCGTCAACTCAATCTGCAACTGATAATGTGTCACATCGATCGCTTGAGGATGGACAATGCGCACTTGGGCCATTGGCGCAATAGCTCTGCGCGATGGTTCACCCATCTGCTCCACCAACTGATGGGCCTCCCGAATCGCCGCGTAAATCGATTGTCGGGACCAAACCGGTGGCCGAACGGAAAGCACAGTCAACGAGATGACCAGGAAGAGCAACCCGAGCTTGAATTCTCGTCTCATATCCGCCTCCTTTACGATGCTGCTCGATTATAACGGGCTGGGGAGTTGAAGAGCAATTCTCGGGCGAGAGCGTTCAGGCTGTGTAATCCTGCCCACAGTGAATGAGAGGTCATTTTTGCTAATCTTGATCCTCCGAAAACGGAGAGTTATATTTCAGCCGCTGACGGGTGATGGGTCTGAAGCTCAAACAATGGGGGCGCATTTCTCTCCTCTTGCTCCTCCTTGCGGAATTCCCGGGGAGCGAGGGAGCGCGTCTGTTCCTCGCCCGCACGCGAGCCCCTGCCATCTGTCAGATGGCTTGTTGTCATCGCCGAGGAGTCCGAGAGTGCTGCTGCACAGTAGTTCATGATACGGACCATTCCCCCCTAACCGCCTGGACAACTCCAGACAACGACTGTTCCAGGCACTGTCGCCATCTGATGGCCGGGAGCTCGGCGCCCAATACATTCACGCATTCTTCGCCGTGTCCTTTCGCCTCGACCACTCCTCGGCCGCCAGCGAACACGAACATCCTGACTCCGCCGACCATTTACAATGGGGCGTCTATTGCCGAACGCGCCCCTCCCCGCGCATTTGAATTCCTCGTCCCTTTTCCACATCCCATTTCTCATTTGATGTGATGAGTCCCCGATTGGGGAACTGAGGGTTGAGAGGGTTTCGCTGCCGAGTGACTTCGGCTGCGCCTCTCGATCTCTTCGTCTCCACTGAAAGGAGAAAAAAGGAGAGGACGATATGGAATCCAGGAAGGCTTCCGAGCAGGGCATGTCGATTAATCCGTTGATATCGATCACCATAACGATACTCGGCTTCGTGCTGGCGACAGCATCCGCAGCGCTCGCACAACAAGCCGTGATGATTGCCGTAGAGGCCCAGGACACCCATGCTCCAATCACCAATGCGACCATTGAACTCCAAAGCCCACTTTTGCCTCGGTCCGTGAGGCGACCGGTCACGGCCAACAGCTCGTACATCTTTCCTCTGAGCCCCGGCGAGTACAGGATCACGGTGACCGCTCCAGGATACTATCCTCGCACGGTGACGATTCGACTGAAACCTCGGCAAACACAACGCTTGATTGTCGAACTCACGCCGGCCAAACCACTGAAAGCCGAGATCACGATTCGTCCGCCTTCGGAGCAACTGGACGAGACGCAGGTCTCCAGTGAAACCATTCTCGATCAGCATGGACTGCGGGCTTTACCGATGGCCCGCCGTACGCATCTTCCCGATGTGATCTCGGCGCTCGTGCCCAGCGCCGTCATGAGTCATGACAACTTCGTGCACCTGCGCGGCAACGAGCTCTCGTTGAACACGTTCATCAACGGCGTCTCTTTCTTCGATAATCCTCACCAGTTGTTCACCCCGGGCATGAGCCCGGACGTCATTCAGTCGATGAACGTCATTACGGGAGGATTCCCCGCCGAGTTCGGGAATCGGTTTGGCGGTATTCTGGATATTGTGACCAAGTCAGGATTCGACTTGAACAACCACGGGAGTTTCTCCTTGGGCATCGGATCACACCTCCGCCACAACGCCAGCGCCGAATATGGTGGCACCGCCGGAGACGTCGGATATTATCTCCTCGTCTCTGGCTTCCAATCCGACCGCTTTCTGAACCCTCCCGAACCGAACGAGTTTCACGATCAAGGGAAAGGCCTGCGCTCCTTCGCCCAGCTCGATTACAAGCCCGACGGGAGGAATGCCTTTCGTCTCCTCATGATGGCCGATGGAACGAACTTTCAAATCCCTAATACGCTTGAGCAGGCCGAGCGCGGCCGCGACTTCTTCCAGAAAAATCGGGCACAAACTGGCATCTTCACCTGGGACCACGTCGTTTCAGCCGATGGGCTGCTGCGGACATCGTTCTACGGGCGCCTGGCCCAGGCCGAACTCTTCCCCACCACCGACCCGCTATCGATTCGGGCGCGGAGCCTGCGAGCCGATATCACCCTGGGGGCCAAAAGCGATTATACCCAGAGCATGGGCAGGCACCATTTGCTCAAACTGGGTCTGGATACGACATTACTCCGCCTGCGAGAGGACTTTCTCTTCGACCCTCGTCAAAATGACATCGAACTTCCAGCGCTCGCTTTTCGAGGGCGGCATACGGGAGGACAGGTGAGTGTTTACGCTCAAGATCAGCTCAGATTGTTCGGCCATTTCACGGCCAACGTCGGATTGCGCTACGACCAATACAGTCTCGTCACCTCAGAGGCGCAAGTGAGTCCCCGTCTCAATCTGGCCTATTATATCCCTCGAACGGCCTCTCTCATCCACTTCGCCTACAACCGATTCTTCATGCCGCCACCGATTGAGAATCTCCTCCTGTCGAGCTTCCTCGGCGTCGATAGACGACCGGTCCGCCCCATGAAGAGCCATCATTTCGAGGTCGGCCTGAGTCAGCTGCTCGGCCGCTGGTTGCGGGTTCAAATCAACACCTATATTCGCAAAGATCGCGACGCCTTCGAGACGACTGAGCTGGCCGATGTTCGGCACTTTGTGCCCACGAATTTCGACCGAGGCGAGGCCTATGGAGCTGAACTCTCGGTGGAGGTTCGAGAGATCGAGCGACTGGGCCTTTCCGGGTACTTCAATTATTCGGCAGCCCGCGCCCTCTTCTTTGGTCCTGCTTCAGGAGGGTTCTCTGATGAAGTGCTGGAAGCTGGTCAACGCGTTCTCCCGGCTTTCGATCAAGTTCACACGGGTCGGGCTGGAATCACCTGGCGACATCGGAGGAGCGGTCTATGGACGACGTGGACGCTGGAGTATGGGAGCGGGACGCCTCTGGAAGTGGGGACCAATGAAGAAACGGCCCCGGATGCCCTACAATGGCTCAGTCACGAAGATGGGGCGCATCCCGCCTTCGAGCGGCTGCCTCAACATCTGATCGCCAATGTCTATATGGGCATCGATCTGTTCCGTCACGAGCGCCACCGGGTGAGCTTGCAATTCTCCGTAGAAAACATCACCAATCGCGTGTTCGCCATCGCCAAGGAGAGCGAATTCACGCCCCGGCAATTCTCGCCACCGCGCTTTTTCTCCGGGTCAATCAAAGTCCATTTCTAGCTCTTCTCACTTCCGACCGAGAAAGCGAATCCGACCGGTGAATGATCGTCCTTGCAGGCCACTGAAGGTGAGAAAGTCGGGCGAATCGACGTTGTTGTTGACGACGGTGGGATTGGCGTGATCGGTGAGATTGTTGAATCCGGCGCGCAATGCCCACTGAAATCCGAATAGGTGAAAGCGCCGCTCCAGGTGAACATTCAACGAGAAATAATCGGGAAATCGCCGCGAGCCGGGCGGTTCGACGAGCTGCTGGTCCTCATTCACCACGTTGAACGGATAGCCGTCGCGCCACTCGACCGTATAGCCGAGTTCGAAACCTTTGATCAACGGCAACCATCCCCAGGAGAGAAATCGATTGGGCGCATCCCATGGCAGACGCCCGCCCATCTGCTGACTGAACAAAGGATTATCCAGGTTGAAATCGAGAACGGCATTGGATCGCGCCGACGACCGCGTATAGGAGGCGAACAGCTTGTAGCGCTCTCTCAACGTGCGACGGATGGTGACCTGAAGAGCATCATATCGGTCTCGCCGCACGCTGGCCAATGCAAAGCGGTGCTCTCCGTGAACATCGGCTCCCGTCCGATTGATGAATGTCCACCCGTGACGACCACGCTTCTGTACGAACTCGACGCGAAGATACAATGAGGCGGGCAGCTTTCGTTCCAGGCCGATGCTCCAATTGAGGAATCGCGGTGCGCGGAGGCTGCGCTCATTAACCTGAAACATCGTCTCCGATGGCTCAACTGCTCGTGGCCGTCCTCGCTCATCGAAGAACTCATCGAGGCGTCGCCCGGCCAGCGGTCGAGTGATCAGCGCCAGATTGCTGGGGTCATAGAAGAGGCCCACGCCCACAGCGAGCTTGGTCTGTCCATCGGCCGTGAGCAACCAACTCGATGCCCATCGCGGCGAGATGAGGAACCGACGGACGATTTCGTCCCAGTCGAACCGTACGCCGAGTTCCATGAGCAGCCGCCGGGTCATCAGCCAGCGATCCTGAGCATACCCACTGATCTCAACGTTTCGACGACCAAGCTGTGGTGGCGTCACAAATGTTATCCGGCGGGCCAACGTTCCATCCTGACGCTGGACGAGTATGGGTCGCCGCTGAACGGAGGCCCAGAAGGTGACCGCGTCCAAGTCGACGCCGACCTTGAATTCATGGCGTCCATGCCAGGCGGCCGGTGGAAGATAGAGATTGGCGATCCACTGGTGCCGTCGCGCTCGCTCCACAGTGCGCTTGAAAAAGTTCCCTTTCGTCCCTCCCGGGCGAATGATGTAAGGGGCATCGCCCATGGGGCGATCGTCGGTCCGAAATTCGCTCATTCCCCAGCCGAGATCCAACAGCCAACCGCCAGAGAAATAGGTCTGATTTTTCAAGGTCAACAAGAAAGCGCGCCGACTCTGATGAACGGTCGTCTCTGAGGGATCGAATGGAGAGAGCCCGGCATGATTGGCCTCAAATCGATTGATGAGAAAACTGGCGGTGAGGATGTTCGACGCCGTCCAGTTCACCTGCGCCTTGGCCAAATTACTCAACCGCCACACCCGGTTGCGGTCGGCCCCCGCCGGCAGCTCATTGACGATGTTCAGATTGTACTCGCCATCGGGCGCCTCGAAGAACCAGGCGCGTCCCCGCCGCAGGGGGCCGGAGAACGTGGCTCGTGGGGTCCATTCCTTCAAGTGAATCCCTTTGCGATTCTGCAACGAGGGGATGAAATTGGTGGCCGAAAATCGATACCGATCATCGCCCATACCGGTCAACAGATTCAGCGTCCCTCCCGACCCTTTCCCATATTCGGCCGAATAACGACTGGCTCGCACTTCGATCCGCCTGACAGCATCAGCGTTCACTCGCAATGTGAGCCGTCCGGTCACCGGATGCGCGATGTTAAAGCCATCGAGCTGACTGAAAATTTGTTCCGTCGCCGAGCCGTTGATGTGAACCTGCCCGGTGGCATCCTGAAGTACGCCGGGCATGAGGGGCAAGATGTTGCGAATATCCCGTGTGGTCGGATAGGGAAGATTGACGATCTCCTGATCACTCAAACTCTCTTCGGTGGCTGTTTTCAGCGGATCAATCGCCGGCGGAGAATAATGGACGTCCATAACCTCCACGAATTCCCGTTGATGGGTGAGCGTGACCTCTAAGCGACTGATGTGTCCCACCTGGACGTCGTCGAGGATGGTGGCGTAAAACCCCTCTTTCTCCGCGCGAAAACGATAACTTCCAGGCGACAGATCGACGAACGTATACCGTCCAGCATAATCAGTTTCTCCTTTGAATCGACCACCTCCATTGGACCGTTCCAGAACGAGGTGAACCGAAGAGACGGCCACGCCATTCTCATCAGTCACGACGACGGGGAGGTTCACGGTGACGCGGGGATGGGATGGCCGCGAAGAGGAGCGTTGATGAGTAGATGCCCTTTTCATCGCCGTTGTGGCCGCTGGCGCGCTCCACCATCTCGAGCCTGATTCCGCGGCCCGCGCCGCGGGAGGAATCGAAACGAGAACCATCTCACACACCCCGAGCATCAGCGCAGAGAGAGGACGCACACAGGCCGATCTCACCCAGCTCCGTCGCCTGAGCGGAGTGTGAGATGGGATGTCCTCTCGAACCATGCCTACCTCCTCGTCTCTTGGCGATTATAGTTGGCCCCTTCGATTCATCGCAACAATGCCTTTGGAGTGAAAGAATCGGTATGCCCTTCCCGAACCGTCATCGGATCCAGCATACCACGTCGCCGCTAGTCAACGTCCCGGGGTTCATGCCTGTATTTGATGATGCGCGCTCTCTCCAAAGTGATGAGACCTTCTTTCACCGTTTCGTCCAGGAAAGGCAGAAGTTTATCGATCATCTCTTCGGTATCGACGATCTCGACGATCACCGGCAAGTCTTCGGACAAGCGCAGCCATTTCGCCGTATGAATACGACTGGCCGCCCCAAAACCCATAATTCCCCTGATGACCGTCGCGCCAGCCAGATTGAGTTCCCGAGCTTTCAGCACGATTTGCTCATAGAGAGGCTTCCCTTGGTACTGATCCGCCTCTCCAACGAAGATTCTCAGTAGCACGCCTTCTGCGGGGAGCTTCATCCTCTCACCTCCTAGCGGAAAAGATAGATGAGATAGCGAGACGCTGCAAATCCAACGAATACGAGTATGAGGCCAAGGCCATTACTGAACGCCAGGTTCCAGAAGGCCAAACTGAATTCGCCGTCTCGCAGGAGATGGGCCGTTTCCAGACTGTAGGTGGAAAACGTGGTGAACGCTCCCAACAGGCCGATGAACAGGAATGTCCGGAGATGGGGAGGAATGATCACCCTCTCGGAGAACGCCCACAGGAGGCCGATGAGGAACGACCCCATCAGGTTCACTATCAGGGTTCCCCAGGGGAACGTACTCCCCAGGATTTTGTACGTCATTCCCGAAATCACATACCGGAGCAAGGCTCCCAGACCTCCTCCGGCTATGATGGACGCGAGCTTCATCATGTCTTCTCTCGATAGGGTTATTGAGATCCTCTGGATCAGTCGGAATGCATACTCGCCTCTTGGAGCGAACGCCTCTCACTGCCCAATCCCAATCGAGGCCACGGTCTTTCACTCTCGCTGAATCACCCGGCTCATCGATTCGGCCAATTGAATGAGGTCATCGAGTTCAGGATCGAGCGTCTGTTTGAGCAACGGATCGACCCGACCGGTTCCTCTCAGTTTCTCGCTGCGACAATCATGCAAGATCGACCAGAAAAAGCTGAACGAAGCCGAAAGAATGCGTCGGAGATGGCGCTGCTGTGTGCGGAGCTCAAATTGCGCGCGAAGATGACCGATGCGCCGCTGCATCTCCTCGAATAACTCGGTGAGCGCTTGGACTTCGGCTTCGGTCAGATCATTATGCACCCGCACGAGTTCACCGCCTGGGTCGACGCCGGAGAGGTAGAAGCATTTTAGCTCGCGCAGCCGTTTTTCGATCAATCCCAGAGTGACTTCCAGTCGTCGCCGTTGGGGTTCATCCAGTGTCATCTGCTCCTCTCTTCAGCAGGGCGCGTGAGGCCCACGGCCATCTCAGGCACGCGCTTTCACCCTTCAGGGTCGATGGGGAACCGATGCGTGATCCCTCCCCTGAGGCAGTGGCGAGCATCAACGCTCCCCGCCCTAACCGGCCGAAAATCGCCAGATGGAATCCCTCGGCCGCTAATTCAGTTATGAGATCATCTGTGCCGTCAGCCAGCTTCGTTCTCCCCGGCTCAGAAGCGCGGGAGGGCGAGCTTTCGGCCACCCGCTGGACCTCCGACTTCGCCGAACTGAAATCCTCATGCGGTCGGATCATGATGTGATCGATCGACTCCATCTCACGATCGAGCCTGAGCAGGGATTGGGCGGGGCCATATAACAAAAAACCCCTACTCAGAACCCCGTCCAAGTAGGAGTCATCAGCCTGCTTCCGGGCAGGCGGTTCAGGGCGAACTCCATCGCCACAAATGAGGCAGCGAGTATAGCACAGAGAGCGATCGACCGTCCAGGTCATCGCCCAAGCGCATCATCCCGGAGGATGGGACTGCAAAGGGACACCATGAGAGGACCTGGAGCACTCACTCCGGGGACCGGTCGTCCATCACCACGAGCCGTGAAGAACGGTATTGCCATTGGCCGGATCTTTCTTCTCCACCCTGCGATGGCCCCACCGGAATTCGCGCTATTGCTTGACATGGGCTCAAGGGTTGGCTACAGTCAAAAACTGATGGTGGGTTGGACTTGGCGAGCGCCGGTGAGTTTCAGATTCTTGCAGCGAACGGCGGTTTTTTGGTTCATTGCGCTTTCGCTGTGGGACATCACTTTTCACCTGTTCGCTCCACCTCATTTTGCCCATGACCTCAGGCCCGGCGTCACGCGCATCCAGACCACCCGATCTTCCTCGCGGCCGACGCGTCCTCCCTGCGGCGTTCCCGGACACTGCTGCTGTGTGGGCCACCATCATCATGCTGCATCGGTATTGACTCTCTATTACTTCGTCCTCGATGCTGATCTGGGAACGCAGGCGGAAAGGACGCGCATTCTTCCGCCGCGGCGGGCTTCCTTCCGAACCACATTCATTCGAGCCCCCCCTGGCTTCTCTGACGTCGCCCTCTCCTGACGAATTTCCTTCTTGTTGTACGGGAGTATGAACGAACGTCGTGGAATCACTCGTTTCCTCTGTGCGGGTGGTTCGATTCACCCGTCAATGAGCACGACGTGAAGCCAGGAGGTTGATGATGAGAGGACCGAATATCTTTCCCACTGCAACTCGGGTTTCCACGTTGAGGAGGTTCGTGATAACCGGCCTGTGTGGCGGCTTCCTCATTACGAGCAGCCTCGCCTCGATGATATATGGAGTTCCAGCCCAGACGACGACGGGAAGCATTCACGGTCAGGTCACGGATCCCGCAGGAGCGGCCGTGGTGGGGGCTCAGGTCACGCTGCTGAATCCCATCACCAAGTACCAGGTAACCATTCGGACGGATGCTTCGGGCCATTTCCACTTTTTTAACATCCCGTTCAATACGTACACCATTCGCGTCCAAGCCGAGGGATTTCAGTTGGCTGAACAGACCGTTGATGTCCATTCATCCGTTCCTCTCCAACTGAACATCTCTTTGAACGTTGAGGAAATCACCGAACAGGTGACCGTGACGGCGGAAGACACTCACCTGGTGGAAGCCGATCGCGTGAGTGCCAACACGGCTCTGGACACCTCTCTGCTCGTTCGACAACTGGGAGCGTTACCCTCTCGAGGATTGGAAAAAATATTGGAATCGGTCCAGGGCGTTGTCGCCGACGATAATGGTCGCATTCACGCACGGGGATCGGAATCGAACGTGCAGACGGTCATCAACGGGATTCCGGTGACCGATAATCTCTCGGCCATCTTCTCCACCTCGTTCGATCCTCGGGCCGCTTCACACGTGGAAGTCATCACCGGCGGCGTCCCCGCCGAATTTGGCGACAAGCTCGGCGCCGTCGTCAACGTGACCACCCGATCGGGCCTCGACATGCCCATATCGGGTGAGATCACTGGCACGGTGGGGAGTTTCACCACCGGCGACGTCGCAGCGAGCTTTGGCGGCCATGTGAAGAACTTCGGATGGTACACGACAGTGGCCGGATCGTCTTCTCACCGGTATTTAGATCCTCCGACATTGGAGAATTTCCACAATGTCGGCCGCACGGCGAATAATCTGACGACGCTGGACTATAATCCCACCACGAGCGACTTCCTCAAGCTCACTTTGATGGTCGGTGGAGCCAATTTTCAAGTCCCCAATCGCCGGGATCAGGAAGTCGCCGGACAGGATCAGCGCCAACTTCAGCGAAGTTATTCGGCGTTTCTCTCCTGGCAACATCTGTTTTCGCCCACGCTCATCGGCGAGGTCTCTGGATTCTATCGTACGTCGACTGCTGAACTCCGGTCCAACCAACTCGCCACGCCGGTCGTCGCCTTCCAAGATCGGCGGCTGACTAATTACGGGTTCATCTCCTCGCTCTCCTACGCCGGCCGCGGCCATACGTTCAAGACGGGGGTTCAACTGACGCGCACGCCTCTCCGAGAAGATCTCACCCTCTATCCCACCGATCCCGAAGCTTTTGAACCGCTGGTCGATGAAACGGGAATGGAACGCCCCAACCCTATTTTGCAATTCTCGGCAACTCATCCCTTCGCGTTCACCGATCGGCGCATCGGAACGAAGCTGGCCTTCTACGTACAGGATCGCTTCTCACCGTTGGCCAATCTGACGCTCGATGTAGGCCTCCGCTTCGACCACTATGACCTCATCATCAGCGATCGGGAATTCAGCCCGCGCATTGGGCTGGCCTACTTCATTCCCCGAACCCAAACCGTCCTTCGGGCCTCATACAACCGATTCTTCCAGCCTCCGCCAGCCGAGAATCTCCTGTTGGCCAGTTCGCCGGAAGCGGCACGATTGTCTCCCTTGGCGGTGACCAAAGGAGAGAAGGGATTCAAACCCGTTCAGCCAGATAAAGAACACGTCTTCGAAGTCGGCATTCAGCAGCAGTTGACGCCGTTGATGCAGCTCACGGTGTCCGTGTATCACAAACAGATTCAGAACTTCGCCGACAAGGATCAATTCTTCGACACCGGCGTCATCTTCCCCATCTCCATCTTCGCCGGGCGCGTCACTGGCGTCGAAGCGCGCCTAGACACGGCGGAATGGCGGGGGCTCTCCGGCTTCATCAGCTATGCCAACGCTCGATCATTCGGCATCACACCGATCAATGGAGGACTCTTCCTTGGCGAGGCTGTGGAATCGCTGGAGAATCCGGGCCTTCGCTTCCCCAACGACCACGACGAGCGCAATGCGGGCCAGTTTCAGATCAATTACACGAATAAAAAGACCGGATGGTGGATCGCATGGGGAGGCCGATATGATTCAGGCCTGCCCGTCGAGATCGAACCGGGTTCAACGCGACAGTCATTCCTCGCCCGAGGCATTGATTCCCGTCTGCTCGATCAAATCGACTTCCGCCGGGGCCGGGTCAAACCCCACACGATCTTCAATCTCTCGACGGGCATCGATCTCTTCCGAAAGGAGCGCGCCCAGGTGTCGCTGACGTTGGATATTCAAAATCTCACCAACAAACTGTTCCTCTACAACTTCGAGAGTGTCTTCTCGGGCACTCACGTGGGGCCTCCACGACTGTGGAGTGGGCGAATCGCCATCCGGTTCAGATGAACGCCGGTTCCGTGGACGCCCGCTGGAGGGGCCGTCGCCGAGCGGATGAGAGAGGTCGCGCAGAGGGGAGCATGACACGGGGACTCTCTGGAGATTCCCCCTCTGTCGCGATCACGCTCGCCAGTGCGCTGGGCGTCGCTCTGTATCCAGCCGGGCAGCGTGTTCTCTCAACAAGGTCCAGGCGCGAGCGATGTGCTCTTCGGTCGTACGCAGGTTGCCGATGGCCATGCGCAAAGCGAATCGTCCCCGCAATCGCGTATGGGAGAGGTAGATCCGCCCCGTTCGGTTGACAGACTCCAGAAGCGCTTCGTTCAGCTCATCGAGATAAGCCTCAACATCATCGCTTCCATCGGGCAAATCATGTGGATGGGCGCGGAAGCAAATCGTGCTGAACGGTACGGGAGCCAATCGCTCGAAGTCTGGATGGGCGTCGATCCAGCGAACGACGCGCTCGGCCCACTGTATGTGTTGCCGAATGCGCGCTGCCAATCCTTTACGTCCGAACGCGCGAATGACCATCCATAATTTGAGGGCGCGGAAACGCCGTCCCAATTGCACGCCGTAGTCCATATAATTCCGCACCTGCTCGTCCTCGGTCGTGCGGAGATATTCGGGGACGAGACTGAATGCGCGCCGGAGAACATCGAAGTGACGACAATAAAACGCGCTCAAATCGATGGGCGTAAATAGCCACTTGTGGGGATTCACGACGATGGAATCGGCTCGCTCACATCCATCGAGCACCCAGCGCATCTCAGGGAGAATCGCTGCTGATCCCCCATAAGCCGCATCGACGTGGAGCCAGAGCCCGTGCCGCTCGGCGATATCAGCGATGGCTGGAACCGGATCGACGCTGGTCGTGGATGTGGTGCCTATGGTCGCCACGATGCAGAATGGTCGCCATCCCGCCGCTCGATCCTCTTCAATCGCCCGCTCCAATGCCTGGGGATCGAGGCGAAACTCCTCATCGACAGGAATCTTACGCACGCCCTCCTGGCCAATGCCCAACGTGATGGCCGCCTTTTCGATTGACGAGTGCGCCTGCTCGGACGTGTAAAGGCGCAATCGCGGCACCTCGGGGCGCCCGGCTAACCCTTTTTCTCTCACCTTCATATCGGGTATCCGCTCTCGCGCGGCCGCAATAGCGTGCAGACTGGATATAGATGCCGTGTCGTAAATGATCCCCTGAAACGAGGGCGGAAGTCCGACCATCTGGCGAAGCCAGTCCAGCACGACCTCCTCTAACTCCGTCGCCGCGGGCGCCGTTTTCCATAACATGGCGTTCACGTTGAACGCCGCACACAATAACTCTCCGAGAATCCCCGGGCCCGATCCAGTGATAGCGAAATAGGCGAAGAAGGCGGGATGATTCCAGTGGGTTAATCCGGGAACGATGATCTTCTCCAGATCCTCTAGAATGCTATCCATGGATTCGGGCTCATCGGGCGGTTGAAGCGGCAACTGCTGTCGAACTCGACCCGGCGTGACCTCGGACAGAACCGGATATCGATCGACCGCGGCCAGGTAATCGGCGATCCAATCGATGATTCGATGACCGTAGGTGCGAAAGACCTCTGGATGCATGTCGCCGAACTCTCCGATCGGCGCGCCACGTGAGTGGGTATTTGACATAACGGGCTCCTCCTGATGATTCGTGGCCGACATGGCGACTAGGGATGAGATACTGTATCGTCATTGATCACAGAGCGCAACGAACGTCTGCATGCCGATGAAGGGGCCGAGACGCCCTCGCGCCACGACCATCAAAGGTCGCTCGGGACCTACCGGCCCTGGGGAATGGGTTCGCCCGTCCGCGCTCATGGAGGTGAGGGAACAATTCCTCAGATCGTGCTCCCGGATCATTTCACAGCGCCTCTTCGGGACGCTCAGCTTCCGGAGGCGTATCGGACGTCACGGAGAGCTTTGCTCTCCCCGAGAGTTTCTGCTATTTTCTCCTCCTACTTTCATCCCAGAGAGCGGATCATGCCGGAAAAACTCAGGGCCGATGATTTTCGGTTCATCTTCATGTGTCTGATCGCCGCCGGAATGGCCCTCATTTTCAGCATCAAATATTTCCACGCCGCATTTCCCGAAGCGTCGCTCAATATCGACGTCAGACGAGAGGAATCGCGACCTATCGCCGAACAATTCCTTTCAGCTCGGGGATATACGGTGAACGGGTATCGGCACAGCGCCGTTTTCGATTATGATGAGCAGGCCAAGGTCTTTCTGGAAAAAGAGATGGGCCTGGAGCGCGCTCAACGAGTGCTGGGCTCCACAATTAAGCTCTGGCGCTGGAGTCATCGCTGGTTCCGACCGCTCCAAAAGGAGGAATTTCGCGTCGATGTGACGCCGCAAGGGGAGATCGTCGGCTTTCAACACCTCGTTCGGGAAGAAGCCCCAGGAGCCTCCCTGACCGCTCGAGCCGCTCAGGATGTCGCCGAAACGTTCCTCGTCGAGGTCATGCACAAGGACCTGACGACCCTGGAGTTCATCCAGGCGCACACCCAACAGCGACCCCACCGCACTGATCACATATTCACCTGGCGAGAGCGCTCGTTCGACGTCCGGGGGGCCTCTTATCGGTTCGAGGTCACTGTACAGGGAGACGAGATTGGCGGATATCGGGAATACCTCAAAGTGCCGGAGCAATGGACGCGCCGGTACCGCAAACTGCGCTCGCTGAACCAGACCACGGGAATGGTGGACACTATGGTGATGCTCGCGCTGTTTGTGGGACTGCTCGTGATACTCGTTCAGCGCATCCGCCGGGAAGACATTCGTTGGAAGGTAGCCTTCACATTCGGCGTATTAACCACAGGACTCAATTTCCTCGCTTCGCTCAATGAGCTTCCCATTCGCGAATTCTACTATCCGACGACGGAGTCGTATCCTGGCTTCCTGATCGGGATCGTTCTGGACAGCTTGCTCAGCGCCCTGGGATGGGGAGCGCTCATCTTCATCATCACTGCGGCCGCCGAATCTCTCTATCGTCAACGCTATCCGGACAAGCTCGCGCTGAGTCACATCCTCCGCTGGCGCGGCTTGCGCACGAAGCGGGCATTTCGCAGCCTCGTTCTGGGACTCACCCTGGCGCCCTGTTTTATCGCCTATCAAACGCTCTTTTACCTGCTGGCCAACAAGTTTGGCGCCTGGGCGCCGGCGGAGGTTCCCTATGATGATCTGCTGAACACGCGGCTGCCCTGGGCGTTTGTCCTGTTGGCGGGCTTCTTGCCCGCCGTCTCCGAGGAATTTTTCTTCCGGATGTTCTCCATCCCCTTTCTGGAGAAGCTCCTGAAGAACGGCTGGCTGGCGCTGGGCCTAGCTGGTTTCATCTGGGGCTTCGGGCATGCTGGCTACCCCAACCAGCCCTTCTACATTCGCGGCGTGGAGGTCGGTCTGGCGGGCATCCTCGTCGGTCTCGTCATGGTCCGGCTGGACATCCTCGCCGTCCTCATCTGGCATTATACTGTCGATGCCACCTATACGGCGTTGTTGATGCTCCGCTCCCATGACACCTACATCGCTCTCTCCGGGGCGCTGACGGCGTTCATCTTCCTCGTCCCTCTGATTGTGGCTATCTGGGGGTATCTCCGTCGCGGTGGTTTTGAAAGTGATGCGGGGTTGACCAACCAGGACGAAGTCCTTCCTCCCGGTGAGGAACCGGAGATGGAAGAGTTCGAACGCGAATGGGTGATGATCGATTATCTCCCCCTTTCGACTCGGCGCATTCTCATCGGAGGTCTCGCCGTGGGGCTCCTGCTCAGCCTGTATGCTGTTCATGTCGAACGTTTCGGCGATTTCGTCGATTTTGGTATCACTCGCATCCAAGCGAAACAGAAAGCCGACGAATTCCTGGTCACCGAAGGCGTAGACGTCAGCTCATACGACTGGGTCGTATACGCGCATTCTCGGTTTCACCCTCTGGAAGGAAAATACATCCTGGAACACGCTGATGTGGGGAAGGCCAACCGCTTCTTTGGTGGGGAGATGAAAAGTGTCTTTTGGGCGGTGAGGTATTTCAAGCCGTTGGAGAAAGAGGAATACCGGGTCTATATCGATCCGCGAGAGGGTTCCGTGTACACTTTCGAACACATTGTTGCCGAAGATGCGCCTGGAGCTGAAGTGAGCGAGGAGCGAGCCCTGGCGTTGGCTCGCGACTTCCTCCTCTCCCGAGGATTCGATCCTCAGGCCTTTGATCTGGTGGAATCATCGACTGAGAAGCGCCCGGCGCGACGGGATTACCGATTCATTTGGCAGGCGCGCGAGGGAGATCCCCGGAATATCGGAGGAGCGCGATTCCGACTCGGTCTTGAGGTGGTGGGCGATCGCGTTGGGCGCTTCTGGCCGTTCCTGAAACTGCCCGAGGACTGGGTACGTGCCCGCCAGAAAGAAACGGCATGGACGGCGATGAGATTCTGGGGGCGCATTCTGCTCATCGGGGCCCTCGCCTTCTTTGGGCTCGCCATCTTCATCAATGCGGCGCGCCATGGACTCATCAGGTGGCGGCGAACGCTGGGACTTGCCGCCGGAGTCGCCGTTCTCTATGGCCTCGATCTTCTGAACAAGCTCCCTCTCTTCTACCGCGACTACACCACATCGCTCGATCCCACCATCTACGTCATTACTCAGATCGCCGGAGACGCCATGACGATGACGATCATCTTCGTGCTCGCCGTGCTGGCCATCGGCGGGGGAAGCGTCCTCTATCCGGAAGCGCTCCAGATACTGGAGCGGTCTTATCGGCGGCCGCGAGCTCGCGATGCGATCATCAGTTCGCTATTGCTCACCGGAACGATAATGGGATTAGGACAACTGCGCCATTGGTTGATGGACCACTTCCCGCAGAGGGCCTCTGTCTCCGGGCTTTCGCTGCCCAACGATATTGATACGGTATTGCCGGTGGCCTCTCAGTTGATCTCGGCGATCTTCGCCACGTTGGCCGTGACGGTCGTCTTAGGAGTGATCGCTCACCTGGCTCGCCGGCACTTGAAGGGAGCCGGACTCAAGACGCTGGTTATCATTCTCATCCTTCCGTTTCTGGTCCCCGACGAGGCGAGAAGCCGTTCGGAGTTCCTGTTTGGTCTGGCCTGGCTGGGCATCACTGTCGGGGCAGCGTTGGCGCTCCTTTATGGCGTTTTTCGCGACAACGTGTTGGCCTACCTGGTAGGGATATTTCTCACCGCCTGTGTGACGAACGGGATTCGATTGATCCAGCAATCCTCGCTCTTTCTCACCGTCAATGGTGGCCTGCTGCTGGCCATCGCCGGATGGATCGTGGTCTGGCTTCTCTCGAGCGGGCCATTGACAAGCTCAAGGACGACATCGAGAAACCGCCCGCTGGGTTGAGACTTCTGCTCAGTTCGGAGTGAATGGACTTTGGAGCCGCTCCCCCCATTGACCGGGAGAGAGAGCGAAACCAGCTCTTTCACATGGATCTCGAGAGGGGACATCTCTTTCCTGATAGCCTCAAAGGACTGATCGGCCAGGCGGCGAAGCGAAGGGTTCGAGAGCCTCTTGGACGGCGCTCACGGTCAGAGCTGTCTGAAACACGATGACGTGAGGAGAGGATTCGATCGGGACTTGACGACTGGCTCGCCACTCATTCGATGCCGCCAATAAAAAGTTCTTCAGCCCGGCGCGCTGAAGTTGCGTGACTCGGTCCCGCAACCAGCGCGGCGTCCAGAACCCGAGGATTTCCAGATAGACGCACCTCCTCGATGAATCATCCTTCAGGCGAAAGACGACATCAGGGATGAACACGCTCTCACCGAGATGGATGACAGCGTGATTCGGCGCTACCTCCCATCGACTCTCCTGGTGGGGCCATTTTTCTATCAGCTTCTCTGCCACAGGAGGCCGAGAGGACGCTTCTGTCGGTCGGTGGAGGCGAAATCGATTCTGTGCACTGGTCAATTCAAAGAATGCCGATCCTCCTCTCTTATGGGTGATCTCCGCCCGCATACGCCAGCGGTCACACTCGATGAGAGCAGGAAAAAACACGGCCATCTGGACGCCGTATTTTTGTGACCGATGGAACATGGACAGCGGCCCATCTAGTCGGATCTCGTATCCGGTGTCAGCCGTTCCCCGAATAGTGTGGATGAGCCGGTGAGCCTTCACGGCATCGAACAACCGCCGATACCCTTCCGGCGGCTGTGGTTCCAACCAGATGCGCATCTCGAGGCACCGATAGAGGAGAGCTTGAGCCTGAGCCAGATTATACTCGTCCAGGAGTTCCTGCGGGGTTGGTTCATCAAATTCGACGAGGATGTGATTCTCGGGCAAATCGGCGTAGAGGCTCTGGAGGAGGTTTTCGGGCGAGCACTGCAATTCATGAGCCGAGTCTGAGAGCACGCGTTGACGATGGGCTCCCCCATCCACCACTGGATGGACGCGGCGCGCTGTGAGGAAGAGAACGCGCCGGGCCTCCGCCGGATCTACGGAACTGATCGTATCGAAGAGACAGCGATCCATGAGCAGTTTGATCAACCCGCGAAGAACCTTATAGTCGGGATCAACACCGACGTATTCTTCTAGAGCGCGCTCCAAGTCACCGCGGGAGCGACCTCGATGCTGTCGAAAGAGTGCGATGAGATCGGCGGCGACGCGCTGCATCTGTGGCTCATCGGCGCGGATAGTCCGAGGCCCCGTGCGTCGCCCCCGCCGCCAACTCATGGCCAGATCGGCAGTGAGCATAGCCAATCCCCGTTCCGTCCATCATGCCAGCATTCTCTCCTCCACTGGCGTTCGTCGCCAGAACGGCTTCCTTGGATCCAGACTCTATCCTTCATGAGATCACGCCAAACCGTTTCCCCACGCGCCGAAATGCCTCCAGGGCACGATCCAACTGGTCGCGAGTATGAGCGGCCGAAATCTGCGCCCGCAGTCGCGCTTGGCCTTTAGGGACGACCGGATACCAGAGACCTTTGATGTACACGCCCTCTTTCAACAGCTCCATGCTCATGTCCATGGCCAACGGCGCCTCGCCCAGCATGATGGGCACGATAGGATGCACCCCTTCGATGATCGTGTACCCGAGATTCTTGATCTCCCGGCGGAAGTAGGCCGTATTCTCGTGGAGGCGGTCAACAAACGATCGATCGGTTTCCAGGAGATTCAACGCTTCGATCGAGGCCATGACGACCGGAGGAGGCAAGGTGTTGGAAAACGTGTAGGGGCGCGACTTCTGCCGCAAGAAGGTGATCAATTCTTGGCGTCCGGCAATGAAGCCGCCCGATGCTCCGCCCAGCGCCTTTCCAAACGTCCCGGTGATGACATCGACTTGACCATGAACCCCAAGGGCCTCGGCCGTCCCCCGACCCGTCTCGCCCAACACGCCCGTAGCGTGGGAGTCATCGACGAACAGGAGCGCGTGATACTGTTTGGCCAGGGTCACCAATTTGTCCAGGGGAGCCAGATCCCCTTCCATGCTGAACACGCCATCGGTGGCGATGATTCGAACACGGTAGTCCTCTCCGCGGTCTGCCTCCAGCCACTCGCTGAGCTTCTCCACATCGCCGTGCGGGTAGGGTTTAGATTCCGTCGTTTTAGTGATGATGCGGCAGAGTCGAATACCATCAATGATGCTGGCATGATTGAGTTGATCGCTATAGATTACGTCACGATAGCTTTTGTGCCCCAAATCGTTGGCCAATAGTCCTGCAAAGAAGGCTTCGTTCGCGGCAAAGCAGGAGGAATGAAGAATGGCATCCTCGCAACCGACAAACGCGGCGATCTTTTGCTCCAACTCGAAATGAATCTTCTGCGTGCCACAAATGAAGCGCACCGACGCGAGCCCATATCCATATTCTTTCAATCCCCGTGCCGCCGCTTCCTTGATCTTCGGGTGATTCGACAATCCCAGATAATTATTTGAGGCCAGCATGATGACATCTCGCCCATCCACCTTCACGACTCCTCCTTGCTCGCCCTCAATGGGTACCTCATATTTGAACGTTTTACTCTCTTTGATCTTGTTGATCTCCTCGGTGATGGCCTGATAAAGATCATCTCGTGTGAACATCGTCATGCCTCCTTCAGGAAAGTGAACGCCATACTGTTAATCCCCTACATAGGCATCGGGATTGGGCGTGAAAATCAATTTCATAGCTTGACCAGCCAGGAGTTCTTGAAAGGCCTCCTGGTAACTCTCCAGCGGATAAGGTTTGGGAGCCATCATCTCGACGAGGCGATTTTTGAGTCCGAATTTGTCGGCCCGAACCAGATTGAGCATGGTATTCCAGGTATCGAACATCCGGCGCCCGAAGATCCCTTTGAGGGTCACCCCTTTCCAGATCACGCCGCTGGCCACGTCGAACTCTCTCAAAGGGTGTCGAGGGATACCGAGCAGGACGATGGTCCCTCCATTGCGGACGATGCGAATGGCATCTTCATAGGCCGCCGCCGCTCCCGACATTTCTAACACCACGTCCACTCCGCCGCTGGCTTTCTCTTGTCGCTTCACCGTCTCGTAGAGATCTTGACGACCGTGAATGGCATCGAAGAAGAAATCGGCGCCAAACTCTCGCGCCAGTTCGAATCGATGTTCGAGATCGACCGCTTCGGTGACGTAAATGCGCGCAGCGCCGTGAACGCGCGCCAGCAAAGTGGCCATCAATCCGAGCGGTCCTAAGCCCAGGATGGCCACCGACTTGCCCCCGACGTCGGCGACCTGAACGGTGTGAACGGCATTGCCCAGTGGATCGAGCATGGCCGCCAGACGGGGAGGGATCAACGAGGTGTCTCCGCGCTTCCCCAGCAGGATGACATTACTGCGAGGAACGACGACCGATTGGGCAAAGCACCCGTCCAGGTGCACGCCCTTGACGCGAACGTTGAGACAGATGTGCGCATTCCCGGTCCGACACAACGTGCAATGTCCACAAGGAATGTGCATCTCCGCCGTCACATAATCTCCGGGTTCGATGACCAAATCGGGATCTACTTCTCGAGCGCGTACTGTCTCTCGACCTTCACCGACCGACTCGACAATGCCACAAAATTCGTGACCGACGATGATCGGGCGGTAGCTGTCCGGATGATCCAGATAACGCCGCATTTCATCTTTGATGCCTTCGTTATCGGCGCTCTGATAGATGCTCTTGTCCGTGCCACAGACGGAGGCCGCCAACACCTTGATTTTCACTTCATCATAACTCGGTTCGGGCTCAGGATGATCAGTACTCAGGGTGAGTCCATTACGTTCCAGATTCTCTTTCAACAAACACTTCATGGCCTCCTCCTGTTCTCCAACAATTCGACTCCATTGTTCCATTCCCGCACTGTATCAATGCATGCGCGCTTATCGGCTTCTCGTCCGAATTATACATTCCTGTTGGAAAAATGCAAATGCGCCGAGCGGGGCATCGCCGCGAGATCAGCCCGTCTTCCCTGGAGAAACTCCGGAGATGCATCGAAGCGAGACAGGTTGTTGCTGTTCAACGTCGATCTGCCTTCGATGCGATTTCCACCAGAGGACTCTCGCGGGCTCATGCTCATCATGAGGGTTGAAGGTGACAGAGCGTGAGATCCCCTCTTGTGCCATTTCGCTTGGCCGGGAGTGTTTTTCGACAGTGCCACTCCCTGCAGTCACTGGTCGTCTCCCCCTCGCCTCCATGCTAGACTATAGGTCCATCTCATAGACAATCGGAGGAGAACACCATGACATCATCTCGTTTTCGTCTTGCCGCGGTCATTGCTTTAGGGTGCGCTCTGGTTCTGCTCACCATGTACACGACCCATCCCCAATCCTCCCAGGAGGCTGCACGTCTCCACAAGCTTTTCAAAGAGGAATGGGAATACACGCTCAGAGAGAATCCCGTCTTCGCCTCGACTCTGGGCGATCGGCGCTACAATGATCGATGGCCGGACGTGAGTTTGGCCCCCATCGAACGGCGTCACCAACACAATCGGCGGGTGTTGCAGAAGCTAGCCACTATTCAATATGAGGCTCTCTCGGAAGCGGACAAGTTGAACTACACCCTGTTCAAGAAGAAGTACGAAATGGAGGTCGAAGGCCACCAATATCGCTGGTATCTGCTCCCCCTCAATCAACGGGAGGGCATTCAACTGGCCGATGAGCTGGCCGGCGCGTTGCGATTCACCACGATCAAGGATTACGAGGACTGGATTGCCCGGTTGCGCGCCTTTCCGACGTATATGGATCAAACGATCGCCCTCATGCGCGAAGGGATCAAAATGGGCATGGTTCATCCGAAAGTCATCATGGAGCGCGTGCGACGTCAGATTGCGGCCCAGATCGTCGATGATCCCGCGGAGAGCCCCTTCTTCAAGCCATTCACCCACTTCCCCGAGACGATCCCGGCCGACGTCCGCCAACGACTCATCGCCGAAGCTCGGCGAGCTATCGGCGAGGACGTCGTCCCCGCATTCCGGACATTTCAGAAATTTTTCCTCACCGAGTATCTCCCCGCCTGTTCCGACCGCGTGGGCATCTGGCAATTGCCGAGAGGAAAGGAGATGTACGCCTTTCGCGCTCGTCTGTTCACCACGACGAATTTAACGCCCGAGGAGATTCACCAGATCGGTCGGCGAGAAGTCCAGCGCATCCGCGCCGAGATGGAGAAGATCATCGATCGCGTTCACTTCAATGGGACGTTCGAAGAATTTCTCGACTTCCTGCGCACTGATCCCCGATTCTACTACAAAGATCCACAAGATCTCCTTCTCGCTTACCGCGCCCTCTGCAAGCAAATCGATCCCACGTTGGTGAAGTTGTTCGGGAAACTCCCCAGAATGCCCTATGGCGTCGAGCCTATACCCGAAACTATTGCTCCCGATACGACGACCGCCTATTACCGACCGCCGGCCGCTGATGGCTCGCGGGCGGGCACATATTTTGTCAATCTCTACAAACCCGAAGTCCGCCCCAAATACGAGATGGAAGCGCTCTCCATTCACGAAGCCGTCCCCGGGCATCATCTTCAAATTGCGCTGGCCATGGAATTGGGCGAGCTCCCGGAGTTCCGGCGCTACACGGGCTATACGGCTTTCACCGAGGGGTGGGGACTCTACAGCGAGAGCCTGGGAGAAGAACTCGGATTCTATCGCGATCCCTATTCGAAGTTCGGTCAACTCACCTACCAAATGTGGCGAGCCGTCCGGCTGGTCGTGGATACGGGAATGCACTACTATGGATGGACGCGGCAACAGGCCATCGACTTCTTCAAAGCCCAAGCGGCGAAAACGGAGCAGGATATCATCAATGAGATCGATCGCTATATTGCTTGGCCCGGACAAGCTCTCGCCTACAAAATCGGCGAGATGAAAATCAAGGAACTGCGAACGCGCGCCGAACGGGAGCTCGGTGAGCGATTCGACATTCGCGCCTTTCACGACGTGGTGTTAGGCAGTGGAGCCGTGCCTCTCGACGTCCTGGAAGCCAATGTTCAAGCCTGGATCGCGCGGATGAAGCGGCCGTGAGGAGCATAGTGGAAGGAACGCATCATCACCGCCCGCTCGTTCCCTGATCCATGAGCCAGTCGATCACCGCCTCGCCGACGCGGGCATCAACTGGCTCATCCAGATGGGCATAGCCCAGGCACGCTCGCTCCGGGTGCCATCGCAGGAGATGGTCCATGTCGCTCATCATGTTCAGACGGAAGGCCTGGTGACCGGCTTCGGCTAATGCCTGGGCGAGATGGCGAGCGTCCTCCGGAGGGACTTGAACGTCTTTCTCCCCTTGAAGGAGGAGCACGGGCACGCGAACTCTTCGCATGGTCTCCAGAGGATCATGCTGGAAGTGCTGCCGATACCAGCTCAAGGCGAACGAATTTTTGAGCGCCTGGAACTCGCTCGCCGTCAACCAGGGAAGGTCCTCCTGAAGATCTTCCAGGGTGTAATCGTCCCACTCTCCCTGACTTCGTCGGATGAAATCGAGAAGTTGCTCTTCCCGCTCCACCGCGGCTTGAATCTCGCTCTCGGTGAATCCCTGAGCGCGATGCAGCCACTCTGTTTGCCAGAGGAGGAGTTGATCCAGCGGTCGCGCCGGCCCGGCGATGACCATGAGACCGGCGACCGGTTCCTCCATCGCCAGAATGGGGGCAATCTCAGCCCCTTCGCTGTGTCCGAACAGAAAGATCGGGCCGACCTCTGGTTGCTCTCGAAGCCATTGAAGAGCGGCTCGGGCATCTTCGATGAGGTCGCGGAAACTGGCCCGTCGCCAATCGCCGTCGCTCGCTCCCGTCCCTCGTTTGTCGTAACGAAAGCTGGCCACGCCGTTCCGCGCCAGATGATAGGCCAGTGCCTTTTGGACATCGAACGACACGCCGGGAGCGTTTCCATCTCGATCAATGGGACCACTGCCGGCAATCAGAAGGACTGCCGGCGGAGAGCCGCTTCCCGTCTTCGCCGGCAGCATCAATGTTCCGGCTAATGAGACGCCGTCGTGACCAGGAAACCGATGCTCCCTCTCTTCACTTCCCAGCGGGACCTGGAGGTCCGGTCGAGGGCCTTTATCAATGTTGAATCCCGAGGGAAACAGATCGCTCCGATAGATGAAGGCGCGCTGGTAGGGGAGACGCCACCCGATGAGATGATCTCCTTGAACGAACAGCTCGACATTCCACGGACCGAGGACGGCGAGAAATCGATCGGCGCGTTCCACGCCACCGGCCGCATCGATCTCCACCTGGAGGGGCTCAACGCGCTGAACTTCGAAGAGGGGAGCGGTCAAGGACCAGGGATCGAGACCGGTGAACGGCCGAACTGAGGCCGCTCCGTTTTCTTCACTTTCCATGAGGATCTGATGAACGATGAGCAGGTGGCTCAATACATTGCTGGGAACGACCACGAAGTCCAGATCCGATTGGACCTCTCGCTCTCTCTGTTGGGAGCCGAGGCGAACTTCGAGTTGGGCTCGATGTCCTTGAACCTCCACGCTGGCCTGCCCGAGCACGCCCCCCGACCGCAGGCGCCATTGTCCCTGGCGAGGCCGCCACTGACGATCGAGATGAAGGTCTTGATCGAGCTGGAGTGGTTGCTCTGCCCCGATATCCAGCTCCGTCGTTGACGTCAGTCGATATCCTCCGCCAAACGACGCTCGCAGGGTGAACGTCTCCTGACCGATGAGATACCCGGCTTGACGGAGAGCAAAGGTTCCCCGATCCACAATCTGAGTCTGCGCCGGGTATCTTTGTCGGTATGATGAAGCGAGGATGAGAACGAACAAAAGGCTCCACAGGGGAAGTTTCTTCGCGATTCGCCGATTCAAGGGTCTCCTCCTGTCGATTTCGAATTCAACCCATTGTCCAGAATGCATCGCGCCACTCTCGGCCTCGAACCATCCTGACCGGATCCATCTGGACGTCCAATTCATCGTTCGGATCATTCCCCAGCGGCGCAAACGGAAACAGTGCAGGCGTTCCCTCAACGGTCGACACGACATTCGAGTCACTTCCTGCACGTGCTTTCCCTGCCGGTGAGGCATCTTGTCCGGCGCTATATTTCCGGAGTCGGGACATTGCCCCAAGCCGTTTTCGGCTCCACTGGTTTTTTGTTTATTATTTTGCCTGTTTGGGTATTGATATCAATAAACCCGACGGGGATTCTTCTGGTATTAAATGCGAAGAATTCCTTGCCGGAAATGTTATGGCGCGAGGGATTAACTGCCTCAACAAATATTATCCTTCTAAATTCACAATTCCCACAGTCCATATCCGGGTTATTAATTCCTAAAGGACAATGATGCCGTCTTGCCATAGCCGGGTCGACATCTCTCATTTTCGCCATTTGTACTGAGAGAGGGCGCCTTAAGTGCTCAAAGGGATGAAGAACCCAATCGGCAATGAGGCCGATCGTACGGTGTTGTTTATATAAGTGATGTTCACTCCCTGTATTGGCGATCATCCCTTGCATGATATAGTCCACCGGCATCACATATCCCAGATATGCCCTGCCTTTATCTAGAAATGCAATATCTGCTGACTGCATCGCGTTCAAGACAGCAGTTTCTCTCTCACCGTCCTCCGGCATAATTGATACAAGGGTTATATTACCTTTTGACTGGAGCCGAAGCGAATTCAGAGTGACAATCCGGCACACAAAGCCGATGCCAATAACGACGATGACCACGGATGCCAAAGCGAGTAAAGTTTTAGGCTGAAATAGACGGGCCGATAATGAAGGAGAGAATTTGTTTGCCCGTAGACGCGGGAAAAACATCCCCGTTTTTCTCATATATGCTTCGTATGAATCTCCATATTGCCGAAGCATTCTGCGCTCTTCATCTTTAGCCAAGAAGTAATAAAGAATGAACATCATAGAGAGGGTGACGAGGACTATGAAGCGTGGCCATAAAATGGCCATGCCCACTCCCCATAGACCAAGTGAGGTATACTGAGGATGCCGTACAAAGCGATAGAGCCCTCGCGTTGCTATTCCCCACTTAAATATCTTCCCGAGATAGACCTGTAGAGCACAAGCAATAAAAGTGATGGAACCTACAACGAATAATACAGAACCTGCAATCCGAATGATCTTCAGTGGCACGGTTGGTGGCAATATCATATGGGGCAAGAAAAAGTGTGTGAGCCATCTGGTCATGGGATAGGCATCCAACCCATGGAAGATAGGGTTGAATACCGAATAGAAGAAAAAGGCAAAGGGACTGATCATGATCATGACTTCAAAGGCCATTATGAAGAAAACAAGGGTGCCTCCTTGCGCGGCGATACCTTTGGCCCATTCCCTCATTTTTTTCATCGATAACTTCCTCCACTTTGTTATGACGCCTAACGTCTATGCGCCCTGCCGCTATGGAGCGCTAGCAGGGTAGCGGTCAGGTGCAGCGACTCATCAGGCTGTCCTTTGAAAGTGACCATACAGATACATTTGTTCCACTCCGCCGGGAGTAACGTGTAATTCCTTGACGCTCTTCTTGAGCCGAAGCTTTGAACCCAGGGTTCTTTGCGACTCATCAGCGGAATATCGCTTCACCGGCAGCCCGCTGCAACTTGGAGGCGCTTCTAGAGAGAACGTGGCTATGATGAAGCGACCTGAGGGTCTTAACGCCTTCAAGAGATTGTCTACATACCGCTCTTGCTGCTGTGGGTGCGTCAAAAAGTGAAACACGGCCCGATCATGCCATAAGTCGTAATGACAGGCTGGCGGGTCGACGAAGGTTATATCTGCTTCGAGCCAAGTGACCGATGACGCTCTTTCACCCAGTCGTTTTTTTGCCCATGCCAAAGCTGTGCGCGACAGATCCAACACAGTTATCGAGCGATAGCCACCCGCCAGCAAGTCATCGATCAATGTAGAAGCGCCACCACCAACATCAATGATGGGTGAATCTTCGTCTAAAGAGCGTGCTCGTATCCACCGGAGAGAAGTCTCCAAGCGAGGCTCATACCACCCGACTTCATCCGGTGGATTGGTCTGGTAACCCTTTTCCCAGTGCTGCGATGTCGTCATGTGATGTATCTTTTCAGCCTAATGGGATGGCCGGTGAACCGGGACCCATAGGACCATCAGTCCCACTCTCTGATTCAGCCGCCGCAGGTGGCAGTAATCAGTGTGGCTCACCTGCCACTCCGTTCACCCGGCCGTCGGCGGTTGGGTGAACAGCCAAACTCAGCCGCCGTGGGCAGCACACAGTTTAAAGTAGCACGGAGGTGTGCAACACTGCAAGCGAACACAATCGTCAAGCCCACGGTCGGTTGAAGCGGCTTATGAGATGGAGAGGAAGTGATGGGAAAGCAAGGGGCCCAGCTCACGTTGCTGAGGATCACCGAGACGATGCGCGACCTGGGCCACGAGCCGATGGCGTGGATGGAGCATCAGCATGCCGAGGAGTTGGAGCTGGAGAGCACCTCCTGTCCTCAGTGCGGAGCGCCAGGTGGAGCGTGAACGGGCCCGTCCCGACTTTTACTGTCGAGGTCACCAGGAGGGATTGGCCCGTCAGAGACGGTACGGGAGGTTCGGAATGGGACAATATGACTGGCACAAGGCAGCGATCCAGATGACGCTGGAGATATCCCGTGAGACGGCGAGCGTGGTGTTCAAGGAGTTGGCCACGACGGCGGCCCGTGACCTCATGATGCATGAGATGGCGGGGGCGTGAGGAAGGAGCTGATGCTTTTAGACGTAGCGCCGACGGCCGAAGAGATCAACCAGTGGGGGACAATGGCACTGCATGCCCCGTGAACAGGAGCGCATAGGAGGACGATGAGCAATCTCCATCACGCACCCTCTCGGACGTGGATAGCGTCAACCTCCGGACAGATCCATCGAAGTGCCCATGGACCACCACGTACGGATACCTCACCAACGGGCGGCGAGAGCGAAATAATGAATCCTCTGCCCGTTCATCCCGCTGTGACGGTTCTCAAAGAGAAAAGGAGGGCATAGCCATGTGAGGATTGAATTTCTTCGATGAATGGGTAGAATTGATTCGTTGTTGAGAGGGTGCAGGGCGCACGGAGAAAGAGAGACTTCATGAGGATCGGAGCAACTATCATGAGAGCCATTCAAAGGCACCTCGACCGACCGACACAAGCGGCGCGTTCGCTGGGTGCGAGCATCGATGTGGCGATCAGCGATCGACAGAGAGAGACAAATGATGAAGGCGATTAAACAAATCGGCGTTCTCACTGGCGGAGGCGACGCCCCGGGCCTCAATGCGGTGATTCGCGCCGTGGTCAAGACGGCGACCAACGAATATGGATGGTCGGTCTTGGGCATCGAAGACGGTTTCGAAGGCTTGTTGGGAGAGACGCGAACGCGCCCGCTTCGCCCGAGCGATGTCCGAGGACTCCTCCCTCGGGGCGGCACGATCCTGGGGACGCGAAACCGAGGTCACTTCGCCATTCAGCGGGTGGAGGAGAAGATCATCAAGCCGGAAGCCGCTTACCGAGAGGCGGTGGCCAATATTGAGCGACTGCGCCTCGATGCCCTGGTCGTGATTGGAGGAGATGGGACGCAGACCATCGCCTACGAATTTTTTCAGCGGGGCGTCCCCCTGGTTGGCGTTCCCAAGACGATCGACAACGATCTGGTCGGGACCGAATTGACATTCGGATTCCTCACCGCACTCGACGTGGCCACCGAAGCCCTCGACCGACTGCATACCACCGCGGAGAGCCATGACCGTGTGATGGTATTGGAGGTCATGGGCCGGCATGCGGGATGGATCGCCCTGGAAGCGGGGTTGGCTGGGGGCGCCGATGTGATTCTCATTCCAGAGATCCCATTTTATATTGAGAAAGCCGCCAGTCGCGTGCTGGAACGGGAGCGCAATGGCCGGGCGTTCACCATCATCGTGGTCGCCGAGGGAGCCGTGCCCGTCGATGGATCGCCGGTCTATCAAGATCGAGGGAACGCTCAATCGCAACCGCGATTAGGGGGGATTGGCCATGTCGTGGCCGATGCCATTCAACAATTGACCGGGAAAGAGACGCGCGTGGTCGTGCTCGGTCATCTCCAGCGCGGGGGTTCGCCGACGGCCTATGATCGGCTGTTGGCCTCCTCATTCGGAGTCGCCGCTGTCCGCGCTTTGGCCGCCGGCGAGTTCGGGAATATGGTTTGTCTCAAATGCGGCGAGATCGTCACCTGTCCATTGAGCGAGGCCGTCCTCCAAATCAAGCGCGTCCCTCCGGATGGTCAATTGGTCAAAACGGCGAGGAACCTGGGCATCACCTTCGCCGGTGAAGACGATTAGCCCCTCCAAGAAGCAACCACGAGACCGAGACGACGTTCATAGCCATCGCTCACCGCCACCAGATATCGCGCCGGGCCGGCCCGTATTCTTTCCGCTTGAACACATGCACCAGAATCATACCGGTCACGAATCCTCCGATATGCGCCCACCAGGCGACGCCTCCCGTTTGCGCCGAGGCCACGGCCAGCGACATCGTCCCATACAGAAACTGCTGGATGAACCACCACCCGAGGAGTATCACCGCCGGAATGGGGACGAATTCGATGAAGAAGAAGATGGGAATGAGCGTGATGACCCGAGCATGCGGGTAGAGCAGGAAGTAGGCGCCCAGCACGCCAGCGATGGCTCCACTGGCCCCCAAGCTGGGCACGGTGGAGTGGGGATTGGTGATGATATGAGCGACGGTCGCCGCCACGCCACAGAGGAGGTAAAACACCAGGTATCGACCATGTCCCATGCGATCTTCGACATTATCACCGAAGATCCACAAGTAGAGCATATTCCCGCCGATATGCGTCCAGCCGCCGTGCAGGAACATAGCCGTGAAAATGGGAATGACTAAATCGGTGATTCCATAAGAGTGAACCACGCCGAATATATCCACATATCCCCCGGCGAAATAGCGCACCGGGATGACGGCATACTCCCGGAAGAAGAGTTCCAGTTGACGAGGGCCCAGCGTCAGTTCATAGAAGAACGCCAAGGCATTGATGACGATGAGAGAGACATTGACGACCGGATAGGTCCGTGACGGGATGTCATCGCGAAGGGGAATCATGGGGCGGCTTTACCTCGCGAAATGGAATCATTCCACAAATTCGATGTCCACAGGGTGAGGCAGGAGCTCCCGCTCGTAAGCCATCCGAAGTAATCGGGCGACGGCCTCCCTCCCCCGTGCGCCATAATCGAGCGTGAGTCGGTTGACGTACATGTCAACGAACCGATCGGTGAGCGCCGCATCCATTCCCCGCGCAAATCCCATAGCGTAAGTTAACGCCTCTTCGCGGTGATCGAGAGCATATTGTATGCTCGCTTTCACCAATCGAGCCACGCGGCTCACGATTTCCGGTCCCAGATCCCGTCGGATAGCATTCCCTCCCAGTGGAAGCGGCAACCCGGTTTGCTCCTGCCACCATTGCCCTAAGTCGAGGACCTTATGAAGCCCGTGCTCCCGGTAGGTGAGCTGGCCCTCGTGAATGATGAGGCCCGCTGGGACGGATCCGTCGGCTACGGCTTCCAAGATGCGATCGAATGGGAGGACCGTGTATTGAACGTCCGGCCAATAGAGTTGCAACACCAGGAACGCCGTCGTCAATGTCCCCGGAACGGCGATGGTCTTTTCTCTCAGCTCATCCGGCTCCAGGGGATGAGCCGCTACGACGATCGGGCCATAATTCTGGCCCATGCTCGCCCCGCTGGACAGCAGGGCGTAGCGATCAGCGACATAGGCGTAGCCATGAATGGAGACGGCGGTCACGTCATAGGTCCCTTCGAGCGCCCTTCGGTTCAACGTCTCAATATCAGCCAATGTATGGGTGAAAGTGAGGTCCCCGGTATCCAGTTTCCCCGTGGCGAGGGCATAAAACATGAACGCATCGTCTGAATCGGGACTGTGGGCAACGGTGATCTCACGCATTGATATCGATCTCGCCTCCTCGAACTGTCAACAATCTATATGAACGGCCTCGTATCTCCACTCACTCCCGTTCGCATGTTTTGTCTCCCAGCTTCGCATGGGGGAAGTATTATAGCATTGGTGAATCGATTCTGAAACGCCCGTTGGAATCAAAAGAAGACTGGAGAGACACAGCTCGAATCAATGACAGGAGCGGCGGGCTCCTGCGGGATTCTGGTCAACTCGCCTGTTCCTGGAAGTGATCCACCGGATGGTTCGAGAGGCCGTCTGACGGGCGGAACGATACTGCTCAGGAGTCAACAATCCCGGGCACCGACCACCTATCCGACGACTCAGCGGAATCGTCACTTTCCCACCACTGCCCGACGATCCCGTTTCCCGGGGCGTTCTGGCCTTTCATCATCGGCACCCTCACGCCAGCGATGAAGGAGTGATCTCCGCCGGATCGATCATCAGTATGCCCGAGGGTTCCGAGGTCACACTCCCCAAAGGTAGTTCTCGTCCTCCATGATCGGCTCCATTTCACCCATTCCCACCCAGGAGGCATCCGGCTGGGGGAGAATCTCCAGAACCGATGTTCGCTCAAGTGATTCGACATCATGCTTCATGTAGGGTGGGAGATGAAGCAATTGATTCGATCCGATCACCACATCGTGGCCGTTGACGCGGATTCTCCAGGCCCCCTCCAGGACCACGATGAAGGCCTCATGAGGGAAACATCGATCGGGCAGGCACGTCCCCTTGTTCGTCTCCGTCCGCACGATGCTCAATCGCTCGCCAGCCACGAACTTGCGCAAGAAGTCTCTGGTCAGAGCCACGGATTCGAGTTCATCCCAGTGATAGTATCTCATGAATCTCTCGCCTCCTTTCCTCAACGGGGTAAAGAAAAAGGCCACCATCGCTCGGGGCAGTGGATGGTGGCCTTCGCTTCGGGGTTCAACCTTGGGTCAGAGCGTCATCCACTGCCCCTCCATAGTCTGAGGCTAATAATCAAGCCTAGAAGGAGGGGAGTTACAGGAAGAATGTGACCGGATAGAAGAAGAGCTTGACGACCGCACATCGATATTCGCCTTGTCATCCGCGCTCTTCTCATCCTGAAGTCTATAATATGTACTCCTCCCCGCCCCGAATGTCAAGTTATTTTTTTCGGATCCGCTGATGACGTGAGGTTCTTGCACTGGGTCAACGATTAAGGAGGCAGAGGCGCCTCAGAACTCGGACCGATGGTCTCCCGGCAGATACCCCCTCTCTGGCGAGAGGTCATCAAGATGGCGCAGGTCACATTACCCGGTGGGGATTCGCATCGGTGGACGGCAGAAGCCTTGACAGGCCGGTCGGTGGAGGTGGACAATGGCCAGCGGCGGCTATGGCTTCCTTGAGCAACGCATTCCTCTGGTCGGTGAGTCGCGATCGCCATTTCCAACAGTGCCCGCGGTTGTTTTACCTGCGGCATTACGCTCACTGGGGTGGATGGCGGTTGGATGCCGACGATTTCGCCAAACTCTGCTATCGCCTCGGGAAGGTGAAGAGTCTCGACGCTTGGGCGGGCGAAATCGTTCACGAGGTCATTCGTGAAACCTTAGAGAAGGTGCGGGATGGCCGGCCGACCTCTCTGGAAGCGATGCTCTCCGAAGCCACCGAGAGGTTGCGGGCGGGATGGGTGCAGTCCCAACGGGAACAGTGGCGAAGCGATCCCAAACGGGCCACCAACCTCTTTGAGCATTACTATCATCTTGACATTCCCCGGGAGCGCACCGAGGAAATCAAACGGTGCGTCCGGGAATGTCTGGAGAATTTCTGGCGATCCCCCGACTTCGACCTGATCCGACGAAGCGATCCCGGCCAGTGGAAGTGTCTGGAAGAGTTTCAATCGTTCGAACTCGAGGGGTTCACCGTGGCGCTGAAGATCGACTTCGCCATGGCCCACCGAGAGTGGATGTATATTTATGACTGGAAAACCGGTCGACCGCGGGAAGAGGATCGGCGGCAACTGGCCTGCTATGCCCTCTTCGGTAGGAGAGTCTGGGGCATTCCCGCTCACCGGATGAGGGTCATTCCCGCGTACTTGCGCCAGAATCTCTTCGACGAACGTGAAGTGACCCCCTCCGACCTGGTGGAGATTCAGGATTACATCTTGCGGGCCTGTCACCGCCTGCTCGCCCTGCTGAGAGACCCAGCGGCCAATCGAGCTGTCATGGAAGACTTCCCGATGACATCGGATCGCCGGACGTGTCGGCGATGTTCTTTCTGGGAAGCGTGTTATGGGAACCGACATATTGAGGGAAGATCAAGGGCGGGCCAGGAGAGATGAACCGGCGAGCCATCCCGGTATGGGTGCGCCTTTTTGCCCGTCCCCGCCGGTGTGGCCAGCGAGGTGATCGGGTCGAGGCACGACTCTTGACACTTCCCCACCAGGGGAGTAAAGTATTTTTTCTGAAGAGGATGTTTGAAAATGGGGAGGGCCGTTAGCTCAGCTGGGAGAGCAGCGGACTCTTAATCCGCGGGTCGCAGGTTCGATCCCTGCACGGCCCCCCACCACCACTGTTGAGCCGGGCGAGGGTGATGAGGGACTTCCGTCCCGTGCGGTATCGCTCTCATCACTTTCCCCATCTATCCTCTCCGATGCGAAAGTGGCGGAACTGGAAGACGCGCCGGACTTAGGATCCGGTGGTTTTAAAACCGTGGGGGTTCGAATCCCCCCTTTCGCACCACTCATCCCACGCAGCCAATCACCGATCACGGGCGATGAGTGACCGCTCTGGTCATCGTTGCGAGTGACCGGAACGAACACCAGCATGGACGTTCAATCTGAAATCACTCACCAGTCAGCCACCCGGAAGGAACTCACCATCGTCGTGCCCGCCGAGGTTGTTCAAGAACACTTCGAGATGGCCTATCGAGAATTCGGGCGACACGCCAAGGTGGCTGGATTTCGTCCGGGAAAGGTTCCTCGATCGGTGCTGAGGCAAAAATTCCAGCGAGAAGTCCGCGAGGTGGTCACCGAGCGCCTCCTGCCCCGGGCCCTCCGGGCCGCCGCGGAAGCACACCATCTCCATATCGTGTCGAATCTCTCGTTGAGTGAGATTTCGGTTCAGGAGGGTCATCCCCTGACGTTCAAGGCGACGGTGGAGGTCCTGCCGGAGATCGATCTGGGCAACTACAAGGGTCGTCGCGTCACCCTGAGAGTGAAGCCGGTGACCGAAGCGGACATCGATGAGGCACTCAATCGTCTGCAACAGCAACATGCGACGTTGATTCCGGTCGAGGATCGGCCAGCAGCCCGTGGCGATTACGCGACCGTCAAACTGGAGGCGCGGATCGTCTCGCCGAGTGATCAGACCGAGAACGCTCTCCCGAAAACCGAGGTCGTGGAGATCGAGCTCGGGGGCGAAGACACCCTGCCGGCATTCACCGAGCATCTGGTCGGCTTGCGCGTCGGCGAGACGTGTGAATTCCGGGTTCATCATCCTCCCGACGCCCAGCCGCCGGAATGGGCGGGCAAGGATGTGGAGTATCGAGCCACCCTGGAGGCGCTGCGCATCAAAGAGTTGCTTCCTCTCGACGATGAGTTCCCCCGGAGCATTGGCGAAGCGTTCGACACCCTGGCCGAATTCCGTCAAGAGCTCAAACGCCGACTGGAGCGCTCTCGCGAGGCGGAAGCCCAGGAGGAATTGACCGAGATCGTCCTGGAAGAATTGGTCGAGGAGCACCCCATCGAAGTCCCGGAGACGCTCGTGAAGCGGCGTCTGCAGGATCGCATCCGCCGCGTGATCGCCTCTATGCTCGATGAGGGCGTCGATCCCCGCTCGGCAGACATTGATTGGGAGCGCATCAGCGATCAGCTGCGAGAGCAGGCCATCAAAGATGTCCGAGCATCGCTCATTCTGGAACGTATTGCCGATCTGGAGCACATCACTGTGTCGACAACCGAGCTGGAGGCAGAAATCGCGCGCCTGGCACGTCGGCGAGGTGAGTCCGTGATCCAACTGAAGCGGCGCTTGACAAAGGAGGGCTCGCTGGATAGTATCAAGAATGAGATCAGGAATCGGAAGGCTTTGGAGCTGGTTGTGAAGGCGACAGAGGTGGAGCGAGAGATGGCTTGAACCAAATGACGAGCGGGGGGCATGTGAAGGTGCAATTCAGACGAGCACGCCATCGACATCTGTAACGATGAGGGAGCGAGAGTTATGAGAGCGGATACCCACGGGGCGCTCGTACCCATGGTGGTTGAACAGACGAGCCGGGGCGAGCGAGCCTATGATATTTTTTCCCGCCTACTGAAAGATAACATCATTTTTTTGGGGACCCCCATCGATGATACCATCGCTAATTTGGTCATCGCCCAGATGCTGTTCCTGGAGGCGGAAGATCCGGATCGGGACATCTCTCTCTATATTAACAGCCCGGGCGGGTCCATCACGGCGGGCCTGGCCATCTATGATACCATGCAGTTCATTCGGCCCGATGTCACGACCATCTGCATTGGGCAAGCATCGAGCATGGCCGCCCTCTTGCTCGCCGCGGGCACCAAAGGGAAACGGTATGCCTTGCCCAACGCCCGCATCCTCATACACCAACCCCACGCTGGCGGGATTTCTGGCCAGGCAACGGATATCAAAATCGCCGCCGAAGAGATCATTCGAATGCGCCAACTCACCAGCAGCATTTTGGCCAAGCATACCGGTCAACCGTTGGACGTGATCGAGCGCGATGTCGAGCGCGATTTAATTATGACTGCCGAACACGCCCGAGAATATGGGATCATCGACGAGGTCATCACGCACCGCCCGTGACCGCTCGTCATGAGAGCGATCAATTCAATCTGGAGAAACGTTCATGGTTCGCAAAGTGGATGATACGCTGCACTGTTCCTTCTGTGGAAAGAGTCAGAACGAAGTGAAAAAGCTCATCGCCGGGCCTGCCGTTTACATCTGCAACGAATGCGTGGATATCTGCAATGAGATCATGGTCGAGGAGCCGCCTCCGGAGGCCTTGACCCAATCGCGCCTGCCCAAACCTCCGGAGATCAAGCGATTCCTGGACGAATACGTCATCGGTCAGGAGGAGGCCAAGAAGAAACTGGCCGTGGCCGTCTACCAACACTACAAGCGGGTGGAGATGGCCACTCACCAGAACGATGTCGAGATTCAAAAGAGCAATATCCTGCTCATCGGGCCCACGGGCACGGGCAAGACGCTGCTGGCCCAGACCTTGGCCCGGATGTTGGACGTCCCCTTCACCATCGTGGACGCGACCACGCTGACCGAGGCCGGCTATGTGGGCGAGGACGTGGAAAATATCATCCTCCGATTGGTGCAGGCGGCCAACGGCGATTTGGAACGGGCTCAATATGGCATCATCTATATCGACGAGATTGATAAGATCGCCCGCAAGGATGAAAACCCGTCGATCACCCGTGATGTCTCGGGCGAAGGCGTGCAACAGGCCTTATTGAAGATTCTGGAAGGGACGGTGGCCAACGTCCCCCCTCACGGAGGTCGCAAGCACCCGCACCAAGATTTCATCGCCGTCGATACGACGAACATCCTCTTCATCTGCGGCGGGGCATTCATCGGCCTGGATAAAATCATCGAGAAACGACTGGGGAAAAATCGGCTCGGCTTCCGCGCCGAGGTTCGTCCCTCGGCGACGCGGTGGACTGAGAATTTGCTGGCTCAGGTTCAACCTGAGGACCTCATTCGTTATGGCTTCATTCCGGAATTCGTCGGGCGTCTCCCGGTCATCGCCCAGCTTCACGAACTCGATGTGGCCGCTCTGGTGCGGATCCTCACCGAGCCGAAAAATGCCATCATCAAACAGTACCAGAAGCAATTCGAATACGATCATATTAAGCTACGGTTCACAGAGGAAGCGCTGACGGCCGTGGCCGAGATGGCGCATGAACGGAAAGTGGGCGCCCGCGGGCTGCGCATGATTCTGGAAGAATTGATGCTGGATGCCATGTACCACCTCCCCTCACAAAAGAAGGTCAAGGAATTCGTGGTCACCGAAGAGATGGTGAGGAATCGTTGCCTCACGCTCCCGTGGCTGGAGAAGAAAGCGGGCTAACCGCGAGGATCCATGAGTTATGAAAGAATACACTGACGCAACGCCGCCCGATGTCGTGCGACACCCGGTCGTCCCGGTGCGCGATGTGGTCATCTTCCCACATTGTACCGCTCGATTTTTCATCGGTCGTCGCTCTTCGATTCTCGCCTTTCAAAGGGCGCTGCAATCAGACCGCATCGTCTTCCTGGCGACCCAATACGACGCCACCGTCGATGAACCGACCCCGGATCAAGTCTACTCGGTGGGAACGCTGGCCCAGATCACCAAATCGCTGCGGCTCCCCGATGGGACGATCAAAGTGGAGGTGGAGGGCCGCCGCCGCGGGCGCGCCGTCAACATCACTGTCGAAGACGGCTGCTGGGTGGCGACCATTCGGCAATTATCCGAAGAGATCGACTCCCCGGCCCGACTGCGGTCGCTGCTCGGCCGGTTGAGCATTCTCCTCGACCAGTATGTCCAACATTATCCCAACGCCGATCTCCGCCATGTCTTCCGATCGCAAGATCCTTCCCACATCGCCGATGTCCTGGCCGACAGCCTCAAGCTCGAGGTGGAAGTCAAGCAGGAACTCCTGGAGACGACGTCGGTGGCTGGCCGATTGAGCCGACTCATCGAGCTGCTGCAGATCGAAATTCAGAAGGCCGAACTGGATCGGGAGATCAACAACCGCGTCAAGCAGCAGATGGAGAGAGCGCAGCGGGAATATTACCTCAACGAGAAACTCAAGGCCATCCACAAGGAACTCGGTCGCAAGGACGAGAAAGCCGAACTGGAAGAATTGCGGCAGAAGATCGAAGAGGCGGGCATGTCCAAGGAGGCCTATGAGAAGGCGATGAACGAGCTGAAGCGGCTGGAACAGATGCCGCCGATGTCCGCCGAAACGACCGTTTCGCGAAATTACATCGACTGGCTCTTGGCCGTCCCCTGGAAACAAGTGAGCGAAGAGATTCGCGACCTCCAGTACGCGGAGGATATTCTCAACCAAGATCACTACGGGTTGGAGAAGATCAAAGAGCGCATCCTCGAATATCTCGCCGTCCGCCAGTTGGTGGAGAATCCCAAGGGCACGATCCTCTGCTTTGTTGGTCCTCCTGGGGTGGGCAAAACGAGTTTGGGCCGCTCCATCGCCAAAGCGACGGGGCGGAAATTCGTCCGCCTGTCGCTCGGGGGGGTGCGCGATGAGGCGGAAATTCGCGGTCATCGCCGCACTTACATCGGCGCGTTGCCGGGACAGATCATCCAGATGATGCGGAAGGCGGGAACGATCAATCCGCTGATCATGCTGGACGAATTAGATAAACTGGGGGTAGACTTCCGGGGAGATCCCGCCGCCGCCCTGTTGGAAGTCCTCGATCCGGAGCAGAACTTCATGTTCCGCGATCACTATCTGGACGTGGAGTACGATCTGTCGCGCGTGATGTTCATTGCCACGGCCAATGTCACTCATACCATTCCACCGGCGCTCCAGGATCGACTGGAGATTCTCCGCATCCCCGGGTACACCGAATACGAGAAATTGCAGATCGCCAAGCGACATCTCATCCCCAAGCGGCTCAAAGAAACAGGCTTGAATCCGGCGAGCATCACCTTCACTGATGCGGGCATCCGGCGCATCATTCAGTTTTACACCCGAGAAGCGGGGGTGCGAAATCTGGAACGAGAAATCGGATCCATCTGTCGCAAAATCGCCCGGAAGCTGGTCAGTTCCGGAGAGAGCCATGAGACTTACCGGGAGACGGTGACCGAACAGGCGGTCAAGGCCTACCTGGGTCCGGAGAAGTTCCGACCCGGGGTGGCCAATGAGCGCAATGAAGTGGGCGTGGCCACGGGACTGGCCTGGACCGAGATGGGCGGTGAGGTCCTACAAATCGAGGTCACGCTCATGCCGGGAAGCGGGAAGCTCACCCTGACCGGGAAGCTGGGCGAAGTCATGCGAGAGTCCGCCCAGGCGGCGATCAGCTACGTGCGCTCGCGCTCGAAGCGGTTTCACATTCCGACCGATTTTCACAAGAACTATGACATTCACATCCACATCCCCGAAGGGGCCATCCCCAAGGATGGGCCGTCGGCCGGCATCACCATGGCCGTGGCCATCGCCTCCGCGCTGACGGGGAATCCGGTGCGGTGCGATGTGGCCATGACGGGAGAGATCACTTTGCGAGGGAAGATCCTCCCCATCGGGGGCGTCAAGGAGAAACTCCTGGCCGCCCATCGCGCGGGAATCACGACCTTGCTCCTCCCCAAAGAGAACAAGAAAGATCTGGTGGATATTCCGAACGACATCCTCGAGGCGCTCACCATCGAGTTCGTGGAATCGATGGACGAGGTCTTGCATGTGGCTCTCGAGCATCCACTACCGCAGAGCGATCAAACATCGGTGAGCCCGCTATGGGCGCAAGAGAGGAGCCAAAGCGGAGAGAGTGCCAATCAGTTGGCTGAGTGAGTGTTCACGCTCGCACATCCTGAATCTGGGGAGACGCAGACAGCGCCGATGAGCGCTGGCCGCAACTCCCCACCGCCGTTGTTGGCTCGGTTGACAGTTCAGCGTGGTCGTTCCAGGGGCTGAACTCCTTGCACACGAGAGCGTCAACCAGTCTATCACCTTGATGAACACCGACCGTGTCCAATTCATCCGGTGCGCGTATCGGCGCGTGGAGTTCCCTGCCGATGGTCGGCCGGAGATTGTCTTCCTCGGCCGATCCAATGTGGGGAAGTCCAGTGCTCTCAATAGCCTGCTCCATCAACCGTCACTGGCGCGCACCAGCTCAACCCCGGGTCGCACGCGGGGGATCGGGTTCTATCTCATCGACGAGGCGTTTTACTTTGTCGATCTCCCCGGGTATGGATATGCTCGCGTCCCGGAGCGCGTGCGCCGGGCGTGGAAGGGGCTGATCGAAGCCTACCTGACCGATCGACTGCAACTGATCCTCGGGCTGCTCATCGTCGATGCCCGACACGAGCCCAAGTCGCTCGACCTCCAGATGCGGGATTGGCTCGTCGCCGCCCGCATCCCCTATCTGGTTCTATTGACCAAAGCCGACAAGCTCTCTCGCCATCAGTTGAAGAGGTCGGTCGAGCGGGCCGAGCCCGTTTTTTCTCCCGCCGAGGTCATCCCCTTCTCGGCGCGAACCGGCCTCGGCGTCAAAGAGGTCTGGCGAGTCATTCGAGCGCGACTCGCTCATGGCCAAAACCAAGTTGAGGAGAACGATCATGTCGCTGGAAATTAGTCAACTCAAAGATATGAGCATCTCCAAGCTCACCCATATCGCCAAGCAGCTCCGTATACCTGGCGCCACCAGTATGCGGAAACAGGAATTGATCTTCAAGATTCTGCAGGCGCAGACGGAGCGAAATGGCTTGATCTTCACCGAAGGGGTATTGGAATGCCTGCCCGATGGGTTTGGGTTCCTCCGGTGTCCAGATTACTGCTATTTGCCCGGCCCGGACGACATCTATGTGTCGCCCTCGCAGATCCGCAAGTTTGATCTGCGGACGGGGGACATCGTCTCCGGCGAAGTCCGGCCGCCCAAGAACGGCGAACGCTATTTCGCCCTGATCAAGGTCAAGGCCATCAACTACGAACCGCCCGAGGTCCACCGCGAAAAGGTCCTCTTTGATGACCTCACGCCCCTCTATCCCAATGAGCGGCTGAGGATGGAAACGTCGCCGGATAATCTCTCGGGGCGGGTGCTGGACCTTCTCACGCCCATCGGAAAGGGACAACGAGGATTGATCGTCTCGCCGCCGCGCGCCGGCAAGACGATGCTGTTGCAGAGCATCGCCACGTCGCTGGCCAAGAATCACCCGGAAGTGTTCCTCATCGTGCTGCTCATCGACGAACGACCAGAGGAGGTGACCGATATGATGCGCACCGTGCATGGCGAGGTGATCAGTTCGACGTTCGACGAACCGGCGGCTCGACACGTGCAGGTCGCCGAGATGGTCATCGAAAAGGCCAAGCGCCTGGTCGAGCATGGGAGGGACGTGGTGATTCTGTTAGATTCCATCACCCGGTTGGCTCGGGCCTATAACGCGACGGTGCCCTCTTCGGGGAAGATCCTCTCCGGAGGCATCGATGCCAATGCGCTGCAACGTCCCAAACGGTTCTTCGGCGCGGCGCGCAATATCGAGGAAGGGGGATCGCTCACCATCATCGCCACCGCCCTCATCGATACCGGCTCCCGGATGGACGATGTCATCTTCGAAGAATTCAAGGGAACCGGCAATATGGAAATCCTCCTGGATCGGCGGTTGGTTGACAAACGGATCTTTCCGGCCATCGACATCAATCGCTCGGGTACCCGGAAGGAAGAACTCCTCATGCCCCCTGAAGATCTCAACCGAATTTTTGTCCTGCGCCGCGTCCTCAGCCAACTCTCGCCGGTGGAAGCGATGGAACTTCTTCTGGACAAATTAAGCAAGACGAGATCTAACGCCGAATTCCTCGCCTCGATGCAGAATCTGGAGTAAAAAGCGGTCCGGGTGATCGGACCTCGGCGACCTGCCGAATGATCCCGGAAGCACTGATGCTCCATACCGGCCGCCCGTCGATGGCGGCAGGCTCTTCGCTTGACAAGGCTCCTGGCCTCCTCTTACCATTCTCGCTTCGAGCTGTCTCAGTGCCACGTGCAGAGGGGGCATCAATCTTGGAGGCAGAAAGGGAGAGAGGTGCGACTGAACGGGAGCGAACGAGAAATGGTCGCCGAACGGTTCCGGGTGAGCTTCGCCGTCTCCGAGGTGGCTCCTTACGCCAAAGTGGGTGGCCTCGCCGATGTGGCCATTGCCCTCCCGAAGGCGCTGATGAGACAAGGCCTGGACGTCCGGATCTTCGTGCCGCGATATCGAGGAGTCCCCGCGGACGAGGCCGTGATCCCCGATCTGATGGTGCCGTTCGCTTTTGGCCTGAGACCGGCCGCCGTGTACCGAACCTGGACGCATGACCTCCCCATCTACGCGATCGATGCGCCCACCTACTTCGATCGAGATGGGATCTACGGGCCTCCCGGCCAAGAATACCCAGATAATGTTGAACGGTACGCCTTCTTCTCGCGGGCCATCCTGGAGGCGATCAAGCGATTGGGGCCGCCCCCGCACATCATTCACTGCCATGACTGGCAGACGGGGCTCATCCCTCTCTACCTTCGAACGGCCTATCGCGGCGATCCTTTCTATGCCCATACGGCCACGCTGTTCACCGTCCACAATCTCGCCTACCAAGGACTGTTCGACCCAGGGCTCCTTCCCCACTTGGGATTCGGACCCGAGGTCTTTCGGACTGATGGTGGCATCGAGTTTCATGGCATGGCCAGCGCGCTCAAAGCCGGTCTGGTGGCCGCGACGGGAATTTCCACGGTGAGCCCTCGATACGCTCAAGAGATCCAGACGCCGGAATTCGGCTGTGGGCTCGATGGACTACTACGCGCCCGACGAGGCGATGTGATCGGCATCCTGAACGGGGTCGACTACGAGGTCTGGAATCCGGAGACGGACCCTCACATCACCCGAAACTACGGTCCCGATTCACTGGAGGGGAAAAAGGAATGTAAGATCGATCTTCTCAAACGCATGAACCTTCCAGTCGATGTCGCCCGTCCGCTCATCGGCTCCATCTCACGGCTGGTTGAGCAAAAAGGGTTCGATCTCATCGAACAGGCCGCCGAGCGCATGTTGCATATGAACACGAGTTACGTGGTGCTGGGGTCGGGAGATCCAAAGGTAGAGGCCTTCCTTGGACAATTGCATCGGGCGTTCCCCGATCGCGTCAGCGTCCGTTTTGGCTTTGACGACCCTCTGGCTCACCAGATCGAAGCGGGAACGGACTTGTTTCTCATGCCCTCGCGGTATGAACCCTGCGGGTTGAACCAGATGTATAGCCTCAAGTATGGGACGGTTCCCTTGGTCCGCGGCACTGGTGGACTGGATGATACGATCAGGAATTTTGATCCCCACAGCCGATCGGGCAATGGGTTCAAGTTCTATGAATACAGTGCCGACCGCCTTCTGGAGAAGCTCCAGGAGGCTTTATCCGTGTACCGACAGAAGGACCTCTGGCGAACGCTCATGCTCAATGGCATGCGCACAGACTTTTCCTGGGATCGCTCGGCTCAACAATACGTCGCGGTCTATCGGCGATTGAGGGCGAAGATCAGCGCCACGTTGGGCCACCGATCCCCGTGACAATGAGAGATCCCGGTCCAGGCGATGGTTCGCGGGGGCCATCGGGATCGTGTGGAAGACTTTCACTGAAGGAGGATAACATGGCTGAGAACGAACGGATGATCGACGTCACTGATGAGACTTTCGAACGGGATGTCTTGAAGTCCAATCTCCCCGTGTTGGTCGACTTTTGGGCCGTGTGGTGCGGGCCTTGTAAGATGCTGGAGCCCACGGTCGCGTCTATTGCCGAGGAATACGCGGGCCGAGCTGTGGTCGCGCGACTGAACGTGGATGAGAACCCGGAGACGGCTGGCCGATACGGGATCAAAGGCATTCCCACGCTCATCCTGTTCAAGGACGGTGAAGAGAAGGACCGGATCATCGGCGTGGTTCCCAAGGAGAGGATCGCCGACATGATCAATCGACATCTCTGAGGGACCGGTGATGCTCTCCTGACGGAACGACGGAGGGGGTGGGGACTCGCGTTCTCTCCGGCGCGCGCCCGGTCACCCACGCCTCACCGCGGGAGAAGCTCGGATGGAGGCGGCGAGAGAGGGAGGCATTCACCGGCCATCGGTGGGGCGCGTCTCTTGAATCCGGCGCGCCTTTACCTTGTCTCAGGAATGGTAAGAGACTATGAAGACTTTGATCGTCGTTGGCGCCCAATGGGGCGATGAGGGCAAAGGGAAGATCGTCGATGTCCTCTCGGAGCACTTCGATATTGTCGCTCGGTATCAGGGAGGTCATAACGCTGGACATACGGTGAAGGTGGGAGAACACACGTTCGTGCTCCACCTGATCCCCTCGGGAATCATTCATCCTGAGAAAGTGGCCGTGATCGGTCATGGGCTGGTCATCGATCCGGCGGCCCTGCTCAAGGAGATGGACGATCTCCGTCGACTGGGAATCGAAGTGAATCCGGAGCGATTGCGGATCAGCGAGCGCGCCCACCTCATTTTCCCCTACCACCGGGCCATGGAAGTAGTTATCGAGCAACAGCGTGGTGCCCGGAAGGTGGGAACCACGATGCGCGGCATTGGCCCGGCCTATGTGACCAAAGTCGGCCGCCACGGTATTCGCGTGGGCGATCTCCTTCACCCGGAGCATCTCCGCGAGAAGATCGAGTTCAACGTAGCCTATGCGAATCGCTTCCTGCGGGCGTTTGAGGTCGAGCCGTTCGACGCCGATACCCTCTATGCCCGCTATTGCGAGTATGGACGGCAACTCGCCCCGTACATCACTGATACCATCGCCTACCTTCAGGCGGCCATGGCCCAGGGTCAGAGCGTCCTGTTCGAAGGCGCGCAGGGCACCATGCTCGACATCGACTTCGGGACGTATCCCTACGTGACCTCATCGACGGCGGTGGCGGCCGGGGCGGCGAGCGGAACCGGCGTGCCATTGAAGTGTCTGACCTCCATCCTGGGCGTCATGAAGGCCTATACGACGCGCGTGGGCGGAGGCCCTTTCCCGACCGAACTCCACGATGACGCCGGGGCTTTGCTCAGGGAGCGGGGTGTGGAATTCGGTGCCTCCACGGGGCGTCCGCGTCGGTGTGGCTGGTTCGATAGTTTCGCCGTGCGCTATGCCGTAATGGTCAACGGATTCGACGCCTTGGCCCTCACCAAGCTCGACGTGCTGGATGTCCTTGATGAAATCAAGATCTGCATCGGTTATCGGTATCGGGGCGAATCGCTCAGCAGTTATCCGTTCGATGCCCAGGTGCTCGAGCACTGCGAACCCATTTATGAATCCATGCCCGGCTGGAGGACGTCGACATCGGGTCTCACCCGGTTGGATGAACTCCCGCCGCGAGCGAGGGACTATATCCACCGACTGAGCGAACTGGTGGGTTGTCCTATCTCGCTGATCTCCACCGGGGCTCGTCGGCGCGAAACGATCCTGGTTCCTGGGTCAACCATCCCTCAACTCCTGGGGATGGCCTCATAATGACCATTCCCGCCGATGAGCGAGCCGGAGATTAAGATGACGGGGTTCTCTCCCTCGTCGAGTCACGTCTTTGATCGAGGGGGGAGTTCCTCGGTAGGAACACGAACGAGAAACGCTCTCTGACCGCCGCGGCTTACCGGGAAATTTGCTCTAGGGAACGACGAGCGGTTTCGGCTATAATAATTGTTCATGTATTCGTTGAATGGCAAAAAGCAGATGAATAGCCCTGTTTTGGTCCTGAATGCGACCTACGAGCCCATCAACGTGACGACCGTGCGCCGAGCGCTGGTTCTCATCTTCAAGGGTACGGCGCGTCCCGAAGAGCTGACTGACGAGGTTGTTCGCTCGGCGCGGCACTCATTCCCCGTGCCCTCGGTCATCCGACTAGTGGAATACATCCGCATCCCCTACGAGCGGCGAGAACTTTCGCGCCGGAATGTGATGCTCCGCGATGGATACACCTGCCAATACTGCGGCCGGAAGTTCAACCCTTCTGATCTGACCATTGATCACGTGATTCCTCGGGCGCGAGGAGGGCGAACCTCCTGGGACAACGTGGTGACCTGCTGTCGGCGGTGCAATGCGCGGAAGGGAGACCGAACGCCCGAAGAGGTGGGTATGAAATTGCTGAAACATCCTCGCGCCCTCTCCTGGCGCGTGGGCCATCAGATCTTGACGCACCTGGGCCGTCACCAGGAAGCCTGGCGCAAATATTTGATCATCTAGTCTCCCGTTTTCGAAACTGAAACTCTCATTGCAAGGGTGAAACGGTAGTTACATCACCGCCAGAGTCAATCCGCGGTAAACTTGTAAGTCTTTTCTCATCAGTCAGTTCCATAAAGCACCCAGATTCCCCCGTGTTACTCCAGTGGCACGTGATTTGCAACATGTTTATCTGCCACAATGGCCACGAGCACGGATTGCATTGACTGAGGCCTGGCCTGCAGAGGGAGTGACATATGAAGTCCATGCTCAAGAGGAATTCCATCAGTACCCTGACCATTGCTCTGGGAATCGCCTTCACATCGGGGCTCATCATCGCCCTTCCCCAATACCCGAAGGCCCTCGCCGAAACGGCAATCGCTCGGCTGCAAACGGAATTGAGCGCCAAGATCTCCCAATCGATGAACGAGCGATTAGTGGGCTTGAGCAGAATGGCCGATTTGTATGCCCATGGTATCATCAAGAATGCCGCCACTCACGCTCATTATGCCCGCCGGCTCATCGACCAGATTTCGGGTCTCCAGCAAGTGGCTTACGTTGACCGGGGATACCGGACTCGGCACGTCTATCCCTCCCCTCCCGTGCTGAGACTCAGCCTGGCGCGCCGATCGGAGTTGTATCATCTGGCCAAACACGCCATGGAGACGCGATCGACGCTCTTGTCACCGCCCATTCGCGCAGGAGCCAAAGCGGAATCCTACCTGGTGGCGTTCGCGCCCATCATATCGAACCAAAGAGTCATCGGGCTCATCGAAGGCATCTTCTCTAAACCGATTCTCACTCAGGATATCATTCGCCCGTTGATGAGCGCCCACATCCCATACCAGTTACAAACCAGTGAAGGTATCACCATCAGCAGTCAATACGAGGAGAAACTGGACCAGCTGCACCCTTTGCTCCTCCCCATCAAGGTGGGCGCGACGCAATGGGTTTTACGTTTTCCCACCAACGCGTTGCTCGGCCGGGCGAGCGTGCGCATTTATGATTGGCTCACCATCCCCTACAATTGGCTCACGCTGATGTTCGGATTGGGCATCATCGCTGTCATTACCTTCGGGACGCTGGCGCTCAGCCGACAGAGCAAGAAGCTGGAAGAGAAGAATCAGGAAATCGCCCGGTTGTATGAAACGATCCAATTCTCTCTCCAGCAAACCGAGGATGAGTACCGTCGTATCGAACTGATCCTGGAGAACGTCCCGGCGGGCGTATGTGTCATTGATGCCGACACGGGCAAAGTGGTCATCGCCAATCGAAATGCCAGTCAATTATTTGGTCAACCGCTCACGCCGGGCAGCGTCGTTCCGATTCTCTCGGACTCCTATGCCCTCTGCCAGCCCAGTGGGGAGCCGTATCCGCTGGCCGAGCTCCCGCTGGGCAAGGCCGTCCTCGGCGGCATCAGCAGCGTCACCGATGACGTGACCCTCATTCGCCCCGATGGGCAAAAGATCAATCTCTTGATGGGCGCGGCTCCCCTTTCCACCTCAGAGGAAGAGCCCACGCAGCAGATCGTCCTCGTGTTTCAAGACATCACCGAGAAGGTCAAAATGGAACAGAAGCTTCAGCATTACACCGAGCGATTGGAACTGGAGGTCCGAAAGCGCACGCGCGAACTCGAGGAAGCCGAGCGAGAACTGCGCCGCTCGTACGAACAATTGAAACAGACGCAACAGCGGCTCATCGAGCACGAGCGGTTATCGACCATCGGTAAGATGTCGGCCACCATCGCTCACGAAATTCGCAATCCTCTGAGCGCGCTCCACGCGGCGGCCCAGGAACTGAAAGAGAGCCTCTCCCTCCCGGAGGAGTACCAGGAACTCCTGGACATCATCACCTCGCAATCGGCCCGGCTGAGCAAGATCATTCAAAACACGTTGACCTTCACACGACCAGTGACGCTGGAGAAGAAGGAGGTCGACCTTCACCAGCTCATTGATCATTTGCTCTCTTCACTGCGCGGGGATGCCCGATTCCAAAACGGCATTCGCCTCTCCAAGAACTTCGACCCCCACATCCCCACTGTGGACATCGACCCGGATGCCATTGAACAAGTGCTCTGGAACATCCTCATCAATGCTGTTCAGGCCATTCGACATGGGGAGGGCCAGGTAGAGATCCTCACCCGCTGGCTCCCCCAGGGACTCAATGGGTTTGATGGCCCCGCGGTCGAGATCGCCGTGAAAGACAATGGAGTGGGTATCCCGGAGACACAGCTTCAGAAGATCTTCGAGCCTTTCCACACCACCAAGACTCAGGGTACGGGCCTCGGGCTGGCCGTCGCGCGACGCATCGTCGAGGCACATGGTGGCCACATCGAGGCCGAAAGCCAAGTCAATAAAGGGACGACGATGAGAATTGTGCTCCCGGCCGAATCTCCAGGGAGAGAAGATCAGAGAGAATCCATGAGGAGGCAAGGAGGATGATGTTCAAGATTCTGATTGTGGACGACGAACAACCCATACGCCAGACGCTCTCATTCACGCTGCGACGACAGAATTACGATGTCGATCAGGCCAGCAACCGGCGAGAGGCCTTGGAGCGACTGGAGAGCAACAACTATGATCTCATCTTGCTCGATATGCGGCTGAATGGAGATTCGGGCATGGATTTATTGCGGTACATCAAGAAAATGTATCCCCAGACCGAAGTGATGATGATCACCGCCTTTGGGACGGTGGCGACCGCCGTGGAAGCGATGAAGCTCGGAGCCTGTGATTACATCACCAAGCCGTTCAACCGCGACGAGCTGCTTCACCGGGTGAAGAACGTTCTCCGCACCAAGCAGCTGGAGAGCGAGGTCAAGGTCTTGCGCCAGGAATTCGAGGAAAAGTACGGACTGAACAACATCGTCGGTCAATCCAAAGAATTGATGAAGGTCTTGGCGTTGGTCAAGAAGGTCGCTCCTACGGATACGACCGTGCTCATCACCGGAGAGACGGGCACCGGCAAGGACCTCATCGCCCGGGCCATCCACGCCCTGAGCCGGCGCTCCGAGCGCCCATTTGTCTCCATCAACTGCGCGGCGTTCCCCGAGCATCTGTTGGAGAGCGAATTGTTCGGTTACGTCAAAGGGGCGTTCACCGGGGCAATCAATAATCGCAAGGGACTTCTCCAGGAGGCCGATGGGGGAACGTTCTTCTTCGATGAGATCGGAGCCATGCCCTTGCCGCTGCAGACGAAACTTCTGCGGGTCATCGAGGATAAGATGGTCCGTCGGCTGGGCGAGAACAAGCCCATCTACATCGATGTGCGCATTATTGCCGCCACCAACAATGATCTCTATGAGGCGGTTCGGGCCCAGCAGTTCCGCGAGGATCTCTTCTACCGGTTGAATGTCGTCAATATTCATATGCCCCCGCTTCGGGCTCGCCGGGCGGATATTCCCGAATTAGCCCACTACTTCCTCAAGAAATATGCTCAGCGAGATGGCCGGGAAGGTCTGGAATTCTCTCAAGAAGTCCTCGCTCTCCTCATCAACTACGATTTTCCGGGGAACGTTCGCGAACTGGCTCACATTGTGGAACATGCGGTGACGGTCTGCCCGGGCCCACTGATTCGGCCCGAAGACCTCCCCCAGCGATTCCGCGAACACTCCCAGTCATCACAAACCATTCCGCTGACACCACAGCGAAGTCGCCGACAGCAATTGGAAGAAGAAGAGCGCCGGTTGATCATTCAAGCCATCAAGGCGAGTTCCACCATCCGAGAAGCGGCCGAAGCCCTGGGGATGAGCCGGGCGACGCTCTGGCGCCGAATGAAGAAATACGGACTCTCTAAACGTCTCTTTGTGGAATGAATGAACATCGCACTCGTGGAGGAGGAGCCATGTCACGTATCCTCATCGTCGATGATGAAGAACCCGTTCGCCGGGTTTTGCGCATCATGTGCAAGGGATTGGGTCATACTGTAGACACCGCCGAGAACGGATTGGAGGCCATGGAGCGGTTGAAGCGCCAGCCGTACGACTTGATGATCACCGACCTGAAAATGGTGCCCGTTTCCGGTCTCGAGCTGGTGAAGTTCGTCCGTTCGACATGCCCTCGTACGAAAATCATCATCCTCACCGCCTGGTCTATCAGTGCGTCCGAGATTCAGGCCAGGAAGCTGGGGATTCGCCATTATTTTGCCAAGCCATTCAACCGCACCCAGATCGTCCAAGCGATTCGGGAGCTCCTCAGTCCCCAGTGAACCTTAGGGGAGGACTCATCGGTGCAACCTTCGTTTCATTTTGAATCCGATGTTGCAGAGCGAGCGCCTGGCCGGTCGGGAGAGCGGTTGGGCGAGCTTCGTCTCCACACGCCATCCCCATTAATAGCAAAAGGTTGCCTCCATCCGCTGGGACGACGCTGGCGACACCTCCTTTGGCACGTGGATTGCAAATACGATGATGCCCGAGTTCGATAACAAGAAATAGGGAGGAGAGAGGCCCCATCCCTTACGGGGATCGGGGCCGCCGGGGATATGAGCGAAGGCCTGCGTGAGGCCCCCCGAGGCGCTCTCGTCGAGATCTCGCATCTCCAGGATGATCCCCTGAGCATGTTGCGCACTCTCTCGGTATCATCCCGAGCTGCTGTACCATTTAGTCTTGTGGCTCTTCCACCGATCACCAGACCCTCTGTCAGCGTCATCCCGGTCAGAGCTTCTGTACCACCGGTTGGGCGCTCAATGGATGAGGCCCTGATCCTTTGAGACCTCATCTCCGTCCTTTGACGTGCTCCCTCTCATCCCCACTCTCGACGCAATGGGTGTGGGAGCGCGGTCGGTCGCGCCCTTCGACTCGGTTCTCGTCATCCCCAGCGCTGGACAATTTCATCCATCTGAGAGACAATTTGACGGCAAGGCTTATGACTGACGTGAGCGAGGATCGCGGGTCACGTTTAGTTGAGGTCCGCAATCTGAAAACATACTTTTTCACTCGCCGAGGGATCGTCAAGGCAGTTGATGGCGTGAGTTTCACCATCGAGCGCGGCCATACGTTGGGACTCGTCGGCGAGTCCGGATGTGGCAAGTCAGTGACCAGTCTTTCGATTCTGCGGTTGATCTCGCCGCCGGGACGCATCGTTGGCGGCGAGATCCTGTTCGATGGCGTCGATCTGCTCAAACTGGATGACGAAACCATGCGGCGCTATCGGGGAAAGAAGATCGCCATGATCTTTCAAGATCCCATGACCTCACTGAATCCCGTTTACACGGTCGGGTACCAGATCGCCGAAGCGATCCTGGCGCATCATGACATTCCCAAGCGGGAGGCGTGGCAACGGGCCGTAGAGCTCATGCGGGCAGTGGCCATTCCCGATCCGGAACAGCGGGCCAAGAGTTATCCTCATGAACTCTCCGGAGGCATGCGGCAGCGCGTCATGATCGCCATGGCCATTTCCTGCCATCCGGAGTTGCTCATTGCTGACGAGCCGACCACAGCACTCGATGTCACCATTCAGGCGCAGATTCTGGAACTGCTGGAGCACCTTCGCCGAACGATGAACTTGTCCATGTTGCTCATCACTCACGATCTGGGCGTCGTGGCCGAAACGGCCGATCGCGTCGCGGTGATGTATGCGGGGAAACTCGTCGAGATCGCCTCGACGCGGGACATCTTCACCGATCCCCAGCACCCGTACACCATCGGTCTCCTTCGCTGCGTGCCAAGGATGACGACGGCTGGCCAAGACGACCAGCGTCGCCGGCTGGAGACCATCACCGGGAGCGTCCCCGATCTGGTCAACCTCCCACCGGGCTGTCCATTCGTTCCTCGCTGTCCGGAGGCTCACTCGACCTGCCGCCAAGGCGAGATCGCGTTCACTGAAGTGAGCCCCGGCCACTTCGTCCGCTGCGTGGCCCGTGGTTCCGAAGTCATACCTCATCCCTCAGAGCTCGCTGTTGGGGTGGAGAGTCGAGCCGGAGGCGGCGATTAATGCGGCGAGTCGATGGCTGGAGGTTCTATGAGGGAGGACGAGAAGCTGGTTGAGGTCATCGAGTTGAAGAAATACTTCGCGCTGAGGAAGGGTCTGTTGGGAACCCAACGCCAGTCCGTCCGCGCCGTTGATGGAATCAGTTTCACCATTCATCGAGGGGAAACGTTCGCCCTGGTCGGCGAATCCGGATGTGGGAAGACGACCACCGGACGGTGTCTGCTGCGCCTCATCGAACCCACTTCGGGGAGCATTCGGTTTGCGGGCACTGACCTGCTCTCACTCAACCGCGCCGAGATGCGCGCCATGCGCCGTCACATGCAGATCATCTTTCAAGATCCCTATGCCGCGCTTGATCCCCGAATGACCATTGGCCAAATCATCGAAGAACCGCTGCAGATCCATCGCTGGGGGACGAAGGCCGAGCGTCGCGAGCGGGTGCGACAACTTCTTGCCGAAGTGGGGCTGGATTCTGACGCCATCCACCAATATCCCCACGAATTCTCCGGCGGTCAGCGCCAGCGCATCGGCATTGCCCGCGCTCTGGCTCTGAACCCTACATTCATCGTCGCCGACGAGCCGGTTTCAGCCCTGGATGTCTCCGTTCAAGCCCAGATCATCAATCTGTTACAGGATCTGCAGGATCAGCATGGATTGACCTACTTGTTCATCTCTCACGATCTGGCCGTCGTTCAACACCTGGCCACCCGGGTGGCCGTGATGTATCTGGGAAAACTCGTCGAGGTCGCTCCTCGGTCAGAGATTTATCGCCATCCACAACATCCGTACACCCAGCTTCTGCTGTCGAGCGTCCCCGTTCCCGATCCTGACGCCCGGCGGGAACGCGAGCTTCCCCGGGGAGAGATCCCCACGGCGCTCAACCCACCGTCAGGATGTCGTTTTCATACGCGTTGTCCCTATGCCTTGCCGGAATGCCGGGAGCAAGAGCCGCCACTGATCGAAATCCAGAGACATCATTGGGTCGCCTGTCATCTGGTCGGCCACAATCACCATTGAGGAACCTCTCGGGGGGGAACACTTCCGGGGAGTCTACTCTCCAGTATCTAGACTGAGCCTTGACATTCCCTGGGACAATCTGAATAATCCAGGCAGCACGTTGTCCAGTCAAGATCACGAAGAGCAAGGAGGTATGAGCATGAACGAAGAGCCAATCATGGAGTCCCCGCCCGAATCGACGGGGACGTCGACAGAGGGTGAAGAACGACGGATGAATGAGATCTCTCGGGTAGCCAATATGTTTTTCTCCCCGGGAGAAACCTTCGAAGACATCAACCGGAAACCCACCTGGCTCATTCCACTTCTCATCGCGCTCGTCTTCTCTCTCGCGGTAGGCGCGCTGTTTCGGACGAAGGTGCTCACTCCAGAAGCCTTCGAGCAAATGACGCGACAACGCCTGGAAGAGGCCATGGAGAGACGAGGAGCTCAGATGTCCGAAGAGGTGATGCAGCAGGCTCTGAAATCCTCCAAGATCGCCTATCAGATGTGGCACGTGTTCACGGTGGGGTCCACGCTCCTGATGCTGGTCGTGATTGCGGGCGTGTATTTCCTCGTGCTCCTGCTCCTTCAGGCGGAAGCGCCGTTCAAAAAGGTCTTCTCCGTGGTGACCTGGTCGTGGATGGTCTATGCCGTGGCCAGTGGAGTCATTGCCGCTATCACCTTGCTTTTGAAGCCCCCGGAGACCATCGATCCCATGAATGTGGAGAGCATTGCTGCGACCAACCTGGCCGCTTTTCTCTCCCGACGAGAGACGTCGCCGGCGGTCTATTCCCTGGCCAGCAGTCTGGACATTTTCTCCGTCTGGTTCCTCATCCTCTTGTCCATCGGGTTCTCCAAAATCTCCAAGAGGGTCTCGGTCAAGAAGGCGGCGATCGCCGTATTCGCGCTGTGGATTCTGTACATCCTGGGGAAAGCGGGGTTTGCTTCCTTCCAGGGCGTGGCCTGAGCCGTTCAGGCTTCGCGCAGCCAGCGAAGGATTTCCGACAGCCCGGGCCGCTTCCCATACATCAAGGATGCGGCCCGAAAAACCTTAGCCGCACCCCGCACAGCGAGCAAGATCCCCACGATGAGCGAACCCACCGAGATGAGGATATCGATGACAGGAACCGAGGTCAGACTGATGCGCAATAGCATGGTCACCGGAGCCGTCAATGGAAAATACGAGAAACCACGAGCCAGCGCCGAATGAGGCGATTCGCTGATGGGGCCGAGAACAAAGAGCGGCACTATGCTCGAGATCGTCCAGACGGCGGCCAGTTGATTGCTCTCCTGAACCGTGCTCCCCAAGATCCCCGTCCCGGCCATCAAACTGGCAAATAGCAGGTATCCGAGACCGAAATAGACGAGCGAGAGGAGGAGCTGTCCCACGCTCACCTGTACGGTGACGACCAGGACCATCGAGGGGACGAGGAGGACGAGGGCATAGAAGGCCACCTGCAGCAGGCCGGCTGCGCCTAATCCCATAATTTTTCCCGCCAATAGTTGCTCCGGCGTCACCGAGGAGAAGAGGATCTCGATCACCCGATTCTGTTTATCTTCGGCCATCCCCTGGAGCAGGTAACCAGAAGAAAAGAAGATGGCCATAGTGAGCAGGATGAACATGCCGAACGGTCCGATCAGCTTGGTGACCTCATCCCACTCACTCTCAGAGGGTTGCACCTCACCCCGTTCGGAGACCTTCATCGACGCGAGGTTCACCGGCCGGAGCACGCGCTGGAGCATTGGCTCGGACACCCGACCTTTCACCAGGCTGGCCCGCAGGAGGGCGTACAACTCGCGCTCTCCAGGAGGATTGAGTCGCGAGAAGAGCCCCTCATCCCGGACGTAGACCGAGACTCTCCCCGTCGTCATATAATCGCTTTCGATCACATAACAGGCCTGGATGCGGCGGCGCTGCAAGTCGGCCAGCGCGCGATCGAGATCTTCATAGGAGGTGAGCTGCGGTCCCTTCTTCGGCCCAAGCGAGGAGGAGGAATCAGAGGCCGCTTCCACCCGCTCGATAACCTTGGCGGCGAGGTCAAAATCGACGACGCCGGCCCGATCGATGACGGCGACCATGCCGCGCTCCTTCGATGACCCATCCCCTGACGTCTCCACGATCATGGGGATGGCCGCGATGGCCAGGAAGAACAACGGCATGCCGATGACGGCGAAGATATAGCCTTTTCGCGTGACGGTGGCTATGAATTCGTGGCGCGCGATGACCAGAATCTTTCTCATAAGCCGAAACTCGATGCCTGGCCAGCTCAATGGACGGAGGCGATGGTCAGGGATTCAACCTTCGGGACGCTCGTCCGTCTCCCCCTCACCTGCCTGGACCACCTTAATGAAAATATCCTCCAGTGGCGTCGTCGCCCGCTCAAATGACTCCACCTCCGCTCCCACCTGGAGCATCCACGCGAGGAAGTCACGGGGCCGCACATCGTCATTCAGGTACACTCTCATCGTGCCATTCTCGGGCACAGCGCGGGCGATGAGCGGACAGCGACGGTAGTCCACCGCAGCGCGAACGAGGACGGCATTATCCGAATACCGACGCTTGATCTCATCAAGATGTCCATATAATACGCGTCGTCCCCGATGAATCATGAACACGCGCTCGCACAGCGTCTCCACCAGTGCCATTTGATGCGTGGAGAGCAACACAGTCTTGCCCGCCGCCGCTTGCTCCCGAATCACGGTGCTGACCATTCGCGTGTTGACCGGATCGAGACCGGTGAACGGTTCGTCGAGAATGAGGATCTCCGGATCCCCCACCAACGTGGCGACCAGTTGGACCTTCTGCTGGTTTCCTTTGGAGAGCTCTCCGACTTTCTTGTCCTTCATCTCCATCAAGCCCAGGCGCTCCAACCAAGTCAATGCGCTCTGGCGCGCTCGGGTGGGGGTCGCTCCTTTCAATCGAGCGAAATATTCGAGCACCGAGAGGACCTTCTGGCGGGTGTAGAGACCACGCTCTTCCGGCAGGTACCCGATCTGTTCTTTGACGCGCTCGGTGAGCTGTTGACCGAAGATCTCGATTCTCCCGGCATCCGGGCGGATGATGTCCATGATCATCCGAATCATCGTCGTCTTCCCCGCCCCATTAGGACCCAATAGTCCAAAAACCTCTCCCCGCTCAACATCGAGCGACACATCATCTACAGCCACCAGCGAATCGAACGATTTTCGCACTCCTCTGAGGGAGATGGCCGTCATCCTCACGCTCCTCTTCGAGGGGACCGAGAATCAGGATATCGACCAGATGTTCAAGGGAATGCCCACCCCACGCCCAGCATCAAAACCCGCTCGGATATCTCCGATGAACATAAGGCGGTGCAAGCTGGCAGCGGCTTCATTTTCATCCCTCGTGGCGCGTTGTTGCCCATGGGCGATCCCCTCGACGTCGAACGTCGCCTCCCTACGACCACCGCTGAGTCGGTGGAGATGATGGGCACGGCTCGCTGAGGGCGACTCACTCATATCGTAACGCCTCCACGGGATCCAAGCGCGCCGCCTTCACTGCCGGCCAGAGCCCGAAGAATAATCCCACGCCGGCGGAGACGGCCAGTCCGGCCACCGGCGCCCAGAAGGGGACATACGTGGGCATAATGGTCTTCAGGATCAGGCTGAGCCCCCATCCGAGGATGATGCCGAGAACGCCACCCAACCCCGTCAACACCATCGCCTCGATCAAGAATTGCCAGGTGATGTTGCTCCGCCGGGCGCCAATCGCTTTGCGGATGCCGATCTCCCGCGTCCGCTCGGTCACCGAGACCAACATAATGTTCATCACGCCGATGCCTCCCACCAGGAGAGCGACGCTGGCGATGGAGATCATGAGCACGAACACGCCGAAGGTGATCTGGTTGATGTCGCGCTGAATCGATTCCGGCGTCGAGATGGCGAAATTGTTGGGTTGATCGGCGGGCACAGCCCGGCGCCGCCGCAATAGTTCGGTGATCTCATCCACCGCCTGGTCAACCTTTCCCGGGCGCGCTTCGGCCAGAATCCACCGCACTTCTTCCTGAGGATACATCTTCTGTAGCGTGAACAGGGGGATGTAGATCACCTTGTTGAGCCCGCTGGAGGATTCATCGCCAGCGAGGAGATTCTCTTGCCGTTCGAGAACCCCGATGATGGTGAACATTTTTTTGTTGATTTCCAGTTGTTTCCCCAGGGGGTTCAGTTGCGGAAACAGCGTCTCGGCAATATACGAACCCACCACGCACACGCGCTGACGATGGAGATTCTCCGAATCAGTGAAAAACCGCCCCTGGCTCACCTGAACGTTGCTCACCCGTTCGTAGGCCGGGAGCGTCCCCTGGACGTCCACGGCATACAACTCCTGATCGCGATAGCGGACGATGCTCAGGCTCTGGAGCGCGGGCAACCTCATGATGGGCACGGCCACGGCGACCGACGGGCAGTATTCGGCGATGGCCAGCGCATCCTCATAGGTCAACGGCGGGCGTCGGCGCTCTTCAGCCGTCGCGCGCCGTAAGCGTACGCCGGGGCTGAATTTATGGATGAAAATGGCGCGGGTGCCAAACGATTCGATCGATCGTTCGATTTGCGATTCGATCCCCACAATGAACGCCACCATGAGCATGACCGTCACCACACCGATGATCACCCCCAGAACGGTCAAGAAGGCGCGCAATTTATTGGCGGCGACGGCGCCCAAGGCCATCTTGAAATCCTCGTAAATCTCCTGCATACGCTTTCACTCGAACCGCAGTGATTCGACAGGATCCAGTCCCGCCGCCCGATACGCCGGATAGACTCCGGAGAACAATCCCACCGTGGCCGAAATCACCAAGGCCGCCACCGTCCAGCCGAGCGGCAGAGCGACGGGCAAGCCTAATTGCCACGCCACCAGCCGTCCGCCCAGGTAGGCGAGCCCCATCCCGATGAGTCCCCCAATGGTGGATAAGGTCACCGATTCGGACAAGAATTGCATCAAGATGTCTCCCCGACGCGCGCCCACCGATTTACGGATTCCGATCTCACGGGTGCGCTCAGCCACCGAGACCAACATGATATTCATGATGACGATCCCGCCTACCACCAGAGCGATGGACGCCACCCCGATGATGGCAATCTGAATCGTGCGCGTCACGCTCTGGTAAAAATTATTGATCGCCTCTGAGGTCAGAATGCCGAAATTATCCGGCTCATGATATTTCAAGTGACGGCGATTGCGCAGAACCACTCGCACCTCGTCGACGGCCTTATCGATGGCATCGGCGCTGATGGCGGCGACCCGAATGGAAATAGACCCCCGGGTCCCGTACAGCTTCTCGAAGGTGGAGATGGGAATGACGACGAAATTATCCTGTGGTTGTCCCAGCATCGTTCCCATCTCTTCGGCGACCCCCACAATGCGGAACGGCAATCCGCTCAGCTTGATTTCCTTCCCAAGGGGATCAATCCCGGGAAAGAACTCCTTGACGATGTCGGCGCCCACAAAACAGGCGGTACGGTTATGTTGCTCCTCTTCTCGAGAAATATATCGCCCTTCGGCCACGTGGATATTGTCAATTTCGACCATGTTATAGGAGACCCCGCGAATGACGACGTCTTGAAGCACCCGCGATCCATACTTCACCGCACCTTGCGTCGACTTCAGGGCGGCGGCGTCCCGCACGTATCGCCGTCGCGGATTGGAGAGAATGGCCTCCAGATCCTCGTAGGTGATGTCTTTGTTCTGCTTGGCTGCCTGGATGAACTCCTCCAGACTGGTGATGAGCCCAAATCGACTCACCAGGAAGGCGTTGGACCCCAAGTCGGCCACCTGCTCTTTGAAGTACGCATTGAATCCTTCCACCAGCATCACCACGATGATCACAGCAGCCACACCGATGATGACCCCGAGGAGCGTCAGAAACGAACGCAGTTTATGGGCCCAAATGGCGTCCAGCGCTATTTTGGTTGTCTCAATGACGCTCATGGATGAAAAATCGTAACATCGATCTTCATAACTCGTCCAGTGAAACGATGTTCGAGGGCCGAGGGTTTCACCTTTTCTCGCCCGGGAGTCAATGGAGAGCAACAGGAGACCCAGGATGAAAAAGAGATTGATCGGGTTTTCGCTTTTGGGTATTATCATAGGGGTCTTGTGAGTGATCAGGGGGAATCGGGCTAGTGAGAGCGTGATATGCACTTATTAGTGATTTTTTTGGCAGAGTCAGAACTGTTGGGAGAAATCTTTCAAGCCCTCCAGCAGATCGGGATCCGGCGGGCGACGTTGGTCGAGAGCGTCGGCCTGCGGCGCGCCATGAGCGAAGAGAACGTCCCGCTGATTGCCTCCCTGCACCACCTGCTTCGCCGCGATGAGTACCCTAATGTCACGCTCTTCATCGTCGTGGAAACCGAGCAAAAAGCGCAACAGGCGATCAGCATCGTCGACGAACTCGTCGGCGGATTGGAGAATCCCAACACGGGCTTAGCATTCACAATCCCTATTTACAATGTGACGGGATTCATTCCCGACTCCGAGCGATCCTGAAAACCCCATGAAAGGCATCATCGGGTTAATTATCATCACCGTCGTCGGCTACCTGAGTGCTCATTTTTTGTTTGAGCGCCTCAGTCGACGCTTCCTCCTCGTTTCGGGGATTGAGTATATTCTGCTCGGCGTGGTCATCGGGCCTCGGGGACTGAACTTCCTCACCCCTGAAATGGTCACGCAGTTGAGTCCCATCTTCAGTCTGGGAGTAGGATGGATCGGCCTGCTGTTTGGGATGCAGGTACGCTTTCGCCGTCTGCGACGGCTCGATCCGGCCTACTTTTGGATCACCCTCATCGAAGCGATGACCACGTTCGTCATCGTAGGGGGATTCTTCGGCCTCGCTTTCTGGTACGGACTGGGCGGCCGCGGCCAATGGTCGATGCTGATCCCCGCCGCTTATGTTCTCGGAACCACAGCCATGGTGACGGCCCCCTCGGCGGTGGCTCTCGTCAAATTGCGTTTCCGCGGCCATCGTTACCACGTGACCCACACCCTGCAGCACGTCATCGGCTTCAACAATCTTCTGGGCATCATTGTGTTCGGCTTCTTGTTTTGCTTCATTCATGTGGGGGAAACCGCGGGCATTCGACCGCTCACCGCCGTGGAATGGATCAACCTCTCGGTCATGCTCGGCATCTTGCTGGGCATTCTGTTCCACCTTCTGGTACGACGCGAGCATGATGAGAATGAGTTGCTGCTGGCGCTCATCGGCATCGTCGTCTATGGCAGTGGGATCGCCTATTACCTCCATCTCTCGCCGCTGTTCCTCAACTTGATTGTGGGCATCGTGCTGACCAACCTTTCGCCCCTGCGCCGACTGCTCTACGAGACGCTGCACTCTACGGAACGGCCTTTCTTCATCATCTTTCTCATCTTCGTGGGAGCGATGTGGAACATCCATGCCGTGTGGGGGTATCTGCTCGTCCCGGCTTATATTCTGGTTCGGATGGCGGCAAAATTTCTCGGTGGCTATCTCGCCTACCTGAGCATTGAAAAGAAGCGATTATTGGTTCCCAACGTCGGATGGGGACTTCTTTCCCAGGGGGGTGTAGCCCTCGCGCTAGTGGTCAATTATCAGCAAGTCTACCAGAATCGGTTCACCGATCTCGTCGTCTGTTGCATCCTCGTCTCTGTGATCATCAACGAGCTGATGAGTCCACGCCTGGCGCGAGATTTCCTCGCCGACCTCGGGGAGATCACCCTCCCTACGGCCGATACTGGGCTCCAGGAACGAACGCCCACGCCGACGAGCCCATCCTGAGCACATCGATCGATCAAATATGCGTCAAATCGTCATCCTGGCACTACTCTTTTTTATCACCTACGCGCTCCAATTCCTCCAATGGGGGAGTGAGAGCGAACTCAATCCCAAATCCATGGCCAGTCTGGGCTTCATCCTCCTCGCCGCCTACGTGGCGGGCGATTTTTTTGCTCGGTTCAAACTCCCCAAGATTTCTGGCTATATCGTTACGGGGATTATCTGTGGCCCCTATGTGATCAATCTGCTCTCCAAAGGGGTGGTCAGCGATCTGCGCGTCCTGGATGATCTCGCCTTGGGATTGATCGCGTTGACGGCAGGCGGTGAGCTCAAACTGACGGCATTGAGGCGAGGCCTGAAGAGCGTCCTGTACATCATCGGCTTTCAAGTCATCGTCGTATTCACCGGCGTCACGGCATGCGTATTAATGGCTCGACCACTGCTTCCCTTTCTTTCCCAGAGCCCGCTCTCGACGACGATCGCCGCAGCGCTCTGCTTTGGCATTACAGCGGTCGCCAAATCCCCAGCCTCGACAATCGCCATCATTACGGAGACCAAAGCGCGTGGTGTTGTGACCGAACGCGTTCTCAGTATCACCGTCATTAAAGACGTGCTCGTGGTCATCGCTTTTGCCTTCATCCTCTCGATCGCCAAACGCCTCTCTGTGGAACCGACCATCGGGCAGGGCGCGGTCACTGCCGTGTTCACTGAGGTCGCCGCCTCATTACTGATGGGAGCCGTCTTGGGCGCTTTGACCGTCTTTTACATCAAGTACATCAACGCCGAAATGCTGTTATTCATCATCGGGCTCGTTTTTGCGGGCACGGCCTTCGCCCATTGGCTGGAACTGGAAGCCATTTTGATGTTCATGGTTGCCGGATTCGTGGTGGAGAACTTCTCCTCCCACGGTCAGGCGCTCATCGAGACGATCGAACGCGCGTCATTGCCCGTTTACGTCGTCTTCTTCGCCATTGCCGGAGCAGATATCAATATACCCGTCCTGCGCCAAACCCTGCTGGTCGCCTCCATCCTGGTGGCCGTTCGGCTCCTCACCACGTATCTGGGGACCTTCCTGGGCAGTGTCCTCGCCGGGGACCCTCCCCCGGTTCGACGTTATGCCTGGATGGGATTCATCACCCAGGCGGGGGTCTCGCTGGGATTGGCCACCATTGTTGAGCAGACCTTCCCGAGCTGGGGCCCTCACTTCAAGACGCTCATCGTCGCTACCATCGCCATGAATCAGATCATCGGTCCCATTGCTTTCAAACTGGCCTTGGATCAGTCCGGCGAGACCGAGGTAGCGCGTGAGCGAACGTTGACTCTGGCCGAACAACCGGCACCCGGACCGTAACCGCTCCTGCCACCACCGAGATCATGAACATTCTGAACGAAAGTCTGGCTTGGACCGTCGAAGCTGATGATGAGGCGAGGAAAAGAGAGACAGTGAGGTCAGCGCTTTTTGAGATGCCAGACGACCTTCCCGACAATATCATCCCGATGAATCGCCCCAAATCGCCGACTATCGATACTGTGACCATGCGTTCCCACGACGTATACGTCGCCCGTTTGTGGCACACAACGCTCAACCCTCTTGATCATCAGGCCATAGACGGGATGCTTGAAGACGATGACGTCACCGGGTCGGATCGAACCGAACAGGAAAGGGATTTTGGACACCACCACAAAATCCCCTTCCTGATAAACCGGATACAGGCTCTGGCCGGTAATCTTAACCAGCTTGATCATGACAGGACCGGATAGACGACCTCTTCCTCCGGCTTGTAAGGGGCCTTGGCGCGTTTGGTGGCGATGCCTTTGGTTTCCCAGAAAATCTCGGCGAATCGATTGACCGCCTGGAGCAGCTCCACGGCCGTCTCCCGGCTCGTCGTTTGCCGACATTTGGAGCCGAGTTTCATGATCTTGTTGGTCAGCTCGTGAAGCTCGGGGTACTTCTGAACGTGTTCGGGTTTGATATAATCGCCCCAGATGATGCGTACCTCATGTTTGCAGAGCTCCGCATGTTGCTCTTTGACGGCAATGTAACGGGCCATGCTGTTGTGGAATTCCATGTCCTGCTGACCGTGTTCTTTGACCAGCTCATTCATGAGATCGATCATGCGGATGACGGTGAGAGCGGCCAATTGCGCATGATGGGGATCATAGATCCCACACGGGATATCGCAATGCGCTTTGGCTCGCTCGAAGGGAAATCGCCGATCCAGTTTCTCAATGAGCTCGTAAATCATAGTGACCTCCTTTTCGGGTGGATGACAAAGCTCCTCGATGATCTCACGTCTCGTCAGCGTGAGCGTTATCATATCCAGATGCCCCATTGTTGTCAAGATAGCCGTCCGGCGTGCCAGTTGAAGGTTGAGAGCCCCCAAGAGGAGGCAGAGAAGGTCTGAGGCACACCCACCGAGACACCGCCCCTCACCCTCACAAACCCTGAAAGGGCGACATAGCTCATTGGCGCGAGCTCGAGGCGACCGACGTCGGGTTGACATACCGGCCCTCGCCGCTCCGGGGAAACGGCCTCTTCCTATCGTCAGCCCGCTACCTCGACAACGAACTCCATCTAGGCTACATTTGTCCCCGATGAGAATGACCGGACGGCATGACATCCGGCGGCCGAAACACGATCGGGGCGGACTGGTGCTACCCTCATACTCTTTCATGAGGGTTGCATGGATCGACTTCGCCAGACTCTTCGAAGAGAAGAAGCGGCCGCGCCGCCCGACGGTGTTCTCCTTCAAATCCAAGCCCATCGCAGGAGAGTGAATCCATGAGATCATCTGTCGTTCGCCACCCACGCTCTCTCTTCACCCTCGGGGTGGCCATGTCGTTGGGCGCCATAATAGGGTGTGGCTCCGGCGCGACCGAAGAACGTGAACCGACGCACCTCTATACGACGGCTCGTGGCGGGGCTTTCCGCGTCGAGGTCGTCGTCAAGCATCTGGAAATTCCCTGGTCGATGGCTTTCACGCCCGATGGTCGTCTGTTGGTTACTGAGCGTCCGGGCCGCGTTCGCCTCATCGAAAACGGAAAGCTGCGACCCGAACCTCTGCTCGTCATCCGCGATGTCGCCCACGTGGGCGAAGGAGGATTGATGGGTCTGGCGCTGGATCCCCAATTCGCTCAAAACCGATTTGTCTATCTTGCGTACACCTATCGAGGTCCCGACGGGTTGGCTAATCGCGTTGTGCGATACAGAGAAGCGTCCGGCCACCTCACCGACCCGCATATCGTCATCGATCACATCCCGGGCGCTCGATTTCATGATGGTTGTCGAATTCGATTTGGACCCGATGGCAAGCTCTACATCACCACTGGCGACGCCATTGAGCGCCAACTGGCTCAGGATGTGAACTCGTTGGCCGGGAAGATTCTGCGTCTCAATCCCGATGGGACGATTCCGGCGGATAATCCCTTCCCCCACTCGCCGGTCTACAGCTATGGACACCGGAATTCCCAAGGCATCGACTGGCATCCGGTGACCGGAGATCTGTTCAGTACCGAACACGGACCGTCGGGCTTCGACGCTCCTGGCGGTGGTGATGAAGTGAACCTCATCGAGGCGGGCAAGAACTACGGTTGGCCGGTCATCCATCATCGGCAGAGGAAAGAAGGAATGGTCAGTCCCCTGCTGGAATTCACCCCTGCCATCGCGCCAGCCGGGGCTTCTTTCTACCGCGGTCATCGCCTTCCCGAATTCACGAACGATTTCTTTTTTGCCACCCTCAGAGGCCGGCACATTCATCGCGTTGTGCTCAAGGCCCCGGATTATCGCACCATCGCATTCCACGAACGCCTGCTTCAAGGGGAGTTCGGGCGTCTCCGCGACGTCGTGGAGGGACCAGATGGCGCGCTCTATTTTTGTACGAGCAATCGCGACGGTCGAGGAAAGCCCCACCCGGATGATGACCGGATCCTGCGAATCGTCCCCGCATCCTGAACCAAGGTCCATGATCGAGAAAAGAGCTCTCCTCCGACTACGTCGACCATTGACCTTGGCGGTCCTCATCCTCCTCCCCCTCTCATGCCAGCCGGCCGATCATCCCCCACCTCATCGCACAACTGAATCGGAGGCGCAAACGATGCACGCCGAGTGGCTCGACGAACCATCGCTTCCGGAACCCCTGACCAATAACGCTGTGGCCGGTCTGACGATAGACGGGACGCTCTACCTGTTCAGTTTCATGGGGCTGGATGCTACCAAAACTCCCGCGGGAATCACCCGTCGAGCCTTCGCATTCGATACGCGGACGCGGCGGTGGACTCCCATCCATCCCGTCCCCGGTCGGCTCGGCCGCATTGCGGCGACGGCACAGGGCGTCGATGAGCGAGTTTACATTTTGGGTGGTTACACTGTCGCTCTTGATGGGCACGAAGTCTCCGTTCCCAATGTGGACATCTATGATCCCCAACGCGATCGATATGACGCTGGCGCCCCCGTACCCGTTCCCGTGGATGACTCTGTCTCGGGCATATGGCGAGACCGCTTCATCTACCTCATCAGTGGATGGTCACAGCAAGACAACGTCCCGAATGTTCAGGTTTACGACACCTAGACGGACCGATGGCAACAGGCGACACCCATTCCAGGCCCGCCCGTCTTCGGACATGCTGGGGGAATCGTCGATGAGACGATCGTGTATTGCGATGGGGTGAGAATCGATCCCACCCGTCATCCGCGATTCGTCATCTCCGATGCCTGCTACCAGGGAGAGATCGATCCCCATGCCCCCTCACGCATCACCTGGTCGCCCCTGCCAGCACATCCGGGCGAACCGAGGTATCGCATGGCCTCCGGTGTCATCCCCGAGGAAGGACTCATCATTTTTGCTGGAGGCACAACTCGCCCTTACAACTACGATGGCATCGGGTACGATGGCATTCCCTCCGAGCCCAGCTCGCAGTCCTTCGCTTATGACGTGCGTCACAAGCGGTGGCTCGTCCTTCCAGATATGCCTTCGCCGAGCATGGATCATCGGGGACTCGTCGGCACTGGACGAAGTCTGTATCTCATCGGCGGGATGAGAGAACACCAGAGCGTCAGTTCCGGAATGCGGCGGATTACGGTGAATGTCAACCAGTCGAAAGAGCGATGAACAGGCGAGGCGAACATTGACCTGAGTGATGAGTAGATTTACAATGCTGTCGAAGAAGCAAGAACTTCGGGGTTGAGAGAGGCCGAGAAGATAAACGAGCGTCGAGTTCGCCCAGTGTGATTTTTCACTCGAAGGATGAGATTCATGAAAGAGGAGGAATGACGTCCATGATGGTGAACATATGGCTCGCTCTCTCCCTGTGTCTCCCGGCCCTGCTCCCCCAGGAGCCGCCAGGACAAATGAGAATGCGGGTGATTGTCGGTTCTCGCTCAGTCCACATCATTCCGGACCGCCCCTCGGCCTTGATAACCTTCACGCTGCCGAGGATGTCGATGTCCAGGGACCGGCTTTTCTCATGTTCAAAGCGACCGGAGTGGATCTGGGATTCGATCGCATCTACCTCAACCCTCAGGTGCCCACTCCCGAGAACCCCATCTGCCAGTTCCCCGTCGATCCCAATGGCCCTTACCTCGTCACCACTCTGGATGGTGTAGTCGGCGGGATGGACAAAGCCGGTTATGCGCTCGTTCGTCCGGGGCTGCTTCGTCCGGGGGTGAATCGACTGCTGATCTGTGAGGACGGGCACGAGGATGATGATGGGCTCTTTGATTCCTTCAGCCTCAGCGAGATCATCCTGGTGTACACGATCACATCCGCACGCTGAGACGCCGCGAGGACTCATCTAAGGTACGGGAGGATGAGATCAATGAAATAGCGCATCGGGGTGGTGATCCTGCTGGCGATGTTCGCCAGCAACGGTCTGGCCGGGGCGGCGCCTGGGCCGACTCAGGAAGAGTTCGCTCAACCGCTCAAGACATTGCGGGATCTCAGGCCTCCAACGATATGAGAACCACACTGCTTCAAGCGAGGTTCTCCACTGGCAGTGGTGGATGAGTGAAGCCGAGGTCGCCACGAGGTACAACCATGCGGAATATCGAGATCCTGATGGCATCCTTCGTCCCCTCTTGTCGAACGGAGGTTGGAAGTGTACAATATGGCCGGTAATGGAGGATGGTGCTGGCGTAGCTCAGTTGGTGTAGAGCGCCTGACTGTGGATCAGGAGGTCCCCGGTTCAAGTCCGGGCGCCAGTACCAGCTATATTATAAATGCTTGCAGGGAGCGCCGAATGGGCGCTCTTTTATTTTGCGTCACAACTATCTCTCGTCGTAACTCCTTTCGCCGTGGCTCACAGCAGAGTATGCCCGCGTCAACTGAGCGACGACATGAATGGCCTCACCGCAATGACCATGATTGTCGGTCAGGCACTCCATCCTGGCCACGCCCTCGATCCTCGAGTGCTACCTCGCCGGTGGCGATGTGAGTGCCATCGCGGGATGGAATTCTTTCCAAGAGGGACAGAGATCAACCAGTACGCACTCCGGACAGAGTGGCTTCCGCGCCTTGCAGATACGTCGTCCATGTTCGATCAGTCGATGAGGGAATGTGATCCACTCCCGTTTGGGGATGATGGCCATCAAGTCTTGCTCCACTTTATCGCGATCGGTATGATGCGTCAGCCCCAGGCGCCGAGAGAGACGCAACACGTGAGTATCAACGACAATGCCAGAAGCGATGCCGAAGGCGTTGCCCAGCACAACGTTGGCCGTCTTTCGGGCCACGCCCGGCAACGTCAACAACTCCTCCATCGACTGAGGAACGCGCCCGCCGAATGTTTCGACGAGCTTTCGAGCCGCTGCCTGAATGCTCTTGGCCTTATTACGATAGAATCCCGTCGGTTTAATGTCCCGTTCTAATTCGGCGAGTGGCACCCGAGCGTAGTCTTCGGCTGTCCGATACTTCTTGAACAACTTCGCCGTCACCATATTGACGCGTTCGTCGGTACATTGCGCCGAAAGAATCGTGGCCACCAGCAACTCCAGTGGATTACTGAAATGCAAAGCCGTCCTCGTGGCCTTCGGATAGGCCTTTTTGAGACGGTTGATGATGTCTTTCACCCGCTGAGCATTCTTGACCTCTCGCACCGGCTTCTTGGCCATGATCACATCTCCTCAGAAGGATATACGGCATCGAAGAACTGTGCTTCATATTCCAGGGCCAACCTGGCCGCCCTTCTGGCGCGAGACCTCGCCTCTTCGGTCTGCGTATGTCGATCAATCAGTCGCTCCTCCGTCTGGAAGTCTACGGCGGGGATATGGTACGCCTCCAGAGTCTCATCTGGGAAACCATAATGCCGTTTCAGTCCATCGTAAAGCGTTCGACAGACGGAAATCCACACGTCCTCAATGACAAAAAAGGCGGTCATATTCTCCTCCGGCGCCCCACCGGCGGCCAGATGGAACAGGTAGTTCGGGGCGGCCATAGCCCCGGCCAAAGGGTGGGAAGCCTCCAAGTCGATTTGTTCCAACCCCAGGGCCCGAGCAAACGTCAGGAACAACCCAATATATTCGACTTCTCGTCGCGCCATGGTGATGAAGAATTCCTTCCCCTCGCGATCCGGAGTGCGAAGGATACTCAAGGCGAAGTAGTCGTAAATATGCGCGACATAATGATATTCCTGTTCGACGAAGACTCTCAACGTCTGTCGAGGAAGTTGACCACGGCGAACGTCCTCGACGAATGGGTGATGCGTGATGCGTTCAACCTGCGGGGAGAGTTCCTCGCGCAATTGCCGAACGAACATCGAACCGTTCATCACACACCTCCTGGAGAATGCCTCTTTTATAAGGAACAGGGCGAATAACCGATTGACCGTGGCCAGCGCGATCTGACGGCGACTCCAGTACCCATTGTCGATAGAGCGTCTCCTGTTTGTCCGTCATCTGGTCCAATTTGACGATATGATAGTCAGTTCGGATTCGCCGCCCGAGAACGACATCGAGAGTGCGGACCATCCCCTTCCGATTGATGGTGAGGACCACGGATTCGCCCGGCTTCTTGGCTCCCAGCCGTTGAGCATAGTTATCGAAATTGACGCGCCATCCATCTATGGCCAGGATTTCATCCCCCACGTACACCCCATATTGGTAAGCCGGTGTATTCGCGACGACCGAGGCGACGACAGCTCGCCCATTCTCATTCCTCAGTCGAACGCCCAAGTAGCCCCTCCTCTCATCAATTTCCGTTCGCTCCAACCGGAGCCCGGCATGGTGGAGAAATCGGTCATAGTCGATCTCGGTCGTCCCGTAGACATACTGTTCGAAGAACTCGCGCAAATCACTGCCCGCCACAGCCTCGCACACGTGGCGAAAATCCTCCTCCGTATATCCCGTGTTGCGCTTCTTATAGAACTCAGTGTAGAGATAACGCATGACGTCATCGAGACTACGAGCGCCGTCGGTGCGATGCCGAATCTCCAAGTCCAGGAGAGCGGCGAGGATCTTACCCTTGTTGTAGTAACTCACCGTGGTGTTCCGAGAATTCTCATCAGGGCGATAAAATTTGATCCAGGCATCGAAACTCGCTTCGGCGACTGACTGAATGAAGCGTCCCGGACGATTTTGCAACTCGGCGATGGCCTGGGCCAGTCGTTCCAGGTAGCGGCCCGGGCCGATGAATCCAGCTCGAAGGAGGAGCCGATCGGCATAATAACTGGTGAATCCTTCGGCGACCCACAACATGCGGGTTGGCGTCTCGCGGGTATAGTCGAATGGTCCCAGTTCGATGGGCCGAATCCGCTTGACGTTCCAGAGATGGAAGAACTCATGAGCTACCAGCGACAGCCAACGCTGGTATGAGGATTCTGGCGAGAAGTCCCAACGGGGATAGCTGAGCGATGCTGAGTTGGCATGTTCGATGCCCCCCCCACCGGAGGACGTCAAATGCACGATGAAGGTGTAGTGTCGATAAGGAAGTTCGCCAAACAGCGCCTCAGCCGCTTCGATGATCCGACGGGCATCGGCCATCAGTCGCTGGGGATCATAGTTCCCCACGCCGTATATGGCGATGCGATGAGGCACCCCTCGCACGGTGAATTCATAGACCGGATGCTGGCCGATCTCGATGGGGCAATCGACCAGCACGTCATAATTGGGGGCTTCAAAAACCCACTTCTCTCCAGGAACGGGATCGAGACCGGTGGAGATGGTATCCCAACCCGGTGCCGGATGAATTCGCAGACGAACGGGGCGATCCAGATAACCGTCCACGTAGACGAACAGGCTGGGACCATTGATGTAGGCATGCGACTCGTCCAGATAACTCTCGCGCATGTTCTCATCAAAGGCATAAACCCGATAGTGAGCGATGATCTGCCTTGCGCCACGACTCTCCACGCGCCACGTCGTCTTATTGGTCTTCCGTACGGGCAGCGTCGTTCCCTGACTATCAGTAGCCGAGAAGGTGGTCACATGACGCGCATAGTCGCGAATGAGGTATGAGCCCGGCGTCCAGACGGGCATGACGAAGTCAACGGTCTGTTGATGGAGCCCGGTGACGGTGACGGTGACCTCGAAATAATGCGTCTGGGGTTCCGGCATTCGGACCTCATATTCGATGCTCGGCTGTGGCGCCGATGCCATCCCCAGAGATCCTCCTCCAATGAGGAGGAGAGTGACAAAGATCAACAAGATCTGTGGTCGATGCCTCTGTCGCTTCATACGCCTCCCTGAATTCATGAGACCTGCGAACTGCTGGCCGACGACCGCAGTCCGGCGATGTGAACCGCCAGGGACATCATTACTTTTACACTGTCCGGGGACGGGCTGGCAATAGTGCGGCCGAGGGAATCGCTGAACATCGCGATGGCTCAGCAACGGATGAAGGATGAGAGATCCTCTCACCGTCAATCGTTCACATGACAACGAGCGGTTCAAGGAGGCTCCGTCCCTTTCAGAGGGTCTTTCATTATGCTACACTTTCGCCCTGACTGGGAGTCTCGCGATGACGACATCGGATCGACACAATCCGGCCGCTGTCCACAGCTTCCCCATTGAGGAAGCGGAACGTTCGGTCGCCCCATGGTTCTCGCTCGCCTACCACGAGCAACTGGAGCGTAAAGAGCAGCGTTTGCGCGAGGTCCTCGATCCATCGCTGACGTCGCTCATCGAACCGATATTACCCAGTCCCCGCATTGTTGGACACCGGAATAAGATGGAATTCTCTTTCGGCTACGATGACGATGAACGGCCCGCTCTCGGCTTTCATCAACGGGGAAAGTTCTGGCGGGTTCAGGATCTGAATCGAAGCGCCTTTTTGTCCGATGCGGCCAACGATGTCTACGCGGCCTTAAAGCAATGGGCGATGCGGACGGGCCTGCCTTTCTACCGGCAGGTGGATAATCGAGGATTCTTTCGCTATCTGGTCATTCGTGAGGGAAAGTACACCGGGGAAGTCCTCGCCAATCTGGTGGTGAATCCCTCGGGCTACGAGGAGCGGGTCGAGGGGCTCGCGGCTGAACTCGTCCAATTGGCCCAACGACTCCCTGCGCTCGCTTCGTTATGGCTCAGCTTTCGGCGATCGGTCGGCGATGCGGCCACTGGCGAAGAGAGCCGCTGCCTGGCCGGTTCACGGCTGATTCACGAGAAACTGCTGGGCCTCACATTCCTCATTTCCCCGTCCTCTTTCTTTCAGGTCAATACATTTGGTGCCGAAGTCCTCTACGAGAAATTACGCCAATTGGTGAGCGAACTCGCGCCGCGCCGAAGGCTGGTCGACCTGTACTGTGGCAGTGGAGGCATGGCTTTGATTCTCAGCCCTCTATTTGACGAACTCATCGGTATTGATTCCGACGTCGAATCCATTGGTTTGGCCAGAGAGAATGCTCAGCTCAACGGGATCAACAACACCCGCTTCATCTGCTCTCGCGCCAAGCAGATCCATCAGGTTCTCTCTCCCCCGATTGACGTCATGGTCGTGGACCCGCCCCGCGCAGGACTCACTCCGAAAGCGGCCAGGAACGTCCTACGCATGGCTCCGCGACATCTCATCTACATCTCGTGTAATCCTCACAGCTTCCGGGAGAACATGCGTTTGTTGCGGCGCCGATTTCAAGTGAAACACATCATTCCCGTTGATCTCTTTCCCCATACGCCGCACATCGAATTGATCGCCAGACTCGATCTGATAGCGGGTTGATCATGTTGGAGAGCACATGAATTCGCGCCCACAACTCAACCAGACTGGTCGTTCACCCGCCAGTCAGAAGATCGCCTTCATCTCCTGGGTGCCGCCCAGAGTGAGACCGAGCCAAGGATAATGATAAGGAGGACACTGTGCCGTTTAAGGTTGGAGAAAAAGTGATCTATCCGGGGCGAGGCATTTGTGAGATCGAGCGCATTTCGACGCAAGAGGTTGATGGTCGAGATGTCGAGTTTTATCACCTCACGTTTCTGCGCGACGAAGCCACCGTGATGGTGCCAGTCGAGAAAGCGGACACCATTGGCATTCGACGCCTGCTCGACAAAGCGGAGGTCCCCAAGGTATACGCCTTCTTACGACAAAACATTCATACTCCCAGTTCTGATTACAAAGTCCGCTATCAACAGAACGTCGACCGACTGGCATCGGGAACGATCTTCGACATCGCTGATGTCGTCAAAACGCTGGTCTATTTGAGTCGCATCAAGAAGCTGTCTGAACGAGAGACGAATATGTTGGAGCGAGCGTACACTTTGCTCGTCAACGAAATCGCCCAGGTCTCGGGGGCTGACAAGGATGAAGTCCAGTCCAAAGTGGATCGCGCATTAGAACAATTTGATGTCGAGGAGTGAGTGCCCCCGCCCCGCCGGCCGCTGTGGTGGTGACGCGATGCCCCGCCCGCCAGGAGAGGAGTGAATTCTCCCTTCCACCCGGCGCTCCTCTCACCCGGTTGAAGGTCCACGCCAGCATGGAGCAATATCCCAGCCACATTGACCCCTCTGCGGATGCGTCGTACAATGTGTCCGGCCCGGTGGAATTCAATCTAACCAAGGAGGAGCATTATGAGGAGGATCACTCTATCCTTCATCGTCAGCATTATCACCGTGCTCTCGGTTTACAACGTGAGTCAGGCTCAAACCCATTTGACGGCCGCCTTGGACACTGCACAAGCTGTACCCGCCCCCGATGTCGCGACACAGCCCACTGGCACGGGAACGTTCACCTTATTGCCCACCTCTTTCCTCGCCTTCAAATTGAGGTTCAATATTACGGTCACGAATTTGAGTGGCCCCATCATTGCCGCCCATTTTCATCACGCTCCCGCCGGTGAAATCGGACCGGTCGTTCGCACCATCACGGACGAGTTCGACGGCCATACGGCATCGGGGATCTGGAGTATCGCCGATGATGAACCGCTCACGCCCGATTTGGTGAGAGCGTTGCTCAACGGCGAGATTTACGTCAACATTCACACGGCCGCCAATCCGGCGGGCGAAATCCGCGGTCAGGTCTATCCAACGGCCGGATTCAAGGCCGTGCTGAACACACAACAAGCCGTCCCGACGCCCACGGTATCAACAACGCCATCGGGGACCGGTTCGTTTGTGCTTCGAGGGACTCGGCGAGGCGTGGAATTGAGCTTTGATATCACCGTCGATGATCTGAGCAGTCCCATCATTGCCGCCCACTTCCACCACGCTCCGCGCGGCCAGACGGGACCAGTCGTCCGCACCATCACCGCAGCATTCAACGGGAATACGGCCTCGGGGACGTGGCGCAGCACAGATGATGAACCGCTCACGCCAGCTCTCCTGAAGGCGTTGTTGAATGGCGAGATTTACGTCAACATTCACACGGCCGCCAATCCGGCGGGCGAAATCCGTGGCCAACTCATCGTCGTCGAGTAGCGCTGGCCCTGGAGGAGATCCTTCGCGTTCGTCGCCAAGAGCATGGGGAAGGGCCCGTGACGAGCGGGTGAATCATCACTCGCTCGTCTCCCTTTGAAGGTCTCACGTTCACTCGGTATCTCGGGCAACGGATAACGGTCTCTTCCCCTTCGACATCGAAAATCCCCGAGGTCTCGCTCGACGCCTCCACGTCCCCATGGAGGCGCTTGACAGCCTCAAGGCCGAGGCGTACACTTAAGTTGAATCTCTGCCATCGCGGTTAATAACACAGTACCCCTTCATCACTCGGGGGAGGAGAGAGGGATCATGAAAATGTGGTCATCCACTTTTCGCTTTTCCTTCACGGCCGGGAGCCTCCTTGTCATCTTCCTGGTGTCGTCTGGTTTCTCTCAGCACCGAACTCTGGAGCAGAGCTTTCAGATTCGGCCTGGAGGTACGATCGAGGTCACCAATCCTACCGGCGGGGTGAAAATTGAAATCTGGGATAAATCTTTCGTCCACATCAGGGCGGAGAAAGTCCATCCGGCCGGAGAACCCGTCTATTTTTCGGACGTCACGTTTGCGGCCAGCGAGTCAACGATCGTCGTTGGTTGCTACCCGGACGATCCAGGGGTTCGCATCGATCTGACCATCTACGTCCCTCATGGCGTTCGGGTGCAAATTGGGAACGATCACGCGGCGGATCAGTCGCCGGGATTCCCACCATCGGCCTCGACGCCCGCGTCCAACGCGCCAGGTCGTCCCCTGCCGCCCCCAACGGCCAATCCCCCCACGAGCATCGCCGGCGACCGCCAGCGAGGCTATGATCAACAGCGTGACGGTGTCGGACCGATCCAACGAGGCGGCGATCGGAAGAATTCAGTGGGAAGCTCTATGGGTCTCGGCGTGCGCGTCATCCCGCCGCTGTCGACGGGATCGGATACGACGCGAGCGCAGGGTCCCCGCTCATCGAGTCGCGATCCATTCGCCGTATTCGATCAAGATCCTTTCTTCACCTCCGATCGGGATCCGTTTGGCCGATCGAAACGCAGACAGCATACACAATCTGGCATGGGATGGCCCGATGTCTCTCGCGACGAGCCCGCTCCCCCTCGTTCACGCCCCGGATGGAACGCTCCCGGTGAACCATCGCCGAGCAACGCTTCTCGTCGAGCGCCCGCCGGGCCCGCCGCGCCCCCGGATGACACACTCGTCCTCAATGGTGATCTCGTCACGCTCAACGTCAGTGTGCGAGACCGGTCAGGTCGAGCCATCTCGGGGTTGGCCAAATCCGACTTCATCGTCTATGAAGATGGCGTTCGACAAGAGATCGCTTTCTTCTCCCCCACCTCGGCGCCGTTCAATCTCGTGTTAGTGCTGGATCTGAGTGGGAGCACCCGAGAGAAACTCGATGTCATCAAGCAGGCGGCGATTCGCTTCATTGAAACGCTCAGCCCGGAGGATCGCGTCGCCGTCGTCGCTTTCACTCGAGAGGTGTATCTCATTTCTCCACTCACTCGCGATCGCTCACTTCTCCGCCAGCGGATCGAGCAGATCCGATCGGCTCGCGGTGGGACAGCTCTCTACGAAGCAATGTGGCGCGTGCTGAGCGACGTTCTGGCCGGGACGCGCGGAGAGCGGAATGCTCTCGTCGTGCTGACTGACGGCGTGGACAATTCCATCAGCGAATTCAATCTCGTCCCCAGCACGGTCAGTTTTGATGACCTGCTCTATCGCATTGAAGAATCGGACGTCATCATCTATCCCATCTACCTCGACACAGAGCGAGAGGTCGTCTACAAGTACCTGGCTGAATCCCCTGAAAGCTACGCGCTGGCGCGTGAGCGGCTCCAGGCCATGGCCGAAGTCACCGGTGGGGTTATGTTCCGCGCCGCTCATGTGCGCGACCTGGATCGCGTCTATCAACAAGTGGCTTCCGAACTGCGCACCGTATATAGCCTGGGGTACTATCCAACCAATAGTCGACGCGATGGAAGTTGGCGTCGAGTACGCGTCAAGGTCAAGGGAAGAAACGTCGCCGTGCGAACCCGCGCCGGATATTACGCTCGATAGGGCGGGCCGGGTACCCCCAAAACGCCACAGTCCAGCAGCATGGGAACCTTTCTCCGCCGTTTCTCTCCCCGTGTCCGGGGCTCTCCACTCCGGTGCTCTACGTCACCACCAACCACTCGATCTCAGAGGAGAACTCGGTACGATCGTCCCATGTTGGGAGAGCTTCGCTGGCCCTCTAAAGCATTCATCGCCTGTTCGAGGCTCGTGGTGATGGAGAGGCGGACTTCCTGGAGCGTATGCCCCAAGCGCTTCTTGTGGTACCTTGCGGCGCTTCCCCGTCCACCTCGTCCCGTCAAGAGTCCGGTTGCTTGACTTTTGGGAAGCGATCAATTATCGTGTAATTCTCTGCTGAGGAAGCAGCCAATTCATCGAACGAATCGTAGCGCGCCGGAGTGGGGTTGAGCGTCCACCGCTCATGTGAAGGGTTCTGTGGAGAGAAAATCTAGCCGGCCGAAAAGCGCGTATGGTCATGAATCGGATCAAAATTCTGGTCGTCGATGACGAACAGGCCATGCGGGAAGTCCTGCAGATGCGTCTTCAAGAGTGGGGCTTCGATGTGCGCCTGGCGGCCAATGCCCTGGAGGCGCAACGCCTGGTGGAAAGCGATGATCCCGACATCGTCATCTCCGATGTCGTCATGCCCGACGTTTCGGGTTTGGAATTGCTCAACAGCCTGAAGACGGGGAATCCCACTCGCCCGGTCATTCTCATCACGGCGCACGCCAATGTCGATATGGCCGTGGAGGCGATGAAGCGTGGGGCCCAGGACTTCGTGACCAAGCCCCTCGACTATCCGAAACTGAAAGCGATCCTGGAGACGACTCAGAGAGAGATCATGTTGCGAAGAAAATCCCGGAGATTGGCCACGCGATTGGAGCGGGGAGCCGGCTTCGGGCCGTTCATCGGCGTCAGCAAACGCATGCGGGAGGTCTATGGACTCATCGAGCACCTGGCAACCAGCGATGCCCCGGCCATTATCACCGGCGAGAGCGGAACGGGAAAGGAACTCGCCGCGCGGACCATTCATCAATTGAGCGCTCGCGCCGACGGTCCATTTATTGCCATCAACTCGGCGGCGATACCGGAAAACCTCATCGAAGACGAACTCTTCGGACATGAGAAAGGAGCGTTCACGGGGGCCACGTCTTCGCGCCCCGGCTGCTTCGAATGCGCAGACAAAGGAACGTTATTGCTGGATGAAATCGTCGAGATGCCCATCGCCTTGCAACCGAAACTCCTCCGCGTTCTGGAAGATGGTCGCGTTCGCCGCTTAGGGGGCAAACATGAAATCGCGTTCGATGTGCGCATCCTGGCTGCCACCAATCAGGATCCTCGCCAGGCCGTGCGTCAGGGACGGTTACGAGAGGACTTGTATTATCGACTGAATGTATTCACCATTGCCCTGCCTCCTCTGCGCGAACGGCGAGAGGATATTCCGCTTCTGGCGCACCACTTCATCACCCTCTTCAATCGGAAGCACGAGGCTTCGGTCGAAGGCCTGCGCGAAGAGACGCTCCAGATGTTGAAAGCCTATCCCTGGCCGGGCAACGTGAGAGAACTGAAGAACGTCATCGAGCGAGCCGTCATCCTGGCCAGGCGCGCGTGGATTGAACCCTCCCACCTCCCCCCCTACATTCAGAGTCCAACCGGCGATGAGCAAGAGACGCTCATCCTTCCCATTGGCATCACGGCAGCAGAAGCTGAAAAAGCACTCATCCTGAAAACGCTCGAACGGGTCGATCATAACAAGGCCGAAGCCGCCCGTCGATTGGGACTGGATGTGAAAACTATTCGCAACAAATTGAAGCGCTACGGCATCGATTCATAAGGATGAAGATCGCTACCAAAATTACCGCGGGATATGGCATCCTCATTGCCCTCATGGTCGGCCTGTTGATCTATCTGGTGTCCGTGATCCACCAGATGGTCTCCATCAACCAGAGTCTCTCGCACATCAACTTTCGCGCCGCCATGACGGCTCTCCAATTGATGCGCGATCTGGATCAATTGGAGAATGACACCAAAAAATTCCTCGTCACCAGAGACCCGGGATATGCCAACAAGGTGACCGAGATGCGTCGTTTGATCATCGAAGATCTTGACATCTTGAGAGCCACGGGCCGCACGGCCCGGGAGCGGGCCGAGATCGAGACGTTCGATCGCCTATGGCAACGGTATCTCCAGGTCGCCGCCCAGTCCGAGCGACGAGTGCGAACTATCGATGGACGGGCGAACGCCATGTCCCCCTCCATCTCCTCCCTGGAATCACTCCGGCTCCAAGCCGACGTTCTCATCCGCGTCACCCAACAGGAAATCGCTTCTCAAGTCCAAAGCGTCGCGGTGGCCGGTGAGCGGGCAGAATTCGTTTCCTGGATGGCCGGGGCCATCGCCCTGGGATTGAGCGTGATCGTTTCACTGTTCATCACCCGATCCATCCTCAAACCGCTCGATCAACTCACCGAGGGGACCCGGGCTTTGGCTCAAGGGGATTTCTCGTATCACCTGGACATCCCCGGCGACGACAAGCTCGCCCAACTGGCTCGAGATTTCAACACCATGACGGAGCGGCTTGGCGAACTCGATCAGATGAAAAAAGACTTCATCTCCCACGTCTCACATGAGCTGAAAGCGCCATTGGCCTCAATGCAGGAGATCACGCAACTTCTCCTGGATGAGATCCCCGGGCCGTTGGCCGAAAAACAAAAACACTTTCTCCGCCTCAATCTTCAGAGCGGCCGGCGCCTCTCGGCTATGATCGGGAATCTCCTGGATCTCTCCCGAATGGAAGCGGGAGTGATGGATTATCAACGCCAGGCTCAGGACATTGTCGGCCTCGTTCAAACGGCGTTGGCCGAGTTCCAGGTCCTCGTGGGCGAGAAACGTCTGCGCCTGGAGACGGAACTCCCCGCCCATGCGCTGACCGTAGAATGTGATGGCGACCGGATCATTCAGGTGATCAGGAATTTGTTGGACAATGCCCTGAAATTCTCGCCGCCGGGTGGGACCATCGGCGTGAGAGTATGGTCGACGCCCACCCCTCCCGCCCACCTGCCCCCATACTGGCGAGGCCGGCTCCCGGAAGTGCCCCCCGAGGAGGGATATGTGCTCCTCGCCATCTCGGATTCCGGACCCGGCGTCCCGGATGCCCATAAGGAGAAGATATTCCAGAAGTTTCATCAAGTGAAACGGGGCCAGAAGCTCTCCGGTCAGGGCGTGGGATTGGGTCTGGCCATCTGTCGAACAATTGTTGAAGCCCATCAAGGGGCTATTTGGGTGGAGGACAACGATGAGGGTGTGGGTGGGAGCACCTTTTATGTGCTCCTGCCAACGCGGTCTGTCCATGAGGAGGTCACCGCCCCCGCCCCTTCTCTGCTCTGACACCGATATGAACGCGAAAGCCCATCCTCTGCTCGTCATCGTGCTGGCATTGTCTGTGGTGACGAGCATGGCTTGCCACAAGAAAAAGCGCGTTCCCACGCCGAACTACTTTCAACGAGCGGAGGCTTATTTTCGGGCGGGCGATTATGCTCAGGCGGCGCGAGCTTATGAAGCTTATCTGAGTCACAACCCTTCTCCTTCAATTCAGGACCGGGCGCTGTTCCGACTCGCTCTTGCTCATCTGTTTCCCCAAAGCGCCGTCCATGACCCCAAGCGCGCCACGGAGATCCTTCATCATCTGGTGACGCGCTTCCCCGAGAGTCCCTACGCCCCAGAGGCTCATCTCATCCTCGGGCTACAAGCTGATGTGAATAACCTCAGAGCCTATGTGAATGAACGGCTCTCCGAGATTCAGCGTCTTCAAAACGAGGTGCACAACCTGCGGTCGGAACTCCACGCCCGACAGAGCGAAGCGAGGCGCTTGCGAGAGGACATCGATCGGTTGCGCCAAGAGGTCGAAATGCTCCGCGCAGAACTCCGAGCGAAAGAGAATCGTCTCCAAGAGTTGCAGAATGAGTTGGAACAGCTCAAGCGAATCGACATAGAGAGGCGCCCCCCGCGACCTCCCGACTCGCCTCGAATCTGATGTCTCATGCCGCCACCTGACAGGATACCGATGCCAGGCGGGCCCGGAGAAGATGCCGCAATTTCTTGCGGGCCTTGTGTAACTGCGACTTGGACGTTCCCGCGCTGCAGCCGAGCATCTCGGCGATTCTCTCGTGCTCATACCCTTCGACATCGTGAAGAATGAAAACGGTCCGATATCCTGGAGGAAGTTGGGCGATGGCCTGTTCCAGCGTGATGCGGTCAATGAGCGAGACAGCGGGAGGGCGCAGCGTCCCTGGATCGCTCAAGTTTTTCAAGTCGCCATCCTCGGTCACTTCCTCCTGTCGTACATACCGCTTGCGCAAGTGCATGAGCACCTGATTCACCGTCAGACGATGAAGCCAAGTGGTGAAGGCTGATGCCCCACGGAAGGTGTTGAGCTTCCGAAATACTTGAATGAACACCTCCTGGGTCAAGTCTTCAGCATCCGCCGTATTGCCGAGCATCCTCAGGCAGAGCGTATACACCCGCCGCCGATGGCGCTCATAGAGCTGTTCAAAAGCCCCAATGTCGCCAGCCGCCGACCGTGCGATCAGTTCCGGATCGGTGAGTTGTATTGCCCGTCCCTTTTCTGCCATCGTCGACCTCCTCAACGTTGGGTTGACCGGGAGGCTTCCTCGCTGGGGGACATCACGAGAAGCCATCCCACGGTCTTCCTTGCAACTCCCATACCACTCAACTGATTCAGCCCATCTTTCTCCAAAGATGAAACTTACGCTACGATCCGCGGACAGCCTCCGGATAGGAAGAGTGAAAATCGAGGAAAATTTCCCCGATTTTTGAACAGCAATATTGGGCAGCTTCACTCGGGAAGAACCTCCCAGGCCCCGCCGCCGAATCCTCGGCGGCGGCATCGCCCAGGATGCCGCCGCGACATGTGCCGCTCGCTCACTGGGTCATGACCAGGCCTCGATTGACCAGGAGGCGAACTTCAACGCGTCGATTCTTCCGGCGTCCCTCTATCGTGGAATTGTCGGCTACAGGGCGGGACTCGCCATAGCCGAAGGGCATCAAGATGCGCCGAAGCGGGATGGAATGGGCCGTGACCAGATAACGTACGACGGCTTCGGCTCGGCGCTGACTCAACCGGCGATTATACTCCTCAGGACCATCGGCTGAGGCAAAACCAGCCACCTCAATGACATATCCACTGGCATGTGAAGCAGAGGCGGCCAATCGATCGAGTTTGTCTTTAGCCCGAGGCGTGAGCTCAGCACTTCCCACAGCGAAGTAGACGGTCAAGACCTGAACGGCCTCATACTCGTCCAGCGCCGATATCCGTTCATTGGTTCGGCGAACTCCCGCCATGGCCGTCTCGGCCGTCTCCCGCACGGCACGCGTCTCTCGCCGCACCAGTTGGAGTTCGCTCCCCAATTGGCTCACCTCTCCGGAGAGCCGCTGGGCGGCGCGTTCCGTCAGCGTGACGCGCTGTTCCGTCGTGGTCAGTCGCTTCTCGGCCTGACCGAGGCGGTTCTCCACAGGTAGGACTCGCGACTGGATGATGCGCGCTACTTTCAATTTATCTTGCGTGAATTTGACCGTCTCGGCCACCAGCGCGCCTTGTTCATCCCCACGTCCCTTCACGACGACGTAGAGCCCAGGAAGGAGATCCGTCGCCTGGTACAGCTTGGGCTGGCGGAACGGATTGAGTTTCTTCTCCTTCACCTTGGTGCTTTCGCTCACCCGCACATTGACCAATCGTCCTTGCTCATCACGAAGTACAAATCCCTCAGCAGTCCGTTCGATGATCACGCCTTTCACCTTCCATTTCTCTCCCGGAGCCACCGGAGCCGCCTGCTCAACATCACCCCGTGTCATCTCAGGAGAGAGTTCAACAGCGGAAACTGGAGCTCCCGATCCGTCGATCAGTGGCCGAGCATCGGTCGAACCCTGAGTCAGCCCAATCAATAGAAAGCCGATCACAAATGCTATGGGTGTTGAACTTCTTTTCATCGGTTCCTCCTTCATAGATGGATATTGACTGACCCGGCCTTGGTGCTCGACCGAGTGCAGCGGGATAGATCTGAAGAAACGCCTCAATCTCATCCCGCATTGAGATGTGCAACTCTCGTGCCACAGAAACTGCGGAGCATATCTTATGCGTTTCCAATCTGTTACCAGCCAGGAGCGGGATGAGCGAGCCGTTGGGGGAGCAACATTCGGGGAAAATTTCCCTGTTCGCGGGCGCTCGCAACACCCGAGCGTCGCTCTCGTCCTATTGGGCCGCAGGCTCTGGAGCGCGCCGCCATCACGACGTCTCGTCTCTCAACACGTAACCGACGCCGCGAACGGTCTGGATCAATTTGGGTTCGAAATCGCGATCGATCTTATTGCGCAGGTAATTGATATACACGTCGATGACGTTGGTCAAGGCATCGAAGCTCTCCCCCCAGGCGCTTTCGGCCAGGATCGTGCGCGACAACACGCGATTCTTGTTTCGCAACAGGCACTCCAGCAGGGCGAACTCCTTCGGCGTGAGGGCGATGTCGCGCCCGCCACGCGTCACTCGTCGGGAGATCGGATCTAAGATCAGGTCCGCCGCCTGCAACTGCAGGGTGAGATCATATTGGCTTCGACGCTGCAAGGCGCGCAATCGCGCCAACAATTCGGCAAAGGCGAAGGGTTTCGTCAGGTAATCGTCGGCACCACTATCGAGGGCCTGGACCTTCACATCCACCGTATCCCGCGCTGTGAGCATGAGGATAGGCGTCTTAATGCCTTGCCGACGGAGATCGCGGCAGAGCTCAATCCCATCACGGGCGGGCAAGGCAATGTCCAGGACGATCACATCATAATCACGCTCTGTGGCTCGATGCCATCCCTCGTCCCCATCGTAAGCCAGGTCCACGACATAGCCTTCCTCTTGGAGGCCACGCTTGAGCGAAGCGGCCATCTTTTTCTCGTCCTCCACGATGAGCACGCGCATAACCTCATCACAGTATAGCACCGGATTCGGCTGAAGGAGGAATAGGTTCGGGCGAAGGTATGCGACGCGCTCTCGACCGCGGGACATCGCCGAAAGGAGGAATGGGGATTTCGGCCAAGAGAAAAAATCGGCTCGCACAACCGCAAACTCAGACGCGCCCGCCCTCAAGTGACTCGTGGTGATGACGATGAACTGCCCGAACGCGATACACCACTACGGGCCCGGATGCGCCCGCACGCGAAGAGCCGGGCAGTGATGTCCGACGCGGGCTGGTTCAAGACGAAGGCTCCTGTCACACTCGACAGCTCAAAGCGGCAGGGCGGCGATCAGTCCCCCTCTCCTGCGACTCATCCGGTCACGGCGCCCCGAGAAGCCGATGAGACGAGCCGGGCATACTTGGCCATGACGCCCGTCGTGTACCGGGGAGGCGGAGGCGTCCATCGATCCAATCGAGCCTTCAATTCCTCGTCTGGGATCTCCACGTCGAGCCGGCGCTGCGGGATGTCGATGACAATGATATCCCCATCGCGGAGCGCGGCGATCGGTCCTCCAACAGCCGCCTCGGGAGCCACATGACCGACCATCAATCCATGGGTTGCACCGGAGAAGCGCCCATCGGTGAGAAGAGCGACCGATGGACCGAGTCCCGCGCCCTGAATCGCTCCGGTCACGGCCAACATTTCGCGCATTCCCGGGCCCCCTTTCGGTCCCTCATATCGAATGACGACGACATCCTCTGGTTTCACATCTCCTCGCTGGACGGCGGCGAAGGCATCCTCTTCACAATCGAACACCCGGGCCGGGCCTCGATGATACTGCTTCCGTTTGCCGGCGATTTTCAGCACGCTTCCTTCGGGTGCCAAGTTCCCTTTCAATATGACCAATCCACCGTTGGGCGAGAGGGGATCCGAGAGTGGACGGATGACCGTTTGTCCCGGCGTCTCCTCTGCAGCCCGCGCTTCCTCACCAATGGTCCGGCCGGTCACCGTCAGGGCCTCCTCGCTGAGGAGTCCCGCTTCTAACAACCGCCGAGCGACGACGCCGACTCCGCCGGCTCGATAGACATCGTGGGCCACATAGCGTCCCCAGGGCTTGAGATCGGCCAGCAGCGGTGTACGAGCGCTGATCGTATCGAAATCGTCAATGCTCAACTCCACGCCCGCTTCGTGGGCCACGGCCAACAGATGCAATACGGCATTAGTCGATCCCCCGGTGGCCGCTACGGCGGCGATGGCATTCTCAATCGCCGGCCGGGTGAGAATGTGATGGGGCCGGATATCGCGACGCAACAGTTCCATCACCAGTTGCCCACACTGGAAGGCGACCTCTTCCTTACGTGGATCGGTCGCCGGAACCATGGCGCTCCCCATGGGCGAAATACCCATCATCTCGAATGCGGTGGCCATGGTGTTGGCCGTGAACTGGCCCCCACAGGCGCCCGCTCCCGGGCAGGCGGCGCTCTCCAATTGCCGCAATTCGCTCTCGGTCATCTGCCCGGCAGCACAGGCACCCACGGCTTCGAACACGTCCTGAATAGTCACATCTCGCCCCTGGAACTCCCCGGGGAGAATCGATCCGCCATAGAGCATCAGTCCCGGAATATCCAATCGAGCCAGCGCCATCACCGAGCCGGGGATCGTCTTGTCGCAGCCCGAAATGGTCACCAGAGCATCGAACAGATGGCCTCGAGCGACCAGCTCGATGGAATCAGCGACCACTTCTCGACTGATGAGCGAGGCTTTCATGCCTTCGGTGCCCATGGCCACCCCATCAGAGATGGAGATAGTGTTGTACTCGATGGGCGTCCCACCGGCAGCGCGCACGCCTTCCTTGACTTTTTCGGCCAGCCGCCGATGATGATAGTTACACGGCATCACTTCGATCCAGCAATGAGCTACGCCCACCAGCGGGCGCGCCAGATCCTCATCGGTGAATCCAACCGCTTTGAGCATCGCTCGCGCCGGAGCTCGGCTGGGTCCTTCGGTGAGCACATGACTGCGATGTTTCAATTCCATATCTCCCTCCACCTCTACTGCCCCCTTCTGCGAGGCCCGAACGTCGCCTCCGGACATTCAAGGCGTCTTCGAGATCCCATGGTCCATACTCCTCTGGCGAACCGGCATTGTCTGAAGCGGCCGCCGAGGGACTCGACGATCGTCGGTTAGGACGCGCCCAGAAATCAATCTCCTGATCCTGGGGAAGCCACCGCCGTCTCTTTCGTCGGGGTCTCAGTCTTCTGTTCCGACGATCGTCCCTCCTTGAGCCATCCCATCATCTTCCGCAACCGTCGTCCCACCTCCTCGATAGGGTGCTCCGCCTCCTGGCGGCGATAGGCATTGAAGCTCGGTCGCCCGGCCTGATTCTCCAGAATCCACTCGCGAGCGAATGTTCCATTTTGAATGTCTGTGAGCAGTTTTTGCATCTCCGCTTTCACGCGATCATCGATTACCCGCGGGCCGCGCGAATAGTCCCCATACTCGGCCGTATCGCTGATCGAATAGCGCATATAACTCAAGCCGCCCTCATAGATCAAATCGACGATGAGCTTGAGCTCGTGCAGGCACTCAAAGTAGGCGACCTCGGGCTGATAGCCGGCGTTGACCAGCGTTTCGAATCCGGCCTTGATGAGGGCCGACACCCCTCCACAGAGGACGGCTTGCTCCCCGAAGAGATCGCTCTCGGTCTCCTCCCGGAAGGTGGTCTCGATGACGCCCGCTCGCGTACATCCGATACCCCGAGCATAGGCTAAAGCGGTCGCTTTGGCTTGACCGGTGGCATCCTGGTGGACGGCCAGCAAAGCGGGTACGCCGACTCCTTCGACGAACAGTTCTCGCATGCGGTGACCCGGTGCTTTGGGCGCAATCATGGAGACATCCACGTCCGACGGAGGGACGATCTGGTTGTAGTGAATGTTGAATCCATGAGCGAACATCAACGTTTTGCCCGAGGCGAGGTGATCTCTGATGCTCGTCTCATAGACCTGACGCTGCACCGGGTCGGGCACCAGCATCATGATGACGTGCGCTCGAGCCGCCGCCTCGTTCACCGGAGCCACGGTCAACCCTTCAGCCTCTGCCTTCGCCCACGACCTGCTCCCCGGATATAATCCCACGATGACCTGAACGCCGCTATCACGAAGGTTCAGCGCGTGAGCATGTCCTTGACTCCCGTAGCCAATGATGGCGACGGTCTCACCTTGAAGTCGCGAAAGATCTGCATCGCTGTCATAGTAGACATGAGCCATGACGTTTTCCTCCCGACGTATTTCTCCTTCACGGCCTGAATTTCTCTCCCGAGCAAAGAACGGCGCCGTCCGATCGGGAACCCCGCGCCAGTCACGATGATCCCCCCGTGGCCGTTACCCGATGAGGGCTGGTCAGTCCCCGAGCCATCGCTACGGCACCCGTTCGCGCCACTTCCTCAATCTCGTATTTTCGGAAAAGCTCGATGAACGCCTCGATTTTTTCTGTATCGCCGGTAGCCTCGAAGATATACGAGTCCGACCCCACATCGATGACGCGCGCCCGGAAGAGCTCGGCTTCTTTGAGGATCTCCATCCGCTGTGACGGATCGACGCGCACTTTGAGCAAAACCAGTTCCCGCTCCACCGTCTTTCCGTCAGAAAGATTGGCCACGCTGATGACGTCGATCATCTTGTCCAATAACTTCAGAAGATGCGCTACCACTCGAGGTTCGAGATTGACGACCATCGTGATATGTGACAGCGTCGGATCATCGGTCTTGGCCACGCTCAGGCTTTCAATGTTATATCCTCGAGCGCTGAACAATCCGGCAATCCGCGCCAATACCCCGGATTTGTTCTCCACCAGCAACGAAATCGTCTGATTCATCTCGCCATTATGTCAACTGAAAGGTTTTGGGCGACTTGTACTGTCCCTCGATCATCTCCTTGATGGATGCCCCGGGCGGGACCATCGGATAGACGTTCTCTTCGGGCGCCACATGGACATCCAGCACGACCGGGCCGGGAATAGAGAACGCCTCTTTGATCGTATCGGCCAGGGCGGCGGGCCGGGTGACGCGATAGCCGACGATACCGAACGCCTCGGCGAGCCGCGCGAAATCGGGCGAGAGACTCAAATCGACTGCCGAATAGCGACCATTGAAGAAGATCTGCTGCCATTGGCGCACCATGCCCAGATAGGCGTTATTCACGATGACGACCTTGATGGGCAGCCGATGCTCCGCCACCGTCGCCAATTCCTGCATGGTCATCTGGAAGCCGCCGTCTCCGACGATCGCCACCACCAACTGATCGGGCCGCGCCATCTGGGCCCCAATGGCCGCCGGAAACCCAAATCCCATGGCTCCCAGACCGCTCGATGAGAGCCACGTTCGCGGTCGCTTGAAGCGATAAAACTGTGCCGCCCACATCTGATGCTGCCCCACATCCACGCTGATGATGGCATCGCCCTGGGTGACCCGCGCGATCTCTTCGATCAATCGCTGCGGTTTGATGACCTCGTCATCATCATCGTAACAGAGGGGATGTTCCCGCTTCCACTGCTCAATCTGGTCGAGCCACGCCCGGCGCTCACGATGCCACTCTGGCGGCATCTCGGCTCGCATCTTGACGAGGTGGGGTTTCAATTGCTGGAGCACGAGTTTGGCGTCACCGAGGATGGGGAGATCGACGGGAACGTTCTTGTTAATCTCCGAAGGGTCGATTTCCACATGAATCTTCTTGGCGTCGGCGGCGAATTCCTCCAACTTGCCGGTCACCCGATCATCGAATCGAACGCCAATGGCGAATAACAGATCAGCGTGAGAAATCGCCGTATTGGCATACCAGGTGCCGTGCATGCCCAACATGCCCAGTGACAAACGGTGTACGGTGGGGAAACCACCGATGCCCATCAGCGTCGTCGTCACCGGGATCTCGGCCAACTCGGCTACTTCCAGCAACTCAGCCGACGCCCCCGAGGTGATGATGCCACCCCCAGCATATACCACCGGTCGTTGGGCTTCCATGAGGGCCCGCGCCGCGGCTTCGATCTGGTGCGGATCAGCCTCCACGACCGGTCGATACCCCCGGAGTGAGACCGTCTCCGGATACGAGAATTCCGCATCGGAGAGCAATAAATCCTTGGGCATATCCACGAGGACCGGCCCGGGGCGGCCCGTCGAAGCAATATAAAATGCCTCCTTGATGATTCGCGGGAGATCCTCGGTCCGCCGCACCAGATAGTTATGCTTGGTGCATGGCCGAGTGATGCCGACAATGTCGGCCTCCTGAAAGGCGTCGTTCCCAATGAGATGGGTGGGGACATTCCCGGTGAAGACGACCAGCGGCACCGAGTCCATGTGCGCGGTGACGATCCCCGTGACTAAATTGGTCGCCCCCGGACCCGAGGTGGCCAAACAGACGCCTACCTTCCCCGATGCCCGCGCGTATCCATCTGCCGCGTGCGCCGCCGCCTGCTCGTGACGCATCAACACGTGCTTGATGGGCGCATCGTAGAGTTGATCGTAAATCGACAGCACGACGCCCCCGGGAATTCCAAAGATGACCTCCACGTTCTCTCTCAACAAACACTCGACGAAAATCTGTGCTCCTTTCATCCTCATCTCGCTGTCTCCCATCGCGAATTCCCCGCTCTCCCACACACTCAATCAATAATGAAAAAGGCCATTCTCCGGTTCAGCGGATCATGGCCTTTTTCACCCTACTCGTCTTGGCAACCGGCCATCATCCGCTGCCCTCGATGACGAGACCAATTACGCCCAAATTGTCGCCTAGGGCAGTCCAAGAGAGGCGGCGTACAGTTAGGCTTGAGCCAACCAACGAAGCGGATCGAGGCCCGAAGATACCCCACTCCTTCCTCCGCGCCCGATGCGTTATCTGTCCTCTTTGTGCTCTTTCTCGTGCCACCTGAGGTCAGAAGTGTATCAACTTCTTCCGAATTTGTAAAATTGATTGTTTTTTAGATGAGATTAATTTCGTTTATAAAGAGTGGCGAGTGCCCGGAGAGGATGCTGGTGGCCTGAGATCAATGGGTGAGTCGAATATCACCGCTCACTGTTTTGATGTAGATGGTGGGGGGACCACCTTGACCGATGGTCCCATGAGCTGATTTGCTGCCGAAACCGCGTTTGAGCAGCAGGTGGATATCGCCACTGATGTCGATGTCCCCTGTTGTGGTGAACACGCTCACATCGGCATTGAAGGGGGCGAGACAGCGAATGGCGATGTCGCCGCTCACCGTCTCGAACGTGGTGTCCTGCTCGTCAGCCCCCTCGAGGAGTTCCGCCTGGACATCGCCGCTGACCGTTTGGACCTTGACCGGACCTTGAATGCGTCCGAGCACCACATCGCCGTTCACGGTTTGAACGGAGACCTTCCCTTCAACACCCTCAATATGCACGTCGCCACGAACGACGCTGATCCGATCGATGTTGACCTGGCGAGGCAATTTAATCTCCTGGTAGTCGATGTGCGCCCGGGCGCCGGAAGGCCGTCGCGTTCGAATGATGACGGTGTTCGGGGTAGAGGTATCGACCTCGAGAGTCACCTGCGCCCTCTCGCGAGTCGAGCCCAGGTGCTTTCTCGCCTTGATGGAGACGAGATCCTTATCCCATGTGGAGATCTTGACGTCGCCGATGTCGGCAAAGAGGGCGAATGTCCCGCCGGAGGTGAGTGGGATCGTTCGGGTGATCGCGTCTGGCACGGTGGAGGTCTCGTCCAGACCGCCAATGGTGATCTTCTTGCCATCTTTGATGATTTCGATCCCTTCAGCGCCTTCGGTAATCCGAATGCCTTTCAGTTGGCTCACTCCTCGATACAACCCGTATCCAATGAAACTGAAGGCGAGCAGAAGGCAACCGAGCACACATCCCAACACCCAGGGCCAGCGGCGCTTTCGCACGGACTCGGTGGCCACTTCCATGGATGGCGATTCGGGAGGGATATAAGCCGGTTGTGTGGAGCCCGTGGGCCGCCAGCGCGTCGGAGTAGTTGCGGGAAACGGCTGGGTCCCGGATTCTTCGGAGGAGAGTGCGCCCGTCGCCGTGCCACAGAAACGGCAGAACCGCATTCCGGGTAAGATCTCAGCACCGCATTGCTTGCAATGATTGGCCATATGTTGTCCTATCGGCGATTGTTGCCTTCCATGGTGTTGCTCATCGTCCGTTCATTTGTCTAATACGCTCTCGGCCAGAAGATGTTTCTGGATTTTCCCCGTAGCCGTCTTGGGGAAGGCTTCGACGAAGAACACCTTACGAGGGCATTTGAAATCGGCCAGGTGCTCCTGGCAATAGGCGATGACGTCCTCTTCGGTCCAGGTCTCGCCCTCCTTCAAGATGAGACAGCAGGCCACCTCCTCGCCCCAGATCTCATCGGGCAATCCAATGACTGCCGCCTCTTTGACCTTGGGATGGCGGTAGAGGACTTCCTCGATTTCCTTGGGATAGATATTGACGCCGCCCCGGATGATCATCTCTTTCTTCCGCCCGACGAGATAGAGAAAACCGTCTTCATCTCGATAACCTAAATCCCCTGTGTGGAGCCATCCTCCCCGCAAGGCCTCGGCCGTCGCCTCGGGATTCTTGTAATAGCCTTTCATCACATTTCGTCCCCGAATGAGGACCTCTCCAACCTGACCCGGAGGAAGCTCTCGATCGTGATCGTCCACGATTTTGATCTCTTGACCGGGAAGGGGCACGCCCACCGAACCGATTTTCCGCTCCCCCTCAATGGGGTTGAGGGTACTGGCACAGGTTCCTTCGGACAGCCCATATCCTTCGATGATTTTGGTGTTGAACTTCTTCTCGAACCGGGTGAGAACCTCGACGGGCATCGGCGCCGCGCCGCAAATGCACATGCGCAGACCACTGAGATCATAGTGCTCGGCCTCGGGCGCATGCAGCAGGATCGAGTACACGGTGGGCACGCCGCTGAATGTGGTCGCCCGATAGCGGGTGATGTGATGGAAAAAGGTCTTCGGCGAAAACCCCTCAGTCAGGATGAGGCTCCCGCCCGCCTGCAGCGGCATGAGAATGGTCACAACTTGACCATTGACGTGGAACAGCGGCAGGATGCACATGGCTCGCTCATCCGGCCCCATCCTGGAGACCATCACGCCTTGCTGGCTGTTGACGTAATAGTTCTCGTGCGTCAACACCACTCCCTTGGGCTTCCCCGTCGTCCCCGAAGTGTAAATAATGCCCATCTCGTCTTGCGGGAGAATCTCCACCGGAGGCTCGGATGCTGGAGCCTCGAGAAGTCGTGAGAAGGGGATCACCTCCTGGCGCTCCGGCTCGCCGATGACTACCACGTGTTGTATCTTCGGACAGGTCGGCCGGATGGCCTGGATGAGCGGGAGGAAGGTGTCTTCGGTCACGATCACAGTGGCATCGGAATTCTCCACGATATATTGTACTTCCTCTGCCTTCAGACGGATGTTGATCGGGACGAGCACGGCGCCCACCTTGGGACCCCCTAAAAACACATAGACGAACTCAGGGCGATTGGAGAGCAAGAGACATATCTTTTCTCCTTTTCTGATGCCCAATCGAGTCAGGCCATTGGCCAGTCGATTGGTGATCTCGTCTAATTGGCGGTAGGTTACTTCCAGGTCGTGGAAATAGAGGAAGACCTTATCCGGTCGGTTCTCGGCTTGTCGGCGAAGCAATGCGGGGATGGTCTCTGTGATCTCTTCGGATGACGCCATACCTGTTTCTCTCCAGGGCGTCCCTCCCTCGTGAAGGGCGAGGAGAGGTCTCGGCGCCCGCATCGCTGGTCGTCAGCCCCCGTAGAGTTTCACGTAGAGAATCCCGTCGCGGTATTCGGTGCTCACGCGGGTCGCATCAATGCCGCATGGGAATTCGACGATGCGTTCGAAGCGGGAGTAAGCCATTTCCAGCGAATAGTAGCTGAAGCCCTGCTGGAGACTGGTATCGCGACGCACGCCGCTGATGTGCAACCGGTTACCGCGAATGGCCAGGCGCACATCTTCCTGGCGAACGCCGGCCAGCTCTATTTTCACCAACCATCCCTCGGGCGAGCGAAGGACATCAGCTCTCGGCTGCCACGCCTGTTCTTCGGCCCAGGCGCCCATAGGGTGGGCGAGAAATCTCCACGGAGCCTTTCTCATCATCTCTTCTCTGAGTCTCCCTGGCAACAGGTGAGGATCACATGAAGCTCCTCACCGCTTCTTCCTCGTTGTTGAAAATGTCAAACACCGAGAGCAGCTTGGTCAACGTGAGGACATCCTGCACACGATCGCTCAAATTCATGAGCTTCAACTGCCCCCCATGCCGCCGCACAGTGGTAAAACTGTACACCAGCGCACCGATGCCCGAGCTATCAATGTAGTCCACCTTCTCCATGTTCAAAAGGATCTTGTTCCGTCCGGCGTCGAGTAATCCTTTGATCGTATCCCGTAATCGCGACTCCTCATCGCCGAGCCGGATGGACCCATCCAGATCGAGAATAGTCACCTCATCGATTGTCCGCTCTGTAATGGTCAGCATAGTTTCTTCCTCCCAAAAGCTCCTTTACCACAACCAGCATTTCACGGCATCAATAGTACACCACGGATCGGCAGCTCTGTCAACAAAACGAAACGCGCCCCTCATTCGCGGCGAGAGGCCGCGTTCCATTCCCCCCCTTGACCCGAGACGCGAACGTCGGTCAAGCGCTGGCGAAGAAAGTCTCGCGCCGCTTGCACATCGCGTTGTACGCGCTCCAGCGTGGCCCCGGTCACCAGCGATACCTGCTCCAGAGTGAACCCTTCGATCATGTGGAGGACGAAGGCGTCGCGCCAGCGTTTTGGCAGGAAAGCGATCATCTGGTCCAAATCATATTGTAACTGGCGTTGGGCCGCAATCTCTTCTGGCGATCGGGTATGGGGATCGGCCACGATATCCTCCACCCGCAGATCTTCGTCGGGCTGGTACCAATAGTACATCTCGTCCTCGATCGCCGCCCCAGCGCGCTCGGGCGGCACTCTGGCCACCTGTTGCTCCACGCGCGCCTCCTGGCGTCCCATCTCTCCGCCACTCGTGTTGTTTTGCCAAACCTGAGCATCGAGGACATCCTTGGCCAAGGTGATGAGCCAACCGGCCAGTGATAACTGTGGTGGGCGCGTGGCATATTCGGTCAATGCCCGGACGACCGTTTCGTCCACGATATCCTCGACGCGCACCATCCCCGCCGAGAGTTCTCCAGTGGACAGAAAATACCCGATTTCGCGCTCCACATACTGGGAGAGGCGAGGTAACTGGCGATTGATGGCCTCCCGGAGATCCTCGGCGGAGTTCTCCTCCGCTTCACGGGGAGGAGCGGCGAAAGGCGGCTTCGGCGTCGGTTGCCCCAAATGAGGCTGACCGAGTTGGTGCTCCAGCGCTTGGAAACCGATACGGAGCAACGTCTCGATCTCCGTCCCGCGTTGCTTGATCTGAAGAGCGCCTTGAGGCAGTTTGAGAATCAGCGTCAATTCAAAGGGCTCCTTCGCCTCGCTGCGGGTAACGCGTCCCTGGAGCGACGCCGCCGAGAGGTGTAAACGCGCCATCCGGCGCTCCAGGCCCTGGAGGTGCCATCGAATCAACTCTTCAATCGATGGGGATGGCCGGTACCGATCGAAATGCCAATGAGATTCCATGACCCGTCCTCCTCTGTCACCACATGACCTCCCTCGATGCTCACCGCCACATGCCCGAGGTGGACATCGCTCTTACATCCTAAATCAGATGGCCTTCATCCGGCAAGTCATTTATTCCGAGATGCGGCCTGTCATGTTCACCAATTTGGCGGCATTTACGAGGTCTCTGCCCGAATGCTACACTTAAACCTTCGAGGAAGAGGATTATGCGGAGACTCAATGCCTGTTTTTCCATAGCCATTGCTCTCATCTTGTGCGCGTTATCGACGGCTCGGGGAGCTCAATCTGATGAAGATGTCATCGACGTGCGTCATTATCAGATTGATGCGGCCATAGATCCCGAAGAGTCGATGTTGAAGGCGATGACCGTGGTGACCGTGAAGATGCTCGCTCCGAGCCGATCGGTGGTTCTGGAAATGAACGGCTCGCTGACCATCTCCAAGGTCCTCAATGAGGAGAATGAACCGCTGGAGTTCATTCAGGATCGCATTGATCGACTCGACGTCCGAGTGGACCTTGGCCGGCCAGTGGAAGCGGGTAAGGAACTGAAGCTGACGTTCGAATATGCCGGTCCACTGACCACTCCAGAGGGGGGGCCCATTGCGGATAAGCGATTGGCCTATATCGGGCCGGAGGGGTCCTATCTCTTCTATGCGGCTCGTTGGTTCCCGTTTCACAAATACGCTTCGGACCTCGCTACTTACGAAATCCACCTGACCGTTCCCGAGGGGTTGACGCTGGCCGGTTACAGTGAGTCGGCATTGACGGCCAAGCCGGTGAAAGATGGTCGCGTCATGTACACGCTGGTGAGCCGCACCCCGGTGTTACCCGGATCATTGGCCGTGGCCAATTACATCACCGAGAAGCTCCTCTCCCCCAGCGGTTACACGTTGGAATTCTTCGTCAAGCCGGGCGACGAGGGTCACATCAGCCGCTTCAGCCAGCCCATCAGCAAGATGCTGGAAGTCTATAGCACCCAGTTTGGTCCTTACGCCTTTGGACCTCGATTGCAAATTGTGGAGATCGACGACGAATCGCTCGATTATTACTCGGCGCCCGGGACCCTCTTCATTGCGCCGCGCATTTTCACCGAGCAGGTTCCCTTGGATCTCTCGCGGTTGGCCAGAGAGGTCGCCTATCAATGGTGGGGACAGGCCGTAGCCCTCAAGAGCTTTGACGACGCCTGGCTCTCGCAAGGCCTGGCTCAGTACAGCGCGCTGCTCTATCGCCAGGAAACGAGTAGCGCTGCCGAATTTGAGCAGGCCTTGCGAGAGACGATGGAGCGCGCCCTCACCTTCGAGTCGGTGGCCTCGATCGCGCGCGCGCCAGCAGAACTTTATGATCTCTCGCCGAGTTATATCTCCATCGTTTATTACAAAGGGGCGTTCGTATTTCAGATGCTCCGAAATTTGATCGGTGAAGACAAATTTCTCACCCTGTTGAGAACCTACTACCACACCTATAAAGGGAAGAACGCCTCCATCCCCGATTTCGAGGCGCTAGCTTCGCAAGTCGCGGGCCGCAGTTTACGCACGTTTTTCGGCCAGTGGGTTGATTCGACCGGCGTCCCCGAATTCCGCGTCGAATATCTCATTCTGCGCACGAAAGACGAAAAATTCAAAGTGCGTGGCACGCTGAAGCAGAACTTCGATATCTTTGACATGCCCGTCGACCTTCTGGTGCGGACCAAGGACGAGACCAAGAAGATCACCGTCCCTCTCAAAGGGACGGAAGCCCCATTTGAGGTTCTCACCGAGAGCATGCCCCTGGAAGTGATCGTCGATCCCGATAACAAGATCCTCCATATCTCGGAGAGCATCCGCCTCAATGTCATCGTTCGCCGCGGCATCGAGCACCGGAAGAACCGCGAGTATCCCGAGGCCGAACGGGAATTCCGCGCCGCGATTGAACTCGATCCACTCAATTCCTGGGCCCATTATAATCTGGGATTGCTCTATTTCGAGCAGCGGAATTACCAGCGCGCTCTTGATGCCTTCAACGACGCCATCAATGGGGACCGCCGCCCCTCCTGGGTCGTCGTCTGGAGTCACATCTACCGGGGCAACTGTTGGGATGCCCTCGATCAGCGCGAGCGGGCCGTCGCCGAATACAAGAAGGCCATCGAACTCGGCGATAATTACAATAATGCCCAACACGTCGCCCAGCAATATTTGAGTAAACCGTTCCGGCCCGAGCGGTGAGGCACGGGAGTCGCCAGCCACTCAGGCAGCCATGGCGAAAGATGAGGACTCAGTGGTCCGTCTTCCCGCGCGCTGGCGGAGTCGGACGCGAGGATCTCAGCCGCCGGAAGATCGGATGCTCGGGGTCGCTGATATCAATGAAAAACGACCACTCCCGCCGTTGGCCAGTCCGTCGCTCATAGCCATTCACCCGGAATATCCACGCCCGATCCCGTCCCCCGCGAAGAATGGGGAAAACCCCATCGATGCGCTTCCAATAGCTTTTATAGGCGTGGGCGGCCACATCCCAGACGAAGAGCCGGAGTCGATGAAAATCGGTTCCCGGAGTCGGTCGATGCCGGTGGCGCTCCAACACGAGGTAATGTGTGACCGGGCCGATATCCGGATCCTCAACCTGTCCCAGGGCGAACCATCCGACGATGCTGTACACATCCTGGAAGTAGACCAGCCGCGGAGGGATATCCAAGTCAACCAGATCGGCATACACCCATCCGGCCTGCACGAGTGAGGATGGCGACAAGCGCACTTCGTACCACTCATCATATCGAGGCGCCTCCAATGCCTCCGAGGAAGAGGTCGATGGTCCGAACTGGCCGGAGGAACCCTGTTTGGGGATGAGTTGATTGCTTCCTTTGAGCGTCTGCTGACGATTCACGATCTCGACGGGAGTGCCTCCGGCCATCACCATGATCACATTCTCATCGGAGGCGCGCCCCGGCGTGATGCGCAGCCTGGCCGGCCCGGACAGGTGCCCCTTGGCCTGGGCGGGGATGTGTTGGAGTTCTCGGGCCAGCGCCCGAGCGCGTTCAACCAGGCGCTTGCGGGCTACAGCGCGGGCCTCGACCCACCCCTCGATGCCCTTCACTGTTCGCACTTTCACCCACCGGTCCCCGCGCCGTTCCAGAATCTCGACCGGATCGCCCCGGTGGAGTTCGGCAACGTTCAGGGCCAGCTCGGCCGTCGAACTCCGGACGTAGACGGTTTCCCGTCCAATGATCCCGTCATCGATTTTGGTGCGCCGGGTGAGGCCCGAACATCCTGACGGGAGGATGAGCGAGAGGATGAGCAAAGCGCTTCGTATTCGTCTACCCATGCGTTCGATGCCCTCTTCACTTGAGAGTCTAGCCTCGCCATTCCAGCAGCGTCAACCAGACCGCGCCTCTCCCTATCGGTCGCTTGACACGCCGCGCATCCATCGAATAAGCTCCTGCCCGTGATGAAGCAGCGGTCAGCTGTCGACCCCGTAGAGTTGGAGATTTTCAAATCGTTATATGCTTCAGTGGCCGAAGAGATGGGCGCTGTCCTCCGGCGCACGGCTTTTTCGGCCAACATCAAGGAGCGGCGCGATTACTCCTGCGCCGTCTTCGACCGTCGTGGCCGGCTCATCGCCCAAGGCGATCACATGCCTGTTCATCTGGGATCAATGCCTCTGTCGGTCCAGGCGGCCCTCGCCGCCGTCGATCTCGGCCCGGGCGACGTCGTGATCCTCAACGACCCTTACGCCGGAGGGACGCATCTCCCCGATGTGACCATGGTGAGTGCTGTCTTCGCTCACTCCGCGGAAGGAGAGCGGACGAAAGCGACCTCACCGACATCCCGACGTCCCGGCGCTCTTCGACCTCTCTTCTACGTGGCCAATCGCGCCCATCACAGCGATATTGGCGGTGCGACGCCGGGATCCATGGGCACGGCCACCGAAGTGTTTCAAGAGGGGTTGCGCATTCCGCCGGTGCGACTCACCGCCAACGGTCAGCTTCAACATGATGTACTCCATCTCATTCTGCAAAACGTTCGCCTGCCCGAGGAGCGGGAAGGCGACCTCACCGCCCAACTCGGGGCCCTCCGGATCGGACGAGCGCGGTTACTGGAGATCGTGGATCGGTACGGCTACGAGAAAGCCGACGCCTACGCCCGGGAGCTGATCGCCTATACGGCCCGGCTCATGCGACAAGTGATCGCTCGGATCCCCGACGGGGAGTACACCGCCGAGGATTTTCTCGACGACGATGGGTTGAGCGATGAGCCCATCCGCATCGCGGTCACCATTTCCATCAGCGGGCATCGCGCCGGCGTTGATTTCACCGGGAGCGCGCCCGAGGCGCGCGGTCCCATCAATGCTGTGAAGGCGATCACCGTGTCGGCGGTGTACTATGTTTTCCGTTGCCTCATCGAGACGGATGTGCCCGCGAGCGCGGGCATTCTCGAGCCTATTGAGATCATCGCCCCACCGGGCACGGTGGTCAATGCGCGCCCGCCAGCACCCGTGGCCGGTGGCAATGTCGAAACCTCGCAGCGCATCGTCGATGTCCTGTTCAAGGCCCTGGCGCAAGCGATCCCGATGAAGATTCCCGCCGCCAGCCAGGGAACGATGAACAACCTCTCGCTGGGCGGTCGCGATCCGCGCACCGGCGAGCTGTTCGCTTATTATGAGACGATCGCCGGCGGGATGGGAGCCCGGCCCGGGCGCGACGGCCTTCACGCCATTCACACTCACATGACCAACTCGCTGAACACGCCCATCGAAGCGCTGGAGTATGCCTTTCCTCTTCGCATTCACCGATATGCCATTCGGCGCGGCTCGGGGGGCCGGGGTCGATTCCGGGGCGGCGACGGCGTCATTCGGGAGATCGAGCTGCTCGCCGATGCTCGCCTCTCACTCCTTTCAGATCGTCGAAAGTTCCCACCCTATGGTCTCCAGGGAGGCGAAGCGGGTAAGCCGGGACGAGCCTATTTGATCAGGGATCACCGTCGACGCCGATTGCCGGGCAAGTTCACCATCGACGCCCGCGCCGGAGATCGCATCCGTATCGAAACACCAGGAGGTGGCGGGTATGGTTCCCCATAATTCCTGGCGAGACGGATTCCGATATGGGAGCACTCATCCGGCAACATGACAATGGGCGTGGAAGGACGGACGATCACGATACTTGCCGTGCAGGACATACCTCGGCTATGATAAAGGAGTCCATGGCGCGAAAAGGGATCATCATCCTGCTGTGCTTGATCTGCATGTCCGGTTTTTCGCACCCCGCCGTCTCCAAGGACAAAAACAAGAAGAAGCTCATCACCGTGTTCAAGAATACGGTGGCCGCCTATGGTGGCTTAGCCGTTCTCCTCAGACAGACGGGGAAGCTCCGCGGGTTGATCAAACTCTACACGGGAACAGACAACCCGCGCGAGGGAGACATCACCATTCGATTCATCCGGCGATTGAAAGTGCCCGAGGATCTGACGCGGCTGGACCTGAAACTGCCCACGGCGCCAACCCTCACCATCGCCTATGACGGCAAGCGTATTTGGGGCGCCGAGAATGGCAATCCGATTGTGCTCTATCTCCGCAGCGAAGCCGCCTTCAAAGCCGACCTCATCCACAACTACGAGGCTTTTCTACGATCCCAAGAATTCGGAGCCAAACTCCAGTACATTGGCGAAGAGAAAAGAAGCGGCATTCGTCTTCACGTCGTCGACATGACGCACGCTGATGGATCCCAAACGCGCTTCTACATCAGCGCCAAGACCTGGCGCATTCTCCATCTGGAGTTTGATTTCACCGATCCGGCTCAGCAGGAGACGGTCCACGTCTGGGAATCCTTTTATGATTTTCGCGTCGTGCAACAAACGCTGGTCCCCTTCCGCGTCGTGCGGTATGAGAACGATCAACGCGTCCAGGAGATTCGCTTCACCGATGTCGCCTTCAACGTTCAGATTGACAAAGCCATCTTCGAACCGGGCGGCGGGACATCGGCGGCATCCCGGTGAACGCTCTGCTCATCGCCGCTCCTCGCGGGGTCCCGACCAGGAGCCCGAACCTCAGACGGGGCGGAATTGATCGGGCACGGGGATGGCGATGAACAGCCCTCCGACGAACCCCTCTCTCAGCGGAATCGCTCACCAGCCATGAGACGAGCACGAACAGGACGAGGCGCGCCGACGGTCGACTCGCGCCATACGCTCTGGCTACCGGGGCGCCTCATCATGAATCGACACGGTCGTCCTCGGTCTCCAGGTGTTGTGCGGCCTGCGCTTCCAGTCGCCGTGATTCTTCGATGATGATGGTGAACAGTCGCCGGATAGCCCGTTCATCCAGCGGACCTCGATTATGTTGGAGCGCCCGGGCGATCACCTCTTCCTCCCGCTCGGGCGAGTAGATGGCACGTCGTTGCTGTTGCTTGAGCCGACCAATCTCGATGGCACAAGCTGCGCGATGGTTGAGCAGTTCCAGGATTTGCCGGTCAATCTCGTCGATGCGATGGCGCCAATCCTCAATCGTCACGTCTCTCATGCTCCTCGGAGATGTTCTGTGCGCTGAGCGCATTCACATGTAGAAGAGACTCAAGCGCGGAATACGATACTGCTCGCGGAGTCGCTTAGCAATGTAGTGATCGAGGGTCTGCTGATAGAGTTCCTTACTCATTCGCTTCTTGAACTCGCGAAGCTGCCGCTTGCCCTCCCGGCGCACCGCCTCTAATTCCTCGGTTGCGACGCACTGGAGGAGTCTCTCATAGATCATCTCTTCCAATCGACTCAACTCCTGCTCCATCCCTTCTACATCGAGCGCCTCGGCCGACTGCACGTCTCGGATGATCTCGTCGAGACGGGCGACGGATCGGGCTAAGGCCTCGCCGAGCGCGGCCATCGATGCATCTCCGTGCAGTGCCGCAACGTATTGGTTTAATGCCTCTCGTCGTCCGTTCAGGAATCCCAGGAGACGCTCGCGCGAGAAGGGCGAGGCGGCCTCGGCTCGTTGTGAACGATCCGCCCCATCGGCTCCGGCCCCGACGCGGGCTTGTTTGTATTCCTGGAAGCAATTGAGGACCTCTTGCTGGCAATAGAGGATAGAATTAATCAACTTCCCCTCCGCCGCCCGGCCACTGGCTTCATAAGCATCGAAGACGCGATCAATGCCTCGAAGGACGATGTGAAGCGGAATCCCCATGTCCTTCCAGCTCTCAATGAGGGCCCAATCCAATGACGAGATGTACAAGTGCTTGCCTCGTCGACGGACGAAATGTTCCTCGACTTCCGTGAAGTAGTTGAAGTAATTGACGACAAAGTCATCTTGGGGCAGAGACGTTTCGCCCACCGCATCGAAGGGAGCATCGTCTATTCCCGCTTCACGACGCGCCGTCTCTCTCGTTCCTCGTTCGCTCATAGATGATCCGCAATCCTTCCAGTGTCAGATTATCATCGATGGCTTGAATATACCGGGAAGCCCGACCGATGAGATGGGCCAATCCACCGGTCGCCACCACATGGGTGTCTGCTCCCAGCTCACCGACCAGATGCTGAAGAATACCATCGACCAATCCAATGTATCCGTAATAGAGCCCCGATTGGATACTGCTCACCGTCGAGGTCCCGATGACCGAGCGCGGTCGGCGAATATCCACGCGGGGCAGCTTGGCCGCTTGTTTGAACAGAGCTTCGGCCGAGATGGTGATGCCGGGACAGATGACGCCGCCCAGGTATTCGCCTTGACGGGAGATGACGTCGAAGGTCGTCGCCGTCCCAAAATCGACGACCACGCAGGGCGTCCCATACTTGGCCATGGCCGCGACGCCATCGGCAATACGATCAGCGCCCACCTCCATGGGGTTCTCATAGCGAATGGGCATCCCCGTGGGCGTCATCGCGTCCACGAAAAGGGGATCGATGTGAAAGTAGGTGATGGCCATCTTTCGCAGCGGAAAGTCCAGGGGGGGAACCACCGAGCTGATGATAATGGCTTTGATATTCTGAAACTCCAGGCCGGCCAGATGAAAGAGATTCCGACAGAGAATGCCCAACTCGTCTACCGTGCGCTGCCGATCAGTGGTCAGCCGCCAACTGGCCACCAGCTCGGGACCATCGTAGACGCCTAAGGCCATATTCGTGTTCCCCACATCGATGACCAATAGCATGATCGTCCTCCCTTCGGAGAGGCTTTATTGTATCCGAATGTGTGAACGGAGACAAACTTGAGCCGAGAGCATCGGGATGCCACCGGGATGACGGTTGCTCCTCAGCGGGCCTTTCTGAGATAATTGATGGTGATGAAACGGCGCATCATTCTCTTCTCGGGCAAAGGTGGCGTAGGGAAAACGTCGGTCGCCGCAGCCACTGGCTTGAAGGCGGCCGAGCGGGGATACCGGACATTGGTCATGTCATTGGATATCGCCCATAGTCTCTCGGACGCTTTCGACCTCCCGGTGAGCCTGCACGAGAAAAATCGGGGTCAACCCATCCCGGTGGGCAACAACCTGTGGGTCCAAGAAATCGATGTGCAGGAGGAGATGGAGCGCTATTGGGGAGAGATCTACAAATACTTCGCCGCTGTCTTTCGGTCGGCCGGCCTGCAGGATATCATGGCCGAAGAAATGGCCATCCTGCCGGGAATGGAAGAAGTCGTCGGCCTGCTCTACCTCAATCAATACATCGAAGAGAACACCTATGATCTCATCATCCTGGATTGTGCGCCCACCGGAGAAGCGCTGCGATTCATCAGCTTGCCCTCGGCGTTGGATTGGTTCATGGACAAACTGTTCAATTTCGAACGCACCGTCATGAAGATGGTCCGACCGGTAGCCAAATCGATCTCTCCCATCCCCTTGCCAGAGGATAGTTACTATGCGGCCATCGAGCGGCTGTATGAGCGGCTCAAAGGCATCGACCGGGTGTTGCTCGACCATCGAGTGACCACGGCGCGACTGGTCACCAATGCCGAGAAAGTCGTGCTCAAAGAAACGCAGCGCGCCTTCATGTATCTCTGCCTCTATGAGATCGCCGTCGACGCCATCATCGTCAATAAGCTCTTCCCCACCGAAGTGGCCGATGACTATTTCAAGAAATGGGTGACCACGCAGGCCGGATATATCGCGCAGATCGAAGAATATTTTGCCCCCCTGCCGATCATGAAGATTGAATTGTTCGATGATCAGATTGTTGGTCTGGAGGGCCTGACGCGAATGGCGACGGCCTTGTATGGTGAGTCGGATCCCACGGATATTCTCTATACCCGGAAGCCCTATGAGTTCATCAGCGTCGACGGCGGTTACATCCTGAAAATTCACCTCCCGTTCGCCGATAAAGAGCATATCGATCTTTACCGTGACGCCAATGAGTTGATCATCCGCATCGGGAGCTTCAAGCGGCACATCCTCCTTCCTCATAAGCTCCTGAAAGCGCGCGTGGCCGGGGCCGAGTATCAAGGAAATGATCTGCTCATCCGTCTGACACATCCCGGTAACGGGTCGTCGACGACCGACTCATCACCGCCCCCTGGAGCGACGACGACATCAGGGTGAATCCATCGAAGATTCTCATCATTCATACTGGCGCCATTGGCGATTTCATCCTGGCCTTGCCAGCCATGGGAGCTGTGCGGCGGCGTTTTCCTCGGGCCAGCATAGAGCTGCTGGGAATCCCCCATATTGGCATTCTGGCAGAAAACCGCTTCTATGTAGATCGCGTCGAATCGATTGACGCTCGCCCCCTCCATCGGCTATTTGTCGGAGAGTGTCCCGTGGAACTGGCGCGTTATCTCGCCGACGTCGATCTCATCATCTCCTGGTTCGGCGCTGCCGATGAGACTTACCGGCGCGTGCTGGAACGAATGCCCGCCCGGACGATCATCGCGCGCTCGCGGCCGCCGGATGGGTATCCCATTCACGCTGTCGATTACCTCCTGTCTACGCTCGCCCCCCTGGGAATCGACGACGAGGATCGCGTCCCGCGCCTCTTCCTCACCGATCAGGACCGCCAACGGGCGAAGCGTCTGTGGAGCCAACTGGGCGTCGATGGCGAGCGTCCGGTCGCTCTGCATCCGGGAAGCGGTGGCTCCGAGAAGTGCTGGCCGACATCGCAGTTCGCCGAACTGGCCTGGAAACTCATCGAAAGCGGACGCTCGGTAGTGGTCGTCGAGGGGCCGGCCGATCATCAGATCGTGGAGAAGCTCGTCTCCTCGATCTCATCGCGAGTCGCCGCCGGTTCACTCCATCGGCTCATTCGACTCCCCCTCCTCTCTCTCGTCGACCTAGCGGCCATACTGGAGGGATGCTCGGCGTACGTGGGGAACGATTCGGGCATTACGCATCTGGCCGCAGCAACGGGCATTCCAACAGTGGCACTCTTCACCGTGACTGATCCGGCGGTCTGGGGACCACGAGGGCGCGTCGTCATTTTACGAAATCCGCCGGACACCCGATCCGTGATGGCTGCTCTGGGCACATTGTGAGCTCCCAAACACGACAGAAGCGCAGTCACATGCTCCTTTGCGGGGATGAGTCATTGCGTGTACATTGAGGCGACCCTCTCTCTTCAATCAACTGATGCTCCCTCCCGCGATGTTTCAATGCCTGACGGAGGAAATTCTCGAAGATGATACGCCCATCCCGGCTCTCCACCCGATGAGTCCAAAACCGCGAGTGCCGATGCCAATCCTCGAATGATTTCTCGATGTGGAATTGAACAGTGTAAATCAGTTGGCCCTCGCTCCGTTTGACCAGCATCTGAACGTCACAGAGATAGCTTCGAGCGAGGTTGACGAATCCATCGGGTACGCCATCGAGCTTCAACCCGTGGTTCTGCCATACCTTCAGTACGGCCGGAAGGCATCCGGTGGGATCTTCACCCGTCTGGTTCACGCCGGCGAAGATGGGATCTGGCCGGATCACTTTCACAAATCGATATCCATACTCGATGGGACGCTGCTCTCTCTTCTTCCAGGGGGGATCACCATCCAGGGTGACGACGTTCGCGCCCCAGAACATCCCAATCAACTGATGCCCTCCACATATGCCCAGAATGGGGAGGGAGGTACTTCTCGCAATGGCCTTGAGATTGGCCAGCAGCCTGGGTTCATAGAGATCGAAGTCGCTCAATGTACCGCTCAACACGATGGCGTCAGGCGCGAAGTCCCGAATGAGCGATGGACTGAGTTCAGAGAGATGCACCACTCGCGTCACCGGGCGGCGGACCAGACGATGAATGTTCTCAACGATGTTGTTCACCGCCAATGCGGCAATCGCGCGTTCCCGCCTCAGCCATTGACTGGGGCGAAACCCTGGGAGGCGACGAGCGAGCGCCGAGAGATCGGTCATCTGGCGGTGGAGATTGTCAACGATGAGCACGCGCATGAACATGATGCGCGGCTCAATGATGTCACGTCGTCCTTCTCCATCGAACGCGGCTCGTTGGCGGTCGCGCGACGATTGAAGTGGTTGGCGTGATGTGTGTCTGGTCGCGAGATTCATCATTCACTTGGCGCCGCCCGAATGCGACAACGCCCCAAGTATACATACTTCGAGAATTGTTTGGAAGCACGAAGGCGCATACCGGTGCATCGAGTGAGCATAAGGGCGATCCCGGCGTTGCTCTCGCACGATTGTCTGCTCGGAGGTGATGGGGATGGGCACGCGCCGGCAGAACCACACCCGCTCCAGCGCATAAGATCACTCTCTCACGGCTCGTGATGATACGAGCCTCCCATTCCGGAGCGCGCGTTCCAAGTTCCTTGATGATGCGCCTGGGAACGCTCAGCTTCCGAGTAGTTCATCGAGGGATGGGCCGACTTCTCGAAGCGTGCCAGGCGCTCTCCCGACGCGCTTTCACGGCACCTCACTCTCTGGCCACGCATTAGCACGAGATGACCTTGGCCGTTTGCGGCCCTCGAGGCTTTTTGGTATGATTGGCTATTCCACTTATGGCTGAGCGACTCATTATTGCCCTGGGCGGGAACGCCATCATCAAAGAACACCAACGTGGTCGTCTTGAGGAGCAGTTCACCAATACGGAAGCCTCGCTCACCGGCGTGGTCGAACTCATCAAGCGAGGTCACGCGGTGGTCATCACGCATGGCAATGGCCCTCAAGTGGGCAACATCCTCATTCGGGTGGAAGCGGCCCGGGATCGCGCGTACGATCTGTCCCTGGACGTTTGTGTAGCTCAATCTCAGGGCGAGATGGGCTACATGATCCAGCAGTGCTTGCAGAATCTTCTCCATCGCCAGGGACTTCACCGATCGGTCATCACGGTGATCTCTCAAGTCGTCGTCTCCCAAGACGAACTCCGACGACTGAAACCCACCAAGCCCATCGGTCCGTTTTATACCGAAGCTCAGGCTCGGCGCCTCATGGCGCAAGGAATCGAGATGATCGAGGACGCCGGTCGGGGCTATCGCCGGGTAGTGCCGTCGCCGACTCCCCGGTGCATCGTCGAGCAACAGGTGATCAAGGAACTGTTCGATCGCGGCGTCATCGTCATCGCCGTGGGCGGCGGCGGCATTCCCGTGGTCAGAGATGCTGACGGAACGTTTCGCGGCGTGGCGGCAGTCATCGATAAAGATCTGGCGACCAGCTTGCTGGCCAGAGCCATCGGCGCCGAGAAGATGATCGATGTCACGGGCGTGGAAAAAGTGAAAGTGAACTTCGGCTCACCGGAGGAGCGCGATCTCGATCGCATGACCGTCTCCGAAGCCAAGAGATATCTGGCGCAAGGTCATTTTCCGCCGGGCAGCATGGGACCGAAAATCGAAGCGGCTATCCAGTTTCTGGAATGCGGCGGCCGCGAGGTCATCATCACTCGACCGGAGCGGCTCGTGGAGGCCATCGACGGGCAAACGGGAACGCATATCTATCCTGACGAACCCATCTGAGGACGAACTATGACGAGACATCTCTTGACGCTCAACGACTGGTCGGCCGAAGTCATCGAAGAGGTCATCGCCCACGGCATATATGTCAAACATCATCGCTCGGAATTCGCCCACGCCATGGCCGGGCGCACGCTCCTCATGTTGTTCGAGAAACCGTCCCTGCGCACGCGCGTCTCTTTCGAAACGGGTATGGAGCAAATGGGCGGTCATGCCATTTACTACGACGTGAGCACGTCCCCCATGGGCAAAGGCAAAGAGAGCATCGCCGACGTGGCCCGGACTGTCTCTCGTTACGTCGATATCATCATGGCCCGGACGTATGAACACACGACCATTGAAGAGCTGGCGCGCTATGCGACGGTTCCGGTGATCAACGGTCTGAGTAACTTCTCCCACCCTTGCCAGATCCTGGGGGACCTGATGACGCTCAAGGAGAAGAAAGGAACGCTCGTCGGATTGAAACTCGCCTATCTGGGCGACGCCCACAATAATGTGACCCACTCGCTCCTGTTCGCCTGCCCCAAGGTCGGAATGCACATGAGCATCGGCTGCCCGGCGGAACCGAAATACGAGCCTCTCCCTGACGTGGTAGCCAGCGCCCGAGCGGCTGCTCAAGTCACGGGAGTGAGTGTGGACGTGCATCACCAACCTGAAGCGGCCGTCGAGGGAGCCGATGTCGTCTACACCGATTCCTGGATGAGTTATCATATTCCCGAGGATGAGCGCCAGGAGCGGTTCGCCGCGCTCAGACCGTTTCGAGTGACCTCCGATCTCATGAAAAGGGCCAAACCCGATGCCGTGTTCATGCACTGTCTTCCCGCTCAACGAGGCGTGGAACAAACCGCCGAGGTCATCGATGGCCCACAGAGTATCGTCTTCGATCAGGCGGAGAATCGCCTGCATATTCAGAAAGCTATCATCCTGAAACTGATGGGCCGGCTGTAGGGTCTCTTCCGGACGCCGCTCATCCTTGACTTCCCGGAGTCCGAACTTACAATTACCCCATATGCCACGAGTCGCGTCTGTTGCCACGGCCGTTCCACCGTATGAGTATGACCAGGCCTATGTGAAGCACCAATATGCGCAGTTACATCGCTCGAATCCTCACATGCTCTCGGCGCTCTCCATCCTCGATCATTCGGGCGTTGAGCATCGCTATCTCTGCTTCCCCACCGAATATTACAAGGCGGGACACACGTTTGAGCGACGCAATCGTGATTACATCGAGCAAGCTCTCGCTCTCGGCGAGCGGGCCATTCGCACCTGTTTAAAGCACGCTCAGGCGAAATCGGAGCAGATCAACCACATCATCCTGGTGACGACCACCGGTCTGGCGACGCCCAGTCTGGAGACGATGCTCATTCAACGCATCCCGCTTCCCCTCACCATCCAGCGGACGCCGCTCTTTGGGGTCGGCTGCGCTGGTGGGGCGGTGGGACTGGCTCGCGGGATGGAGTTTCTGCGCGGTCGCGGGCAGGATCTCGTGTTGCTCGTTTCCGTCGAGCTTTGCGGGCAAACCTTCGATCCCACTGATCAGTCGAAACTGGCCATCGTCGCCGTCAGCTTGTTCGGAGACGGAGCGGCGGCAGTGCTCCTGGCCGGAGACGATCATTCCTTCTCCGGACCTCGATATATCGGCTCGCACAGCGTTCTCTTCCCCGATTCGCTAGACATCATGGGCTGGGACTTCACCGATAGGGGGATGCGCCTCGTGCTCTCGCGACGATTACCGGCGCTCGTCAAGCGCCTTCTGCCCGAGGTCATCATCGGATTTCTCGACGAGTACGGCCTCCGTCGCGACGATATCCGCTATTGGATCTTTCATCCGGGAAGTGCCAAAGTGCTGGATGCCATCGAACACTCTCTGGGCTTGTCCGATGAGAAGCTCGTCTGGTCGCGCCGGTTTCTCCGTCAGTATGGGAATCTCTCTTCGGCATCGGTGCTCTTCATTCTCCACGATATCATTCGGCGAGGAGCGCCCCAGCCGGGCGATTATGGGCTGATCGTCGCCGTGGGACCGGGATTCTCTGCTGAACTCGTTCTGCTGAGGTGGTAGCGTGGGACGGCATGAATCTTCGTACGATGTCATCATCGTGGGCGGGAGTGTGGCTGGGGCGGCGACGGCGTGGTGGCTCGGACAGCGAGGGTTTCACGTCCTGATTCTCGATCGCGCTCGATTCCCCCGCGATAAACCATGTGGCGAGGGCCTCATGCCGACCGGCGTGAAAGTGCTCTCGGAGATGGGACTGTTATCTCAACTCAGACCGGGGGAGGCGCGGCCTTTCTACGGTATCAGGTTTTACGATCGTCATGGCTGCCAGGTGGCGGGCACGTTTCCTCAATCGGCCGCGTCACCCGGATTGGTCATCCGCCGTCTCTCGCTCGATGCTCTTCTGCTTCGGCACGCTGCCTCCCTCCCCTCGGTTGACGTTCGGCAAGGAGTTCGCGTCACGCGCATTCTGCACCGGGATGGACGGGTGTGCGGTGTGGCGGGCAGAGTGATGGGCGTCGAACAGGCCGATGAAGAACAGTTCTTCGCCCCGGTGACGATTGGGGCCGACGGCTTGCATTCTGTGTTCCATCGCCTCCCCGGGGTGCGCGTGCGTCGACCTCGACGACTCCGGTTCGGCGTGACGGCTCACCTCAGGGGAGTAGAAGGGTTGGGGACCGAAGTCGAAGTCATCACCCAGAGTTGGGGCGAATTGTACCTCGCCGCTCAGGACGAGGATGCCGCCCTGGTGGCGCTCCTGCTCGATCGTGAAGCGATGAGACCATTCGTGCGTGATCAGGAAGCCGGGTTCTGGCAGACGCTTCACGCCTTCCCCTTGTTGGCCGAACGCCTCTCTGGCAGCGAGAGGATCTCTCCCATTCTCGCCACGGGACCGCTCGGCAGTCGGGTCTGGCCCTGTTTTGGCGATGGTTTCCTTCTGGTCGGCGACAGCGCTGGCGCCGTCGATCCCATCACCGGCGAGGGGATGTCGCTCTCGCTGAGGAGCGCCCGGATCGCCGCCCGAGCCGTCGTCGAGGCGTTTCGAGCCGGCGATTTCGGGGCCCGTCGCTGGATGGGTTATGGCACCGCCCGCCGGTCCATGGCGCGCCCTCTCACTCGAGTGGCCGACTTCATGCTCTTCCTCTCTCGTCATCAGCGGCTGGCCCACTGGACGATCCAGGCTCTCGGTCGGCGACCGTCAGCGCTCCAGAGGCTGCTCGCTTTGGCGGCTGGTGAGGGGCATTCATGAGATGACCTGAAGGGACGAACGCCGCGCCTCGCTCAGTCGATCCCCGTCTCCACTCTCACCGCTTCCCCCGGGACGGCCGAGTTCCGGCCGACGTACCGCTGGAATTCGGGAATCTTCGCATTTCCCATCGCTCCTGGCTATAATGAATTCTCAGCTTATGCGGATCACCTTTCTCGGCGGCGGAGATGAGATCGGCGCTTCCAGCGCCATCGTCGAAATCGGCTCCCGTCGTGTGCTGGTCGACTGTGGCATTCGCATGAGCGGCGACCATCGGCTCCCCGACCTGGCCGCTCTCACCTCGCCCGAGTTCAAAGGCCTCGACGCGGTCATCGTCACTCATGCCCATCTGGATCACACCGGCGCGCTCCCCATTCTCCATCAGCACTTTCCCGGAATCCCCATCTACATGACCGGACCGACACGCGCGCTCGTCCAGGTGCTGCTGCGCGATTCGCTCAATGTGATGAAGAGCAAACTGGAGAGCGAAGGCGAGCTCCCACTTTACTCGGCCACCGCCGTGGAGTCGCTGCTGGAGCGGATCATCCCGGTTTCGTTCGGCTGTCGGACGGAAATCGGGCAGACGGGTCTGGTGGCGACCTGGTTCCCGGCGGGTCATATCCTCGGTGCCTCTTCGGTCGGTATTGAGGGCGTGGAGCAGGGTCGAACGGCGCGGATCATGTTCTCCGGCGATATATCCGTCGCCGACCAACTCACCGTCCCGGGCATGCTCCCGCCCACCGGTTTTCGTCCCGATGTATTGGTCATCGAGTCCACCTATGGCGATCGGCTTCATTCCCCGCGTCAACTCGAAGAACAGCGGCTCATCGAGATGGTCGCCGGCATCATTGAGCGCAAAGGCAAACTGCTGATCCCGGCGTTCGCCATCGGCCGGGCCCAAGAGGTCGCGTTAATGCTGCTGCGCGCTTTTCGCCGCGGGAGATTGGCTCGCTTCCCCATCTACCTCGACGGCATGGTGCGCTCTGTCTGCGCCGTCTACTCCTCATTCCCCGCCCATCAGACGCCATATGCGCGCCGGCTGATTCAGAAGCATGGCAATCCATTCTTCAATGTCATCGAGGAGATACAGCCCGTCTCCTCCCCCAAGGAGCGCGATGCCATCCTTCATGGGCCACCGTGTTGCATCATTGCCAGCTCGGGCATGCTCACCGGCGGCGCCAGCGCCTACTATGCTCAGACCATCGTCCAGGACGAACGCCACGGTATCGCCATCACCGGCTATCAGGATGAAGAATCGCCCGGCCGCCGACTGCTCGAACTGGCCGATGGCGCAACCAACCAGATCGTCATCGCCGGGCGCACGGTGGAGGTCAAGTGTCACGTCCAGAAGTATGCCCTCTCGGCTCATGCCGATGCCCAGGAGATCGCCGGTCTCATCGAGGCCATCAATCCCAGAGAAGTCGTCCTCGTCCATGGTGAAGGCGGAGCCCGACCGGCCCTGGCCGAACTGCTCTGGCGGAGCAGCTCGCGTCGCCGTCCGGTCCATCTCCCCAAGACGGGCGAGACGCTCCGGTTCGGCGTCTCTCGCCGACTGGTGCAGCAATTCGCTCCCCGGACGCGCGCGGGCATTGGCGGCGGCGCACCTCTCACTTCCGAGACCCTATCGCAATTGGCCGAACACCTGCGAACGCACGGTGGCGCACAACGCGCTTTCAGTGCGATGGAATTGCTCGACCTCTGGTATGGCGTCGAGGCATGGGAGGAATCCCATTATGCCTCGCTCGTTCAACTGTTGGACGACACCGACGAGTTCCGTCGACATCCGTCACGCCCGCACCTGTATCGGTTGCGGCGACGTCGAGAGGATGAAACCGAGGACCCACCGACGATGCTCTTCGCCGAGCCCAATGAACTGCTCGCTCGCGTCGATCAGTTTCTCGGTCCTCAGACGGGACTCTATAAGCGCGGCTATGATCTGACGACGCACCAATTGCGTCTCTCGTTCGAATTCCCTCATGTCGCGCGGGAGCGCTACCGCGATCTCATCGAGAAAGTCGTCGAAGGGACCGGATGGACAGTGACCATCAATGAGACGCCCCATCAGGGACGGCTCGCCGAAGTGGCGCTGGAGTGTCTGCCTGTAGAGGCTACCCCGATGAAGGTCCCGGCCATTCATCTCGACCGACGAGAGGTCATCATCACGCTCGATGAGGATGTATCCGAGGAACAGATTGAGCGAGCGGCCGCGCGATTCCGGGAAACGACCGGTTTCACCCTGGTGATCAAAACGCCCCAGGCCGCTCAGCCGGCGGATGCCGTAACGCAGAAAGTATTCGCCACCGGCGCGCCCGAACGAATGGAGATCAACGCCGCCTATCGAGTCATCGACGATATCTTCGCCCACCAACCGGAAATGTGGCGTCCTTACAAGAAGAGTCTCAAATCGAGCCCCGAGGGTCCGTTCATCGAACTGGCTTTCATCTCTCCCGAAATCGGCGCCCGTCAGGGCTCGCTCATCGAGCGGGCGGCAGCCCGCACCGGGTACTCGCTGCGCATCAAACCCGAACCGAATCAAATCGCCATGCTCGCCCTCGCCCGAAAATTGATTCCCCCGGAGTGGCAGTTGCTCAAACAGCCCAGTCTGTTCAAAGATCAAAAGACCGTGCGAGTGAAATGTAAGACCCCGCCGCCCAGCGACAGTGAAGAGGTGAGAAGCATTCGGGAACAATTCGAGGAGATGACGGGATTCGCACTGGAGATCAGCCGGTAGATCATGGGCGGATGGCGCGATCTGCTGGCCTTCGTCTTCGACGGACATGGAGTATCGCATCGAGGATCGCATCATCCCTGGATGTCTTCACCGCACGGCCAGGAGCGCCGAAGTGATCGGCCTTCTCATCGCGGTGACTCCTGGTTCATGGGCCTCAAGAGGACAACATCATCACTGAGAGCCAGTCGGCTCCCGATCAGCTTCTGATGACCGCGGCACCGATCTGCAGAATTCTCCCACCCTGGGAGAAAGAGAGTCGAGGTGAAGTGGGGATCCCGCTGTTTCCGTGTTCATCTGTGGGCTGGTTGAATGGCCCATAGATTGGCACAGCCAACGGCGGGATTTGCACAGATTTCTTATTGATCGGCGGTGACCCCGCCGCTTCTGTGTTCTTCCGTAGGCGAGTTCCCAGGGATATCCTGTCTGGATATCCCGCCGCTCGCCGACGGGGAGACATCGCGCTCCACCCTCCGACCACGAAGCACAATCACCCTCGGAGACCGGCTCTGGGGCATGAGGGAGAGTGGGGCATGGCGGCAGCGTAGCTGACGAGCGTCAGGCCCCGGAGACCAGCTCCGGGGCCTGAACCGAAGATGTTTCACCTGGTCAGCCTCACAGCTTGTGCTCTCATCGCCAGAAGATTTCCACAGGGAAAATCACTCATTCTTCACCTCTGGCTGAGCTGCGTTGATCTCGCCGGTTCGATGGTCATCGGTGCGCCATTTTTCGTTGCGGCCGACTGGTCAAGGATGAGCAGTACAGTTCTTCAAGGCAACCAACCCGCGCCTGGCGCAGCAGAGCGCTTGATCCGGTGGGCGTCTGACTCGCTGTCTGCTTCTCACCGGGGTGGAATTTCAGTGGGAAACACCATACAATGACATCGCCATGCGAGTGCGCCGGATTTTTCAAAACGGCCCGATCGTCCTTCCCGATGGGGTGCTCTCGGAAGGAGCCGTTCTGGTGGAAGGGCGAGAGATCAAGGACGTTCGATCCACACCGTTCAGCGCTTCGGAAGCCGACGAGGTTATTGATCTCAATGGTCGCTTTCTAGCGCCCGGATTCATCGACCTTCACCTCCACGGTTCCATGGGCATCGACCTGATGGTGGCCAGCGAATCCGAGTTGGCCGCACTCTCGCGCCATCTGGCCCATCGCGGCATTACGAGTTATCTTCCCACTCTCGTCCCCACAGATGACCAGGGACTTCTGAGAGCGATCGACAGGGTGAGCCCATTCATCCGCGAGCCCATTGATGACGGAGCGCGGATATTAGGCCTCCACTTCGAAGGGCCGTTTGTGAATCCGGATCGCTCGGGAGCGCTTCCGGTGCGATATTTTCGAACGTTCACTTCCGATGCCGATGCGGCGCTGTTTCTGGAGCCTTCGTTAGCCGAGCGCGTTCCGGTGCGCATGATGACCCTGGCTCCGGAAATCGAAGGAGGACTGATGCTCATCGAAGCGCTGGTGGCGCGACAGTATATTGTGGCCATCGGCCACAGTCAGGCTTCCTTCGAAATATGCGAACGAGCGGCAACGCTTGGCGTGCGCCACGTCACCCACTTCCCCAATGCGCTCGCCCCTCTCCATCATCGACATGTCGGCGTGTTCGGCTGGACGCTTCTTCGATCCGACATCACGCTGGATCTCATCGCCGACGGCGTTCATGTGGAGTGGCGAATGATCGAACTGATCCGGCGAGTGAAAGCGTCGACTCAGATGGCGCTCATCAGCGATGCCATCATGGCGGCGGGATTGGGAGATGGAGAGTATGAGGTGTGGGGCGAGACGATCCGCGTTTACGGTGGGCGAACACAGAACGAGCGAGGCCAGCTGGCCGGCTCGGTCATCCACCTGGACGAGGCCGTCGGCCATCTTCTTCAGCGGGGCATCCCTCTGACCGAGACGCTTCTCATGGCCTCACAGGTTCCGGCACGGATCTTACGGATCGAGAGGTGGACGGGATCGATCGAGAGGGGAAAGCGCGCCGATTTCGTCTGTCTCGATGAAGGGGGGCGAATCTTCTTCACCTGCATTGATGGCCGCGTCGTCCACGTCAGTGATCCCGCGGCTCATCAGGTTGTCCCCCAACGAGGATGAGTCGGAATGAGCGTATGAATGAAGCGACGATCATGGACCGGGCCCGAGTCCTCCTTCGGCGAGCGTTCGGCCACTCGGATTTCCGCGAAGGCCAGGCCGAGGTCATCGAGGCCATTCTGCGAGGGCGACATTGCATCGTCGTCATGCCGACTGGCGGAGGGAAATCACTTTGCTATCAGCTCCCCGCCCTGCTCCTTCCCGGGCGAACGCTGGTCATCTCGCCGCTCATCGCGCTCATGAAAGATCAGACCGAGGCGCTCGAGCGTCGGGGTATTCCCGCCACGTTCATCAATAGTTCCATTCCCTTCGAAGACCAGAAAGCGAGATTGATGGCTTTTGCGGCCGGTCGGATTCGCCTCCTCTATATTGCGCCGGAGCGATTCCGCTCACCATACTTCATCGACGTTTTGCGCCGGGTTCCCCTTTCACTCTTCGCCGTTGACGAAGCTCATTGCATCTCCCACTGGGGTCATGACTTTCGTCCCGACTATCTGCGCCTGCGCGCAGTCATCGAGCAGCTCGGTCGGCCACCGGTTGTGGCTCTCACGGCGACGGCGACGCCGACCATTCGCATGGATATTGCAGAACAATTGGGGCTAGATGATGCCGAACATTTCGTCGCCGGATTCGATCGCGCCAACCTCAAGCTTCAGGTCCAGCATTTGCGCACTCATGCGAAGAAACTCGCTTTCATCGAAAGAGTGCTCCACGAGGTGTCGGGGCCGGGCATCATCTACGGAGCGACGCGAAAGATCGTCGATTCTGTGGCTCGGGAATTATGGGCGCGCGGCATTCGCGCCCTCCCCTATCACGCGGGATTACCGGGTCCGGAACGAGAACGGGCACAAAATGCCTTCATGGATGATGACGTCGATGTCATTGTGGCGACCAATGCCTTTGGCATGGGCATTGACAAACCGGACATTCGATTCGTCATTCACTACAACGTGCCCGATTCCATCGACAGTTACTACCAGGAGATGGGACGGGCCGGGCGCGATGGCCAGGAATCAGTGTGCACGCTCTTATTTGCTCGAAGTGACGTCCGCATTCAGGAGTATTTCATCGAGGCAGATCATCCCCACCCCGAGCTCATCGCCCGCGTCTATCAGTTCCTCGTCGAGCGATCATCAGAGGCGCAAGAGGTGTCTCCTCGCGGCCTCGCCGAAACCCTCGGCGAGCGCAATGCGCTGGCCGTGAATACCGCACTGGTTCGGCTGGAGAAAGCCGGGCACATTCACATGACGCGCACGTCCATTGGCGAAGACGCGCTCTATCACATTCGATTGCTCGATCCCGAGCCCTGCGACCGGCTCCGGATTGATAAAGCAGAATTAGCGCGCCGAGCGGCTTTCGATCGCTGGAAGCTCCAGCAGATGATCGCCTACGCTCAGACGGATCGCTGTTTGCGGGGATTCATCCTCGATTATTTCGGCGACCGAAAGCGCGTGGAGCGGTGCGGCACGTGTTCGACGTGTCTCGGGCGCATCCGACGAACGACGGTCACATTCCGCTCCAAGCTCACGCCGCTGGATGAGTTCATCCTCGAATCGGCGCCATCCGGAGACGAATTGCGCGAGCGCCTGCGCCAGGCGGCCGACCGGCGACGGAAGCTCGCCCGAGCAGAACGGCCGCTCTCCTCGTCTCCCGCTTCCCCAGAGGAGATGCCCAACATCGAGAACCTGGACGTGGCGCGATGCATCCTGGAGTGCGTCGCCGAACATCACTTCCGCTTCGGTCAAAGCACGATCGCCGCTTTGTTGCGCGGCTCGATGAACAAGAGCATCCGGCGCTGGCGATTGGAGCATTCGCCCCATCACGGTCGGCTGTCGTATTTGAAACAAGCCGAGATTCGCCGCTCTATTGATCTGCTCATCGAACAGGGATATCTCAGCGTGCGGAAATCCAGACAGGTTTACCCGCTCATCGGCTTGACCGAAAAGGGGTGGGAACTCCTCCGCTCCCCATGAAGGGCCCAACGCCGGGCCGGTTGAATGCGGTTGCTCTCAGCGAACAATTCGCCGAGGATTGGAATCCGGCAGCCTCAGGGAAAGTCTGGTGCGAGTTCCTTTCCCGGCAGTGGACGGGGAGTTCGCCCGGGGATTTCCCTATTCGGGATTTCGCCGTCGATAATCGTCGATCACCGCCCAGATGGCATCCACCGCCAAAGTGGCACAATGGATCTTGGTGTGAGGCAGTCCACCGACGGCGCGACTGATCTCCTCGCGGGTGATGCGCAAGGCGTCCTCCAGTGACTTCCCCCGGATCAGCTCGGCGGCCATCGACCCGGTGGCGATCGTTGGAGCGCAGCCATAGACTTTAAACCGCGCTTCCGCGATGACGCCGTCTTTCACCAGGATACTCAGCCGCAGGCGATCATCGCAGACGGGATTGGTCACCTCGGCCATCGCTGAGGGGTTCTCCAGTTCGCCAACGTGGCGCGGATGCTGGATGAGTTGAGCCAGCTTCCCTTGATACACGGCTCACACTCGCGTTTCACTCGGCTGAGCGAGCGGCGAGAGGGCGCGCAGTGCCGCCACTTCCTCGACGAGCACCTCCAGCACGGTATCGATGTCACTCGCCGTGGTGTCCTTGCTCAGGGAGAATCGGATGCTGCCGCGCGCCAGCTCCCGATCTCGTCCCAGCGCCGTCAAGACGTGTGAGGGCTCCACCGATCCCGAGGCGCAGGCCGATCCCGTGGAGACGGCGATGCCTCGCAGGTCTAAACGGATCATGAGCGCTTCGCCTTCGATGAAGCGAAAACTGCAATTGCTGATGTGAGGCACGCGCCGCTCACGATCTCCATTGAACACGACATCGGGAATGCGGCGCGCGATGCCCTCCTCCAGGCGGTCGCGCAATTGCTGCATGTGCGTCTGGCGCTCGGCCAGATGCGTGCGCGCTAACTCAGCGGCCCGACCGAAGCCGACGATGCCCGGCACGTTTTCCGTACCCGCGCGCCGATCGCGCTCGTGATGTCCGCCATGCATCTGAGGAGCGAGCAGAATGCCCGATCGCACGTAGAGCGCTCCCACCCCTTTGGGACCGTGAATCTTGTGCGCCGAGAGAGAGAGGAGATCGACGCCTAAGGCGTTCACATCGACATGGACTTTGCCCACCGCCTGGACGGCATCGGTATGGACATAAGGGTGTGGAGTCCCTCGCGCCTGCCGAACGGCTTGAATCAACTGACTGATATCCTCGATCGGTTGTCGCGTTCCGATTTCATTATTGGCCATCATGATGGAGACGAGGATGGTGTCCTCCCTGAGCGCCGCCTCGAGATCGGTCAGTCTGACGAGACCCCGATCCGACACAGGGAGAACCGTCACCTGGAAGCCTCGCTTCGCCAACGCCTGACAGGTCCGCAGTACGGCCGGATGTTCAATGGCCGACGTGATGATGTGGCGCCCGCGATCGCTGAGCGCCTCAGCCACTCCCTTGATGGCCAGATTGTCCGATTCCGTGCCGCCGCTGGTGAACACGATCTCGCCAGGCTGAGCGCCGATCAATTCGGCAACTTGAGCGCGCGCCGCCTCCACCGCCGCGCGCGCCTTCTGACCCACGGTGTGGACTGATGAGGCGTTGCCGAATGCCTCGGAGAAGTACGGCCACATCGCCTCCAGCACCTGGGGGTCGACGGCCGTGGTCGCACTGTTGTCGAGATAGATGCGCTTCATCATCATCCCTCATGGAGTACTTATAGGCTAACGGCTCCCCCTTGTCAAATCGGACCGCATTGCGTTAAAACCGATATGCTGATGCACGCACCATCGTCGATCATCACGCTCACCACGGACTTCGGGCTCGACGATTTCTTCGTCGGTGCGATGAAGGGCGTCATCCTGTCTATTAATCCCTCGATCACGATCGTGGATCTCACCCACACCGTTCGACCTCATGATATCCGGGGCGCGGCGTTCACCCTCGCTCAGGCCTACCGCGAATTTCCTCCCGGGACGATCCACGTCGTCGTCGTCGATCCCGGCGTGGGTTCGTCGCGGAAGCCGATTCTGCTGACGACCTCGCGCTATGCCTTCATCGGTCCCGATAATGGTGTGTTCAGCTTCATATATGCCGAAGAGGACATTGAACACATCATTCACCTCACGGCCGACCAGTATTTTCGCCGACCAATCAGTCAGACGTTCCACGGACGGGACATCTTTGCGCCGACGGCCGCCTGGCTTTCCAAAGGCATCGATCCTACGTGCTTCGGCCCCCGGCTCACCGAAATCGTGACATTCGACCTGCCGCGCCCCCGGATGCTCAGCCCGACACACGTTCGTGGCCACGTCATCCACATCGATCGGTTCGGCAACCTGATCACGAATCTGACGACCAGGGACGTGTCTCCGGAAGCCGCCCGCTCAGGCACCCGATTCATCATCAACGACCACATCATCACCCGCTTCCAATCCCACTTCGCCGAAGCCCCCGCGGGAGAGCCATTCGTCATTCTGGGCAGTACGGGACGATGGGAAGTCGCCGTATATCAAGACTCGGCAGCGAAGCGGTTGAACGCTTCGGTGAACACCTCCGTTGATGTGATCAAAGCATGATCAAGCCAGAGAGAATCTCGGGATCGGCTCATGGTCCCCGAGCGCGTCACGAACGGACAAAAAGGGGAGTCAGGCGACCGGCGATCCTCGCCGAAAGGAGATCATCTGGTGGGGATGGTGGGAGTCGAACCCACACGGGGGGTTACCCCACGGGTTTTTGAGACCCGCACGTCTGCCAGTTCCGTCACATCCCCACAGCACCTCTCTGTCGCATGCTCTTTATTCCCCGGGGGGTAAATTTTAGTGAGGCGATTTCATCGCGTCAATCCGAAGACTGATGGGCGATCAACCGCCGGGCGGCCATGAAGTGATCGCCGGGATTGGAGGAAAGGTCCTCGCATCAGTCTCGATCGGGCAGACTCTCTACGTATTTCACGCGGCGAAATCGCCGCTTGCCAACCTTGACCAGGATTTCTGATTTTTCGGCGAAGTTGATCACCGCCCTGACATCGCCGACGCGCCGCCCATCGATGGAGACGCCGCCCTGCTCGATGAGTCGCCGCGCCTCGCGCATCGAGGAAGCCAACCCGACCTCTACGAGCATCCGAGCGAGGTCCACAGAATGACCGGGAAGCTTCAACTCCACGATGGGCACGTCCGTCGGCGCCAGTTTCTCCCGAAACACGCGATTGAACGCCTCTTCGGCCCGCTCAGCCTCGGCCGGAGAATAGAATTGACTGACCAGTAATCGAGCCAGTTGAGCTTTCACATCGCGCGGCGAAATCTCTTCGGCTTTCACGCGCTCACGAAGGCGCGCGAGTTCATCGAGCGGGAGATCAGTGAGAAGTTCATAGTAGGTCCACATCAGCTCGTCTGAGATGGACATGGTCTTACCGTAGATTTCCTCTGGCGGCTCGGTGATGCCGATGTAGTTGCCATAGGATTTGGACATTTTTTGCACCCCGTCGGTCCCCACCAGCAGGGGCACGGTCATGACCACTTGGGGCTCCTGCCCGAACTCGCGTTGGACGTCACGCGCTACCAGAAGGTTGAATTTTTGATCTGTGCCGCCCAGCTCCACATCAGCTTCCAGAGCCACGGAGTCATAAGCTTGAGCGAGCGGGTAAAGGAGTTCATGTAGGCTGATGGGAATCCCCTTCTGAAGGCGATTCTGGAAATCATCGCGCTCCAGGATCTGAGCCACTGTCACTTTGGCGGCGAGTCGAATCCAATCCTCGCTGGTCAGAGCGCCCAGCCATTTGGAATTGAATTCGATGACCGTCTTCTCGGGATCGAGGATACGGAACACCTGCTCCTTGTATGTTTCGGCATTGGCTTGAATCTCCTCGCGAGACAACGGTGGTCGGGTAGCCGAGCGCCCGGTGGGATCGCCGATCATACCGGTGAAATCGCCGATGAGAAAGATCACCGTATGCCCGAGTTCTTGAAACTGACGCAGTTTCCTCAACACGACGACGTGGCCCAGGTGCAGATCGGGTGCCGTGGGATCAGCTCCCAGCTTCACCCGGAGCGGCTGGCCCGTGCGTTGAGATCGCTTCAACTTCTCCCGCAGATCTTCTTCCCGGATGAGATCGACGCACCCACGCCGCAGGTAAGCGACTTGCTCATCGATGGTCATCGTTGTCCCCATACGAGGCCTGAATTATAGGACTTCACCGAGACGGAGTTCAACGCCCGAGCAGGAAAATCCTCTCCTCAAAAACAAATTTGTTGCATCCAGGGGAGGAGTCTTCTATAATGAAAAGCCGTTACACTTGGTACGGGTCGTTTGGACTACATGCTGACGGAGAAAGCGAAGGTCGAAACCAAGGGGTGCCCCATCTGTCACGGCACCGGCTGGGAGTATGTCCAAGAGAGGGCCGTCCGTCGGTGCCGGTGCCGAGGCGAGGTTTCATCAACGGCAGTCGAGCGCTTACTGGATGCGGCGCACATCCCTCCCCGCTACGCCGAGTGTGAACTGAAGAATTACATTCCCCAAGGAGAGGTGAACTCCCCGGAACTCGAATCTCAGCGCATGGCCGTGCTCATGTGTCGGCAGTTCGTCAAAGAATACCCGAATACGGATCGCGGCCTTCTGCTGATGGGACCCGTGGGGGTAGGAAAGACCCACCTGGCCGTCTCAGTACTGAAAGAACTGATCAGAACGAAAATGGCGCATTGCCTCTTTTACGACTTTCGCGATCTCCTGAAGGAAATTCAGGAGAGCTATAATCCTGAGTCTCAGCGCACGGAGTCTCGTATTCTGGAACCCGTTTACAACGTCGATGTCCTCGTCCTGGACGAACTCGGGGCGGCCAAGCCAACGGCATGGGTTCAGGATACGATGACGCAGATCATCAATACCCGCTACAATTACAAGCGACTGACCATCTTCACGACCAATTATCTGGACACGCCAATCAGCAACGAGGAGACGCTGGCCGAACGCGTCGGAGAGCGACTGCGATCGCGACTCCACGAAATGTGTAAGACCATCCTCATCATCGGTCGCGACTATCGACGACTCTCTCAGTCGCTCACCCCATGACTGCCCAGAGCAGCCCTCGCTTCATCCGACATCTCCATCTACTGCGCGCCGACCGAAGGAAGCCGGTGCCAACATCGTGAGGGGACGCGCTCAGCGAATGGCCATCGGCTGCGTGAAGATGTCCGATCGCCCGTTTCGCGTATCGGCCCAGAGGGGGACGATCACCCCCTGGTGTGCCGCCAGACTGGTGTAATCGCCCATGAACGGCACCATACAGGTGAAGTTTGCGGCACGAATGAAACGGAACGCCGCCGACGGATCGAATGGTTGATCGGTGAGCTTGATGCTGGGCGCGAACGTCTCGCCGCCATCGGACGACCAGGTGACGCGGTAATCGACCAGAAAATTCTCCACCGAATCGCGCCGATCATAGTAACCGATGACGAGATCCCCGGTTGTTTGATCGACGGTGACAAACGGCATGAATTGATCTTTTCCGTTACCCGGTGCGTCATCGTTGACGCGAATGGGCTCGCTCCAGCTCATCCCGCCGTCTGTCGAGCGGCTCAACAGAATATCCACGTCGCCACTTCGTCGGTCGGCCCAAACCACATAGAGATTCCCCCGCGTTGGCCCCGCCGAACGATCGACGGCCAAGGAGGGAAGGCTCCCGCCGTGCCGCGCCAACGCGCGGAGTCGACCGAACGGATGGACGTCCGCGACGTGGATATCTGCCCCAAACGTCACTCCCCCATCCGTGGAGAGATCAACGACGATCTCTGGCCGTCGATCGCGACGAGAGTGTAACCAGATGACATATACCTCCCCCTGAGGCCCGACGCGGGGCATAGATCCTTGAACGCCGCGATCGTCACTGATGATTTGCGGTGTGGAAAAGGTCATGCCCCGATCGGTAGATCGGGAAAAGAGAATGCGACTCCCGTCACCGATGCTCGTCCAGCTGATGTAGAGGAAATCATTGAACGGTCCACCAGTGGTATCAGCCGTGATCCAATCCTTATCTTCGAAAGCGGGATTCGATTCACCAATATGAGCCACGACGGGGACGCCGGCTGAAAAGCGACGACCGCCATTCGTGGATCGATAGACGAAGACACCGTTGTCGCTCCGATCCGTGTTCCACATGATGGTGGAGACGTAAACGTTACCCTCACTATCCATGGTCAGGACGGGATCGCTCTGATTTTGAAACTTCACGCTGCGGCCATCTGGACTGCGGGCGAAATTTCGCACCGGCGACTGTTGTTCCCACGTCTGTCCGCCATCGAACGAGACGTAAGGCGTGACCCGCACCGCCAACTGACTGCTGTCCATGGCCGCCGCAATGATGTGCTGTGGATCACGAGGATCAATAACCAGCGTCGTCTCCGCCGCGGGACCCGTCTGATTGACGCGAATGTTCGTGCCTTGAACGAGCGAACGCGATGGTGGGCCAGACAGCATGGTGGATAATTCCTCGGCCGTCACCACCCGACCATTGCCCATTCGGAAACGACGGGGCGAGGGATTATCTTGAGCCGTCACGCCCACGGAGGCGAAAGAGCCGAGAAAGGACAAACACAACCCAGCGATGATCACACTCGTGCCGGTGAATCGCGCGAACATACATCACCTCCTCGAATGAAGTTTCAATGCCCTCATGCCACTCCGACCGCGAAGATGGGCCAAGGGCGGAACCCCTGGCCCATCCTCGGGTAACAGTCATCGCACAGAGACTTTGATCTTATATCTGTAATCGGGTCCTCCGTTGCCGGCGAAATCTTTGATGCGGAAGGTGAACTCGCCGCCAATGAGAACGAGATAGGTCAACAGCGAATCCGATGTGCTCCCATCGTCGTCGTTCTCCGCCAACTGCACCACGCCCAGCGTATCGAAGAGCGTGATCACCGAATCCAGCGGAGAGGGAGGCGACAGGGTGGCAGCATCCACATCGATGGTAATGGTCTGTAACGCGGAGGCGGACAATCGGAAATAATCCTCGTCGCCCGCCGGATCGATGGTGCCGATGATGGTCACGTCGGGCGTGATGGAATTGGCTAACAAGGCGTTATCATTGGGCTCCGATTCGTTCACGCTGGTAATGGTGATGGCCACCGCACCAGTGTTGTTGGACTCGTCAGACTCGGTGACGGCGTTGCCCGCATCGACGATGACGCCGATGTAACGCGTGCCTTGCGTCGCCGTGGCAGGGATTTGAATTCCGGTGAGCGTGTTGATCTGCGATTCTCCGGGCAAGAGACCGGATGTCGGAGCCGTGGCCAGGAGCGGGTCGCTGGCATCAATCACAGGATCGTCGGAGAATCGGATCTCGTGAGTGGCCGGGCCCGCCGATCCTGTGCCCTGATTGGTGATCGTGAAGGTGACGGATACCTGATCACCGGCATCAGCGCTGGTCGGCGAGACGCTGAGATTGACGACCACCAGATCAGGTTGAGCCGCGGTGATGGTGATGGGCGCGGCAGCCGTATTATTCGCCTCGTTAGACTCAGGTACGACATCGCCCGGGTCCACGATGATGCCGATGAATCGCGTTCCCGGAGGGGCGGTGGCCGGGATGGTGACATTCACGGTGAATGGCGCCGAACTTCCTGGACTCAATGTGCTCGTCCCCACGGTGGTGAGCAAGGTATCGCTGGAATCGATGACATTGTCCACCGAGAAGCGGATCTCGTGTGAACTGCTATTGGCCGTCGCCACGCCCTGATTCACGATGCTGAAGCTCACCGTCGTCGTTCCGCCCGGCGGGACGGCGGTGGGCGTCACCGTCAAACCGGTCACCACCAGATCGGCCTGGGCCGCCGTGATCGTAATCGGTGTCGAAGCCGTGTTATTCCCTTCATCCGACTCACTGACCAGATTCGGCGTATCGGCGATAACACCGATGAACATCGAGCCCGGTGCTGTGGACGAGGGAATGCTCACCGAAATGGTGAATGGCGATGCGGCGCCCGGACCGAGCGTCGATGTTCCCACCGTGCCGAGGAGCGTATCCGCCGTCGTGATGAGGTTATCGGCGGAGAGATAAATCTGATGCGTAGTGGAACCAGCCGTGCCATTGCCCTGATTGGCGAGCGTGAAGCTCACCGTCACGGTGTCACCCGGATTGACCGAGGTTGGATTGATACTGAGCCCAGTGACGACCAGATCGGGCAACGGAGAGGTGATGGTCAGGGAGACGGCGGCGGTGTTATTGCTCTCGTCAGATTCGGTGACAGTCCCTCCCGCATCGACGCGAATGCCGATGAACTGCGCTCCCGGCGACGCGCTGGATGGAATGGTGACGCTCACATGGCTGAACGTTTGCGCCGCACCGGCGGGTAAATTGGGCGTTCCCACCGTGGCCAGGAGAGTATCGCTGGCATCGATGATATTATCCGTCGAGAGGCGGATCTCATGCGTCGCCGATCCGGCTGGCCCGCCACCCTGATTCGTCACCGTGAAACTGACTGAGACCGTCCCTCCCGGCGCCACCGAGCTCGGGTTCACGGTGAGGTTCATGACCACCAGATCGGCGAGCGTGCTGCCCACATTGAGAGGAGTGCTCGCCGTGTTATTCTGCTCGTTGGATTCGACAACGCTGCTCGACGAATCGGCGATCACGCCCAGGAAATGAGCGCCAGTCGCGGTACTCGATGGAATGACGACGGTGAGATTGTTGAACGGGATGGATTGTCCAGGAGAGAGCGTGGGCGTGACCACGGTGGCCAACAGGACGTCGCTACCATCGATGACGTTATCGATGGAGAGACGCACTTCGTGAAATGTAGATCCCGCGCTCTGGGTTCCTCGATTGGCGATGGAAAAGCTCACCGAAACGGTGCCCCCAGGATTGACGGTGGTGGGCGATACCGTCAGCCCTTCGACGACCAGATCGGGACCCGGCGGCGTGAGGGTCGTCTCCACCGTTCCGCGATTCTCCGTCGCCGCTGAGAACGCCGCCTCCCACGCCCGACGAATGGTCTCCAGTTTGTCGATGTCGGCCTGATTCGCCGTCTCCCCCTGAGGGACGATGAGCACGAACGCCTGCCGGAACCGGGTGGGCGCTCCTCCCGGCCCGGGCACCCGCTGCCCTTCGGCCTGGATGATCTGGTTGATGGAAACCGTTCGTCGCACACCATTGACCGTCACGCCGATCTCCGGAGGACTGGTTCGATCGCGACCACCGGTATTCGTGGGAGCATCGATGAAGAAGAAATCGGGCACTTCCGCGGATGACCGCAATCCCATCACATACTGATCCAACGGGCTATAGCGAATCGTCGCCTGTTCGGAACGGAACGTGTTCCCACCCAGATCGCGCCAATCGTTCCCGCCGAGGAACGAGCCATCAGAATCGAGAAAGAAACTCCACGCCGATCGATGACGCCCGAGCAGCGCATCGCTTGGCACGCCCCCATCATCGAACCGCACGTATGCGCCCCAGCGCTGCCCCACGGCACGCGCCAGCACGCCGAGCGTGGTGAACGTCGTCCGCCCGATTCGCTCATTGACATCATCGGGGAAATCGCTCAGTCGGCTCATGACGACGACGGCCTGCAATCGACCGCCACTGCCAAATGCCGAGGTTCGATCGAAGGTGGGCAGGCCGATGCCCTGAATGGTGTTCTTCACTAACTCGGTGAAGCTCAATGCCTCGGGTCCAGCCAGCTTATGTGAGAACGTGCTGGAGCCAAACAGCACGAGGAAATCGAAATCGTCACCATGCGTCTGGTAGAATCGCTGAGCCACCGCCCGCGTGTCCAAGCCTCGATTGAAAAACTCAAGAATGGGCGCTGGCGAACCGAACGAAGCCGGGAGATCCCGATCGAAGTTCACCCGGAAGAACGTTCGACTCATCCCATTGGAGAGCCCCACCAGTCCGTCTCGGGTGGCCACCGATTGATAGCTGAGGCGAATGCGCCCATCCCTGAACAGCACGAGCTGAACGGTATTGGCGTTGGTCGTATTGAATTCGGGAAGGTTTTTCCAGGTGATGACTGCGCGACTGCTTCCCACCAGACGCACAAAGACGCCATCCGCACCCGACGTCGTGGCGGGATTGAAATCATCCCAGAGAGCCGCAATGCGCGGACTCTCCGCGATGAACTCGGCAATCGATGGCGTTCCATCGGGATCAGGAGCATCGAACGTGACCAATCCATTGGAACTCACGAAGAGAAAATTTCGGCTCACATTGTAGAATGGGAAGAAGAACCCCAGGTTCACTTGCCTGGTGTCATCATCGCCGAGCGTCAGTCGGGTACCCAGATTGGACTCCATGGAGAAGCCGATGAAGGAGGCGTCGTAACTCCCCGCCCCGTTGGGTCGGAACTCGATCGTCCGGTTCGACAAGTCGAAGAGTTCGAGGAATGTACCATCATCGTGCAGCACGGCGATGTTGCCTTGGTCAGCATCAGGCGGCTGCGCCGACCGGCTCGGATGAAGAGTCGACCAAGGGAGAGCCTCCGGCTTCACATCGGCCACCGGTGGCCAGTTGGCCGTCCCCCATTTATCCTCGACCATCAACCGGCCACGGTCAGCATCCAGCCACAACCGCCGGTCGTCGCGTGGATCGAGCGTCATTCTGAAAAAGTGCCAGTTCTCGGGGAGCCGCTTCAGCTCTTGCCAATGTTCACCTTCATCCAGGCTACGATACAGGCGATTCTCGATGAGCCCGGAGTGAACGGGCACGCTGAGCAAAGCATAAATGATCGTCGGCGCCCCAGATCGAATGACCAGAAGGGGCGGATGAGTCGGGCGCACGAAGGGTACCGGTAATCCGCGAGTCACCGATTCCCACCGACTCCCACCATCGGTTGATCTGAAAATATGGCCCACGGCAGACGCCGTGTAGATGACCTGAGGATCATCGGGACTGACCACTCGGACGCCCGTCTGGTCTCCAACCGATGATTTCCATTGTCGAGCCTGGGGAGAAGAGAATCCCCGGGACATTCCTACACTGGCAGAGATCAACCCCACCAGGATGAACCATAGAATGATATGATGTGAGATGAACCCATGAGAGCTCGAATCTTTCGTTTGATGACTATCCATAACCCCCTCCTTTCGCATGTTCGGGCCCCATCGCTCACTGCCCGAGGGCTGCCGATGAGGCGACGGCTAAGAGGTAATTGGCGCGTTGGCGACCAGGATGGCGATCGCTCAGACTCACGCCAATGTAATACGTGCCGGCAGGAAGTTCGATCGGCCCAATGGTCCTGGAAATCCCCACTGGTGAACCTTGAGCGACCACGCGGGGGGTGGGGCCCTCGACGACGAAGAGGACGAGATCGAGACCCGTGTTCATTTGCTCGGGGGCCAGGTTCATCTGAACCAACGCCGAGTCGTCCAATGAGAAAGCGAACACATCCTCGACGCGTTCTTGTCGACCGTTGAGTGGAAGAGAAATGACCCCGTCATCGCCCGGGCCAACGTCGCCGAGCACGGCGCCCGGAAGAGGAAGCGGCTGCGCTTGTTCCACTGTTTCATTGGGTTCTCGTTCGTCAATCAGCACATCGGGGAAGAATTGGAATGAGAACGTGAGATCGCCGCCACCGGGCAGATTCCCCGCTCGGGTCACTTCGATGAGAACCTCCTCGCCAGCGAGAGTGCCAAAGACGATCTGCGAGTGAATGTCCTGGCCGATGTCGTCGTTACAGGCGATCTCAAAGAGATCCCCGCACTGGCCTGTATAGGCGCTCAATACGGTGTCATACGTGCTGCCCAGAGTTTGAATGGTTACAACCCCTGAGCTTTCCGGAAGGAAGCGATACCAGACGCTGGCCGCATCGATGCTCGTCGTGCAGGTATGCACGGGATCGTCATCCTCGGTGCCTGCCGAACGCGCGTCTAACTGGTCGACGAACGTCGGACCGGTGATCCGGGTAGCTTGTGCGCAGAGATCGTTTTCGGGGAATTGGCCGTTGAGAATGATATCCGCCCCCTCAACGATCGCTCCCGCCTCCACCCGCACCAGAGCGATGCGTCGAGGTCCGTCATCATTGGATTCCATCGCCCCACTATAAAACTCGCGCCCACCGACCAGGGGTGGTGGAGGATCGAGTGGCCCGAGACCGGATCCTCCGGTGAAGGCGGGATGGATGGGCTCAACCTCGATAGTATAACGACCCGGCGGCAACCCGACGATGCGATAGACGCCGCGCAGGCGGGGATCGAACACGCCGTTGCCGCCACGAGGCCGCCGATTGCCGATGAACCGGTCTCCCGAGATCGCCGAGACGGCCAACGGGATTCCCGAGATTCGCCGGGCCACGACGTTGGCCCCCTGAAAGCCGGCCACACCATTGGGCATGAGCACGCGTCCCTGAATCGTACCGGTGGATGCGGCAAATCGAGGATCGGGATAGATCGACGAGAGCGCGGCCACATCATCGGCATGCAGTCGAGCTTGATGGCGGCTGATGAGAAGAGGAAACATGGTCGGGATTCCCCGATCATTAATGGGCAACCCATCCAACGCTTCCCTCAGATTCACCTGCGTATGGTCGAGCCCGATGAAATGGCCGAACTCGTGGACGACCGTAGCGCGAAACATATCCAGCGGAATGCGCTGGCCAACGAACAAGCCATTGAACACAGCCCATCCTTGCCGGAATTCGCCTCGCGTCACCCCGGGCGGTCGCAACGTGGGCGAACCGAATCCCACGATATCCCGACTGGCGCCCACACCCACCAGAGCCTCAATGATGGATCCATCGTGATCGAACACAATGGGATTGACGCCTCGCCGGATACGACTGAGGACATCCATCACATTGGCTCCCGTGACATCCACGTCTAATTGGCCGCGTTGTTCGAATGCGATCGTCGCCGTATCGACCTCTTGCCAGGTGCGAAACGCATCGGCGACCAGCTCGACGGCCGCCGCATTGTCGAGAATGCCCAGCGGACCGCGATCCGGCGTATAGGTCACAGGATTCCGCGGCCAGCGGAAGGGTTGACCACGACTATTGATGAACAGTGGCCCTCCCGCTCTGACCGGGCTCAGGAGGAGAACGCCGACCAGCACGATGAGTCCCCCCACAGTCGGCGCTGACAACCCCCAGCATCGCTCCATCATACTCGCTCGGCTCCGCGCAAACAGTGTCCGTCTCGTCCATCCCCTTCCGGATTTCACCGCTCGGTGGGAGAGAACGATAGTCGATCGGGTGAAAAAGCTGATCGCCAGTTGAATATCATCTTCTTCACGATACGGCGAGCACCACCACGAACGGTAGATAAGCGTCGATCGACGTTGAGGATGATATCTACATCCTCGATGCGGTCACCGGGCATGAGCTCGATCTCCGCTCGATGATCGGGATCATCGGTGCTGGATTCCTCCTCGGCACTGTAAAATTCCGGCGGCCCGGGCAACTCAGCCGGTGGATCTAATGGTCCCACGCTGGAGCCCCCGGTGAAATCGAATCGGATCTGTTCGATCTCCACCGTGTAACGTCCGGGCGGCAATCCGGGAAGCTCATAAAACCCGAGCAACTCCGGATCATCGGAACCGAAGTCCGGACCATTGCGCGTGCCCGTATGAAGGAATCCCGATACCGATGATACAGCCACCAGACGGGGGTCATCGACGCTTCGAGCGATGACATTGGCCCCCTGGAACCCCGTTCCATCGGGCAACAGGATGTGGCCCGAGATCGTCCCGCGCTCGCGGAATTCCCGGAAATCGGGATAGAGGGCTGAGACGGCCACCTCATCATCGAGATGGAGCACCTCGGCACCCTCGACGATGAAGGGGAACATGGTGGGCACCTGATCATCGTTCCGCGAGGTGGAATCAAATGCGGCGGCGGCATTCAATTGAGTATGATCGAGCCCGATATAATGCCCGAACTCATGAACGGCCGTCCCCAAGAGATCACTGGGCGGAAATCGCCCATTGAGCACGGCTCGCGCTTGCAAGTACACACCATCGGTCCGGAACACCGTTGGACCGGCGAATCCCAACACCGTACGACTCGCCCCCGTTCCCAGCAACGCATCGATGATGCGTCCATTGGTATCGAAGATGATGGGACTCGTGCACTCTCGGCCCGACTGGCACTCGCCGATGACCTGATTGAGAAAAGCGAGCACGTTCCGCTCGGTCACATCAAAACCGAGTCGCCCATCCTGGCGAAAGCGAACGCGAGACAGCGTGACATCCTCCCAGACCTGGAACGCTCGCGCAACCAGATTGATCGCTTGTTCATTGGTCAAAGCGCCCAATCGGCCCCGATCCGGCGTATAGGGAATGCGGCTACGCCGCCACACGAAAGGGACGCCCTGAGTATTCACGAGCAAAGGACCGCCCGCCTCGACATCGGCAACACCGGCTATGAATGAATAGACGCCGCTGGCCACCAGGAGAACGATGACTCCCATTCGCCGCCACCATCTCATAGAGAATCCTCCTCGCTCGGACCGCTCTTCGATCAACGGGGGGACCTTGAACGTCCCACGATGTTGCCCGTTGAGGAAAGCACCTTGGCCATTCATCGCGTCACCAGCCTCCGAATGACGGCGCTGAAGGCTCGATAGCTCATCGTCGCGAGCTCGTCCGGTTCGCCCGAATCAGTCAGTGATGACCGCACCTCTTCACCGAGTCCCTCCAGCAATCGCGCCCGGGGAACGACCAGAATGACTCGACGTTCGCCCGTCCGGGGATCCAGTCGCACTGAGAGTTTGCCTTGAATGCCACCCACCGGACTGGTGAACCCGTATCGGCTCTCCGGATAAAGGAAGAGGATGATGCGCTCGCCTCGATGATAGCTCGGCAATTCCGGCACGCGCGTGAGATCCTGACCACCGAATTGCATGAAGGTGAACTGACGGCGGTCAGGAGAAAGTCCTTTGAATGACTCCTCGACCTCCACGGTCACGTAGGTCACCGCCACATGGGGATACTCGGGATGACTGCCCTGGCGAACGCTCACCACGCGACCGGATACGATGATGCCCGCCCGCTCGACCATGTCTCGGAGCGAGACGGGCAGAACTTGCGCCGAAATCGCGAGAGTCGTCGTGATCATGAGGATGGATGCGAAAAATCCGGTCTTCCATGAAACCGGCCAGCGAAGGCATCTGGCGAACGCGGCGCGCGGCGGCGATCCACTCCTCTCAGGCGATCTTATCATCGTGCTCCTCCTGTGAATGAACGCTTCAACTCACGGGGTTGCCTCATGCTGGTCGAATGGGCATCCATAAGGCTGGATCAGGAATATGGGCTCACCGGGCTGGAATCATAGGGTAGGCCACGTCATCTGACGTTGTCAATGCCCGTGAAGGCCAAGTGCTCTCGGCTCACACGACGATGGTCGTGGTCACCCTTCACTCGATGCCTTTTCTCCAGAGGCGGTCGGTTGCCAGCGCAAGACCGGCTTACGCGCGGCAGTGACCTCATCCAGGCGCCCGATATGCGTCAAATGGGGAGCCGTTTTCAACACCTCGGGATGCTCTCGCGCTTCCCGGTCGATCTCCTTCATGGCGGTCACAAAGGCGTCGAGTTCCTCTCGGTCGACCGATTCAGTCGGCTCGACCATGAGGGCGCCAGGCACAATCAGTGGAAACGACATCGTCGGGGGATGAAACCCGTAATCGATGAGGCGCTTGGCGATGTCGACATTCTTGACGCCGTATTTCTCCTGCCGCCGACTGGAAAAGACGACTTCATGGAGACACGGCCCGTCGTAGGTGATCTCATACACATCGCGTAACCGGTGCGCCAGATAATTGGCGTTCAATACCGCTGCCTCGGCAATAGCCCGCAACCCCTCGGCTCCATTGGAGAGGATATAGGCCAACCCCCGAATGAGAACGCCGACATGCCCATAGAAAGCGCGTACGCGACCGATCGACTGTGGGCGGTCGAAATCCAGATGGCAACGTCCATCGTCACCACGAACGATGCGCGGCAGAGGAAGAAAAGGTTCCAATGCCTCGGTGACCATCAAAGGACCGGCGCCCGGCCCACCGCCGCCGTGTGGTGTGGAGAACGTCTTATGGATGTTCAGGTGTAACAGATCGACGCCCATATCGCCCGGTCGGGTCACACCGAGCAGAGCGTTCATATTGGCGCCGTCCATATACACGAGCCCGCCCACCTCATGAATGATGGCGACGATCTCCAGAATGTTCTCTTCAAAGAGTCCCAGCGTATTGGGATTGGTGAGCATGAGCGCCGCCACATGCTCATCGGTGGCGCGACGGAGAGCGTCCAGATCGGTCAGTCCGCGCTCATTGGATTTCACCGTCACGACCTCATATCCGCACAGGGCCGCACTGGCCGGATTCGTACCGTGCGCCGAATCGGGAACCAGGACCTTCCGGCGCGGATCGCCACGCGCCTCGTGACAGGCTCGAATGATCATCATGCCCGTCAATTCTCCGTGGGCCCCCGCCGCCGGCTGGAGCGTCCCGGCCGCCATCCCCGTGATCTCACACAGCAACTCTTCTAACTGCTTCAAGGCTTCCAAGCTCCCCTGGGACAATTCTTCCGGCGTGTACGGATGGTGTTCGGCGAACCCTTCGAACCGGGCCACGAGTTCGTTGATCTTGGGATTGTACTTCATCGTGCAGGACCCCAGGGGATAGAGTCCGGCATCGACGCCGTAGTTCCAACTGGAGAGGCGGGTGAAATGACGGACGACATCCACCTCGCTCAACTCGGGCAATCCGGCCAGGTTGTCCTGACGTTGCCAGCGCTCGTCGATGAGATCCTCCAGTGGCGTCTCCGGTACATCGAGCGCGGGAAGGACGTAGGCTTTCCGACCCGGGCGGGATCGCTCAAAGAGTAAAGGCTCCTCACGGACGATGTGGGCGGGCGTCGTTTTCGCTCTCGATGCTCGATTCATGGAAAGCGCCTTCACAGCTCCGCCAGGGCGTCGACGAGACGATCGATCTCCTGGCGAGAATTCATCTCGGTCACGCAGATGAGCACACAATCATCAAGCTCCGGATACCAACGCTCCAGGGATACGCCGCCAAGAATATGCCGTTCTCGAAGTCGAGCGAGCGTCTCTGAAACTGGTCGACGCGTCCTGATCACAAATTCATTGAACCGGGGTCCTGAGAACCGACAGGCGTAGCCGTTCAAGGCGGCGATGCGCCGGGCGGCATAGGCGGCCTTCTGCACATTCTGGATGGCCACCTCGCGCAAGCCCTGAGGTCCCATGGTAGCCAAGTAGATGGTCGCCATGAGCATGGCCAGTCCCTGGTTGGTGCAGATATTGGATGTGGCCTTTTCGCGTCGTATGTGCTGTTCGCGGGTGGCCAGCGTCAGGACGAATCCGCGTCGTCCCCGATTATCGAACGCCTGTCCGGCCAGTCGTCCGGGCATTTGCCGCACGTACTTCTGTCGCGTGGCGAACAATCCGAGATAAGGACCGCCAAAACTCAACGGCACGCCCAGGCTCTGCCCTTCACCGACGACGATATCGGCGCCCTGCTCTCCCGGCGATCGCAGCACTCCCAGGCTGATGGGCTCGACGACGACGGCGATCATCAGCGCGCCGACCCGATGGGCGGCTTCGGCGGCCCTTTGGAGATCTTCGATGCCACCAAAAAAGTTCGGCGATTGAACGACCACGGCGCCCACCGATTCATCGACGGTCAGCGCCCGAGAATCGAGCTGACCGCTGGTCCGCTCATAGGGGACGGTCTGGAGTTGCAGCCCCAGCGTCTGGACATAGGTTCGCACGACCTCTCGATATTCTGGATGAACGGTCTCCGCTATCAGGATCTTGTGGCGATGAGTGAGGCGCGCCGCCATGAGGACCGCCTCGGCCAGAGCTGTGGAGCCATCATACATGGAGGCGTTGGCCACTTCCATGCCAGTCAGTTGACAGAGCATCGTTTGATACTCGAAGATGGCCTGAAGCGTCCCCTGTGCGATCTCCGGCTGATAGGGCGTATAGGCGGTGTAGAATTCGGATCGTGAGATAAGGGCGTCAATATGAGCGGGCCGGTAGTGACGATAGGCTCCAGCCCCGAGGAAGACGGCGTGCGTCTCCGCCGTCGCATTGCGCGAGGCCAACGCCTGCATGGTTTGGAGCAGCTCCATCTCCGACTGCGGAGGGGGAAGACGTAAAGGAACGCGACGTCGAAGCGAGGGGGGGATGGCACGAAACAGGTCGTCGATGGATGTCGCCCCGATGTCGCGGAGCATGGCGGCGCGCTCATCGGGAGAACTGGGAATATAGCGCATCGTTATCCTTCGGTTTCTTCCTCGATGAAATCAGCGTACTCGGCCGGCGACAGGAGATCGGACGTCTCCTCCGGATCGGCCAGAGCGACTTTGATCATCCACCCCTCACCGTATGGATCTTGGTTGATGAGTTCGGGCGATTCGCTGAGTCCCTCGTTCACTTCGATGACCTCTCCGGCCATGGGCATGTAGAGCTCACTGACGGCCTTGACCGACTCTACATTGCCGAAGACCTCGCCCGCATCAAACCGATCGCCCACGTTGGGGAGCTCGACGTACACGACATCGCCGAGACTCTCTTGAGCATAGTCTGTGATCCCAACCACTCCGGTTGAATCTTCGATCCGGATCCATTCGTGCTCTCGAGTGTAGAGACAATCCTCTGGGATTTCAGGCATATGCATTCCTCCGAGTCATTATTTCTTCCGTTTATAAAACGGTGTCGGAACGACCTGAGCATCCACGGTGCGCTGACGTACGCGAATGTTGAACCGGGTCCCCACCGCTGTGTAGGCGATGGGGAGGTAGGTCAGCCCGATGTTCTTCCTCAGGAATGGCGCGTAGCTCCCCGAGGTGACGCGACTCACTTCCTGGTCATCGATGAGCACCGGATAGCCATCGCGGGCGGGCACGCGATCCAGCACCTCAAATCCCACCAATCGACGTTGAAGGCCCTCTTCTTTCTGTCGAAGTAATGCCTCGCGCCCGATGAACTCGCCCTTGTCGAATTTCACGATCCAGGCCAACCCCGCTTCCAGAACGGTCGTCGATTCGTCAATATCATTCCCATACAGCATCATGCGAGCCTCCAGCCGCAACGTATTGCGCGCCGCCAGTCCACACGGTTTCAATCCAACTGGTTTGCCCGCTTCCAGCAATCGGTCCCAAACCCACTCGGCATTCATCTGGCGATCCATGGGCACGTAAAGCTCGAACCCATCCTCGCCCGTGTAGCCCGTCCGAGAGATGATCGTATGCGGGACGCCAGCCACCTCGCCCACGTCAAACCAATAGGTGCGAATGTGGTCCAGAGCGACATCGGTCAGCCCTTGGACGATATCTTCGGCTGCCGGCCCTTGAACGGCGATTTGAGCATACCGGCTGGTGACATCATATAACGTGACGTCTCGCCCCTGAACATGGTCGGAAATCCAGCGATAGTCCTTCTCCCGATTCGCCGCATTGACACAGAGGAAGAAGTGATCGTGGCTGAAGCGATAGACAGTCAGGTCATCGACGAACGTTCCCCGGGGTGTGGTGAGAGCCGAATACTGCACCTGATTATCGCGCAATCGGGCAGCATCATTGCAGGTGACCTGCTGAATGAGAGCCAGCGCGTCTGGACCTCGAACCTCGATTCGGCCCATGTGACTCACATCGAACATGCCGGCCACCTCACGCACAGCGAGGTGTTCGGCGACGGCGCCCGTATAGTGCACCGGCATCTCCCATCCACCAAACTGAATGAACCGGGCACCCAATGCGCGATGAACTTCATACAGTGGTGTCCGTTCGACCATGTTCACCTGCTCGTCAGCCACTCAACCCACCATTTTCAGAGTGGCCAAACTAACACAGCCGGATGACTTCGTCAAGACTGAGGGGCGGCTTTCACCTGGGCCGACGACGGGACGTGATCGCGCGCCGCATCAAGGCGGATTGCCGGGTGTTTCACCACTCTTATCACATATCCACCAGATGACTTCGCCCCGCTCATACCGATTCCCCCTCAAGGCCTCCTCTCTGGAAGGTCGGCACGCGTTGACGACCGTCTCCACAACCGATTAGAATCAACCCATCATGACATCCTCATCGTCAGAGGGAGAGGATGAAGATCACTACACTCTCAAACGGACTTCTTTGTGTTCTTTTCCTGGCTGCTTCTCCTCGATGGGAGGCATTGATTCCGGATTGCTCACCACACATGATGAGGATTCCCGTCGGCCAACAGCCGGAGTCGGTGATCGTCGCCGACCTGAACGGCGATGGACGCTCCGATCTCATCACCGCCAACGGAAGCTCGGACGATATCTCTGTGTTGTTGGCCGAGGACGGCTCATTCCAGGAACGTCGGTTTCCGGCCGGGAGCGGTCCTCGGACCGTAGCCGTTGGCGATGTCACCGGTGATGGGCATGTGGATGTGCTCACGGCTAACTTCCGTTCGCGAGATATCTCCGTTCTCGTTGGTCGGGGTGATGGGTCCTTCTTTCCCTCGAGCCGCATCTCCGTCAGCGACCGGCCCGTCTTCCTGACCCTGGCGGACCTGGACGACGATGGCGCCCTGGACATCATCATCGCCCACGGCGGCGAATTAGATCGCCGTGCGTCGACGATCGCGATCTTACGGGGGAATGGCGATGGGAGCTTCGCCGCCGAACGGCGACTCGCCGTCGGCCAGGATCCGGCAGCCGTGGCGGTGGCTGATATCAATGGCGATGAGCTCCTGGATCTCATCGTCGCCGACGCTGGATCTGATGCGGTGTCGATTCTGCTCGGCCGGGGCGACGGCTCCTTTCGTCCGGGACGTGTCGTCTCCGCCGGCGATCGGCCCGTTTCCGTGGCGGTGGCCGATGTGAACGGCGATGGTGCTGGCGATGTGATCGCCGCCAATGAGCTCTCTGGTGATCTCTCGGTGCTTCTCGGGCGCGGAGACGGTTCTTTTCAGAGGCCAAGACGCGTGCCCGTCGGCCTCAATCCCACCGACGTCATCGCCGATGATCTCAATGCCGACGGATGGCTCGATCTGGTCGCGGTCAATGCTGGATCGGACGATCTCTCCGTCCTCTTGGGTCGGGGCGATGGAACTTTCCACCCGGAGCAACGGTTCGTCGCTGGCGATAGCCCCTCGGCGGTGGCCGTCCTGGACGTCAATGCCGACGCCCGCCCAGATCTGATCACGGCCAACGCGGGATCGAATGACCTCGCCCTGCTGATCGGTTGCGGTGATGGGCGATTCCGATCTCGCCGCCATTTCGCCGTCGGAGGGAACCCATTCGCCCTCGTGATTGAAGATCTCAACCGGGACGCCCGGCCCGACGCCATCGTGGCCAATGCGGGCACGGACGATATTTCCATCCTCCTGGCTGATGGGGACGGGACATTTGGCCAGCAGCGGCGCTGGGGAGCGGGTGACAGTCCGCTGCAGGTTTTGGCCGCCGATCTGAACGGCGATGACAACCCCGACCTCGTCACGGCGAACGTCGGTTCCGATGATGTCTCCGTCTTTCTGGGAATCGGTGACGGGGAGTTTCGTCCTCAGCGTCGCTTCTCCGCCGAGAAGACGCCCCGCTCGGTGGCCGCGGGCGATATTGATGGAGATGGCTGGCCGGATCTCGTCGTGGCCAACGCCAGCATCAACAGAGTGACCATCCTTCGAGGCAATGGAGATGGGACATTCCGCCGCCAGCGATCGGTGGGAGTGGGTGAGACGCCTACTGCGGTCGCGCTCGGCGATCTGAACGGCGATGGTCTGCTGGATCTCATCGCGGTCAACGTCGGCTCTGATGATCTCTCTGTGTTGCCCGGTCGGTCCGATGGAACATTCGGTCCTCAGCGTCGCATTCCTGTGGGCCAGAATCCCGTCTCGATCCAACTCGCCGACGTGAACGTGGATGGCGTTGAGGATCTCGTCATCACCAATGCCGGATCTGATGATCTGTCGATCCTTCTGGGTGCAGGGCACGGACTCTTTCGGCCTCAGCGACGCATACCCGTCGGTGATCGCCCCGCCTCGACGGCGGTGGGCGACCTCAATGGGGATGGCTCGCCCGATCTCGTTGTCGCCAACGAGTCATCCGATGATGTCTCCGTCCTCATAGGGAATGGAGATGGCTCCTTTGAACCGCAACGCCGCTATCCGGTGAGTGAAATGCCCCGTTCGGTAGCCATCGCCGATGTCAACGCCGATCATATACCGGACGTGATCGTTTTGAGCGGGGGCGCTGGAGCGGTGACCATTCTGCTCGGCCGGGGCGACGGCTCATTCTGAACGGGCGTTCATGGAGGGGGCGCGGGCTATCCCCTTCTGAATTCGTCGCGGGCGAGCCGGTGCGAGATGAGGCCTTCCATCAATGGGGGGGTGATCGTCGGTCCGGACCGGCTGGGGAATCGAACGCCTTCTTCAGAAGCTATCCGCGCACATCCATGCGGTCGACCATCAAGATCAATCGGGTGGGCACGGGATGGCCACCGGCCATCGCTGGACGAAACTGAAGCGCGCCCAGCGCCGTTCGGACGAGTTCCATCAACTGGGGTGTGCCAGCCGGCTCGACGAGTTGGATCAGCGAGGCGCGCCCATCAGCATGAATCATGGCGACGACGACGATAGGCGTGGTCTTCATTTCGGCCAGCGACACGCCCGATGACTGGGCTTTTCGAATACGCGGAAATGTGTACGATGGCGCTTCGAGGGAGGAGGAACTCAGCCCATTGATCCACTGGTATTGCGAGGCGCTCACCGTGATCATCGGGGCGCGAACGGAAACAGGGATTGAGGGGATGGGCTTCATTTGCCCGAGAATGGCTCCATAACACACGGCCGTAATCAAAAAGCTCGCCACGGCGGAGACGGGTCGGGCATGTGACATGACCCAGTTGGCCAATGTCGTCCATATCCCCGTTTGTGGCCTCTGCTGGAGTCGCGTGACCGCGGCCACCGTCTCGGCAGCCAGCGTGGCGGGCGGCATGACCGGGGGCAACATCCCGAGCCGCCGGCTGACCTCATCGAGTTCACCAAGGTAAGCGCGACAAGACGCACACCGACTCAGGTGCTGAAGAACATCACGGTGCTCCGGCGGCGTCAATTGGCGATCCAGGTAAGCGGAAGCCAATTTCTGACATTTTCGGCAATTCATCATATTCCTTCTCCTCATCTTCCCCGGATGACTCACCAGCTCCGGCTTAGCCCACCCACTGTGGGCGCGGAAGTTGCTGACCTATATTCAAACATCTCGCCGGTTGACCCATCGGCGGTTAAACTGTAAGCCGGAGCTGGTCAATCATCCTCTGCGTCGCGATAGCCCCCGCAGAGCACCTGTCTCAATCTCTCACGACCTCGGGCGATCCGCGATTTCACCGTACCAACAGAGATCCGCAGGATATGGGCGATCTCCTCATAACTACATCCTTCGACATCGCGCAAGATCACGGCGACGCGATAACTCGGTTTGACCTGCCGGAGAGCCCATTCCAAGTGTTGTTGCCGCTCGCGATCCAGTAACACCTGCTCGGAATTCGGCCGCGCATCGGGGAGCGTTTCGATGACGGCGCGCTGCTGACCATTGTGCGGTCCATCCAGGGAGATCGTGCGGTCGCGGGCGCGGCGCTGCCACCAGCGCCGGTGATTGGCCGCCTGCCGCAGAGCGATGCGATAGATCCAGGTTCTCAGACTCGCCTCGCCACGAAACTGGTCGATCTTCTGATAGACGCGCAGGAATGTCTCCTGAGCCAGATCACGCGCCTCTTCGGCATCACCAATCAACCGATAAAGGAGCCCATAGACGCTCGGTTGATAGTGAACTACTAGCCATTCGAAGGCCAATCGGTCCCCCTGGCGCACCCGTTCGATCCACTCTGCTTCACTGGCGGACGCTTCATCCGCGACAGTGAGGTTGTCATCGAGAATCCGTTCTGCGACAGCGACAGACAGCATCTTGACTGCTCCTTCGACCATCGACCGATCAGCCTCTTCCGACGTTTCCTCCCAGCTATTAGACACCGATTCCATGATAAATGTTCCCAACCTGACCTTTTTATTTTACCCCAACTTCGCCAGTCGAGGAAACGACCGACGAGACTGCTGGCGCGCCACTGGAAAGGTGGTTGCTCCCCAAGGAGGCGTTCATCGTTGAGAGGCTCCTACCGAACATGGCCCGGGTGATACGACCTTGACAGAAGAAGGCGCACAGTCTTAACTTTCCACTTGAGATTCACGTGGAGGAGGAACGACGTTGCCGAAGAAAAAGAAGTTCCGGGCCAAGGAGCTCAAGCGAGACCCATTTTACGAATGGTACGAAAGGCGTGCCGAATGGGCCCGTCGCCATCGCGCCGAGATTCGACGGACCGTATTCACCACGGTGACCATGCTCGTTTTGCTCGCCGTCGGGGTGGGTGGATACTCGGTGTGGAAGATGTCGGCCGAAAAGCGATTAGCGCGGGCGTTTGATCTCTTCAACGCTCCGGTCGGGGAGACGTCGGCGACCAACAGCCAACTTCAACCGCACTTCAAGACCGAGGAACAGAAATACCGGGCAGCGCTCCAGGCTTACAAGCGGGTGAGTGACGCCTGGTATTACAGTTTCTCCGAGTATGGAGAGCAAGCGCGGTATTACGTCGCCCTCTGCCAGTTACATTTGAACGCTCCAGAAGGCGAGAAGCTACTTGAGGAACTCGCCAAGGGCGACACAGTCACGGCTCGATTGGCACAGGTGGCACTGGCCGAACACTTCATCGCCAGCGGTGAGCCGGCCCGCGCCCGAGAACTCTATCGCGCGCTGGTCAAAGACCCGGGACCGCTGCCCGCCGCGCAGGTGAAACTCGCGCTGGCCCGCGCACTCGCCCTCGAGGGCAAGAAAGAGGAGGCCGTCGCTCTCTACGTGGAGGTGGCCAAGGCAGAGGCTCAGAAGCCGGATGGCCAAGAGGCCATTCTTCGCCTGGCCGAGCTCGATCCGGCGGCCCTCGACGAGATTCCGCAATCGTCCTCTACGCCTCCTCCGGACGCCCTGGCTCGGTATCGGAAGAAGTAACCCCGACCTCACTGGAAGATCACGGAGACCTGTCCACCGGCTCCGGCTCCTCCGTCTTGGGAGGCGAAATGCGCGTATAGTACTCCGAAGCCAGATATGGTTCCATCGCCACTTCCAGAAGCACCTTGGCCAATGCCATCACCGGCAGGGCGAGAATGATGCCTAGAATGCCGAACAGATTCCCACCGATGATGACGCCTATGATGACCAGCATAGGATGCAGTTTCAACCGCTCTCCCATGATGCGCGGCGTGAGATATAACCCCTCTGCCGATTGAACGACGAGATAGACGAGCACGACCTTGATCACCGGCCAGAAGCCCGGATGGGTGAGCAGCACCAGCAACACCGTGAATACGAATGCCGTGAGCGTGCCGATGTAGGGAATCAGATAGCCGAAGCCGGCCAATACTCCCAAACTGAGTGCCAGGGGGGCGCCGGCGATGAAAAACCCCGCAGCATACAGGCCACTCAGGATCATAGCCACAGTGAGCTGACCCCGCACGAAATTGCTCACCACCCGACTGGCTCGATCAAAGAGGCGCGAAGCTCGGGATCGGAAGCGGGGGGGTATCAACCGCTCGATCCCTTCACGGAGATGCTCGAAATCGCGAAGAATGTAAAACGTGAACACGGGGATGAGGATGACATTGAGCACGTTGGCCGTCACGCCGATGACCTGACTGGCCGCCTGACCCATCGCGCGGGCGATGAGGGACTCCCCTCCCGGCCCCGGTTGCAGAACGGCGAGAATGCGTTCCATGGCCGTCTCATATGCGGTCGGATACCGCTGGCGAAGGTGTTCCAGATAGGGCTTCAACCACTCGATGGCCGAGAGCATGGCTCGAGGGAGCTTCTGCGCCGATTCGATTAACTGCGCGACCAACGGCGGGAAGATGAAGAACAAGCCGACGCCAAGAACGATACCACCGACGGCCAACGCCAGTAATACGGCCCACTGCCGGTTGAGGGGCGTCGTGCGGGTGAACCACTCGACCAGCGGCTCCAGGAGGTACGCCAAAGCCAGCGCCAACAACAGCGGGACCAGGACCGGCTCGATCACCCGTCCGATCTCCATGAGGATACCGGCGCTGAGACGGTAGAGCACGAGAATGGCAATGGCCGCCACCATCCAGGGCAACCAGCGAGGCCAGCGAATGGAGGGTACCTCATCAGACATGGATATTGTGCTCGTTCAATAATCGCGTGGCATGGAAAATATAGTGTATGCCCGACAGAATGGCGATAGCAAAAGTGAGGTAGTACAACGAGGGGAGATACTGCGTATACCGGTGGAAGATGCGCGTGGCCAGGAAGATGGTGATCACTCCCAACTGAACGAGCGTGTTGATCTTCCCCAACAGGGAGGGACGAAATTGGCGAAATCCCGTGGTGATGAAAATGAGAACGGCGCCAACGACGATGAAGACATCTCGACTGATGACGACGGTGGTCAGCCAGAACGGAATGGGTTGAAAATCAGGTCGCGGCAGGCTGAGGACGACAAAGGCCGTCACCAGGAGAAGTTTATCGGCCATAGGATCGAGGATCGTTCCCAGGGCCGTGCGCTGATCGAGCCACCGGGCGAGGAGACCATCGAGCAGGTCGGTGAGGCCAGCAATCACCCACACGATGAGCGCCGTGGGGAGCTGCTGATAAAAGACGAATGAGACGAACACGGGAATCAGAGCCATGCGAACGAGGGTGACAATATTCGCCAGGGTCAGTAATCGAGTCATCGGTTTTGACAGCCGACGGCCCGGCCACCAGCGGCCCGAGCGCCGACTCAGCGAAGGGACGTCCGTCGTCTCCCCATCTCCCGTTTTTTCAAGAACCGCCATCGTCGATCCCGGGGCGAGCCACACTTGAGTTCGATGATGGTGATCTCCGGTGGGCACTGAAATCGGACCGGGAGCACGACCGTGCCCAGCCCTCGATTGATGTACAATTGCGTCGGTCCAAACCGCCGCCATCCCTGCCAGAGGCTGCGTCGGCGGCGAGACGAGCGCGGCGAGAGACGAATCTGACCACCATGGGTGTGCCCCGAGAGCATCAGATCAATGCCCGAGCGCACCGCCCGACCAATGAGCGTGGGATTGTGCGAGAGCAGGATGGTCGTCATCCCCTCAGGAACCCCGCGGCGCGCCGCCGCCAGATCATGCGCCAGCACGGTGGAATCATCCACACCGAGGAGCGCCACCCCTTCGCCATCGCGTCGAAGCTGCGTGTGAGCGTTGCGCAACATCGCGATCCCCTGCCGGCGAAGCGCCCGCGCCACGCGATCGGCTCCCGACCAGAAATCGTGATTGCCTAATACGGCGAACACACCATCTCGCGCCTCGATCTCGGCCAGCATCTCGGCCAAGGGTTGAATGTGGGCGACCGAAGCGGTAACGTAATCGCCGGTGAGAACCACCAGATCGGGTCGAATCCGGTTGATAGCCCTCACCGCCGCCTCGATGTGGTCTTCGTCGGCGAACGACCCGTGGTGCACATCATAATGGATATCGGAGAGTTGAGCTACGAGGTACCCATCGAAGGCTTTCGGCAAACCGGGCAGATAAACTGGCTGGTGGACGATCTCGATCTCGCGCGCCTGATTGGCGTCTCGCGCCAGCTCGATCCAAGTGGCGACCAATGCCCGGAGCTCCCGTTTTTGCTGTCCGATCATCCCGCTCGTCACCCTCAGCCAGAATTCGACAGACGGCTGATTATAGACACGTGGATGGAAAAGAGCAATACAAGGATTATCTGGCGCGCTCACCGGAGGCGAGTCACTCCGAAGCGGGGCTACCATTAGCGCGCCTCAGGAAACGAGCCGCCCATCACCATGCGCCCGGCGTCTTCCTGCCCACGGCCACCCCATCGCCTTCGCGACGAGGCCAATATTATTTCTCAACCCCGGGCGCGATGCCCGGACACCATCTCCTGCCGGGTCGACCGAGCGCTTTTCGAGTGAGCGGCTCGTTCACCAAGGAGGTTTCATCGAAGAGTCATCCGATCGCTTGTGACCGGTCGCCGAGCACCAAGAGCGAGATGATCTCCGAAGATCGAGCGCCAATCACTTGGAACGCAGGGCACCATATCGCCGCAGGATCTCCAAGGTGCGCTCGAGCGGTAGAGCCTCTACGACGTGACCATCGCGGCCTCGCATGGTCGTCGCCCGGAATAGCGAATTATAAATTGCCTCCTCGGTGGCTTCGACGACCGCCTCAAACAAGGGCGACATCGCCCGATTGTCCAGCGTTTTCATCGAGCGCTCGCGCTGGCTGGGACGGATGCGATTCTCCTTGGCCGTGCTGAAGGCGATCACGTAATCGCCGCTGCCATTGGTTGACGGTGATCCGGTGCGCGCCAATCCCAGCATCGCCCGTTTGGCCAGTCGATAGAGATTGCGATGATCGAGCGGGGCATCGGTCGCCACCACGATGATGATCGATCCATCGGCGGTGTGCTCCTCGACCGCTTCTTTGAGATAATAACGGCCCAGCTCCCGACCGACCGGCGCGCCGTTAATGGTGAGCACACCGCCGAAGTTCGTCTGGACGAGGACGCCCACGGTGTATCCCCCCAACGACGCGGGCAGTCGACGCGAAGACGTACCGATACCTCCCTTGAAACCGAAGGCGCGCGTCCCCGTCCCCGCGCCCACCGCGCCTTCCTCTACCGGGCCCCCGCTGGCCTTTCGCAGCGCGGCGAAGACATCCTCGCGGCTCACGTGCCGCCCGCGAATATCATTGAGATAGCCATCATTGGTCTCCGCCACCACCGGATTGATCGACTGCACGTCTTCATTGCCCGGCAGACTGAGCATATATTCGATGAGCGCATCGGCCACCTTCGGGACGTTGAGCGTGTTGGTCAACAGGATGGGCGTCTCCAACTCGCCGAGCTCATTGACCTGTGTCGATCCCATCAGCTTGCCGAATCCATTGCCCACATAGATCGCCGCCGGCACTTTCTCCTGATAGAGATTGCCTCCATGCGGGAGGATGGCCGTCACCCCGGTGCGGACATCCTCGCCCCGGATGAGCGTTTGATGGCCCACGCGCACGCCATCGACGTCAGTGATGGCGTTGAGGGGCCCGGGCGGCAAGATGCCCGGCGCGACGCCGACATCGCGAGCGCGCGGGCGATGATGTTCCCCCGACTGGGCCATAGACAAAGATGCGAGCACGAACGCCGAGAGCGAAACCGATATCCACGAAGACCAGGTCATCGCGCCGTCGTCCCCCTTTCAAAAACTCGACCAATCTCCGTGATGTTATCAGTGATCGGACAAGGCGGCAAACTGCGTAAGAACACCTGCCCATAGGCCTTGGTGCGCAATCGGGGATCGAGAACCGAGAGCACGCCGACATCATCTTTGCTGCGAATGAGCCGCCCCAATCCCTGCTTGAGCATGAGCACGGCTTGAGGAACCGAATATTCGTAGAAGGCATCTCCTCCCTGTTCTTCGATGTACCGTTGACGCGCAGCGATGACCGGATCGGTGGGAACGGCGAACGGGAGTCGATCGATGATGACACAGCTCAAGGCTTCGCCCTGGACATCCACTCCCTGCCAGAAGCTGCTCGTGGCGAAGAGGACGGCGTGAGGCGTTCGCTTGAAGGTCTCCAGCAATCCGCTCTTAGAACCCTGCCCCTGGACGAAGCAAGGGAACGGGACTTGCCTGGAGACCCGCTCGTATGCCGCGTTCATCTGATGGATGGAGGTGAACAACACGAAGGCGCGCCCCGCCGTGATGTGCAAGATGTTCGCGATTTCTTCCACCGCACAATCCAGGAAAGCCGGGTGCCGTGGATCGGGCATGTGAGGCGGCAAATAGAGTATCGCCTGCCGTTGGAAATCGAAATGCGACGGGACGATCAGCTCGCGCGCTTCCCGGATGCCCAGGCGCGATCGAATGAACCGGAACGACTGATCGCTGGCCAGCGTGGCCGATGTCAAGATCACCGTGGGCAAGCGATCGAACACATATTCGGCCAGAATATCAGAGACATCGATCGGCGTGGCTCGTAAGAAAACGTGGCGATGCCGCCGTTCATACCAGTAGACGTAATCCGGGCGAGAACAGCTCATGATGAATTCCAGATCTCTGCGGATCTCGCCCGTCCGTTGGACCAGACGCTTGATCTCTTGAGACGGGTCTTTGATAGAGGCGAGTGTCGTCTCCAGCAACGTGAGCGTATTCAATAACTCCACCAGGTGCTTCCCTGCCGGCGTCAAGCTCGATCCCGCGGCCTCGCCCGAATGAAACAGCGTCGTGCGCTCTTCCGGCTCGGTCCGCTCGCGCCAGATGAAGCCGGGCTCGAGAACGCATCGCGTCTCTTCGTTAGAGGACGGCATCGTCCCACTCTTCCGCGGCGAGGCATTCTCGGCGACGATGAAATGCATCCAGAAGCGATCGGCGCGCTGCTTGAGCCGAGTACATACTTTAAAGATATCGCTGGCCTTGTCCGCGTCGGTGATCAGCGCGCGTTGAACATCGGCGATGAGATCCCTGATGCGATAGGTGCTCACCTGATGGCCGAAGTACTCCGAGGCAATATCCTCCAACAGATGCGCTTCGTCGAAAATGACGATGGCATAATCGGGAATGACAGCGCCGTAGTCGTTTCCTCGGAGCACCACGTCGGCGAAGAAGAGGTGGTGATTGACGATGACGATGTCCGACTCCTCGGCCCGCTGGCGCATGCGGGTGATGAAGCACTCATCATACTCGGGGCATTCCCGCCCCAGGCAAATCTCCGACCGGGCATCAATATGCGACCAGAAGGGCAAATTCTCGGGCAGGTCGGTCAACTCGGCGCGATCCCCCGTCTCACTCTGGAGGGCCCAGGAGCGCACGGCTTCGAAGTAGTCGACGTCCTCCAACTTCTCCAGGACGGGGGACTGGGCATGTTTCTTGAGGCGGTAGAGACAGACGTAATTTGCCCGCCCCTTCATATAGGTCACGCGCAACCTCCGCCCGAGCGCTTTTTCCAGGAAAGGAATGTCTTTGTAATAAAGCTGCTCTTGAAGGTTCTTGGTTCCCGTCGAGATGATCACCCGCTCGTGCGCGTCGAGAGCCGGAATCAGATAAGCCAGCGTCTTGCCCGTTCCCGTCCCCGCCTCCACACAGAGATGCCCGCCTTCGTGGATCGCTTCCCACACAGCTTCGGCCATCTTGATCTGCCCCGCCCGATACTCGTAGTGGGGATGATGCTTGGCAAGGGGGCCGTCTGGTCCGAATATGTGATACATCCTGGGCATCATGTCGCTAGGATTATAGCCCACCTGGCGAGCGACTCTCCAGGTGAAACTCGCAACGCCATCCGATCGTTTACGAGTGGTGTTGTTCATCGCATCCTCGTTTCGAGCGCACAGCGAGCTCAACGTCTCCTTCACACGCCGTGGAAATTCGTGGGCGATTCAGAAATGGCACGCGGATAATCACAGAAACGGCGGGATCAACACAGATCTCCAAGGGGAATTCGCGGAAATCCCGTCCCTCGCCGTAGAGATCCGTGGGCTATCCCCTCGCCTTTCGCTGCGTGCACCTATGGGCGATTACTCGGCGTTCATCCATGAACCATTATCGCATCGCCCGCGGCTCTTCACGGCACTCTCCACGTTCATGGAGACAGGACTCAATGGCTGGTGGAACGCCCGGCCGGCCCCCCCTACGCGAGGCCACCAGAACAGCGACCGGGAGGCAAGGCGAGATTCCGGTTGACACACCCCATGGCTTGTGCCCGAACGCCGGGTTGACCGACGAACCGATGAGAGCAGGCGACCGTGCTCCCTTGGCTCACATGTCTCGGTGGTAGGCTTGTCGACAGCGGTCCAGTACGGCTGGAGAGAAGGTCACTCGGTAGTTGTATTTGGCCACGTATTCGGGAACGCGCACCACAGTCGCCCCGATGAGCTCGAGCGCTCGGGGTGCCAGATCAGATGGGATTCCTTGGCGCTCCAGTGCCCGCATCAGTCGGGCGATGGGCATCTCCGACCAGATACGTCGTTTACGTGCCAGGTATTCCCCGATGGCCAGCTCGGTTCGTCGGCGCAGTTCCGATTCGTCGAGGCCGGCCGTCTCCAGCGCCTCGACGAACGCCAGATCCAGTTGCTCGGATTTGTCTCCCATGGGGCTTTATTATATCACGAATCGATGTGGTGAAGAGCGATCTGTGAGGACCATTTCTCATTTCCCTGGCTCACATCGAGTCGGTATAATTGAACGCGAGCTATGGCCAAGCGAATTTATCGTGATCCGGTGCACAACATCATCTCGCTGGATCAGGACAGCGAACCGGATCGGCTTCTCATCGCGCTGATTGACGCGCCGGAATTCCAGCGGTTGCGGCGGATCAAACAACTGGGCCTGGCGCTCTACACCTATCAGGGCGCCGAACACAGCCGCTTCGTACACAGCCTGGGCGTCATGCACCTGATGAATCGGGCGCTCTCGTTGCTCGGCGAACATCATCCCATCGATGAAGATGTGAGACTGGTTGCTCGCTGTGCCGCCTTGCTTCACGATATCGGTCATGGCCCCTTCTCCCACGTGGTCGAGACGCTCCTCGGGTTTCATCACGAAGAGTGGACCGTGCGACTCCTCTCCGATCCGCAGACGCGGATTCATCAGTTACTCAGTCACGCCGATCCTGAACTCCCCGAGAAGGTCATTGCCATCATCGAGCACCGCTATCGACCACGATTCGTCGCCCAACTGGTGTCCAGTCAACTGGACGTCGATCGCTTCGACTACCTCTTGCGCGACAGCCTGATGACCGGGGCCAAGTATGGCTTTTTCGATCTGGAATGGGTACTCCATGCGCTGGAACTCGATCCGATGGAAGACCGCCTCTACGTGTCGGCCAAAGGTCTCTACGCTGTGGAGGAATATCTGCAAGCGCGGTATTACATGTTCCGACAGGTCTACTTCCACCGCGCGCTCCGCACGGCCGAGGTCCTGCTCAAATCCATCTTCCGGCGCGCCATCGAGCTGAATGCGGAGGGTCAATTGCGATTCAATCTCCCCCATTCCCCGATGGGGAAGCTGCTTCAACAGAGGGCGCTCACCACCGAGGAGTACGTGGAATTGGATGATCATGACCTGATGTTCTTCATCAAACAGTGGGCTCATGAACGAGATCCCATTCTTCGCGATCTGGCTCATCGATTCCTCGAACGGCGCATTCTCAAGTCCATTGACCTGACCATCACCGGCGCGCTCAAGGACGAATTCATCGATCGCGCTCGCCGTATCGTCGCCCGGGCCGGCTTCGATCCCGATTACTACTTGAGTGAAGATCGGGCTTCAGACACTCCCTACCGGCCATATACGCCGGAGCAGGCTCATCCCGAGTCTTGCATTTATATCGCCCAGAACGGAGGTCAACTCCAGGAGATCACCCACGTCTCGGCGGTAGTGGCCAGCATGCGTCCATTTCACTTGAACCGATTGTGCTTCCCCGAAGAGGTCTTCGAGGAGATCACCACGCTGGCCGAAGAGGCGCCATTTGTGGAGGGCTCGCTGTCATGAAGCGCCACGTGCTGACCGAGAACGATGTTCGACAGGTGGCCGAAGGGAGCCGTCTCACTGTTCCACCGGGCACGATCATCACGCCGGCGGCGCGCGATCTGGCCGCGGCTCGGGGAATCGAGATTTGCCGCCAGCCCGAGGACCTCGCCCGGTCGGTGGCCATTGGCGCCGATCACGCCGGGTACGAGATGAAAGAGCACCTGAAAGAGTTCCTCACCCAATTGGGCTTCAACTTTTACGACTTCGGCACCTACGATCCTCAACCGGTCGATTATCCCGATGTCGCCGTTCAAGTGGCCGAGGCCGTCGCTCAGGGGCGCTTCTCTCGCGGCATCATCATCGATGGGGCGGGCATTGGTTCATGTATCGCCGCCAATAAGGTGCCCGGCGTGCGCGCTGCTTCCTGTACCGATGTGGCCACGGCCCGCAACAGTCGCGAGCACAACGACGCCAACGTGCTCACGTTGGGCGCGCGGCTGATGACACCAGAGACGATGCGCGAGATCGTTCGGGTCTGGTTGAGCACCGAAGTGGGCGCTGAGCGCCACCGGCGCCGGGTCGAAAAAATCATGGCCATCGAGAGGAAATACCGGGCACGCTCATGAGCACATCGAGGACGCGAGGAACCCTCTGTCGCCCGTGACCGTTGACCGAGCGGATCTCATGGACAAGAAAGCGGAATCTTCTGAGGCCACCAACTTCACCGATATTCCCGCTCTCACCAACGCCAAATCCTCCACCGATCCGGCCGTCGAGATCGCCGAAGTTCTCGCCCCGTCATCTCCATCGGGGGATCGCACGATGGCCGTGCCTTCGGCCGCGCCAGAAGCGGCCACCAGGCAGGTGGCGCGCTCAGCGGGGATCGTCGGGCTCGCCGTGACGGGCAGCCGCATCCTCGGCCTGATTCGCGAGCAAGTCTTCGCTTACTTCTTCGGCGCCAGCCGGGAATATGATGCCTTCCTCACCGCCTTCCGTATCCCCAATTTGCTCCGGGACCTGTTCGCCGAAGGGGCATTGAGCGCCGCTTTCGTCACCACATTCTCTCAGTACCTGACGGCCAAGAGTGAGAAGGAGGCCTGGCGACTGGCCAATCTCGTCCTCAACGGATTGGGGCTCGTGCTCGTCGTCATCACGGCGTTGGGCATCCTGTTTGCCCCGGCCATCGTCGATCTCATCGCCCCGGGGTTTCACCAATTCCCGGGGAAGACCGAACTGACCGTCGAATTGACCCGCATCATGTTCCCGTTCATCATCCTGGTGGCCATGGCGGCCGTGGCCATGGGAATCCTGAACGCCCGCGATCGGTTCGGCGTGCCCGCGTCAGCTTCCTCGTTCTTCAACCTGGGCTCCATCGTCGGCGGTCTGGCTTTCGCCTACGCGATCGACCCACAATTCGGTCCACGGGCCATCGTCGGCATGGCCATCGGCACCTTGATTGGAGGGACACTGCAATGCCTCATTCAGATTCCCTCACTCTATGGCGTCGGATTTCGTTATCGCCCCATGCTCAGCTTCACCGATGCCGGGGTTCGCAAGGTCATGCGTCTGATGGGGCCAGCGGTCATCGGAGCGGCCGCCGTGCAAGTCAATGTGTTCGTCAATAACTACTTCGCCTCCTATCTCCAGAATGGAGCCATCTCCTGGCTCAATTACGCCTTTCGGTTGATGCAGTTTCCCATTGGCGTGTTCGGCGTGGCCATCAGCATGGCGACGTTGCCCAGCATTTCCCGCGCCGCCACCCGGAGTGACCTGGACCAGTTTCGCCACACGTTGGCCTCTTCGCTGGGACTGGTCTTCTTCCTCTGCGTACCCTCGGCATGCGGATTGATCATTCTCGGTCGGCCCATCATCAGCCTGATCTATGAGCGCGGCGATTTCTCCGCATGGGACACCCAGCAAACGGCGGCGGCGCTGGCCTTCTATGCGCTGGGGCTGGCCGGTTATGCGGCGATCAAGGTTCTGGCGCCCGCGTTCTATGCTCTCGATGATGCGCGCACGCCCATGGTGATCAGCCTCATCTCCATCGGCACGAATGTCACCTTGAACTGGCTGCTCGTTCGCCATTACGGATTCGGCCATCGCGGACTGGCCCTGTCGACGTCCGGTGTGGCGACGCTCAACTTCGTCGTCCTCTTTCTGCTCATGCGTCGCAAGATGGGCCACATCGAAGGCCGACGCATCGGGCAGTCTCTCATGAAGATTGGCCTCGCCTCGGCCGTCATGTCGGTCGCGTGCTGGTGGAGTTTGGACGTGTTGGCGACGCGATGGGGAGGGCCAGGACTGGTCTCGGCAGGGGCGACAGCACTCGTTCCCATCGCCGTCGGGGCGGTCGTTTTCCTTCTCAGTTGCAAGCTCTTGAAGGTGGATGAATTAGAAACCATCACCGCGGCCATTCGAGAGCGCCTGCGGAGCTGAGCTTCTCCCGCGCCGGATGGATTCTCTTTGATCGAGGGAACGAGGAACCGAGCGCGGCCAGACGACCGGTCTCACGAATGAGGTCGGCCCCGGCAGCGCATCGGTCTCTTTCGGCGCAGCCATGGTGCGTCAAGGGAAACGCACGCGCCCCGATGGACACCTCGTCTTTCACGATTGGGGGAGGAGCCCGTTCCCCGAGGCGCGTGCCCGGGCTCTTTCGTGGCCCGCTCCCGGAGTTCCCAGCAGGTGCGGCATGCGTCCGGCACCGGTTTCATTGGGCACGCGGCGCTCTGCTCCTCCTGGAGGCGCACCGAGGCGCCTTGAACCCGTTGACGAAGGAGGCTCCCGTTGGCTACCATGAGAATCATCCTCGCCATGGAGCGGGGAGAGCGTTTGGAGAGAGGCGTCAGGTAAGGGTGGTGACATGGGGCTGCGAAATGGTGAACTCCGCAAGCTGTTTGAAGAGGCGTTTCGAGAAATTGGAAAGCGGCGACGAGCGCCCGAAATCGAAGTCGGCTTTCATCCCTTCGCGGGCCTCAATAATTACATAAAGATCAGAGATAAAAAGGCTTACGTCAAACTCTCGGACATCCTCGAGGATGCCCCCCGCTCGGTTCACCGGGCGCTGGCCTATATTCTGGTCGCCAAGCTCTTCCACAAAAAGCCCGCCGAGGAATTCACCGAGCGGTATCGAACCTACACGAATTCTCCATTCATCTTGCGGGCCATTGAGCGCGCCCAGCGCCGGCGGGGGCATAAACGCATCATTGGTCCCCGCGGCCGGACGCGTGATCTGGAGAAGGCGTTCAACAAGCTCAACCGCACCTACTTCAATGGCGAACTGAAGATGCCCCAATTGACCTGGAGCGTGCGACGGACTCGCCGCGTCCTCGGCCACACCGACCGCGTACACAACACGCTGGTCATCAGTCGGACGCTGGATGATCCCCGCGTGCCGGAATTCTTCTTCGAATACATCCTCTATCACGAGATGCTCCACCTGAAATATCCCCCCCGACGCATCAGGGGCCGCTACTACTACCATACGCCCGAATTCCAGCGCGCGGAACAGCGATTCAAATACTTCGATCAGGCCCAGCAGTGGCTGGAAAAGTTCGTCACCCGCCGGTGATCTGGCCGCGCGATGAGAGCGCGGGGCGGCCAGTGGTGCCCCGCGCTCACAGCGTTAACATACACGTTTTCAGAGCGTTACCAACAAAAAAAAATTTTGACAGACGGCGTCTGATCTGCTACATTTTTTGGTTGTGGTCGCAGACAAGGTATAGGAGTCTGAAGAGTTGACCAAGATCACCTCCCTCGAACAGGCAGTTCAAACTTACGGCGTCGAACATTGGGGGGCAGGATACTTTGGAATCAACAAACAAGGTCATCTCATCGTCCGAGTCAGCAAGGATGACTCCCGCGTCGCCGACGTCAAAGAAATCGTCGACCACCTCGTCGGCGAAAACAAAGTGAGGCTGCCCATCCTCCTTCGCTTCCCTCAACTCATCGCCAGCCAGGTGAGAGCGCTCAGGGACTCTTTTCTCCAGGCCAGTCGCGAATTCGGTTATTCGGCGCCTCATCTGGCCGTCTATCCGATGAAAGTGAATCAACGACGGGAGGTGGTCGAGGCTTTCCTCCAAGAAGGGAGGAAGTACGGCTATGGATTGGAAGTGGGCAGCAAGGCCGAACTGTATGCGGCGCTGGCTTTAGATCAACCGCCGGAGTCGCTGTTGGTGTGTAACGGCTTCAAAGACGAGGCGTATATCAACCTGGCCTTGCTCGGCGCGGCCCTGGGGAAGAAGGTCGTCGTCGTACTGGAGAAGCTCAACGAACTGAAGATGTTTCTGCGCCTCTCGGCGGAGGCCCCTCGGAAGCCCATGCTCGGCGCGCGGTTCAGACTCTATTCTCGCGGCAGTGGTCGGTGGGAAAAGTCCGGTGGCGAGACGGCCAAGTTTGGATTGACGACCACCGAGCTACTGGAAGTCATCCGCCAGCTCAGAGAACATCATCGGTTGAACGAGTTGAAGCTGCTCCACTGTCACATCGGTTCTCAGGTCACCGATATCAAGCGCCTCAAGAACGCCATCAAGGAGGCGGCTCGGGTCTACGCCAAGGTGCGGAAGATGGGCGTCGATATCGAGTATCTGGATGTCGGAGGGGGCATGGCCGTCGATTATGACGGCAGCAAAACGTCCTATGAAGCCAGCGCCAATTACACCATGCAGGAATTCGCCAACGATGTCATTTACATCGTGGCCAGTATCTGTCAGGACGAACACGTCCCCGAACCCACCATTATCACCGAATCGGGGCGCATCCTGACGGCATATCACGCCATGCTGATCGTCAATGTGCAGGACGAAATCGAGACGGTCATCGATGAGATCGCTCGTACCGATGTCGATGAAGATGACCCCCAAGCCGTCATTGAGCTCCGCGACATCCGCGATACGATTAACGTCAAGAACTATCGCGAGTATTATCACGATGCCCTGGAGCAGAAGGACGAATTGTTCACCCTGTTTAATCTGGGCTACATCGACCTGGAAGATCGAGCCAAGGGAGAGGTCTTGTTCTGGCAGATCCTGGAGAAAGTGGAGCGATTCGCCCGCATGAGTAAATTCCCGTCCGAAGAATTCAATGATTTGAAGAAGCTCCTGGCCAGCAAGTACCTCTGCAACTTCTCGGTCTTTCGGTCGGTCCCGGATGCCTGGGCGCTGGAATACCTGTTCCCCATTATGCCCATTCATCGATTGAACGAGCCGGCCACCGAATTCGCCACCTTGGTGGATTTGACGTGTGATTCTGACGGCATCATCGACCAGTTTGTCGACTTGCGCGAGGTCAAAGAGGTCTTGGAAGTACATCCGTACGACCGACAACCCTACTATCTGGCCATCCTGCTCATCGGTGCCTATCAAGAAGCAATGGGGAGTTTTCACAATCTGTTTGGCACGGTGAATGAAGCTGATATCGTCATCGATGAGGAGGGCCGATTCCACGTCCAGAAACTGATCGCCGGCCATCAGATTGGGACCATTCTGGATCTCGTCCGATATGATCGGCAAACGCTTTTGGATGGCTTTCGCCGCAATGTGATGAATGCCACCCAATGGTCCTATATCACCGAGGAGCAGGCGAGTCGGCTTCTGGAGTCCTATCAGCGATTATTTCACAACTACACCTATCTGGAATAACGGTATGATGGTGATCAGAAAAACGAAAAGCACCAAGTTCCTCACCACCCCAACCCGTCCCATACAGATCGACCGTGACCGGAGTGTGTCCGGGCTGCTGGACAAGATGGAAGGGATCTCCTTCCAGGGCCGCAATCTGGCCATCGCCCGGAACATCTGGAAGCGCATGCTGAACGAAGGGGCGCTGATCATGATGGGGCTGTCCGGGTATTTAGTCCCCGCAGGGATGCGACGCCTCGTCGTCTATCTGATCAAGAATCGGTTCATCGATGTCTTGGCGACGACGGGGACGAACCTGTTTCATGATCTCCATGAAGCGCTCGGACGCTCTCACTATATGGGGCACCCTCACATGAACGACCTCCAACTGCGCGAAGCGCTGGTCGATCGCATCTACGATACGCTGGGGAGCGACATCGAGTTCCGCGAAGCCTACGAATGGATCGGTAACTTTGTCGCCCAACTGGACCTCTCGCGCTCGTACTCGACGCGAGAGTTCCTCTATCTCCTCGGTCGGGAACTGGCCGAAATCGCTTCTGAGGATGGCATCCTCACCTCCGCCTATAAAGCGAAAGTGCCCATCTATTGTCCGGCATTGGTCGATTCTCCTCTCGGCACGGGATTGGCTGTCAGTCGCGTCGAACGCAAGCATGAGATCCAGTTCGACGTCGTACAGGACGTGAACGAGATCTCTCAACTGGTCGCCCGATCGCCCAAGACGGGACTCGTCTGTTTCGGCGGCGGACCGCCCAAGCATTTCTTACAACAGGCTTATACGACGGCGGCCATTCTCAAAATTGCGGCCAAAGGCTATCAATATGCGATCCAGGTGGTCACCGAACCACCGTTTTACGGCTCATCGGCAGAGGACACGCTGGAAGAATCACAAAGCTGGGGGAAAGTCGCCCCCAACGCCGAGAAGGTCACCGTTTATTGCGATGCGACCATTGCTATGCCCGTTCTGGTGACGGCACTGGCCCAAGGCGCGGCGAAAGAAGCCAAAACCCGCCGACGTCCCACATTCAATATCACCCGGGAGCTGAAGGTGACCTACTAGCCGAGAAGGGTGGAGGCGTGGCCGAGCGAGGAAGGATCAGGTGGTGACATTTGGCGGCCTTGATGAACCGTTTTCGCGCTACGACTCGGCGCATATTCTCATCTGGCCCATTCCCTACGAGGCCACGACCACCTATGGTCGGGGAACAGCCCGCGGCCCTCAGGCCATTCTCGACGCCTCTTGCCACCTGGAACTCTATGACGAAGAGATCGGAGGTGAGGTCTATCGACTGGGTATCCACACGCTCCCTCCAACTTCATTGACCGGGCCCCCGGAGCAGGCCATACACCAACTGTACACTCGCGCACGGGAGCTCCTCCGAGAGGGAAAGTTCATCTGCGCCCTGGGCGGCGAACACGCCATCACGCCTCCGATTGTCCGGGCGACGGCCGAGGTTTATCCTCGACTGAGCGTCCTCCAGATCGATGCTCACAGCGACCTCCGCCCCCAGTATGATGGAACGCCCTACAGCCACGCCTGCGTGGCCGCCCGACTGGTGGAGATGTGCCCCGTCGTTCAGGTCGGCGTCCGATCGCTCTCGGTGGAGGAAGCACAAGCTCTGGCCGACCTCCCCATCAAGATCTTCTATGCCCATGACATCGTCGGACGGACCGATTGGATCGACGCGGCCATCGAGAGCCTCTCGGAAAACGTGTATCTCACCATTGACGTCGATGGCCTCGATCCCAGTCTCATTCCCGCAACCGGCACTCCTGAACCCGGCGGGCTCTCCTGGTACGAGACGTTGGCGCTCCTGCGTCGCCTGGCCGAGCGCCGTCGCGTCGTGGGAATGGACGTGAGCGAACTCTCCCCCATCCCCCACCTTCACGCGCCCGACTTCACCGTGGCCAAGCTCATCTACAAAACGCTCGGCTACATTTTCCGCCACCGCCTTCACGAGGAATAGCGTGGGACACGAGGCGGCCATCAGGAGCGATTCTTCGGGAAAGAGTATGGAGCATCAGATACCTTTTTCCACGAGCATCACCACCATGCTCTCTGAGTGATCTCGCCGAAGCACCTCGTCGAGCTTCCATTTGGCAGCTTCTCTTCGGCGCTCCTTCGACCTTGATCCCTCTACTCTCGCCGGACATCTGTGCCCAGCAATCCCCACCTTGGACCTCGGGCCAACCCTCAAATTTTCAAGATATTAAACATCCTTCATGTATTACTTGAAATTTTTTGTTGCCCGAGGTCTCCTTTTTTGATACTATTGAGAGGAACGTCACATGCTGGAGCTGATGCGATATGAAATGCCCAAAATGCGGATTCGTTGAGCTAGCTGAGGAAAGCAGGTGCAGATACTGTGGCAGTCCGTTAGAACGATCGATCCTCATTCCGTTCCCGAGAACCAAAGGGAACGTCACCTCCTCGGAGACGACCGAGTCGCAGACTGATTGGCGGGCAGAGTTGCGCGAGCGCATCCGGGAGATTCAAGCGCGCCGGAAGCTCAAATCTCTCGAGAAGAAAGAGACCCGGTCCGAGGAGAGCGAACCGGCGCCGGAGGTCGAGGTGCCCAGAGCGTCAAATGAAATCCTGGAAGCCGCCTTGAATCGCATCTGGCGCGCGGGCAATGCCGAGGCGGTGAATGCGCCCGCGGCCATCAAGGGCACCGCCGAACCCCGCCTCGCCCCCTCTGAGGAACTGAAGTCCGATGAAGGCCCCTCACCGGTCACCGGCCCTGGGCGATCAGAGGTGGCCCATGCCCACAACGTCGCTCATCAGGCGAGTTCGCCCGTCGGCGACCAGGCGGCGCCCGCCGTCTCGCCGCCACGACGGTCGTCAGATGCGACGGTGGTCGCCCGGTCAACAGGAGAGATGTCTTCGTCACGGCGGCTGACCATGAGCGCGACGACCGTTTCCGTCAAGCAGCCGGAGACGCCGCCTCTTCCCGCGATAGGAGAAGATGAACCGGAGATGGCCGATGTGCTCCCCGACCCGCAGGCTGCGGCGAAGGAACAACCAGGGCCTTCATCCGCCCTCGCCGCTTCACGCGAACCGACCACAGAATTCGAACTTCAGACGGCGACGGCTCTGCAGCGCCTGCGTTCGGGCCTGGTGGACGTCCTGGTGTTGTTGTTGGCCAATATCCCCTTTGTCGCCCTCATCGAGTTGAGTCACGGGGACTTCGGGAATGTGAAGTTTCAGTCGGTAGTGGCTGGCATCGCGCTGCTTCTGTTCGTGTTCTACCTGACATTGATGCTGGCGGCCACCGGCCAGACGATCGGCATGATGAGCGTGGGCATTGTTGCCGTCGACGCGCGCACGCGAGATGTTCCCTCTCCCGGCCAGGCCTTACGCCGAGCGCTGGGCGCCCTCTTGGCGGCCGTTCCCGCGTTTCTCGGGTTCGCCTTTCCAGTGCTCGATCCCCAGGGCCGCAGTGTCTCGGACATGATTTCGGGGACCGAGTTGAAGCGAGCTTTCGACGATAGGCCGAGAGTGCAACTGCCCTGGCTCTATCACCATGGGCGGCCTTGAGGCCTCCCCATCGCCATGGACGCCTTCACGCTGGCCTTTCTGATCGAGGAGATGCGCCCCTCTCTCTCCCACTCCTCACTGGAGAGGATCCAGCAGGTGGGGCCTCGCCAGCTCGTTCTCCGATTTCGACGGGCAAAACTGCTCATCTCGATTGACGATCGCCATCCAACGCTGTATCTCATTCGGAGGTCGACCAAGCCCCCGGCGGCGTCGCCTTCGCCATTCGTGTTGCGCGCCCAGAAACATCTGGTTGGAGGGCGGCTCGAGGAGCTCTCTCAAGTTGACGTCGATCGCGTCATAAGCCTCCACTTCCTCGTCGGGCGAACATCAGGATCGGATCAACACGCTTCTCTGGTCATCGAACTCATCGACCGTCGAGCCAATGCCTTCCTTCTGGACGCTGAGCAGCGCATTGTGGAACGATATGTCGACCGCGAGAGTGACCAACGCCGTCCCGGGCAGCTCTACACTCCTCCCCAACCCGCGGAGAAGATCGATCCCCGGGAGCTGTCCCGGGCTCAACTTCAACGACTGATCGATGAGGCGGGCTCGGTGGAGAAGGCGCTCGTCAGAGGCGTCAAAGGGTTCAGCCCAATGATGGCTCGGGAGGTGGCGGCGCGGGCCGAGCCAGGGGACCCGTATTCGGCTCTTCAACACCTCGTCGCCGAACTCTCGGCTCACTCACCCAGTCCTCACATCTATGCTCCCGCGCCGCTGGACCAGATCCAACCGGGGCGCGTCGACTGGAAGGTTGAGCTCCTCCTTTCGCCGATCGCTCTCCGCTGGCCTTCGGAACGAGGATTGACAGCGACTCCATTTACGAGTATGGTGGAAGCTGTAGAGACCTATGAACAACTGGTTGAACGGATTCGATCATTTCAGGAGGAGAAGCGCGCTCTGCTGGCCGCCCTGGGCCAGCGTCGTAAGAAACTCGAGCGGCGACGGATACAGATAGCGAGAGACATGGAGCAAGCAGAAGATTACGAGCAGTATCGGCGGTTTGGCGAGTTGCTCTTGGCCAGTGCGCGACAGGCCGAGCGAAGCCCAACGGGATTCCGCGTGATCGATTATTACGATCCCGAACAGCGTCTCATCGACATCCCGGCCGAGCCCCACGTGACGCCCGAGCAAGCGGCGGTCGGATACTTCAATCAATACCACAAAAAGAAACGCCGATGGGAGGCCGCCGCAGAGCGAGCCGCTCAGGCCGAGCGAGAGTGGGCGGACCTTCAAAGGCTCGCTCGACGCCTGGAGGCTGCCGAGAATCCGGAAGCGCTCGCTCCCCTCCGAGAAGACATTCTGGGCACGGCTTCCACTGAAGTCCCCACCACGCCCAGAGGCAAGCCAAAGGTTCAGAAACTCCCGGGGATATGGCGATATTGGTCGTCGGAACGACGTGAGATTTGGGTCGGCCGTAGCGCCGAAGCCAACGAGCGACTCACCTTCAGGCTGGCTCGAGCTCATGACCTCTGGCTCCATGCCGCCGATTATCCGGGATCGCACGTGATATTGCGAAAGGCGAAAGGCGAACCCCTCTCCTTCCCCTCGCTCGTGGAAGCAGCGGAGCTGGCGGCCTTTTTCAGTCAGGCGCGCCGAGAGGGTAAGGTCGTCGTCCATTACACCGAACGCAAGTACGTCCACAAGGTTCGTGGTGGATCTCCAGGCCTCGTGCGATTAGCCGAATTCAAATCCATCACGGTAGAGCCTCGCGTGCGAGCGATGCGAATAGACGAATAGCCCGTTGATGGGCTCAAAGCGTATGGTCAAAGGAAAGCGCCACGACATGGGACGCCTCCCCGAGCTATGGCTCGCTCCGGCCACGCCCGGTCAACCGGAGCTTCCCCACTTGTTTCACTATCAACCGGCTCTGATGTTCGAATGTCTGCTGCAATATCGCGATGTTCGCGCCGAACTGATTCACTCCAACGAGGCGATCTATACGGCCTGGCTCCCCGAAAGCGATGAAGAGCTGGCCATCGACTGGAGCGTGCCGGCGGTCACGGCCATATCTCACGACCGATTGGAATCGTCACCACGAGAGGCCATTCGCCCTTACGGGAAGCCCCTCCACCTCACCCCCCAACAAATGGACCAGGCCCAGAGCGACCTCATCGATTATCTGGTCGGTCAGGAAACGCTTCGGTTGTTCTACAATCCCTATTTGAAGTGGTATTCGAAGCTGGGAGAAGAGCGAGAGGAGTTCCTTCAACGCGTCTTCGACGAAATGAGAACCCGGCTTCAACCCCAACTCAAGGAACTGGCGCGACGCCTTCAATTGCAGGTCGAACAATTGCGGGAACAACCATTGCCGGAAGATCTCCCCGCAGAGATGGCCGAGGAACTGGATGGAGTCCGTCGGCAGTTGATTTCCGCGTTGGAGAACAAGATGGATGCGCTCATCATGAGCGGCGCCGACCCCGCACAGCCTTCGCTCCAGATGGCACACGACACCCCCATCCCTCACGAAATCCAGGGGGTGAAACAAGAACTCGATCAGATCGAACAAGAGATCTTCGATGACTTACATGCTTTACTCACCGAACATCTGACGCGCGCCCGGGAATGCGAGGAGTATGAGATCCGGCTACAACCCACCGATATCAAGATCCTTCGCCGCGCCCTCCTCTGGATTCCTGTGATGACCTCGGCCGAAGCCCAAGATGGTCCTCAACTCGATGATCGAGGATCGGAGGAAAAGGGCGATGGGGCATCCGATTGATTCTTGAGACGAGAGGGCAGCGGTTCCTCCCGAGGGGCATATCGCGACGCCACGTATTCGTTCACAATCCGGATGAAATCGGCAACCAGCGTAGGGCCGCGAAGCGTCGTCAACAACCGTCCATCGACGTATACTGGGGCCTTGGGCTCCTCGCCGGTTCCCGGCAACGAGATGCCGATATGGGCGTGCTTCGACTCGCCGGGGCCATTGACGACACAGCCCATCACGGCGACCTTGAGTTCTTCCACGCCCGGATACTGCTCGCGCCAGTGCGGCAGGTGATGGCGCAGGTAGGTCTCGATCTGCTCGGCCATCTCCTGGAAGAACGTACTGCTGGTGCGGCCGCAACCGGGACATGCCGACACCTCCGGCGCGAAGCGACGCAGGCCGAGCGATTGGAGGATGTGCTGGGCTACGAAGACCTCCTCCCGGCGATCTCCTCCCGGAGCCGGCGTCAGGCTGACGCGAATCGTATCGCCAATGCCCTCCAGTAAAAGCACGGCCAGCGCCGCCGTACTGGCGACAATACCCTTGGTGCCCATTCCCGCCTCGGTCAGGCCGAGGTGTAAGGGATAATCACAGCGGGCGGCGAGTTGACGATACACATCGATGAGATCAGGGACCTGGGAGACCTTGGCGCTGAGGATGATGCGATCGTGCGGCAATCCATACTCTTCGGCCAACGCCGCCGAGCGCAACGCACTCTCGACCATCGCTTCCAGCACGACCGCCCGCGCCTCTTTGGGCTCCGCCCGACGAGCGTTCTCATCCATCAGTTGGGTGAGCAGCCCCTGATCGAGCGACCCCCAATTGACGCCAATGCGCACCGGCTTATTGTTCTCCAGCGCCACGTCGATGATACGCCGGAAGTTCTCGTCGCGCGCGTGGCGCACGCCCACGTTGCCCGGATTGATGCGATACTTGGCCAACGCCCGGGCGCACGCTTTGACCTCGGTGAGAAGGATGTGACCGTTGTAATGGAAATCGCCGATGAGAGGAACGTCGATGCCTTGATCCTGCAATCGAGACACAATTTCAGGGACGGCCGCGGCGGCTCGTTTCGTGTTCACCGTCACCCGCACCAGTTCGGATCCAGCGCGCGCCAAGGCGGCCACCTGCTGCACGGTGGCCTCGACATCGGCGGTATCCGTGTTGGTCATCGATTGAACGACGATGGGATGCTGGCCGCCAATCTTCACACCGCCGACGTCTACAGTGATCGTTTCTCGTCGTCGTATAGTAATCATGGTCCCTCGGCTCTCATCTGATCTGAGATGGCGCAGCATCGCACCAACCGGATGCTCCGCGCCAGAATGTCCCCTCCCGGGGAATTCGCCCCGCTCCTGATGGACGGGGATTCAGCCGCGATCGGTGCGACCCGGGGACTTCGGATCGACCGAACGGCTCCACTCTCTTTTTCGGCCACGCCGTATTCCACTCTCACATTTTAATCGCCAGAGAACGACAAATCCACCGGTTCACCGGCTTCAATAACGAGTTGGCATCGAGGCACTCTCAGTTGCGGATGACGGCCAGGGAACGAGGATCGGGTCGTCGTCACCTCTGGCCGATTGAGTCCGCGGTGAAAAGATGAACAGGTCTGGTGAGCCCGACGATGAGCAACCCGCAGGGATTCTCGCCCGCGCCCAGCCTTTCTGCGAGAGGGCATGGACGCGGGCCAGTGGCATCAATGGACGGGATTCCCTGGCGGCACAATGCGGATGTGAACATGTCAGGAGAGAAACACCAGCCTCGACACATCCGCTGCCCTCTCAGAGGATGCTCTCCTTCAAAGAACGGCAGGCTCCAAGATAGAGCGTGACGGAGCATCCCAACCACGAGATCGCGCTCCTGGGAGATGAGGCTCCTCTGTGAGCGCGTCCGTTGGAGCATCCCCCCGTTCGCGCACCGGGCCACTGGGGTCTCTTTACAGTTCCCCGGAGTCAACCTATACTAGCCCGCTGGAGGGAGTGCAACGATGAGGTTG